>Ga0310694_10001086_pt1 | contig 32202 bp, 25 predicted proteins | sample 174DNAGHGhighgp2_FD_203884 | JGI IMG/M metagenome (GOLD analysis project Ga0310694, IMG submission 203884) | Sheep rumen microbial communities from Palmerston North, Manawatu-Wanganui, New Zealand - 1742 DNA GHGhigh gp2 (v2) (version 2) | ecosystem: Host-associated > Mammals > Digestive system... | reverse complement strand
CGGACTCGTTGAGGCCGTGACGGACCCCGAAATCGAGAAACTGCTAGAGAAGCCGCAGACGGTGTACTGCGGCTTCGACCCGTCCGCCGCATCGCTGCAGGCGGGGAACCTCGTGTCCATCATGGTGCTCCGCCGTTTCCAGCAGGCCGGACACAAGGTGATTGCCCTCGTGGGCGGCGCGACGGGCCTCATCGGTGACCCGTCCGGCAAGTCCGCCGAGCGCAATATGCTTACCGTCGAGCAGGTGGAGGAGAACAAGAAGGGCATCCGCGAGAACCTTTCTCGCATCCTCGACTTCGACGGACCCAACGCGGCGGTGATGGTGGACAACTACGACTGGTACAAGGGAACGAGCGCGATTGAGTTTTTGCGCGACATCGCGATCAACTTCCGCGTCCCGCAGATGCTCGCGAAGGAGAGCGTGAAGAAGCGCCTTGAGGCGAGCGAGGGCGCGCTCACTTTCACCGAGTTCAGCTACCAGATTCTCCAGGGTAACGACTTCCTCCACCTCTTCGACACTTTCGGTTGTTACATTGAGGTGGGTGGCGCCGACCAGTGGGGTAACATCACGGCTGGCACCGACCTCGTCCACCGCATGCGCGGCAAGACGGCATACGGCCTCACGTTCCCGCTGCTCCTTGACTCGACCGGCAAGAAGTTCGGCAAGAGCGAGGGCAACGCGCTGTTCCTGAACGGACAGATGACGAGCGTTTACGACTGGTACCAGTACTTCCTCCGCGCGGCTGACGCGGACGTGATCCGCTACCTAAAGGTGTTCTCGCTCAGGCCGCTCGACGAGATCGCCGCGCTCGAGGCGCAGATGAAGGCGAACCCCGAGGCGCGCATTCCGCAGAAGGCGCTCGCCGAGGAAATCACGCGACTTGTCCACGGCGAGGATGGGCTCAAGACCGCGCTTGGTGCCACGCAGACGCTTTTCGGCGGTTCCGTGGAGGGGAAGAGTGCGGACGAGTTGGAGACGATTTTCAAGGACGTGAAAAGCGCGGAGCTCGCGAAGTCCGACTGCACCGGCAAGCCCGTTTTCATGGTTGCGGCGGACGCGGGCATGTTCAACTCGCGCGGCGACGCGAGGCGCATGGCGCAGCAGGGAGGGCTTTCGCTCAACGGCGCGAAGATTGACGCGAACCGCGCGTTCGAGGACACTGACTTCGTTGACGGCCGCGTGGCCGTTCTCCGCAGCGGCAAGAAAAACCACTTCCTGCTGAAGGTACGTTGAATTGATTGAGCCACAAAGAGCACAAAGGTGACAAAGACTTTGTACTCTTAGTGTCCTTTGTGGCAAAAATAACGTCGGCATTTCGATGAAAAGGCTTGTTTTCGGATTTCTTCTTCTTGCTTTCGCGACGCACGCGCAGGACGGCGAGTCTGTCGTTGTGCGGCGTAGGCCGTCCGAGATTCCGAAGGTGGCCTCGTCCTCTGACGGTTTCGTCGCTGTTGTGGCGGCGGACGTTCCAGGTGATCCAATGGGTTTCCGACTCCCGATACTCGGATTCGCTACTAGGAGCATACGCGAACTGGAGCGGGTGTACAAGCTTGAGATGCCGCGTCGCGAATGGGCGGGAATTGCCATACACGCATTGGATGGCCGCACGAACGACACGCGCGTGATCGCCCGGACGTTCCGCAAGGAGACTGGGATTGTCACGCGCATCTGGTTGCCGTCGCCGGGGTATTCCGACATCGACCTTCTGCGCTTTGAAATAGCGAAGGCGTATTTCGCGTCATGGATCGAGCGTTCTGCGCCGCAGGGTACGACTCCCGGCTCGTTGCCTGATTGGTTTGTGCAGGGTGCTTTGAGGGCTTTGGACGTGGAGACCGTGCATGACGACGTACGTTTCGTGTTGAACCTCTGGAGTTCTGCGCGTCTGCCGTTCTTCCCCGCGCTATGTACGGATTTACGCGTGGCTAAGGGGGCGGCGGTCGCACTGCCGGGCTACGTGGTATCCTATGTACGCGAAAGGCACCTGTTCAAACCCGTGCTGGAGCGCCTTGCGTCCGGCGCGGCGTGGGACGGAGCGTGGCTCGCGGAACAACTAACGGGCGAGAGAGATCCCGTTCAACAGGACCGGGTGTCTGACGAGCGGCTGGTCCGTCTTTCCCGCGCCGTGCTTTCGCCGGGGCTTGCGAGCGACTGGGACGTGCGGCTGTTCGCATCGCGTCTGTGGCTCTATCCTGTGGGCAGGGGCGGCGCACTTGGCAAGCCGTGTTCCTTCGCCGAGGCAATCCCGCTTGCCGCAACGAACGTGCATGTGCGGACGGCAGCGGCTAGGAAATCCCTTGAAATGCCGATGTACGTGCTTGGGCGCGGTGAAACGATGATGGAGGCCGGCGAGGCGTATAGGCAGTTCCTGCTGTCCATGGCGCGCGGCGGCGAGCCGGACGAGCTCAGGCCGTTGCTGAAAAAAGCCGACGATATCCTTGATGCTCTTCTCGCGCGGTAGATATTATGGTAAACTATTCTCCGCCATGAGAATTGTGTTTATGGGATCTTCCTCGGCTTCGGCCATGTGTCTGAAGGGCCTCCTGCGCTATCCTGAGCTGCAGGTGGTCGGACTTGTCACGCAGCCAGACCGCCCCGCCGGGCGAGGGCGCGAGCTCACGCCGTGTCCGTGCCGGCAGTACGCGATCGAGCGCGGTATCAAGGAGTGCATCACGCCTGAGAACGTGAACGCTCCGGAGTCGCTCGCGTGGATCCGCGCGAAGAAACCAGATGCGATCGCCGTGGTCGCGTTCGGCCAGTTCCTCAAAAACGAGATCCTCGAGCTGCCGCCGTTCGGATGCATCAATTGCCACTTCTCGCTTCTGCCGAAGTACCGTGGCGCTTCGCCGGTGACGGCGGCGGTGCTCGCGGGTGACGAGCTTTCCGGCGTGAGCGTGATCAAGATGGGCCTCGGCATGGACGACGGCCCGATCCTGATGAGCAAGGTGGAGCCGATCTATCCGGAGGACACTGCCGAGACGCTGATGGAGAAGCTGGCCATCTGCGGCGGCGTGACGCTCGCGAAGACGATGCGGATGTTAGCCGCCGGTACGCTGCCACCGCCCCAGCCGCAGGAGGAGGCGCGTGTCACGTTTGCGCACAAGATCAAGAAGACGGACGGACTCATCGACTGGAGCCGTCTGCGTTCGTACGACATCGAGCGCATGCTTCGCGCCTACGTGCCTTGGCCTGGCTGCTACACGTTCCTCCCTATGCGCTTCCGCAAGAAGGGCATGACCGGGCGCGTGGCCGTAATGGGCGTTGAGTTCGTGCCGTCCGAGAAGATCGAACCTGCGTGGCGCGGGGAGATGCCGGGCACGGTTCTTTCCGCGACGAAACGCGGACCTATCATCCGCACGCTGGATGGCGCCGTCCTGCTTCTGTCTCTCAAGGCGGAGGGTGCGCGCGCGATGGGCGGCGGACAGTTCCTGCTGGGGCGTCCGCTCACGCCGCTTTCGGACATGCTGCTGAACAGTTGAGGAGGACGTGGCCGTGACCGTTAAATTGCTTCTTGACAGAAAACGCGAGGGTGGCGAGCTTTCGCCGGACGACATCCGCGCACTGATCGACGCCTACACGCGCGGCGAAGTGCCGGACTACCAGATGGCCGCATTTGCGATGGCCGTGTGCTGCAAGGGAATGTCAGCAGTCGAGACGCACGCGCTCACGGACGCCATGCAGCATTCCGGGGCGTGTCTTTCGTGGCCGGGCCTTTCCGCCGACAAACATTCCACGGGCGGCATCGGCGACAAGCTCTCGCTCGTGATCCAGCCGCTTGCGGCGTCGTGCGGGATTTCTGTTCCGTCACTCGCCGGGCGCGGGCTTGGTCTCACAGGCGGCACGGTTGACAAGCTTGAATCCATCCCCGGCTACAACGCCGGCCTGTCGCTCGAAGATTTCAAGCGCGTGGTGGCAGAGTGCGGAGTGTCGATCGCCGCGCAGACGGCGGAGATCGCGCCTGCCGACAAGAAGCTCTACGCACTTCGCGACGTGACGGGTACCGTGCCGTCGATTCCGCTCATCGTCGGCTCGATCCTCTCGAAGAAGCTGGCGGAGGGCGCGGGGACGCTGGTGTTCGACGTTAAGTGCGGCGGGGGCGCGTTCATGAAGACGCGCACGGACGCCTGCGCTCTCGCACGCGCGCTGGTGGACGGCGCGAAGGCCGCTGGACGCAAGGCGGCGGCGCTCGTGACGGCTATGGACGAGCCTCTTGGATGGGCGGTTGGCAACGCGCTTGAGATAGAGGAGGCGATTCAGGTGCTGCGGGGCGGCGTGTGCGGTGCGCTCGGTGATCGCGCCCTGCCGTGTGATGTGGTGGAACTTTCGGTGGAGTTGGCGGCGTTGATGGTGTCGCTTGCGAAGGGCGTAGAACTTGACGCGGCGCGCGCCGAATGCAGGGCCAACCTTGCGAACGGTGCCGCTTACGGGCGCTTCGCGGAGATGGTGAAGTTGCACGGAGGCGATTTGGATGCGTTCGCGTCGCGTTCTCGTGGCGAGCGGCGCGTAGTCGTTGCGCCGCGTTCCGGGTACGTGGCGAAGGTTGGCGCGGAGGGCATTGCGCAAGCGGCGTTTGATTTGGGTGCGGGACGAGCCAAGGCGGGCGACGCGATAGACTTCGCTGCGGGCGTCGTGCTTTCTGTTGCACGTGGCGACCGCGTGGAGACGGGACAGCCCATCGCCGAGGTAGTGGCCGCCGAACATCCAGAGAAACTGTCGCAGGCCGAGGAGCTTGTAAGGGACGCAATCGCGCTGACGGATGAACCGCCGGAAATGTATCCGCTTGTGCTGGAGAGAATGCAGTGAGTGCCGCAATGCCGTCAAAGTCTCCGCTCTCGAAGAAGGAGCGCGACAGGAAGATCAAGGCCATCTACCGCGAGATGGAGGCCAAGAAGCGCGAGCTTGGTTTGCGTGCGCCGGCGATTCGCCGCGGGCCGATGTTCTACGTAGTCGTGGTAGTGGGCATGATGATGGTAGGCGGGTTGGTAATCCAGTCCGCCGGGAAGGGCGGCGGCAGGAAAATGCGTGACGGAAAGCTCACGCAGGCGGAACAGAGCGTCGCCGCGCTTGCGGAGGCGCTGGGGCGCTACAAGTTCCACTGCGGCGTCTATCCAACGTCAGCGGAGGGACTTGCCGCGCTTTCGGACAAACATTCGCGCCACGCTGGATGGATCGGGCCTTACATCGATCGCATTCTTCCCGATCCGTGGAAGCATCCCTACGTGTACGAGCCTACGAACGAACCGCCAGTTGTGCTCTCGATGGGGCCAGATGGCGTGCGCGGCACGGAGGATGACATTGCGCCTGATTCCACGCTTTTCTCGAAGCCGTTCAAGGACACTTCGTGGACGAACGACTGGGTGTATTACCGACGTCGCGGCATCGTGGTGGTGCCCACGCGCGAGGAGAAGGAAAAACTGCTCAAAGAAGGGATGAGGAATAATAAGCCATGAAAATGACGATAGCAATCATCACAGCGCTAGGCGGCGCCGTTTTGGCCTTCGCCGCCGAGAACTTGATCTGGGACGACCGCCCAGCAAGCACCTGGGAACGTTCGTGGTATCCGCTTGGAAACGGACGCCTCGGTTGCATGGTGGACGGCGGCGAGCGAATGCTGCGCGTGCAGTTCAATGTCGATTCGCTTTGGACCGGCGACGAGAACATCTCCAGTGCTGTATCTGACAAGGATGCTCCAGCCAACTACAAGAAGATGGGTGCGTATCAGAACTTCGGCGAGCTGCAGATTGCGTTCGTTGGCCTTCCGAATGGCGAGGTCACCAGTTACCGCCGCGAGCTTGACCTCTCGACCGCGACGTATTCAGATAGGTTCAAGATCGGTGGCGTAGCCATTCGTCGCCGTATCTTCGCGAGTGCGCTGGACGACGCGATATTCATCGAGACGCTCATGGATCCAGGCGAAGCACCCGGCACCATCGACATGAACGTCGCGTTGATGGGCGCACATGGCGAGCCGGTGTCGAAGTCCTCGCTGAACGGCAGGCCCGTGCAGTTCTCCGGACGGCTTGCCAACGGACTTGAGTACGCCGCTCGTGCCGATTTCATTGAGACGGGTTCTAAGTTCCAGTCGGTAATAGTGCTGAGAGCCATAACCGGCGGGAAAGTGATTGCCTCGCCTTTGAAGCGCGAACAATTCGACAAGGTTATCGCACGCCATGTTGCGGACTACAAAAAATACTACGACCGCATGACGCTTGATCTCGGTCAAGGAGACCTGACCGTACCGACTCGCGTCCGGCTTGATCGTGTCCGCAAGGGCGCGAAAGACGTTCCGCTCACCGCGCTCCAGTTCAACTTCGGGCGTTACCTGCTAATTTCCTGTTCGCGGCCCGGAACGCTTCCCGCGAACCTGCAGGGGCTTTGGAACAACTCAAACAACCCGGCCTGGCACAGCGACTACCACACTGACATCAACATCCAGATGAACTACTGGGGCGCGGACTCCGCGAACCTCTTCGAGTGCTTCACGCCGTTCTCCGACTGGATGGTCAACACGCTTCCCGTCGCGGAGAAGGGGACGCGCGCGGCGTTCCCGGGGTCGAAGGGGTACGCCTACAGGATGAGCGCCAACGCCGTCGGCGGCGGTGGATGGCGGTGGAACGTCGCGGGCGCGCCGTGGATGGCCGCGCAGTGCTACGACCACTGGCTCTTCACTCGCGACGACAAGTACCTCCGGGATGTCTGCTGGCCCGTGATGAAGGGCGCGGCGGAATTCGTGATCGCCACGCAGCTCAAGGAACGGCCCGACGGCACGGTCGTCGTGAAGAACGGCTGGAGCCCCGAGCACGGCCCGTGCGAGGACGGCGTCGCGCACGACCAGCAGATCATGCGCGAGCTCTTCCGCTCGATCCTCGCCGCCGCGAAGACGCTCGGCATCGACGACGACTTCACGCGCGAGGTCGCGCGCCTTGAACCGAAGCTCCTCAAGGACAAGATCGGTTCATGGGGGCAGCTCCAGGAATGGGAGACCGACCGCGACAAGAAGGGTGACAAGCATCGTCATACGAGCCATCTCTACGCCGTCTATCCAGGATCCACCATATCGCGCAAGGCAACTCCCGAACTTGCGCAGGCGGCGAAGGTCGCGCTCGCGGGCCGCGCCACGACGGGCGACTCGCGCCGCAGCTGGACGTGGCCGTGGCGCGCCGCGCTTTGGGCGAGGCTCGGCGAGGGCGACAAGGCCGGCGAGATGCTGGAGTCGCTCCTCAGATACAACACGCACGATAACATGTTCGCGACGCATCCGCCATTCCAGATTGACGGCAACCTTGGCATGGTGGGCGCTGTGTGCGAGATACTGCTCGAGCGTTCGATACCAGCTAACTGGAAACACGGCAAGGTGAAGGGCTTGAGAAACCGCAAGGGAGAGACGGTTGACTTCTCATGGTAGTCGGCAATAAGGATGGGTTGATTAAGGAAGAGATGAGGTTGAAGTGAACAACGTTGAAAACCTCTCGGAACACGAGATATACGAGCTGATGAAGCTTCAGGACGACCTTGCCTGGCGCGTCGTGTGGGAGAAGGCCGTGCTCGCCGAGGCGAAGTCCCTTCGCAGCGCACGTCTGGCGCGCGAGTGGGGGGTCACGCCCGAGGAGCTGATGAGCATCCTCTACGAGGACATGATCGGAAGGGGCAAGCTAGAGCTGTTCCGCGATGACGGCGGCAGCCTCTGGGGGTGGCTACGGCAATACGTGCGTGGCTACATCAGGCGTGCCAATCCAGCTCCGCACGGTGAGATTTCGCTTGAAGGCGCGGACGAGCAGGGTTTCGGCGACGATGACGGCGGCACGAGCTACACAGATAAAATTTCGAAAATGCTGTCAGATGCGCAGGGCAGGGATGCCAATCCCTCTGAAGACCCTGCGATGCGGCGGCGGGAGGAGTGGTCCCTTGTGCAAGACTGCTTCGGCGACCTCTGGAAGGAGAATCCCCTTCGGGCCTACGTCCACCTGCTGAAACTTCGCTTGAACCTGTCTTCAACGGAAATTAAAGACATGCTCGGCATCAGCTCGGAGGCGAACGTGGACCAGTTGTTCTCCCGGGCGTTGAAGGACATGAGAAAGTTGAAGGATGAACATGAATAACGCGATTGAAGAAGAGAAAGTTGTCATGACAGCCGACGAGGCGGCGTTCATCGACCGCTTCGTCGCGGAACGCTGCCGCCCTCACGCCGCAGTGATGGCAGAGCGTTTGCGGAAGTTCGCGGCCGAGAGGCAGATGGCTATGTTCGCGGCGGAGGACGATTCCGCGTTCGCGCTGGCAGCAGGCCCTGCTGCGAAGTCCCCGACGGATGTGAAGTCGCCGGACGAGCCGGTCACGTTCGTTTTCGCATCGGAGGGCGATGCGGACGCGCCGGAAGCGTGGCGCGCGGAACTTACCGTCCCGCCAGGCGCAACGGCAGATACGCAGTTGGCGCTTAAGGTGAGCGGAAAGGACGTAGCCGGTACTTTCAAGCTCTCTGGCGTGGCGTTGCCGCTTCTTGACGGCGCGGCAGAGATCCCGTTCGGGGTGTTCTTGACCGGCATCAAGGATACCGACGTTTCGCTCAGCCGTCCGGGCGTTGGTGCTGTGAAGGGGAGGTTGCTGTTCTTCTGACATGGAGGCGACTCCCTACATCTTCCCCTCGCAGCAGGCGGAGTTCCTCCGTGCGATGAGGGACGGACGCTACCGCGCCCCCGAGAGGACGCGCAGTGTGCCGTCCGCTACGACGCTCGTCTCGAAGATGCCGCCCGTTTACGAGCAGGCGCTGCGCGGAACGTGCGTGGCGAACGCAGTCACGGCGATGCTTGAATACTACGAGGACTGCAAGATGCGCCTCAGCGTGCAGTACCTCTTCGCGGCCACGAAGCAGGTGGAACGCGCCGGGATTGAGCGTAACCTCTCGCGTCTGCGTCTGAACGAACCGCTCGACCCTGAGTTCGAGAACGCACTTCACAAGAAACTCCTGCAGTTGAGGATGATGGCCGATGCAAACGGCGGCATCAATTCCCCGGTGATGCGTCCATACGTCACGCAGTTCGAGGAGACGGTGCGGACGCGCTACGAGTCTATGGAGGGGAGCCTTCTCCGGTCATGCTTCAACGTGCTGGAGTACCGCGGCACTTGCCGTTACGCGCTTTGGCCGTACGCGGGAGTCTCCGCCGCGCCGCTGTTCGGGCCAAGCGACCGAGTCGCGTTTCCGCCAGGATCCGATGACGACGCGAAGAAGCACCGCGTCCTCTCCGGCCTTTACCTTCTGCCCGCGCCGAACAACGTGGACGAGATACGCGGCATCCTCGCCGGAGCTAACGGGCGGCGTCCAATGCCGGTCTGCGTCACTGTGAGCTTCTTCGCGTGGTGCGACGGCGAGACGTTCGCGTTCCCGCACACGGAGGAGATGGAGGCGGGCCTTGCGGCGAAGGACGAATGGCTTGGCGTACACGGAATGCTCATCGTGGGATATGCCGACAATTCATCCTATCCCGGTGGCGGCTACTTCATCGTGCGAAACAGCCTTGGTGAGGCGTGGGGCAACCGCGGCTATGGGAAACTGCCGTACGCTTACGTGGCATGTTTCGCGCTTGAGGCTGGGACGATCCTGCAGGATCTCGTTGATTACACAGGCGATGGCTATGGTGGGTTTCGCGCCGGCGCGTCGTATGGCCCGTCGCGCCGGCGGCGGTGGTTTGTCTTTTTGAATCTTTTCGTGGGCCTGGCGCTTGTTGCGGGTACGTGGGTGGCCGTGAAACTGCTTACGAAGGCTGAACCGGCGGGGATGCCGCGTCCGCCTTTCGTGGAGGTGACGGTATATGGACGCGACGCGACGGTAAGCGTGACGCTGCCGCCGCCGTGGAACGAGGTGAAGGGCATGGCCATCGATGGCGGGCGTGTGTTCCGCCTACCCGCCAAGACCCGCGAGGAGATCGATGCAATCCGCCGGAAACTCGACGATGAGCCGACTTTGCGTGAGAAGCGTGGCAAGCCGCTTACGTACGACCTCGTGACGTTCTACGATCTCGAGACGGACGATATTGAAGACGTGAAGAAGACGATAGGCCTTTTCGTGGCCGACCGTTTCCTCGTGCGGATTGAGGGTGAAAGCAATGGCGTATTGCGCGTTTCGACCGTCTCGCCGCGTGGCCTTCATCGCCGTCTTGAGCGCACGTACGACGTGAAGCCCGCCGGCGCAGGGCACCTACTCCTGAAAAGAAGGAGCAGGTGACGTGCGATTTGTACTTGTCAGGCCAAATCTTGTTTGATACAATTATACGCACAGCGGAGATTGGTAATGATTAGGTTATTGAAAGAAAAGGCTTATCTGGTTGTGGCTGTAGCCATTTGCGCCGCGTTCTGCGGATGCCGCACTTCCTATAAGGAAGCACTGGCGGCTCGTAACGACGTCATGTTCGGTTCTGGCGACTGTGCCATCAGGCGCGCAACCGCGATGGCGCAAAGCACGGTAAACAGGAAACTCGGGGCATTTGAGTTGGCGCGCCTCAAGATGCTTCGCGGGGATTTCCGAGGGAGTTCGTCCGTTTTCGCGCCGCAGCTGGAGGAGATGTTCGACGAGACGAACGAGGGTCCGGTCCTCAAAAAGGGCCAGATTGCAGGCAACATTCTAGCGGGAACGGTGGGCGACGACAGAGCTATACCTTACGAGCTTCCGGCGTTTGAACTGATCTTCGGCCTTCAGTATCAGGCTGTCAACTCGCTGATTCTCGGCGACTCTGGCAACGCCCGCGCCTATCTACGCCGTGCGACTGCCGTGCAGGAGCAGTTGAAGGAGGAAAAGACCGACCCCGAAGCAAATGACGGGGAAAAAGTAAGCGCGGAAAATGCGCAGAATGCAAGCAAGGCGTCGGGCGAAATCACGGAGAAGCTCTCGCCTGTGGCTGATCTGGTGCGTTCCTCATACGAAAACGCCCTTGCCTGGTATTTGATGGGACTCTTCTTCACGAATGAAAAAGACCCCAGCAATGCGGCAATCGCCTACCGTGAGGCTGGGCGCATCAATCCCGCCATAACGCAGTTCACCCGTCCGGCCCCAGGCGCGGGTCAGGACGTGATCATCGTTTACGAGGACGACCTCGTCGATCAGCAGGCTCCGGTGAAAATACCGCTTCCGTTCGGCGGCACTTTGTGGTCTGTTGATTTCCCAATCTACAATGAGCCTCCTCACATACCTTCCACGATAACGGTGGAGCGCGGCGGGGCGATGGTGGCCACATGTGTTCCGGTCGTCAACGTTCAGGCGCTGGCATATCGCCATTTGCGGGATCGCATACCCGGAGTGACGACTCGCAACGTAACCCGTGCCGCAGTGAAGATTGCGGCCCAGCAAGCGGCGAACCACGTGCGCACTGGCAGTGGCTTCGGGGATTTGGCCATCAAGGCGGGCGTATTTGCGTTCAATGCTGCAAGCACCGTTATAAGCGAGGCTGATACGCGCGGATGGCAGACGCTGCCGGAACACGTCCAGCTTGCGAGGATCCGCGTGCCGTTAGATGCGAAAAGCATCGTTCTCCGCAACGCCCGCACCGGGCTTTCCTGCGAGGTGGCGTTGCCGGCCGGGGGTGCAGGGCCACGGTTCGTCTGGTTCACCGATGCGCGTGGATTCGCCACTGTAAGCGTGTTCTCGCTGCGGGGAGGTTTCCAGCCTACGTGGACGCGGGTGCAGTCGCTGATTGGCAGGCGGCCATGAGTTTTACCCTGAAAGGCATGAGTTTTACCCTAAAAGGAACTGAAAAAGAGAAAGGAAACAAATGAAGAAAATACTGATAGGAATGTTGCTTGCAGCAACGTCATCTGCGGTTGCCGCTGTTGCAACCGTGCGGCAGGTAGAGCCGGGAGTACGACCCGTGTACAACTCCGGAACTGGCGTGATGCCAGCAGGGGCGCAGGAGGCCATGCCGAAGGCAAGTCGGCAGCTGGCCAGGGACAACATGATGGGCATTGGCTACACCCCATTCATGTTCTCCGTGGTCACGCCGGTCCAGATACCCGCACCGGAATATGACGTGGGGGGCATTCGCATCAATCTCTTCTACGGAACGTGCGTCAACTTCGACGGGCTTGACGTAGGGTTGGCGGGCGCTGCTCGCAACCATGCCAATGGATTGCTCGCGAACCTGCTCGTGAACTATGCGGAGGGCGACGGCCTTGGCGTCAACGTTGGCTGCGTCAACTACTTCAGCGGCGATTTCAAGGGGCTTCAGATCGGCCTTGCGAACTGGATCAACTACGGCGACATGTTCCAGATCGGCCTCTACAACGGCGGATACGACGTGCAGGGTCTGCAGATCGGCGTGATCAACACGGCGAACAAGTTGCAGGGACTGCAGATTGGCGTGGTCAACGTCATATCGAACTCTGACGTGTCGTTCTTCCCGATTATCAACGGTTACTTCTGAAATCGCCGCGGCTGAATGTAAAAAGAAGGAGAGTCAAAATGAAAGCGAAACTGATAATGTCGATTGGCGCCGCAATGTTGTGCGCCGCAGTAATGGCGCAGGCGCCCGGAGTGCAGACGGTGTCCGAGGTCGAGTCACGCCAGGCATCCGCAGACCTTCAGGCGTTCAAGGCGCGTGTGGCAGCTGCCAATCCAGGCCTTGACGTGGTGAAGGTCGAGGAGGATGTCGTACGCCGCGCAGTGCTGGCGCCGCCACCGCCGCCGCCGCCCCGCAAGGCGCCGGTAATGGCGATCTTCGTGAAAAACCAGACGAGGACGCCTGGCATGGACGACCAGATAGACGGCATCCGCGACCGTTTGGCGGCCGAAGTCTCCGGCCTTGACTTCATAATCATGGACTCTGCAGAAATCGGCGCCGCGTTCAACCGCTACAAGATTACCACGGCGGAGGAAAGGGCCGGTCTCATTGCCGGGCTTTTCACCGGCGGAAGCGTCACGCGAGTTGCGCAGATGCTCGGCACGGACTACATCCTGACGGCGTCCGTAATCGGCGCTTCGCAGATGAGCCGTGTCGCTGGCGACCGCCCCGTTACGATCTACACGCTCCGCATGTCCACGAAGGTGCTTGACGCGACGACTGGCGGCAGCGTGTACGGGAAAAACTGGACGAACAAGCGCCCCACTCCGCAGAACGGCGATGACGCCATGGGGCACTACGATGACCTGATCGACATGTGGGTGCAGGATACTGCCGCCGATCTCGCCGCCGCCCGTCCGCGTTGGCGTGCGCCCACTGCATACGCCGGCACGATGGTTCCGTTCACAGTCACCACGACGTTGGATGACATTTTCAAGCCGCTGGAGACCTCTGTTGACGCCTCCAAGCCGGTGAAGGAGGAACTCCGCGTTGTGGCTGGTGGCATCACGGTTGAACTCGATGGCGCGACCGTTGGTTCGTCCGGCGGTACCTTCCAGGCGCGTCCCGGTCTCCACCAGCTGCGCGTGTCCCGCCAGTGGATGGTACCGTGGACCGGTACGGTAAACATCCAGTCCGGTGCCGTGTTCAATGTCGCGCTGGAGCTTTCCGAGGAAGGTTTCCGCCATTACAGGAACAAGGAAGTGCTTCGTGCGGAGCTTGCTTTGGCGTATGCCGAGGCGGCGTTCCGCCGCGGCTGCCGCATCAACTTCGATTCCTCGTCGTGGCAGAACGTGACGTGGGCGCCGGGCGCATCCGCAACGTCGGTTTCGTCCTCAACTTCCACAATGGTTCAGCCTGTAGTTGAGCAGCCGATGGTCGTGCAGCCTCCGGCAACGCAGCCCGTGCAGTCTCCGTCCGTACCTGTTGTGCAGCCCCCTGCGGCTCAGCCCGTGCAGCAGCCCATTCAGCCCCCTGCGGCTCAGCCCGTGCAGCAGCCCATTCAGCCCCCTGCGGTTCAGCCCGTGCAGCAGCCCATTCAGCCAGCGGCCGCTCCGGTTGCGCAGCCGGCCGCTCCCGTGCAGACAGGCGGAGCCGTTACGTTTTGATGAATGATCTAACCAAAAAGAAAGGAATTAAAATGAATACAAAGTCTTTAGTGCTCTGTGCGCTTGCCTGTGCGCTTTTCACAGGTTGCCACACGACTGCGGGAACCTCCGTGGTCTTGAACCACGATAACGGCGGATCTGTGATTTACGAGGGCAACACGCGCCTCCACAACGCCATGGCGGTTACTGCGGTGACGTACGACAAGGTGCCTGCTGGGCTCAACCGCGTGAACATCCAGCTTTCTTCGCTGGTCCAGCGCCAGTTGCGCCTGCAGTACCGCATTGCCTGGTATAATGCCGAGGGCATGGAAATAGACGGCGATGCACGCACGTATCGTCCGCTAATCCTCCAGGGCATGGACTCCGTCACCGTGACGGGCGTGGCGAACCATCCGTCCGCCGTGACTTCACGCCTTCGTGTTCGCGAACTCCGTGCGGCGGATCACTCCCGCTGAGGAATACCAATCAACGTAATTGACAACAAAAGGAACTGAAAATGAAAACGCAAATAATCCCGTTCGTCGGCTGTGCCATGCTCATTGCCGTATCCGGCTGCGCATCCGCGCCGTATGTGTACGAATCCGAGCTCGACAGAGCCCCTATGACGTCCAAGATCGAGCCGCAGGACATTCGCCGCACAGTTGAGAAGATGGCAGAGTCGCTCATATCCGATGCTGGCGTGCTTGAAGCCACCGGCGGCAAGCGCCCTGTTCTCGACATTGAACCGATGACGAACAGGTCGCAGATGATCATCGACATGAAGAGCATCACGGATTCGGTGCGCACGCGCCTTATCCGCTCCCGCCTCTTCCGTTTCGTGGATCGTTCCACTGCAGGTGCCGACATCACAATTATGGACGAACAGGCCCAGCTTGGCCTTACGGATCCGCGCAAGGCAATCCGACCCGGACAGCAGTCCGCCGCAGAGATGTACCTCACGGGTTCGTTGACCGACATGGTTACACGCGCCGGACGTACCACTGACCGCTACTACAAGTTCACGATGATACTCAAGGATCTCCGTTCAGGCGAGATTGTCTGGACGGACGAGCAGGAAATTCGCAAGGTGTCCGTACGCCCCGTGTTTTAATCTGGCGTTTTTGGTGACAGCGTCACCTTGAAGAACCTGTTGGTCGTCGTGGAGAGGTCTTCCTTCTTCACGACGTCCCAGTTTTTTGCGGACGCTAGATCGCCGCAACCCCAGATTGTGTAGGTCCGCGCCGCGCCGAGGTCGGGCGTCCACGAAAGCGACGGGACGCCGTTCGTGACGGCGATGGAGAGCGTGAAGTCGTCGTCGGGATTCGCGGGATCAAGCCCCGTGAGCCAGTTCGCCCAGAGCGTGCGCCCGTTCGCGCCGACGATGTTCGCGAACGCGCCGAACGTCTCGCCGTGCTGCACGTAGGCGAGGGCGTTCGTAGCGGCGAGGGCCGCGAGCGCCTCCGTGCCATCCGCCGTTTCTCCCGGCGCATCGTCCGCCTTTGCCGCAACGGTCGAACGCGTGTACGCCTTGAGGCAGACGCATGCCGAAAAGGCTGTCGCCGCATCTTTCCAGGTGATGCCGCCGCCGTCAATGTCGCCTATCCAGGTCTGTCCGGACTTGTGGTCGGTTGTCATGTAGCCGGCCTCGTCGCCGTTCATCAAGTGCGACACTTGATTGCCAGTCTGCTCGTACACGACGGCGAAACTTGACCTGTCCGCAAGCGGTACGGGGACGGAGAGCGGAATCGTCGTGTAGCCCGCGTGCCTCAACGTGCCGCTTTGCGTCCAGGCGACAGCGCCGCCTTCGATGGGCGAGGCGCAGCCACGAACGACATTCGTGTAGATCTTGATTGAATACGGATTGCCCTCAATGGATGACCACACGCCGACGGCGGCGACTTCCTCGTTCCAGGCCGAAGTAAACACGGCGGCCTGTAGTGGCGACTGGATGCCGCCATCTTTTGCGTCCCATAGCGGTCCTAGCTTGTCGTAGCCGTACACGGCGGTGTAGTTTTCTTCCGCCGTCGCTAGCAGAAAGACGGAACTCTTGGTATATTCATTCTTTCCGAACCGCGTGTCGTAGTAGGAGACATACCAGTAGCCTCCTGCCGTGCCGTCATTCGTCCCATGGCTGTTCTTGACGAGCCAGGCGCCGTTGCCCGGCGGAGTAATCTCGAAATTGTTAGTAGGCCAGTTGTCATCCCACCCGATCACCATTATCGCGTGGTCACAATAATCAGACGAACCATTGTAATATGCGGAACAACCCTTTTTGTTTGCATGTTCCCATTGCGCAGCCACAGACACCGCGCCGTATTCCATGATTGCCGCCTTCAACTTGTTGCGACTCTCTTCCGTTTTGTCAAGGTTTGGAATCCACACCACATTCTGTATGTGCAGAGCCGGTACGAGCGGATGGCTGGGCCTGATATTTTCCCATTCTTTCCTAGCTGCGTCTTCGTTGTAATAGCTGTTGTCGTTTGTGAAATACACGTCGTTCGCTTCCAGCGCAGCCCCGCCCCACCTCAGCAAATACGCGGCGGCCATGTCATTGTTGCCACCAAGATTCCAGTCTCCGTCAAAGCCGCAAAGGAGCGTCATATTCTTCTCCGACAGATCCCATTCGCCGCGACCGGTTCTGAGCAGTTGCGTTTCGATGACGGCGTTTGCGGCGAACGTCCAGCAGGTGTATAATGGGCCCTGGTCCTTCACCGGCGTCACCCATCCATTGTCGCGGGAGTCCCATGATGATGGGAGGGGTGTTGCTTTCAAACGCTTTGGGGAAGCCTTCGCGCCATCTGCGCACCTTATCTTTATCCTGTGTGGCGGCGGACGGAATCCGGTCGGGCGAACGTCATCACATACGGCAGCTATGGACATGGTCGCCGTGCAGATCACTGTTGCCAGGCGGAGAACTGTGTCTCTTGCAGACTTTCGATATGGATTCTTCTCTTTCATGGGCGGAATTAGTATAGCATATTCCGCTCATACCGTGCCGACATTCGGCTATTTTGCGGTACGCGAGGGGGCGTGGCCAAAGTAACCGTGGTAGGTACGGCAGAAATACTTTTGGTTGGTAAAGCCCGTCCGCTCGGCGATTTCGCTCATGCGCATCTTCTTCCGCGTTTTGAGCAACCGCTGGGCCTCGCGCATCTTAACCATCAATATGTACTGACCGGGGCTCATGCCGATCTTTCGCGTGAACATGTTCTGAAGGGCGGTGTGCGATACGCCGGCGAGTTTGATAAGGTCTCTGGCCGAAAGGGGACGGTTTATGTTGGCGTCCACGTGGATAAGTGCCTTTTCGAACCACGGTGGGTCAAGCGGATATGCCTCGGTCGATTCGCGCACGATTAGATCGCCCGGCTTGACGTATTGCACGGAAGGCGCATTGTGTGGTTCGCGGTTCGTGGTTTGTGGTTCGTGATCCTTGCGTTTCTCGATGAGGTCGTCGAGTGCCTGGGCGGCGGCATATCCCACGCCAAAGGCGTTCGGATCGATACTTGAAAGCGGCACGGATGCGCATGAGCAGAGGACCGTGTCGTTGTCAACGCCCAGGACGGCGATGTCGGACGGGACTTTTCTGCCGATCTCATTGCAGATGTTCAGGACGTGGTATGCCCTGAGGTCGTTTGCGCAGAAGAGAGCGGTGCGGTGCGGAAGCTTAGCGAGCCACGCGGCAAGGCGGCCGGGATTGCGGGGTTTGCGCGCCTTGGCATCTAAAAACATTGCTTCGGTCGGCTTCTCGATGGTGTTGTATTCGAGGCATTGGTGACCGGCTTTCTCGAGCGTGCACGTGAACGCGGCGGCGAGCATGTCCGAATAGCGCGTGCCCCGGTAACCGCAGTAGGCAAAGTTCGTGAACTTGTGGTTCAGAAAATACTCGGCGGCCATGGCGGCGATTGCGTCGTGGTCGCTATCGACTCCGACGATGTCGGGGTCTGGTATCTGGCAGAATGCGTCCACGACGGGCAACCCAGATGCCTTGACCCACTGTAAAGTGGTGGCCTCGGCAAGGCGGGCGATGATTCCGTCGCATCCGGCGAACGGGTCCTTGTTGTCGGCTACGGACAATGGATAAAGGCGCAGATGCCAGTTCCTGCGTTCGCGCGCGAATTGCGCTACGCCCTTTAGGAACTCGCGTCCGTACTCACAACTGCTCTCAAAGAGAAGAGTAATAACTCTTGTGGCATTCATGTGAAGTACTTTAGCAGTTAATTTGCCTTGTGTCAAGCCATTCGTGTAGCCGATTGCGACCGCGACGCCGGTATTGACAGTGTGGTACGCAATAAGAAGATTAAGCCGGTCCTGCCGGGCGGCTATCCGTACGGCGTCTATCCTGCGTGGCATCCAAGCGGCGACTACGTGGCGTTCTCCTGCAACGACACGTTCCAGACGTTCTACCTCAACGATATGGGCAAGGTCGAGGTTATGGATGCGCGAAGCGACCTGTTCCTCTATCGCCTGAGCGACGGCAAGGTGACGATGATCGAGGAAGAGCCCACGGTGTTCGAGTGCTTTCCGACGTGGAGTCCGGATGGGAAGTTGCTTGCCACGTCGTCCGCGCGCATGCCGTTCAAGGAACTGCCCGCAGATGGTCCCGCGCGCGAGAGGGCCGTGCAGGAGATGAGTTCCGAACTGCGCTACGACATCGCCGTGCGCACGTTCGACGAGAAGACGCAGACATTCTCGCCTCGGCGCATCCGTCTGGACGCGCAGAGGTCGCGCCAGTCCTTCACGTTCCCGCGGTTCTCGCCTGACGGACGCTGGCTCGTATTCGTTGCCAGTGCCTACGGCGTGTTCAGCATCTGGCATCGAGAGGCGGAGCTCTGCATCCTCGACCTGCGGGAAAAGAAGGTACGCCAGATTGACGAAATCAACAGCGACGAAACCGAAAGCTACCACTGCTTTTCAAAGGACGGACGCTGGATGGTGTTCTCATCGCGCCGCATCGTCGAAGATTGACGCAAGGGGCTTTCTTGGACTAGTGGCAAAAACCGTCAGACCGGTGACGGCTTGGCGATTGGGCTCTCCAGTGCGCAAGCAGAAATGGATTTCACGGCGTTTCTGCGCCTTTTTGCGCGGAATAATCCGCAGCGAACCCGACTAGTCGGGGTGATACCTTTTCGCGATTCGCGCGCAAGCCGTATTGGTTGAAAAGGTCGAAAACATCACGCCCAACTACGCCCGAAAAGATCTCGGCCACGTCATGTACGGGAACCACAAACCCAAGTCGCTCGGTCTCGACCAGGCGCGTCTTCACTTCGTAATATTTCGAGATGGCGTCGGTCTTGATCTTGGAAAGTTCGTGCATGAGCCGTTTCACCCCTTTCTTGTCCTCGCCGACGCGGGCAAGCGTGGCAGCGGCTCCGTCCAGTTCAAGTGCCGCCGCTACGCGGTACCCCACGTAAACGAGCATCTGTTCGCCCATCTGCATCTCGTTTTGCCCCGCTCCCTTTTTGCGGGAAAGGAAACTGTCGCACAGGAAGTAGCACCATGACTTGTCTTGAATATTGCTCGGGAGGTACATTGAATAGAAGTTTTTCGCTCCAATGAACTTCGACTTGTTGCCGCGCATGGACTCGTCGCGATGTAGAAAGATGCCGGCGTAATAGTGCCGCTGTCCGACATAATAGCCTCCTGTTTCACGGTTGAACGCGGTTGAGACTTTCTCGAAGAAATCCGCAAGCACTTCAAGCTCCTTGACTAGACCGAAGTCGTCAGTGCGCAGTTCGTAACCGTTGACATGCCTGACTTTCATTTCTCCTGCATCACTTTGCGCGTCCCCTGGCTGCTCAGTCTCCTTTGCCAGATTCGTAAACGCACCGGGAGGGGCTCCGTTGTCAGGACAGCACCTTCCTGCATTCCTTCTGCAGCAGTTGCAGATTCTCGTCTTGCAGCAATCCTTGCCGCATGGCTTACGCTTTGTCGCATCCTTTGAGTTGGTGCGCTTCAAAGCCTCTTCCGCCGCGCCGTTGCCGTTCGATGCGGACGCCGTGTTCAGCCACGTGAGCAAGCCTTCCGGCCCTCCGCGGGCATAACCGACTTTGCGGGCGATTTCGCGACCGGTCGCATCGGTGATCACAAGCGTGGGATAGCCCCGGACGCCGAACTTCGAAACTAGTCCAGGGTTCTCCTTGCGGGCCTTTGGGGAGAGCAGCCCCTTGTTGCGCGGCGAATCCACAAGAAGAAGTACGAACGACTGGGAGGCCTTGGACATGAACGCGCGTTTGGACAGCACTTCCTTGTCCAGCTTGATGCAAAATCCGCACCAATCCGAACCAGAGAAGTCTATAAGTATTTTTTTGCCCTCGGCTGCGGCCTTCGCCTTTGCGGCATCGAAGTCGTCAAGCCAGCCATTAGGCGTCGCGGCGGAAGAAAATGCCAAGATGGCAAATGCACAGGCCAAGCCAGCGCAAACATGTTTTCTCAATTTCATAGCTTGAAGCATGTCACTTGAGGTAATTCATGAACCTCTTCTTCGTGGTGTTTACGGTTCTGGCCACCAAGCCCGAAAAAACGCATGACAGCAAAACCACTCCAAAAAGGGCAACGCCGAAAGTATAGCAGAAAACAGCCTGGCATGACAAGGCAATTTTGGGGAGGCGCATGTTGCCGCGTCGTCGATATAAAAATGGCGTAAGGGTTGACCTTCTAGAGAGAATTATGCTATAATTTCGCCATGGAAAGAGAACCACTTTATAATCCCTACTGTACATCCGGCTTCAAACGACTTCGGAGCGAGGGATGCTATTTCGTCAACAAATCCGCTTTCACCCGCATGAGCAAATTGATGGCAGTTGCGGTGGCTTTGGCAAGCACGGCGCTCCCGTTTGCTGTGGACGCAGCTGGCATTTCCATCGACGGCGTGCGGCAGCACTGCCCGTGGAGCAACAAGGTCGAGATCACGTACACCGTGACCGACAGCGATGGCTGCTTCGATACCCGCGTGGGCAGGGTTCGCATCAAGAGCGTCGTCAACGGGGTTGAGTACGTCGCCTACGACGGCATTTCCAGCCCCGGACAGCACACCGTCACGTGGGCGAATCCGCCTCAAGGCGTGAAATGCGATGATTGCAAGACGTCTGCGGAGCTGTTCCTCTCCGATCCCGTTCCTTCTGGCGATGACTACATGATCGTTGACCTAGTGTCCGGCGCCGTCACCTACGAGGGACTTTTCGTGCCGAACGCGAAGTTCGACTCGTTCACCGGGCAGCAGATGTCAAACGCGCGCTACAACGCCGACAAGTACAAGACCACGCATTACGTTCTTCGCAAGGTGACCAAAGGCACCTACAAGGCGAAGCGCGGGACGGGGGCGTTCAAGAGTTGGACGACTGACAAGGACTACTACATCGGAATATTCTGCTGGACGACGGCGCACTACGGACACGTGATCAAGCGGAAGAACGGACAAGACGCCACCCCGTGGACGGATTTCAGCCTGAAATCCCGCAGGTGGACGCCCCGTGACATTCGCGGGAATACGGTTCCGTCGGGAAGAATCGCAACGTATCCCAGCGCCGACGCCGCAATCGACGCGAAGCAGTGGCGCCCGCTTGAGCTGATTAACGCGAAGACGGGCATGAACTTCGACGTCCCTACCGAACTGATGCACGAGATCGCTTGCCGAGCCGGCACGGCGACCACGTTCTTCTGGGGTAACGACGCATCGCTTGCGCCGCAATACGCGGTCCATGGGATTTCAGGCCGTAAAACCGATTCGCAGTATGCCGATCCCCCTGGTACGCGTAAGCCCAACGCCTGGGGACTTTACGACATGGTCGGCAACGACTGGCAGTGGTGCAGGACGTATGTGGGCGAGGACGAACCGCCGGATGTGTTCACGCCGGGCAAGGGATCGTCCGACCGCTGGTACGTACGTGGGGAGAACATCTACCCCACCGACCCGGCGCGATTGTCTGCCGACGTTCGGAGTTCTGCGTTCTCCAAGAGCGGCGTGGGGTACAGTTTCCGCATGGCGTACGTCGTACCCAACGCGGACAAGTGAGTGAAAAGAAGGATGGATTTCTCAAATCAAAGAAAGAAGGAAAAGAAAATGGTACAGATAAACAAGAAGTTCAAGACGGCGATGGCCGTGGTGATTTCCGCAGCCGCAGGACTGGCGGCCGCGCAGGCGGATGCCGTCTCGCAGACGGTCACGCATTCGCTAGACACGACGGTTGCGCCGTCCTTGGGCGAGAAGTTCCCCGAGAAGATGCGCGGCGGGACGTGGAAGGTGATCTACTCGTCGGCGGAAGGCCCGGAAGGGCGCGCCCTCGAAGTGCTCACCAAGCGCGCGGGGACGTATTTCCTGCGCGAGGCGCACTTCGCGACGCCGTTCGTACTGCCGCTCGAGAGGGACGGCGGCGAGGTAGTCGATACGAAGCGGGACGCGTTCGTGATCGGCGTGCCCGCGAAGAACGCGATGCTGCGGGCGCTCCTTGGCGAGAAGAAGGTCCCCGCCGGCGGATACCTCATCAAGACGATGCACAAGAACAAACGTAACATCGTCATCATCGCCGGCGACAATCCCTCCGCCGTCCTGTGGGGTGTGTTCGACTTCCTCGACGTGGTCGTTCCCGACCTCGAGGCGCGGCTGAAGAACGCCCACTGCTGCTACCCCGGCACGTTCTTCAGGAGCGAGAAGATTCCAACCTACGAATACGCCACGGCGCCAGAGACTCCTGTGAGGAGCGCGTGGACGTGGGGACACGTCATCAACGACTACAACGCGTCGTTCCGCGAAATGGCGCGCGCCCGCTTCAACCGCGCGATCATCTGGAACGACCGCCAGATCGTGAACGCACGCGAGGTCGTCGAGTGCGCCCACAGCTGGGGCATCGAGGTGTACTGGGGATTCCACTGGGGCTGGGGGATCGAATTCAACGACCTCAGCAAGCTCGACCAGCTCTCCGACTCCATCGTGGACGAGTGGCGGCGCATCTGGAAGCCGATGGGCGGCGACGGCATCTACTTCCAGAGCTTCACCGAGACGAGCCAGCAGGAGATGGGCGGGCGTCTCATCGCCGACATCGTGACGGAGCTCGTGAACAAGACGGCGAAGAAGATACACGACGAATCGCCGGACACGGACATCATCTTCGGCCTCCACGCCTCGTCCATCCACAAGAAGGGCGCGACGGAGGCAATCGCGAAGACCGACCCGTCCCTGGAGATACTCTGGGAGGACTGCGGCGCGTTCCCGTTCCACGACACCGGCCTCTCGCCGAAGATGATCAGCTACTGCGACAAGATCCTCGCGCTCACGCCGACAGTCGGCTTCTGCTGGAAGGCGCAGCTGCGCATCGACTGGAGCCACTTCAGGCGTCCGCTCGCGGGTCCGTTTCTGCTCGGCTGCGCCAGCGAGCAGTTGATCGAGCGCGACCGCGCGCTCACGCTGCCGCGCCACGTGCAGATCGACGAGTACTGGATCAAGAACGGCAAGTTTGCGTACGACTTCGTGAAGCACGTCCGCGCCGGCAAACACCAGCCGAAGGAATACAGCGCCGTGGCGGAATACAATCCGCCGTACAGCTTCGCTACGTTCTGCCAGTCGGAGCTCTTCTGGAGCACGAAGGACTCCTGGGACGAAATCGCCCGCCGCGCCCGCGCCCGTGCGCGTCCTGAGAAGTAACCGATTGTGAATCCATAATATGGTAGCAAGCGGGGTGGAAATATGGCGAAACAAGGATTGTTGACGGCGGGTGTCATCGCGTTGCTTCCACTTCTGGCTGGCGCGATGGAGAGCGTGTCGCTTGACGGGCTGTGGGACTTTTCCTTCGCGGAAGGTGCGACTATTTCTGATGCGAAGAGCGCGTTCACCGCGTCGGACAAGATGCCCGTTCCTTGCTGCTTCGACCTTACGCCGCGCTACTACATGAAACGTGGCACGGCGCACTACCGCCGCGAATTTGAGATCGGCCGGGACGTTCCGGGCGCATATCTCAAGGTCAAGGGCATGGGTGTCCGTGCGCGGTTCTGGTTGGACGGACGCGAAATCGGGTCTTCCAAGCTCGCGTTCTCGGAACTGGAGTTTGCGACGGGGCCGCTCAAGGCTGGTCGGCACGAGTTTGTCGCCGCGCTTGACAACCGTCTCTTCGCCGCGAGCAACGAAATGTTCCAGCCGTACTACGACTTCCTTGGCAACGCGGTGGACTTCGCCATCAAGGACGAGATCGTTCAGGGCGTGGCCGTATGGCAGTTCTGCGATTCGCGCACGTGGTTCCGTGGCGGCGCGGACATCCGAATGCGTCCTCTCGGCGAGAACAAGGCCGGGATCTTTGACATCTACCGCCGCGAAAAGCTTGCGGCGAGGAAAGTTCGCGAGCTGTTTACCCTAGAAAAAAAAATAGCCTCGGTACAAATGGCTTTTGAGGCGAATAGCAGTGAATGCGCCATGCAGTCGGGGAAATGTGTTATAATATAGTACATGACTTTAGGCACATTTAGAGGCGCTACTCTCGATTCGCGCAAGGTGAAGCCGGGCATGCTGTTCGTTGCGGTGAAGGGCGAGCGCGTGGACGGGCACGATTTCATCCCACAGGCCCTCGCCGCAGGTGCGGCGGGCGTGATCGACGGGCGCGAGGAGCTCACGCGCACGGCGGCGGAATACCGCCGATCGCTGAAGGCGAAGGTGATAGGCGTCACCGGAAGCGCGGGCAAGACGACAACGAAGGAGCTCATTGCGGCGTTCTTGCGCGCGGGCGGATTCCGCGTACATGCCACGGAGGGCAACTTCAACAACGACCTCGGATTACCGCTCACGATTCTCAACTGTCCGAAGGACGCGGAGGTTCTGGTTCTCGAAATGGGCACGAACCATCCCGGGGAGATTGCGCATCTCGTGGACGTCGCCGCGCCGGACGCCGGCGTGATTTCGTCCATCGGCACCGCGCACATAGAGTTTTTCAAGACGCAGGATGGCATTGCGGACGAGAAGGGCACGCTGTTCGCGCACCTGCCGCCGGACGGTTTTGCCGTGGTGGGCGTGAACAACGACCGCTACGAGCGTCTGCGTGCGATGAGTTCGGCGCGGGTCGTGTCCGTGGATCCGTCCGACGATGCCGGCGCGAAGATTGCCAAGGCGCTCGCGCAACGTCTTCCTGGCGAGCACAACGTCTCCAACGCTCGTCTCGCCGCAGCGTGCGCGGGCGAGTTCGGCGTGCCGATTGAACGTTGCATCGCGGCGTTGGGGGACTTTGCGTTGCCTGGAGACCGCTGGCGCGTGGAGGAGCGCGGCGGAGTCACATACGTGAACGACTGCTACAATGCGAATCCCACGTCGATGGAGATGGCACTTGAAACCTTTGCCGCGATGCCTTGCGCCGGTCGCCGCGTGGCCGTGCTTGGCGATATGTTTGAGCTAGGAACCCAGAAGGAGGAGTTCCATGAGCGCGTACTTTCCCGTGCGGCGTCGTTGCCTATTGACATAGTGCTGCCTGTGGGCGAGGCGATGTCGGCCGCCGCTGCGCGGATACATGCGCCTTCGTTCGCCGCGCCGTGTGCGGATGCGGCGGTTGCGCGCGTTGCGCTTGCCGGACTGGTTCGTCATGGCGACGCCGTGCTGTTCAAGGCGTCCCATGGAATGCACCTTGAAACCGTACTGAAAGACAATTGACGTAAAAAAGGAGTGATAAATGAAAGTGAAGACTTGGAAAAAAAACATTGCGTTCGTGGGTGTGGCGGCACTGGCGGCGTCTGCGGCGGCTGCGCCGTTCCGCATTGAGGCCGAGAAGGGCGAGATGCTGCCGGACGCCCGGGGCGTGAAGGCCGGTCCGTACGACAAGATACCGGGCACGTCCGGCGGCTCGATCCTCGCGTTCTTCAGGGACGGCAAGGGCGTGCGGTACGGCAAGGTGCCGGCGGCGAAATGGCTTGTCATTGCGTTCTCCACGGACAACGGCGGCAAGGACGCCACGGTACAGTTCTTCGACGGCGACAAGCACCTCGGCGACGTCGTGTTCCCAGATACTGGCGACTTTCACCGGATCGACGATGTCGAGATCGCAAAGCTCGCCATTCCCGCCGGCGCCGACCTGCGCATCGTCGCGCCGAAACTTCCCGTGAACATCGACTACATCGATCTCTACGACACGGACAAGAAACCGGTCGTCCCCGGCATGCGTCCGCCCGCGCCGCCCGTCGAGGAGCTGCGCGAGAAACTGTTCGCCGGGGCGTACGGCGACGTCGAGGAAATCCTGTTCGCCACGCGCACGCACCGTCCCGAGCACTGGTACGCGAACTTCGGCTACTACTGCTACGGCTCCAGCCACACGATCCTCAACCGGCAAGGGCGGCTCGTCGCGTACAACATCCGCACCAAGTCGTTCCGCACGCTCCTCGAGGACGTCGCGGGCGCGGTGCGCGACCCGTGCGTCCACTACGACGGCAAGCAGATCGTGTTCTCGTACCGTCCCGGCAACGAGCAGCGCTACCACCTCTTCACCATCAACTCGGACGGCACCGGCCTCAAGCAGCTCACGTTCGGCGAATACGATGACATCGAGCCCGCGTGGCTCCCGGACGGCGACATCATCTTCGTCTCTGGCCGCGCGCGTCGCTGGGTGAACTGCTGGCTCACGCAGGTGGCCACCATCTACCGCATGAAGCCGGACGGCTCCGGCATCCGGATGCTCTCCGCCAACATCGAGCACGACAACACGCCCTGGCCGCTTCACGACGGGCGCATCGCCTACATGCGCTGGGAGTACGTGGATCGTCGGCAGGTGACGTTCCACCACCTCTGGACGATGAACCCCGACGGCACGCAGCACCAGATCCTGCAGGGCAACACGTACCCCAACGGCGTCTACATCGACGCGAAGCCGATCCCCGGCTCCGACGACATCGTGTTCATCGACTCCCCCGGCCATGGCAAGATGGAGCACGGCGGCTTCCTCAGCGTCCTTTCCGCGAAGTCCGGACCCGACACCCGCTCGAACATCCGGCACATCTCGAAGGGGCTGTGCTACGACCCGTGGGCGTTCTCGCCGGAGCTCTTCATGGCGACGGATGGCAGAGAGGTGTTCCTCATGAACAGTCGCGGGAAGAAGGAGACGCTTTTCGCGCTTCCGCGCGAGTTCACCGTGTTCAAGGGCGCGAGCGACGGCGGGTCGCGCATCAGCGAGCCGCGTCCGCTCATGCCGCGCAAGCGCGAGCGTATCCTCGCCGACCGCACGGACCTCACGTCCAAGACGGGCGAGTTCTACCTCGAGAACGTGATGATCAGCCGCAGCATGGACGGCGTGAAGCCCGGCACGATCAAGAAGCTGATGGTGATGGAGTCGCTTCCGAAGCCGATCAACTACACGGGCGGCATGGATCCGCTCACGTACGGCGGCTCGTTCACGCTTTCGCGCTACCTCGGCACCGTGCCTGTGGAGGATGACGGCAGCGCCTACTTCAAGGCGCCCGCGCTGCGGTCGCTCTTCTTCATCGCCCTCGACGCGGAAGGGCGCGCCGTGAAGCGGATGCAGAGCTTCACGCAGGTGATGCCGGGCGAGCGGCAGGGATGCGTGGGCTGCCACGAGCGGAAGACCGAGAACACCGTGCGCCGGGCGGCCACGGTCTCGAAGGCGCTTTCGCGCGGCCCGTCCGAGATCGACGCCTCTGGTCTCGTCGTGGACGTCCCGGACTTCCCGCGCGACGTGCAGCCCGTCCTCGACCGTTCGTGCGTGAAGTGCCACAACCCCGACAAGCGTTGCGGGAACGTGGACCTCTCCGGCGACCGCGGCCCGATGTTCTCGATGGCGTACTACTGCCTCGTCGCGCACAACCAGGTGCTCGACGGCCGGAATTCCGAACGCAGCGACTGGCCGCCCTACGCGCGCGGCAGCGGGGGGAGCCCGCTCATGGAGAAGATGTCCGGCAAGCACCACGGGGCCACCGTGTCGCCCGCCGACCGCAAGACGGTGATGGCGTGGCTCGACGGCTCCGCGCCGTACCCCGGCACGTACGCCGCGCTTGGCTGCGGCTCCATCGGCGGCTACTTCAAGAACATGCAGGTGATGAACAACGACCGCAAGCGCGCCAAGTCCATGGCCGCGCAGGCCGTGATCGCGAAGCGCTGCGACACGTGCCACACCGGCGGAAACCGTCTGCCGCACTACCTTTCGGACGAAAACGGCATCAGCTTCTGGACCCCGAACTGGAACGATCCGCGCCTTAAGAAGTGGCACCGCCACCTGCTTTTCAACCTGTCGCGTCCCGAGAAGTCGCTCTTCCTCAAGGCGCCGCTTGCGAAGGAGGCGGGCGGGTTCGGCATGGGCAAGGATGGGAAGGCCGTGTTCAAATCTACGGACGATCCTGACTACAAGGCGATCCTCGCGATGATCCAGGACGGCAAGGACGTGCTGGAGAAGGTGAAGCGCTTCGACATGCAGGGGTTCCGTCCGCCCAAGCCCTACCTGCGCGAGATGAAGCGCTACGGCGTGCTACCCGCGACCTTCGACCTAGACAACGAACCCGTCGATCCGTACGCCCTTGACCGCCGCTACTGGGCGCTCGACTGGGCGCAGCTAAAGTAAGCCGTTTGAATAAGCGGAGCAACATTACATTACACGCGGGGCGTCATTTTGATGGACGCCCTATAGGACTGGGTTGGTCTTACACTACGACAGTAATCTACCGATAGATGGCATATAATCTACCGATAGATGGTATGCAATCTACCGATAGATGGTATATGATCTACCGATAGATTCGATATCATCTACCGATAGATTATATGTCATTTACCGATAGATTCTATCGCATCTATCGGTAGATTATGATATACTAACCCCCTGTTCCGTTGTCATCGTGTATGGGTAGTCCTTTCATGGTGGCGGACAAGTAAAAAAGGATATAGTAGTATGCTTAAGTTCGAGACCCGCAGGATCGCCAATTCATACGGCGACAAGACAAGGTACCGTGCCATATTGAAAAGCCACGGGAGTGTGGTTGACTTCGACACCGTCCTCAAGGAGGTTGAGGAATACGGCGGAATCAATCCTGTTACAATGCGCTACTATCTTGACACGTTCTTCAACTGCGTGCGCAAGAAGATGCTGGAGGACGGCCGTTCCCGGCGTGTGGGCGACTATCTTCTGCTACGGCTCAACGTGCGCGGAGGTTTCGACTCCGCCGACGAGGACATTGAGACCGGGTTGCAGGAACTACTTGTCACAGGGCAGTCGCTGGACGGGTTCCGTCATCTGGAGAAGATGGCCGATGTGTCCAATGTGAACGCCCGTACGCGAGGGAAGGCGGAGTCTGTTATGAGCGAGGGCGGTGACGCCGGCATCCTGACGTTCGGCAAGAACATCCTGTTGAAGGGGCATGACTTCAATTGGGATTCCACGCAGAACGTCACTTTCAACTGCGTGAACGAGAACGGAGAAAAGACGACGTACATGTATCAGGTGGGGCAGGCATATTCTCCTGTGATGGAGCAATTTCATGAAAATGTGCTGGAGGCTGACGACACGCACGTTCTGATGAAGTGGTTGCCGACTATGCCCCGCTGCCTAATCGGCCAAAGGGTGTCGGTTGCGTACATTGACTACGGCAACCAGCGAAAGAGCGACGCGCGCGGCTCCCACGCCTACGCCACGGTAGTGGAGGAAAAAACGGTCTGAAGTCACGCATGGCAGCCGCAACCCATGCGGAACGAACTGTATTTCAGCGTCGCATCCCTGTGTGAGATTTCCTTGAAGCATATTCAAGAAGGCACCCTAGAGTGACTTTGGCAATAAAGATTTTGGCTTTATCAATTTTCCACTTGCCACCACAATTGCGATTTGATATGCTTTCCATGTTCCGCGAGGAATCGCAGAACTTCGATCTTTGACATACCGGCGGTTGTGAGCCGCCGGGCCGGTCGCTACAACGGTAGAATCACGCATCCGGCGTGATAAACTCCGTTGGAGAGCGACACAACAACTGCCGCGCACACGGGTGTGTGCCAACGGCAGGACGTACGCAACCAGCGTATAGTAGCTTTCTGGAAGCCGGTAACTTCTAAAAGGTAAGGCGAAATACGATGGTGCGTCGCGTGGTAACACGCGGCGTACTTTCGACTTCAGTTTTACCTAGGCTCTTACCGGCGCCTCCAGAAGACCGAATCTTGAGAGTGCGCCGTTCTATTTTGCCTCGGTGCGGTGTGCTCCCTTAATGAAATTAGGAAGGCAAAAAAAGGAAGAGCGATAAATGGCCAAATTTAGTTTCAATTGTCCGCAATGCGGTGAAAAGGTTGATGCGGATGATTCTCTTCGTGGTCAGGTGGCTGAATGTCCATATTGTGGCAAGGGTATTGTTGTTCCGCGCTCTATTATGGTCAGACCAACATCTTCTGCGCAAGTACCCCTAATGAACAATAACATCATTCCTATGTCGCCACCACCTCAAGATTTTACAAGAGGCCCCAATGAATTTGAACGGAAGATAGAACGGGCGGCGGAACGTCATCGACAGAAACAAAAACATGAAATCATTATGATGCTAACTAAAGTTACCGTAGCAATTGTGATAGTTGCAGGGGGATTAATTTGGTGGAACAAAATTAAAAAAGACGAACTGGCGCAACAACGAGTAAAGCTAGCTGCTGAACAAGCGGAAACAGAAAGAATAGAACAAGAGAAAAAGCGTTTAGAACAGGAAGAAAGGGACAAGGAAGCCGCTGCCGTTAAAGCACTCCAGACCTATCTTGATCGCGAAAAAGCACGACTGAAGGATGTCATTGAAGAAGCTAAAATAAACCACGAAGCATGTGATATAGATCAAAAGGAACTTGCGGAGGAACTGGACCGAATTGAAAAGGAAAATGCCAAACTCGCAAATGCAAGCCGGTTGCGGAAGCAGAAAAGATATGACAAGGCAGAGCATGTTCTTCTTTTGTTGAAGTCTTCAGTGTTAAGTTCAATTTACGAAAAGTATCTCGGTGAAAATCTAGCCGCCATACGTGCAAAATACGAAAATGAGGTTAAGACGGTAATCAAACTACATCGCGAAACTGAATCTAGACTACGCCAAAACAAAAATAAGTATTTCGAAACAGTAAAAGGGATAAACGAGGAGGTTGATCAGAAGAACGAAGCTGCTGTTCGTCGTGCAAAGAGCGCTAAATATCAGACTGATAAACAACTCCATAGACTGCGTGAAAAGAAGCAACAATTGGAGAAGCGCCTTTTAGATGAGCAAAATAAGCGAGTCATTGTTGCGAATACAAGCATAAGCGGTAGAATCAGAGAAACAAATGGTGCGAAGAACAGACGACAACGAATGGCGGATTTAGCCGGTGAAATTGAACGCCTCGACAGGGAAATTGCAACAGCCGAAGCACTCGCATCCGGCAATCAAGCGCAGATGGTACATTTGGAAGCTACTACGGCAGAAACTGCAGCCCGCCGTAAGTTTGATACGGCAATTGAAGTAAGGCAGAGTGCAGACAACGACGTACATGCTGACGCTCGACATCAGAGTGACGTGTTCCACATTGCAGCACGCTATGAAAAGGACACGTTAGACACGTTGAGACAGGCGATTCAAGAAAACCGACAAGTTCAAGAACTAAGGGTTGCAGAGGCAAAAAGAAAACTTGAATTCATCAATCGCTCCACGATCAATTTGGATCTGATGAAGGTGAATGAAATAGAAGCTGTGAGAAGCAAAATAGTTGCAGAGCTTTCAGAGGAAATTACAGGTAATAAAGATGAGAAAAAGAGACCTGACGATGAATAATACTAGAAACACGTGGTGCCTAATCTTTTCGTTTGCTTGGGTCCTTTGCATGCGGATCTACACATTTGGTGCACTAGAAGAGACAATCGATTTCAGTGGAATCACCGATCTTGATGTTGGTGACACACGCGCGGCAATGCGACACTATGCCTGTGCTTCTGGATTTTTCATAACCAGGAATGGTTATCTTGTGACGGATAAATACTTGATTGCTGAGGCAAAGAATATTATAGTCGTTTATAAAAATCGAGCGTATGAAGCTCACCCCGTAAAAGTGGCTCCTGTTGCTCGTTTCTCACTCTTGAAGGTTGATGGTGGAATATTTCCTCAAGCCACCATTGCGCAGGGGGATGCCAGAAAGACAGGAGAAAGATTACTAGTAGGTGGATTTGCCGTATCAGACGAGCATGGTACTATTGCACAATACATACAGGGAGTGATTAGTGGCGTTACGAAGTCGGAATATGAACTTTATGTTCAGACTGTACCTGAACAGGGAGGTGCAGTTGTGGTAAATAGACACGGATTTTGTGAAGGGATGTTGCTTGGTACTGCTGGCAGGAAACGTCAGACCGTC
>Ga0310694_10001085_pt1 | contig 32226 bp, 18 predicted proteins | sample 174DNAGHGhighgp2_FD_203884 | JGI IMG/M metagenome (GOLD analysis project Ga0310694, IMG submission 203884) | Sheep rumen microbial communities from Palmerston North, Manawatu-Wanganui, New Zealand - 1742 DNA GHGhigh gp2 (v2) (version 2) | ecosystem: Host-associated > Mammals > Digestive system... | reverse complement strand
TATAGATTATGTAAACTATTTTATTGATTTCTATTATGGTGAGAAAACCTCTTTTGAAGAATGATAATCGTACCAAGTTATTTTTTTACGATTACTTACCCATGGTCATAAGATGTTGGTTTATTGATGAGTAATGCCTTATTTTGGCAATTCAAATGCAAAGATACGATTAAGTGAGCGAAAAGCCAAATTTTATGAACTTTTCTGAGAGAGTGAGTGCCTTCGGCAATGTGCAAATAAGAGAAACCAAGAAACATCAAAGTTTATGTTTGACTTTATTGTCGTATCTGTTCTGCGAATATGTTTTCAATATGCTCGACATTGTCGTTTGGCTTGTCCAAGAATCAACCATTCATTGTTTTTTGTTATCATGGCTATTTACAACTCATTTTTGGAATATTGTATGTTTCTATTTCTGGTATCATTTTTGGCGTAGTGTTCATTTCCCTATCCCGAATTCTTGTTGTTGCCGTTCCACCTCTTCAAGGTTTTTTCGGCGCTCCTCATCGGTCATCGCGGGGGTGGTCGACGTGGTGGAGCCCCTTGTGCTTGAAGTTTTGGCGGCAGGGGTGTCGCGGTAACACATGCGGCCCGTGTATGGCACGCTCTCGATTGTCAAGGTGTCGGCGGCAGGGGCGTAGGTTCCCTCGAAGGTGGGTTTGGCGATGATGCGTATCGTGCCGGCCTGGTGGGTGCTCCTCACCAATATGGGTGCGCTACCCCATTCCACCAAGCGCGGGTTGGCCATGATGCTCTCGTCGCCGATGACGGCGCCTTCTCCCTCGACGGTGAAGGTGACATGCTCTCGGGCGTTGCGCCGCACGTTGCCGCTGTCGTCGGTCACCTCCGCCACCACCACGATGAAGTCGCTGCCGTCGGCCACGAGAGGTTTTCCCATTTCGTCGGCATAGAGGCGCAGTCGTGTGCTGCGACGTGCCGGCATCTTCTTTTCTGAGCACACCACCTTGCCATCGATGATGCCTTCCGCCAGCAACGACACCTTTTGCCAGTTGCGCTGACTGTAACTGAGGTCGCGCGCCTGCCAGAAGTCCCAGAAACCTTGGAACACCACGGGGGCGTTGGGTGTGCCGTCCTTGGGGTGCGCCACGGGGAGGGTGGCTGTCTTCGCCCCTTCCAAGGCAGTGAGCCGCACACTGTCGCAGTTGCTGAACACCACGACATCGCTCCCTGAATACTGTGTCATCTCATGGGCGATGAAGACCATCGGGTCTGTCAGATTCGTCATATTACTCCAGCTATTCCGATTATTCCGATCATCCTGCTCCGTCTGAGAAACCGGGTTTATCTGCGCCCTGAACGCCTCAAAGGCGTATTTCTTCTGACGGAAGGCATCGTAAATGCCGCCAAGGTAGGCGTCGGGATGGTAGCCCCGTTGGTGGTCGAAGGGATGCCACTGGCAACCACCGATGAACTGCCTCCTTCCCCTGAACATCATGCCGTAGGTGTCGGCGAGGGAGAGGGCGGCGGTGAGCATGGCCTGTTCCCCCCATCCCCGTGCCGCCCTGTTGATGGCGTTGTGGGCATACCAGTCGTCCACATACTCCCCCCATTCACGGGTGAAGATGCACTTGTCGGTATCGAGCGTCGTCTTGCCGATGTTGTCCGCCCAGTCGTACAGCACGTCGTAATTTTCCTTCACCCCCTCGGAGTTCATGTCGGCTGCAGCTACGGGACGACCAGGGTATGGGAACTCCTCCCGTGTGATTTGCAAGGCCTCTAGTGCAAACTCCTTCGGATAGCGCGTTTCGTTGAGGATGGGTTCCCACATCAGCACACAAGGGTGGTTGCGGTCGCGGCGGATGATTTCACGGGTGTTCTGGTGCACTTTCTTGCCCCATTCCGGGTCCTTGTTCCAATACTGCCATCCCGGCGTGGGGTCGATGACGAAGAGGCCCAGTTCGTCGCAGGCATCCATGAATGCCGGGTCTTGCGGGTAGTGTGCCGCACGGATGATGTTCATGCCCGCCTCCTTCAACCGTTTGGCGTCGCGCCATTGCTGGCTGTTGGGCACGGCGTTGCCCACATAGGCGAAGTCCTGGTGGCGGTTGCCGCCCACGAGTTGGCGGTAGGGCTTGCCGTTGAGCCAGAAACCATCCTTGCCCTTGAACTCCGCCTTTCGTATGCCCATCCTCACCATGCCACCATCGACGCACTGTTTCCCATCGTAAATCCTCACCTCCACTTCATAGAGGTAAGGGTCTTCAGGCGACCACAAGCGGGGCTTTTCCAACGTGGCGGAGAGGGTGGCGGTGCACATCAGTCCCGGTAGGTCTTCGGGCAAGGCAATCTTCTGCCGGATGGTCTTCACCACCTTCCCCGTGTGGTCTTTCACCTTTGCCTCGATGGTAGGATTTAAGGTCTTTAAGGTCTTTAAGGACTTTAAGGTCTTTAATGACTTCAAGGACTCATCCGACTGCTCGCTGTTGTTGCAGACCTCGATGTCGATGAAGATTTCGGCGCTCGCCTCGCTGATGTTGTCGTAATGGAGGAAGACACCGCCTCCCGCCACGTTGTCGTATTCCAAGGGGTCGGTGATATGGAGTGGCGACTTCCCAATAAGCCACACGTCACGATACATGCCGCCGTGATAGGCGAAGTCGAGTTGTGTCTGTTTCTTCCCCGGCGGGTAGTTCTTGTCATCGTTGTTGTCGGCCATGAGGGCTACGAGGCAGTTGTCGCCGGCCTTCACTCCGAGGTCGCTGAGGTTGACGATGATGGGCAGGTATCCTCCCTCGTGCTCCTTCACCAACCTGCCGTTGACATAGACACGTTGCTTGCCCATCACCGCCTCGAAATGCAGCGTCACCTCCTTGCCTTCCATCTCCTGTGGCATGGTGAAATGCTTGCGATACCAACAGACGCCTTGGTAGTTGCGGCAACCGCTGGCCTCCGAGGGCTCCAGGCGCACGGTGTGCGGGGCGCAGACTACGGACCAGGCGGAGTCGTCGAGTGTGACAGCCTCGCCGTGTTCTACGTCGCCCAATATGAAGCGCCATCCTTCGTTGAAGTTGAAGACGATGCGCCCTGCATCTTCCAAAGGGAAGAGGCCTGCTACGGAGGCGGGCTGTGCTGCGGCGTGGGCAGCCAACAGCAGGATGAGGAGTGGGAGGATGGTTTTCTTCATGATGACTTTTTTCGGAGTGGTCTGAGTGGTCTGAGTGGTCTGAGTGGTCTGAGTGGTCGGAGTAATCGGAGTAATCGGAGTAATCGGAGTGGTCGGAGTGATCGGAGTAATCGGAGTGGTTTTATTCTATTGTCAGTTCCACGTGCTTGATGCGCTGGCGCCTCCAAGTGTAGACGGCGTGGAGATGACCGTCGCGACTCTGAATGATGGAGGGGTAGGAATATTGCAGGATGGGACTGTCCTCGAGGGTGATCCAGTGTTTCCAATGTATGCCGTCGTCGCTGCGCAGGATGGATAGCGGTGTGCGTGCCCCTTTTTCCTTGTCAGGTTCGATGGGCCATTCGTTGCAGATGAGGGCGTATCCCCCTCCTTTGAGGTTGACAGCGTCGATGCCGCTGTTGTTGTTGGGCGTGTCTATGAGTTGCAGTTTACTCCACGTCTCGCCATTGTCGCTGCTGAAGGTGACGCCGATGTGTCGGCTGCGTGTGCGGCAAAGAGCCTCCAACCTTCCGTCTGGGAGCACGATGATGGTGGGTTGTATGGCTTTCACACCCGGTTCAGTCTCCACGAAGGGAGTCCTGCGCCACGTTTTCCCCATGTCGTCGCTGTATTCGAAATAGATTTTCCAACCGTCGCGTTCGTCGCTGGTGGGTGAGATGAGTCGTCCGTCATGCAGGATGGGTTTGTTCTTGATGGGTCCGTAGAGGGAGTCGGGGAGTTGCTCCCGCTTGCTCCACGTCTTGCCGCCGTCTTTCGAACGCACCATCCATCCTTTCCATCCCGCCACGTTGGGACCGATTTTGAAGTAGAGCAGCAGTTCGCCGCCCGGAGTCTCATAGAGCACGGGATTCCAACAAGCCTCGCGGTGGTCGGGTCCAAAGACGCCGTCGGCCACCATCTGCGGCGCCGTCCATTCGCTCTTTCCCTTGGGCTTGCGACTCACCCAGATGCATACGTCGGGGTTGCGCTCCTTCGTACCGCCGAAATAGGTGGCCACGAGGTCGCCCTTTCGGGTCTCCACGATGCTTGCAGAGTGACATTCGGGGAAGGACGTTTTCTTGTAAAGGAACTCATCGGTCACCACTTGCTGTCCGCGCCGTGGCAGGTCGCAGCAGAAGTCGTGTGCGCCCGACCCTATTTCTCGTGTCTCTCCTCCTGGCAGGCACACCGTGGCGGTGGTGTTGGCCGGGACCTCCACGTGCCAGAAGAGACTGCCGCCTTCCTTCTTCCACCGACTGCCGATTTTGCCGTAGATGGACTGGTAGGTGCCCTCGATGTCGTCCATCTCATCGACTGAGAAGTCGGGTTGGAATCGTATCTTCTTGAATCCAGGCGCGGCGGCTTGTATGCCGACCACGTCCTCGTAGAGCCAGGAGAGGAGGTCGCCGAGGAGCATCACGTGGTTGCCGCTGTTCATCGCCGGACTGGCGGTGTCGCCGTTCCACAATTCCCAAATGGTGGTGGCGCCATGTTCGGCCATGTATCCCCAGCTGGGGTATTTCTTGTTGGTGGCGAGGAGCCAGGCCAGGTCTGAGCGGCCTATGTCGGTGAGTCCGTGCATGAGCCATCCTATGCCGATGACTCCGCAGGTGACGGTGCCGAGGTTCTGGTTGATGAGGGTCTTGACGATGTTCTTCCCCACTTCCTCCTTGACGTAGTCGTCGTCGATCATGTCGAAGACGAGTGGCAGGAGGTTGGCGGTGACGGTGTTGTTGCCATAAAAGGTGCTGTCGGGATAGAGGATGTGCCCCGGCACGGTGGTGGTGCCTTTCTTCAAGGTGAGGAATTTTTCGTTGAAGGCTTTCTTGGAGAGGGCGGCCTCCTCCTCGAAATAGGCGACATCGTCCTTGAACCCTTGCAGTTCGGCAAACTCCTTCATCATGTTGCAGATGCGGTGGTAGTAGGCAGTGGAGATGAGCGTGCCGTCGGTGATGCGTGCGGGGTCTTCGCTATGGATGAGATGTTCTTCCTCGGGAGGCACGCACCAGTCGCCATACTTGTCTTTGGTGATGAGACCCTCTTTTTGGTATTGGTATTTCAGGTGTTCCATCCATCGTTTCACATTGGGATAGTAGGCGCGGACGGGGGCGTCGTTGCCATAGTGCTTGTAGAGCATGTCGAGGGCCATGGGCAGGGCGGCAGGCCAGGTGACATCGTCGGAGTAGTAGTTCCAGAAGGCAGGTGCCACGTCGGGGATGCAACCGTCCTCCCGCTGCGCCTCCGTGATGTCGCGCACCCATTTGGCATAGAGGTTCTGGTTGTCGTATAGGAAGGCCTCGCCGTAACAACCGCGTGTGCGGTCACCGAGCCACGGTTGTCGCTCATCGCGCTGCGGACAGTCTACGGGCATCCCCTTGTAGTTGCTCCTCACGCCCCATGTGGCGTTGCGATAGACCTTGGCGAGGATGGTGTCGGTGGTGGCGAAGGTGCCGCTGGCTGTCATCTGGTCTTCCACCACCTCTCCGGTGAAGTCGGCGATGTTTGGGTGTCGCAGTCCGCTGACCTCCACGTATCTGAATCCGTGGTAGACGAAGGTGGGTCTCCACGTCGCACCGTTCTCCTTCCCGTCGGCAATGTAGGTGTCAGTGCTCAAGGCGTGTCGGAAGTTTTCCACCCAGATGTTGCCGGTGGAGTCGATTCTCTCGGCGAAACGCATGCGTATGGTGTCTCCGCTGTGGGTGTCCTTGATGTTGACGGCGAGCCATCCAGCCATGTTCTGCCCCATGTCCACCACCACCTTGTCGCCTTTCCGCTCCATGGCCTTGGGTTGTATGGTCTGGGTGATGGTCATGTTGGGTGCCATGGCTCCCCTGAGTGTACCTGTGGGGATGGCCACGCGCTCGGCATTGCCCCATGCGCTGTCGTCGTAGTCGGGTGAAGTCCATCCATCGAGGGCCTTCCTCGCGTCGTAGATTTCCCCGTCATACTCGTTGTTGCTGCGAATGGGTCCGTCGAGATTGATTTTCCATTTGTCGTTGGTCGACACCACTTTCCGCTTGCCGTCGGCATATTCGATGATGAGGTTGGCACGCAGTTTGGGATAGCCGAACTGATTGATTTTATAGGGTTTCTTGTTCTGCTGCATGGTGTAGTATCGGCCATTGCCCAGCACCACTGCGATGGCGTGGGTGGTCATACCGCCGTTCAAAATTTCCGTGACATCGAAGGCGTTGTAAAGCACGGTCTTGCGGTAGTCGGTGGGGCAGGGGGCGAGCACCTGTCGACTCCCGTTGGCATCGAGGTCGATTTTCTTGCCATCGATGAAGGCCTCGTACATGCCCAGTCCGCTGATGTAGAGGGTGGCCTGTCGGATGTCTCCACCTGTGTCGAAAGTTGTGCGGAGGTATCGAGCACTCAGTTGGCTGTGCTCTTCCTCTATGTCCCACGGCATGGCATGGTCGTAGCCAATCCACTGCCCCTGCCATTCCGCCTCGGTGAGGAGTCCCACGTTCCACATCGCGATGTCGCTCCAATCGCTCTCTCCTTGCGTGGTGGTCACTTTCACGCGCCAGTAGCAGCGGGTGTTTCCTCGTAGCGTTTTTCCGGCATACTTCACCCATTGCGACTGGTCGGAGTTTTTTTTCACGTCCCAGAGGTCGCCATCAAGGGCCTCCGCCTTCTCCTTTGTGGAGGCGACGATGAGGTGGTAGGCTGTTTGCATCACGTCCTTCTTGTCGGTGTCGATGACCCATCCCAGTCGGGGGGTGGGTGTGTCGATGCTCATAGGGCGTGCCATGCGCTCCGTGCGCAGGTCGGTGACGCGTATGGTGGTCTTCCCGTCGCCTTTCTTCTTCGTGGGTGGGTCGGCGAAGACTGTAGTGATGGCGAGGAGGGTCATCAACAGGATGGCGGTGGCTCTCGCGGAAAGGGCGCTATGGTTTTTATAGTCTCTATAGTTTTTATAGTCTCTATAGTTTTTATGGCCTATATTTGTCGTTTTTACCATTTCTCTTCCAGTTTTGTGGCGTTTTTGTCGAGGTAGTTGGCTCGGGTGTCGATGGCGATGAGCACGCGGTCGCTGCCCCTGAGATAGGCACCGTCGAAGGTGAATTCCGTTGTCTTGCTATCATATTCGCCCAGGTAGGTGAGCGTGCCGTCCGAGGGGTTCATCACCCAGACGTTTTTCTTTGCTCCACTGACCTTGGCGAGGTCGATTTGCATGGGTTTCCCGCTGTAGTTGTAGACCATCAGGTAGTCGTTGCCCCTGGTGGCTACGACGCGGTCGTAGCGTTCGCCGTTCTGTCCCGCCACTATGCTTTGGTCGGGAATGCGTTCGGTGAAGGGGAGTGCGAGCATCAGCCATTTCAGGTATTTCATCTGTTGGTAGCCCGGGTCATCTATGGCATCCCACCATGCTTTCTTTGCCCCGAAGGAAGGGAGCACGCCCGGCCGCATGAACTGCATGATGCTGTTGTGGCCGTAGGTGTGACCGAAGCATCCGGCGAAGACGGCCCAGTAGGCGTAGCGCCTCACGTCGTAGTCCTGCCATCTTGGGGCGTTGAAGTCGTGAAGTCCTTGCGGGATGTCCTCATAGGAAGGTTCGCCGTCGATGACAGGTTTCAAGGGTGCCTTTTCCACACTCATGTCCACATAGCGCCAGTTGTCCTCCTCGGTGTTCTCCTTGATGGTGTAGTCGCCGTCTCCGTTGCGTTGTCCGTATCTCCTATGCCCGCTTTGGAACATATTGAAGTCCAGCCATTCGCGGTCGTTGTACCACCATGCGCTGGTGGTTCGTCCTCGTGGATGGAAGGTCATCAGATGGTTGGGGTCGGCTTTCTTGATGGCTCGTGCCAGTGCGTCCCACGAGGCGGTTCCCTTGTCGCCCTTGATGTCGCCGCCTATCATCCAGATGATGTTGGGCTTGTCCTTGTAGCGTTGTCCGAGGAACTTCCCGTAGGCCGCAGCCTTTTTCTCGTCCATCTTCTCTATCTGCGACCCCCAGATGCAATCCATGGCGATGTAGATGCCGTTGGCCTCCGCCATGTCGACGATGTAGTCGAGGTGATCCCAATAGCCATAGTTGCCCGACTGGGTGTATCGTGTGAAGTCGAATGTTGCATCGTTGGCAGGTTGGCCGTAGATGTTGAAGGTGGGTATGGCGTTGAGCACCTGTATCTGTTCGACGTTGTAGCCCTCCTCCCTCTCTTTGTTGAGGAAGAATTCCACTTCGTCGCGGTTGAGCCTTTCGGGCAACAGCCACGCCGTGTTCCCCATCCAGAAGAAGGGTTGTCCGTTCTCGTGGACGAGGTAGCGTTGGTTGTCAGACACTTTCAGTTTGCCGTTTTTCCAAGGCTTGTAGATGGTGGCGGCTTGAGTGCCGGCGGCGATGAGGACTAACATCAGCCCGATGAGGATTTTTTTCATATCTGGTGTGGCTTTTTAGGGTTTTTAGGGTTTTTAGGGTTTTTAGGGTTTTTAGGGTCTTTAGGGTCTTTAGGGTTTTTAGGTTTTTTAGGGACTTTAGGGTCCTTAGGGTTTTTATGGATTTGCTTTCAGGGTGAAGGCCTCACCTTTTTTGGTCTTGATGTCGTAGATGTGGTAGCCCTGTTGCATGGAGTGCTTCATCCTGGGACCTTTGAGGGGAGTGATGGAGCGCACGCGGAGCGTCCCGCCGTGGTGGGAGGTGATGCGGGCCTGCTTGAGTTGTCCGTTTTCCCACGCCATGTCCACCTCGGCGTTTCCCCTTGCCCTCAGTCCGCTCACGCAGCCTTCCTGCCAGGCGTCGGGGAGTGCGGGCAACAGGTGTATGGTGCCGTTATGGCTCTGCAAGAGCATCTCGGCGATGCCAGCGGTGCAACCGAAGTTGCCGTCGATTTGGAATGGCGGGTGTGCGTCGAAGAGGTTGGAATAAGTGCCTCCCCTTTTCTTTTCCGTGCGCACGAGGGTGAGTTGGTCGCCAATGAGTTTGTAGGCGTGGTTGCCATCGAGTAGTCTAGCCCATAGACACACCTTCCACCCCATGCTCCATCCCGTGGAGGGGTCTCCTCGGTGTATGAGCGAGGTCTTGGCGGCCTCTGCCAGTTTAGGAGTGTGAAGCGGCGTGACCTGGTTGCTGGGGAATAGGGCGTAGAGGTGCGACACGTGACGGTGGGTGTCGTCGGGGTTGTCCCAGTCGTCGAGCCATTCCTGCAACTGTCCCCATCGCCCTATGCGCAAGGGTGGCAGTCCGGCGAGTTTCTCCTCCAGACTGTCTTTCAAGGCAAGTGGTTGCCCCAGGATGTCGGCAGCTTCGATGACATGGGAGAAAAGGTCACGGAGAAGTTCGTTGTCCATCGTCACACCAGCGGCTGTGCTGGCGCCATGGAGGTGTGAGTTTTCCGGCGAGAGCGAAGGGCAAATCACCCAGTAGGTCTCGGGTTTTCTGTCGAAGTCGAAGGTGTGCTGCACCATTGTCTGGTTGAAGAAGCGTGCCGCCCCCTCCATGATGGGGAAGACTTCGCGCAGGAAGTCCTTGTCGCCGGTGTAGAGCCAATGCTCCCAGAGATGTTGGCACATCCATGCCCCTCCCGTGGGCCACAGCCCGGAGGGAGCCTTGTCGATGGCTCCCGTGACGCGCCAGATGTCGGTGTTGTGATGCAGCACCCATCCATCGGCTCCATACATGATGCGGGCGGTCTCGTGACCGGTTTCGCTGATGTCGCGAATGAGGGAGAAAAGGGGTGCGTTGAGGTCGGAGAGGTTGGTGACCTCTGCCGGCCAGTAGTTCATCTCGCAGTTGATGTTCGTGGTGTATTTGGAGTCCCAGTTGGGAAACATCTTGTCGTTCCAAATGCCTTGCAGGGTAGGGGGCTGGCAACCCTCCTGCGAGGTGCATATGAGGAGGTATCTGCCAAACTGGAAATAGGTTTCCACGAGGTGGTTGTCTTGGTGGTTCTTGAACTGTTCCACCCTGCGTTCGGTGGTTGTTTCTTGATAGAGGTCGGGTCCCAGGTCGAGGTCGACACGGTCGAAATATTTCTTGTAGTGTGTGACATGTTGATGGCGCATCGTGGCATAGTCTTGCCGGAGTGCTTCGCGCAAGATGTTTTCCGAGAGGATGGTGTCGTTGCCGCTGATGTCGTCGTAGTGTTTGAAGTTGGTGGCGATGGCCACATATACGACGGCCTCGTCGGCTCCGCTGATGCTGAGCACTCCATCCTTGGAGGCGATGCTTCCTCCCTTGACGGTGGCGGTGAGTCGCCCGGTGAAGGTCACCTTGCCCTTCAGACCTTCGTGGTTGGAGGTGGTGCCGCTGAGTGTCACCTCGTCGCCCTCGCTGTTGATGGCCACGTCGGCGTGTGGCGAAGTGAGTATGGCGTTGCAGGTGATGGCGCCCTTGCGGTCGGCGGTGAGTCTGACGGCGATGACGTTGCCAGAGAAAGAGGCGATGTATTCGCGTCGGTAGGTGACGCCGTCGGCGGTGTATCGCGTGACGGCCACGGCGGAGTCGAGGGAGAGTTCACGTCGATAACCAGTATAATCACCTTGTCCAGGGAAGTGGATGTAGAGGTCGCCGAAAGGTTGGTAGGGCATTCCGTGGTTGGTGTTGCTCTGCACATGTTGCGTGGCCATGTCCTGCGCCTCCTTGTAGCGTCCTTCCCACACCAGTTGCCTCACCTTGGGGAGGTATTCCAGGGCATCGGGGTTGGCATTGTTGTTGGGACGTCCCGCCCAGATGGTCTCCTCGTTGAGTTGTAGCCGTTCTGCGGCGACGTTGCCAAAGACCATCGCACCGAGGCGGCCGTTGCCGATGGGCAAGGCTTCGTTCCAGTTTTGCGCGGGATGGTCATACCATAGTTTGTGGGGGCCTCCGGCCTGTGCTGATGCGGCATACATGGCCGACAGCAGGATGAGCAGCACAAGGGCTACTTGTCCGATAGAGGGCCGTTTGGTAAAGAGGCGGTCGATGTCGTTGTCATGGGATGATGTAGCCATGGAGTTAGCGTTTAGGGGTGTATCTCAGTATGTTCTCGCCTTCTATGGCGATTTTGCTCTCATCAAGTTTGGAGGCATCGAGGCCGAATGTGTCGATGAAGAACTGATAGACGGCCTGCCTCTTGTTGGGGCCGAAGTCGTGAGACTCGTCGGGCAGATGGACGTTGCGCACCTTGTCGGCGGCACCATAGAACCCATAGATGCGTTGCAGGTAGGGATATTCCACGTCGGGTGTGGTGGAGGTCCAGTCGCCGCCGTCGCTGACGACCATCATCGGTTTGGGTGCGAACATGGCTGCGAGTTCGGCGTTGCAGGTGCCTCCAGCTGCGAGTTGGATGGGTTTGCCGCTTTCACAGGGGCAACCGCCGTCGAACCACGCCGACATGCTCACCACGGGGCAACTGGCGGTGAAGCGGTCGTCGAGCACGGAGAGCAAGACGGCCTGAGTGCCACCACCCGAACCGCCGTTGACCCCCACGCGCCGAGGGTCGATGTCCTTGTGTGAGAGCATGAGGTCGAGGATGCGCAGACCGTTGTAGGCCTGCATCACGTGGGCCTCGCTGGTGTGGTGTGCCTCGGCGCCCACCTCGTCCTCGCTCTCTCCCCAACCCCAGAGGTCGTAGCTCACGCAGACGGCCCCCATGCGGGCGAGTGTGGCGTAGCGTTTCTGGAGGTCTGCATTGTAACGCCCTCCGCTGAAATGGCCGTTGGGACAGAGGATGAGGGGATATCTCCCTTTATCGTGTTCTTGTGGGAAATGGCTCTTTTTCCATTTCAACGCAACGGGGGCGTAGATGCTGCCGCAGACACTGTGACCGTCGATGGTGGAAAGACGGAAATTCTGCACGGTATAGCCGTCGTGTTGGCGGGGTGAGCCAAACTCATTCTTCTCCATAAGGCACAGTTGTCGCAGGGGGTTGATTTCGAGTCGTTCTGCCACTTCGCGCCTCAACGTGTCGCGCCGCGCCTCCCATTGTGCCTTGTCGTTGTAGAGACTGCCCAGGTAGGCGATGAGTTTCTCTCCGTCGGCGGGTTGGCGGCGGGGGTACTCGTAACGTTTCACCTTCCACACGTTCTTCTGCTGATAGACGGGTTTGAAGTCGAAGGGGGCGAGGATGTTGGTCAACGTCTCCTCCACGCTGTAGGGACGGATGCGGAAGTCGGCATAAGGCACCTTCAAGCCCGTGGTGTCCATGTCATATTTCAGACGGATGCCAAAACGACGTTGCACGTCGCCCATCACGTCGTTTAAGGAGCGCGTGAAATGGTCCTCGAAGGTCTGCGCCGTAGCAGCCATGGAGAGGAGGAGGAGGGCTATGGTGAGGGGTCTTCTCATTTTTTTAGGAGGTTTTAGGAGGATGTAGGAGAGATTAGGAGGTTTTAGGAGGGGGTAGGAGGTTTTAGAAGAAAATATGAGAGAATAGGAGGGGAAAGGAGGCTTCAGGGGGCTTGGCATGTCAGTTTTCCGAGGTCGGGTCGGTGGGCACGAGGGATGCCGTCGATGAGGAGGGTGAGGCCGGAGCCTTGGTGATAGCGTTGGCCGTTGCTGTCCCAGATGATGGTGAGGGTGTGGCCGTGGTAGCGTATGCCGTCGAGGCAGAAATAGGCCCACTTGTTGCGTGGCAGGAGGGGGTTGACGATGATGCTTCCGTCGGCTTGCGGGCGGAGTCCTGCGATGCCGGTGATGACCAGGTCGTTGAAGGTGCTGTGGTTGTAGTGCTTGCTGCGCTCACGGTCGCCCATGAGCCATGCGCCGTTGGTCTCGTCGAGGTATTCGCCGATGTAGGGCTTCCCGCGGTGGTGCTGCGCCTCCACGTAACGTTGCATCTGGAGGTGGAACACGGTGTCGGAGATGACGGGACTCGGATAGTCGTTCAGGTAGTTGGCCATTGCGGTGAGGGTTTGCGAGGTGGCGAAGGGCCATACCGCTCCGTCCCACTCGCATCGGCCGACGCCGTGGCTGCGGAACTCAGGATGCCTCCTTTCGGCGGTGGTGAGTCCGTAGGGAGCAGAGAAACCTTTCTCGTCGGTCACCTGTTTCCAGGCCATATCGTATATGCCGGGTTTGGGGATGTTGAAATACCAGGGTATGAAACCTATGGCTTCGCGCACGCAGGCCGAACTGTCGCCTCGGAGGGTTTCGAAGAATTGTTGGTCTTCGTTCCATAGTCTTGTCTCTATCAGGTGTTGCAGGGTGTCAGCCTTTTGGCGGTATGTGTCAGCCTTTTCCGTTTCCCCGCACATGTCGTTGATGAATGCGAGAGCCTTGGCGTTGCCATACATGTAACTGTTGATGGTGGGTCGTGCGTACTGCTTCTTGCGCCCACCGCTGATGCTCTCCTCCATGCCGTCTTGCACGTCGCCCTGCCAGTAGAGTCCTGAAGGCAAACGGTTGGTCGACTCCCAGCGGGCATACTCCTCCTCCAGGCGTGGCTTCAGTGAAAGGACGAAGGCGGTGTCGCCCTGCACCTTGAAAAGTTGTTGCACGGCATAAGGATTCCAACTGGAGAACTTGTTCATCTTCGTCATGGCCTGTCCGTCGTTGCCGTAGTACCAAGTGCGGAGTATCTGGTGGATGTAGGTGGTGTCGCGCAGCCATCGGCTCTCCATCACATGATGGCCGATGGCGCATGCGATGAGGTTGTAGCGGTCGGCATAGGAACGGTCGACAAGGAACTCCGTCATGCCATATCCTGCGGGGGTGCGCTTGATGTGCTTGCGGAGAGTCCACCAACGGAAATAGTAGATTTCGCGGAAGTCATCATCGGGACAGTCGAAGAGGGGGATGTTGCGCTCCATCCACAGCGAAGCCTGGGTATTGGGGATGGTGGTGGGCGTCAGTTCGTCGTCCATGGCGTTGAACCGTTCGGCGTAATGGGCGAAGTCGGCATAGCGCAGCACGGCGGCAGGCGCATCGCCATCGAGTGAACGGCTGACGACGTTGGCGATGTGATAGCCCGCCGCCGGGTCGCGTTCATCGGCACGGGGCATGTCGAAGTCTTGGTCGGCGGGCGTGTTGATATCGGGCTTGTCGAAGAGCGGACCTGTGCGGAAGACGATGCGTGAGATACTTTCCACGGGAGTGTCGAACTGCCTTTCGCAGGCTTTCTTGCCATTCAGGTAATAGATGGCACGATGCAGGGAGGTGGAGAGCACGGCTTTGATGTGAACCTCCACACCGGGTTCATAGTTCTTCAGGATGGTTCCATAACGGGCACCGCCCTTCACCTTGATGGTCTGGGTGGAGTCGACGACGATGCGTGAGCATACATTCCCCTCATCGTCTACAAACTCGATGTCAAGTTCGCCTTCGTCCTCCTGGTCCATCATCAAGTCGAACTCCACCTCAAGCTCTTTCGTGTTGGGAATCACGCGTTCAGCCTTGGCATAGTCGTAAGGGTCGCTGTCGTAGAGATTCAACCATCCGTTCTTCAGGATAATCGAACACAGACGGGGTGCATACAGGTTCCAGTCTGTGAGTTCCGACAGCCTGTCGGTTTTTGGGAAAGCCTGGGCGTGGGTGGTGGCGTTGATGCGCACCGGAACGGGGATGCGGCTCACCCACATGTCTTCCTTGTTGTTAGAGTAGGTCACCCACAGGTTGCTGTCCTTGGGTGTGCCGTTGCCTTCCTGTATGCCACGGGTGTACTGCGGACCATAACTCTTGTAGTTGCCGCCGTGGCGCAAAGGTGTCACCTCGCCGTTGATGAGGGAGAGAGTGGTGTATTCCAGTCCGTCGCTGCTGAGCGAGAGAGCCAAGGGCCATCGGTATTCGGCGGGGTTGTAGACGGTGGCATAGGTGCCGTCGGTGAGTCGCTGTCCCCAGATCTTGGCATTGGAGTTGACGAAACCTGGAGCACGGTCGCAGGGCACGCGCCAGGTGTTGCCACCGTCGGCCGACAGACTGGTCACGGCATGTTTCCACAATGCCACCTTGCGCCCGTCGGGGAGGGTGTAGCCGCTGAACGCCTTGTATGCTTTATTCAACGGGATGAGCGGGTCGTTGCGGTCGGCCTCCTCCACCCACTGCATGCGTTGCATGGGGTCGGCGAGGAGGGCGTCGACGGCTTTGACAAAAGCTTTGTCTTTTGAGCGTTTATACCAGGGATAGAGGGTGTTGCGCTCGTTGAAGTCGTGGTTGTAATAGACGAAATAGATGGGGCCGAACGACCCGTCGCGCTTGATTTCACGCACCACGCGGCCGATGCCGTTACCGTCGTTGGGGTCGTCCTTGGGGGTGAGGGCGATGCCGTAGTTGCCTATGGCGATGAGTTTGCCGTTGGGTGCGACATAGAAGCCCACTCTTTGGTGCATGACGGCTTTCAAGCCATTGGCGACGACACCTGGAAGGTTTTGCTTGGTGAAGCCATCGGGCACGGGATATTCGGGGAACAGTTCCACGGGTTCCGACCATGTGTAGCCGTCCTCGGAGACCTGCAGCATCGTCTTGCCCGGTGGTTCGTGTTCATGGCGCGGGTTGGTGAGGTAGTGCAGGTAGAACTTCCCGTTCCACCAGGCCAACATGGGTTGGTGGTTGTAGGTCCAGGGGCACTCGCCACGCATCGTCTGGATGCTATGGACGCCCACCACGGGTTTCAAGCCACCGTCGTGACGCTCGGGGCGGGCGATGGTGCCGCCGGTGTAATGCACCACGTCGCGGTTGTATTTCACTAGGTTCTCCACCAGTTCCTCGGGAGCCATGAAGACGGTGCCATGCTTGTGCCCCGGAGGGAAGACGACAGCGCCGGTCTGATCCTGGAAATGGATGAAGTCCTTTGTGCGGTGGGCGCCGTAGATGCCGTGGCGGTAGGAGTCGTAGTAGATGTACCACCAGTCGCCCACCTTCGCCGTCGTCGGCCCCTCGGTGAACGACTCGGTGAAAGGCTCGGAGGATTCGCTCCACGGTCCGTAGGGGGAGGAGGCGAAGGCCACTTTGATGTTGCGCATCGGACGGGAGTTGTCTTTCACCACCATCACATAGTCGCCTTTCCCACGCTTCACCAAGGTGGCATCGATGGCGCTATAGCCAGGGTCATAGAAAAGGGCGGCCTTGCTGAAGGTCTTGAAATCCTTCGTGGTGACATAGTAGAGGCGGTGGTTGTTGAGGTGGTCTTCCTGGTGGTCGGGAAATTTTCCGGGAACGCAGGAGGCCCACACCACGAGGTATTGTCGGCGCTCGTCGTCGTAGAACAGTTCTGGAGCCCACACGTTGACGGTCGTCGTGTCGGACATCACTTCGACGAACTGCTGCTTGCTCCAGTGGATGAGGTCTTTGGAAGAAGTGTGGCCGAAGCCTCGGTCTCCTCGCCACGAACTGGTCCACACGAGGTGGAACGTGCCGTCGGGTCCACACACGATGGAAGGGTCGCGCATCACCCGCTGCACTCCCACCTCGGGCGTGAGGAACACGCCCTGGATGGAGTCCCACCGCACACCATCGCGGCTGTAGATGAAGCGCAACCCTTCGGTGGCGGGTTCGTGGAAGGAGGTGGACACATAGATGTCCTGCGCGGACGCATGCGCAAAAAAAAACGACAGCAACAGCGCGAGGGTGAAAGTTTTTTGCATTTGTAGACCAGTCTTTCTTTATATGGTCATCATTCTTCGATGATGTAATCTGTCATGGCACGCTTCTCGATGGAGAACCCCATACCCACCTTGACGATGCGGCGGCCATCGGTGGCGTAGCGCTGGGCGTACCCCTTGTCGTTGATTTGTTCGAGGGCGTCCTGCGCCGTGCCGTTGAGTTTCAGTTCCATCACATAGATGGTGTCGGGCATGAACACCACTATGTCGGCGCGGCCGCGGGCGCACTTCACCTGCGTCTGCACATAGACGTTGAGCATGGAGAAGATGAGATAGAACGTCCACTCGTAGAACCCTTCCGCCACAGTCACCTCTTCCAACTTCTTCTTGAAGCCCTCCACATAGGGCAGTTCTTCGAGGTAAGCCTGCAACTCACGCAGTGCCAGGTCGGTGTCTTTGGCATGCAAGGCGCGCCAGAAACGGACGGCGAAGCCAGACCTCACCCCTTCGACATTCATTCCCGTGACCAATGGCAGCAGTCCCTTGGTCAATCCCACGCGCACCTCCTTGTTGGGAATGCTCAAGGTATATTCCTCAGTCAGCTTGTCGTAATCCTTGATGGTGAGGTAACCGCTTTGGTAAAGCAGTGGCAAGGCATCCACCATGTTCTCCGTAGGCTGGTCGAAAGCATCGGATGCAACGACAAGGTCGTCCAACTTTGTGATGTCAGTGTGGTAAAGGCGCATCTGTCGCATCAGGTAGGAGGGCGTGCCGCTCTCAAACCACCAGTTGCGTAGTTCGCATAGGTTGAACGCCTTCATCAGGCTGAAGGGGTTGTAAATGTCGGGCGACTTGTGTGAGAAGTGGTAGCCGTCGTAGGTATCGTGCAGCATCTGGCGCATCTCCTTTGGCGTGACCTCATACTCCTTGGCAAGGTGTGCCACGTCGGGTTGCATCTGCTCGTCAATCTCCTCGCCCGTGATGCCGCAGATGGCGGCAAATGCAGGATGGAGCGATATGTTGGTGAGATTGTTCAGCGTGGAGAAGATGCTCAGCTGCGAGAACTTCGTGATGCCGGTGATGAAACAGAAGCGAATCATCGCCTCACGGGCTTTCAGGCATTGGTAGAACTCCTGCATCACACGGCGGAAGGCGGGCAACGTCTCTTCCTCATGGAGCACATCGAGCAATGGTGCGTCATATTCGTCGATGACGACCACCACCTGTTCGCCCGTCTGCTGGTGGGCACGGCGGATGAGGCCGTCAAACACCTCGCCAGGGGTGGTTTCTTTGGGATTGGTTCCATATACTTCGGTCAAAGGATCCAGTTGCAGCATCAATGCCCTTCGTAAAGCATCTGCGTCAGTTTTTCCCTTGGCCATGCTCACGTCGATGTGCAGCACGGGGTAGCGTTTCCACTCTTTCTCCAGCGCCATCACCTTCAACCCTTCGAAGAGTTCACGCTCACCCCTGAAGAACGAGCACAGCGTGGTGGTGAGCAGTGACTTGCCGAACCGTCGAGGACGACTCAGGAAGATGAAGGGACTTACTCTTGTCATCTTCCATATCAGGTCGGTCTTGTCGATATATACATAGCCTTCACTTCTCAGCCGTGAGAAGGTCTGTATGCCTACTGGATAGCGTCTTTCCTGTTCCATGCTTAAATCCCAATTGTTGAGTAAAGAGTCAATCATGATTTGTTTCCGCGCCGCTAAGATAATGATAAAAAATGGTTCTTCAAAATGTTTTCATTTATTTTTAATCATAGCACACTATTTGGCATGTCGTTTTTTTCAATCAGATGGAGGAAAAGTCAAAATTTTTTCATATCTTTGCACCAAATAGCATTCATTCACCATCAATACCTTATTAACATATGAAAAAAGCAACATTATTCTTCGCACTCGCCATGCTGTTGCTGTTTGGTTGCAGAGCGAAAAAGGAAGTAGATGTCATCGACCTTCCAAGGACTGATGCATCAGCAGAGGTGGTCGCCGCCGTAGACTCCTTCGTGAACGCTACGCAGACACGTCCCGTGAAACCCGATTCCATCACCTTGCACAGCATCATGATCCTGAAACATGGGAAGGTGGTGTTTGAGAAATGGTTCAACGGACAAAGCGCGGAGATGCCCCACCAGATGTTCTCCGTCAGCAAGACCTTCACCGCCACCGCCGTGGGACTGGCCATCAACGAGGGAAAGCTCAAACTCGACGACCCGGTAGTGAAGTTCTTCCCCGACAAACTACCGGCGGAGCAGAGCGACAACCTCAAGGCGATGACCGTGCGCGACCTGCTCACCATGACTTGCGGCCATGACACGGAGCCGAATGCAAAGAATACAGACTCTTTGGATTGGGTGAAAGGGTTCCTGGCATGGCCCGTGAAGCACAAGCCGGGAGAGTATTACCTCTACAATTCCGTGGGCACCTACATGCTCTCCGCCATCGTGCAGAAGGTGACGGGTGAGAAACTCCTCGACTATCTCGACACACGCCTCTTCCAACCTCTTCATATCGTCAAGCCGGAATGGGAAGAGAGTCCGCAAGGCATCAACTGCGGCGGATGGGGACTGAAGTTGAAGACGGAGGACATGGCTAAGATGGGACAACTCTTCCTCCAGGAAGGCAAATGGAACGGTAAGCAAATCATCCCCGCCGACTGGTTGAAGGAGATGTCGAAATACCAGGTGCCTTCCGCTCCTTCCGGGACAAGGTTCGAGGACTTGGAGAAGGTCGGCCTCAACAAGGATAACAACGAATGGGTGCAGGGCTACGGCTACCAAATGTGGATTTGCCGCCACAACGCCTTCCGTGCCGACGGCTTCGCCGGACAATACATCTTCGTGTTCCCCGACAAGGATGCCGTCCTCGTGCTCACCACCTCGTCCTCGCTCTACCAGCCCTATATGGACATCATCTGGCAATACCTCCTGCCTGTGCTTTGAAAGGTTGTAAAAATTTCAGCAAACGATATTGCCAAGAACGGCATGAAGTTGGGGCGGGTTTCAACCCGCCCCAACAACTTGTAACGCCCTTATGGCATGCAAATGTCTGATTATTCCGATTATTCTGAAAACTCCGATTTCTCCGATTATTCCGATTATTCCGAAAACTCCGATTACTCCCCAAAAGATTCCGATTATTTCGTCGTAGGCGTGACACTTCTTGATGTGCCGCCGGAGATGGTGGCGCCTGTGGTGTATGAGCCGTTCCAAATGGAGGTTTCCGGATTGCTGATGCTGGTGCTGCCATAGACGATGGTGGCAGATGAACCAGAGGATAGCTGCGGACTGCTTACGAGGATGTTGGCGCTGCTGGTATTGTGTGGAATCTTGTAGCTGAACACCACCTTGCCGCTGCTGTTCTTCAAACTGACGTAGGTGTTGGCCGTGAGGCTGACGGAGGAAACCGTGGCGTATGGCTGTGTGGCACTGGTGGGAGCCCCACCCGAACTACCCCATCCGCCGCCTTGCGAACCTCCGGTGCCGATGACCGTCCCGCCACGGATGATGAAGGCGGCATTGTCGCAGTCGAAGCCCTCTTCCGGTGAGCTGGTGCTTGATGCGATGGCAAGACCTCCGTTGATGACGATGCCCGTCGTGCGGTCGTTGGAGTCGATGGCGTCGTTACCGAAGGAGTGCGCCCATACGTTGCCGTCGTTGATGGTGATGGTCGACGCTGCGTTGATGGCGTCATCATAAGCCCAGCATTCCATGGTGCCTCCGTTGACGGTGATGGTCGATTTGCTCTCCAGTCCCTCTGCAGCCTGTTGGCTGGTGGAGAAGGTGAGGTCGCCGCCGTTCACCGTGACAGACCCCATTACCTTTGCCGCCTTGGTGCTGCCGATGTAGCTCTCGCTCATGCCGCTTCCCGCCCTGCTCAGATAACTGCCGGTGGTCTTGACAGAAAGGGTGGGTCCGGTGTGCGTGGTGGCATCGCCGATGATGAGTTTCGCCCCATTGGTGCCGCTGACACTGCTGGTTCCCACCTTGATGCCCTTGCCGCCGCGTGCCGAACTGTTGATGGTGATGTTGCCGCCCTTCAGGAGCATGTCGCCATCGCTTTTCAGTCCACGGCTCCCGGCACCCTCGGTGCTGCCGTTGCCCGTATAGGTGGCGCCGTCGCCACTGAGTGTGAAGGCATAGGTGCCGCCGTTGATGGTGAGCGTGCCATCCGAGGATATTCCGCGAGATGCGCTGCCGGTGGCGTTGACGGTCACCTCTCCTCCGTTGCCGACAAAGTGTTGGCATTTGATGGCGGTGGAGTAGGCGGGGTCATTGCCGATGACCATATAGGTGCCTGCAGCTGTGTCGTCCACGGTGCCGCCATTGATGGTGACGGTGCCGTCGGCCTTGACACCCTTGCTGATGAGTCCGTTGTGGTGGAGGGTGAGGTTGCCGTTGTCGATGATGACGTTGCCGCTGGCCTTCAGGCAGAACGCCTTGTAGGTCTCGCCCTCTAGGGTTGCCGTGGAGGCATTGGCATAGGTGCTTGTCACGTTGCTGATGCTGTAGGTGCGTGTCGAGCCACTGGTCTGGTAACTGTTGCTTATGGTGTAGAAGGCATCGCTGCCGGTGAGGCTGAGGTTGAAGTTTGACGTTTTGATGGTGTAGGTGCCGCTTCCACCCATGCCGCTTCTCGTATAGTCGTCGCTCTTGAAATAGTAGGTGCCGGAAGTGGCGGCGCCGAAGTCGTAATAGTAGAACGTCCTGGTCTGGCCGTTGGCGGTGAAACTCGCCTGTTGCGTGAGTTGCGCCACAAACTGGTTGCTGCTGTCATAGAGATAGACGTTGGTCCAGGCCGACCGACCTCCGCCTCCGGGGCCTCCGCCGCCGCTGGTGGGCAGCGACACGTAGACACGGTAACTGTTGGCTGTCGTACCTCCGGTGTTGGTGATGTCGAGGATGCCGCCGCTGCCATTGGCGTTGATGTCAAAGGTGCCACCCTGGATGAGGATGTCTTTGTCGGCGCTCAGGCCCCTGCCGCCGTCGGCGGTGCTGACGACGGTGATTTCACCCCCCGTGACGATGAGGTCACCCGCACTTTTGATGGCGGTGGAGTAGGAGGCGTCGCTGACGGTGCCGCTCTCTGTTTCCTCCTCGGTGACGAGGTATCCGCCACTTTGTGTGAATTGGAGCGTGCCATCGCTGATGAGGATGTCGCCATCGGACTTCATCCCTTTCACATCTGCTGCCGTACTGTTGACGGTGATGGCACCGCCGGTGACGGTCATTACGGAGTCGCTCTTCAGGCCTGCCGCGTCGCTGTTGGCGAGGGTGATGTCAATGGTGCCGCCGCCCACCATCAATTGTCCGTCGCTTTCGTCGCCTTCAAGCAAGGCTTCAGCCTGGATGCCGTCGCCCTTCACGCCACTGATGGTGATGGTGCCGCCTTTCATCTTGAAATACTGGCCGGTGTGGATGCCGTCGCCCTCTGCCCCGGTGATGGTGATGGCTCCGGTGGTCTTCTTCAACTCAAGATATTCCTTGCTCCTGATGGCGTGCTTGGCGTTGCCCTGCACGGTGAGTGAACCGCCGCCGCTGACTTCCGTGTGCCCCTTGCAGTAGATGGCAGCCTTTTGGTCGCCCGGTCCGTCTGTGAGGGTGTTCACGCTGCCGTCGGCAAGTTCCAGGTTGACGCGCTTGCCGTCTTCGATGTCGATGCACCCGCCGTTGGGGTTGGTCAGGGTGAGGCCGTTCAGCACCACCGTCGTTTTGTAACTTCCCGTATAGGTGAACGACCCGTTGGCGCAAGTGCCGCTGAGCGAGGTGACACGCTCGTCGGTGGTGTTGGTGTTCAACACGCTCACATGACAGCCGTCCACGGTCACGGTTACCTCGTCTCTCCATGCCGATGGCATCTGGTAGGTGGCGCCGTCGTCGGTGTAGTGGATGAACAGGGTGTCCACCTCGTTAAGTTCTTGAGGTGCCTCCCCGTTGAGGATTATGTTGGTCAGCATGGTCACGTCGGTGATGGTGACGGTGCCGTCACCGTTCACGTCGGCGATGGCGGCATCATATTCTGTAGTATCACCAAGGATGATGTTCACAAGGAGGGTTACGTCGACGATGGAGATGGTCCCGTCGTTGTTCAGGTCGCCGATGTACCTGGGGAATGCTCCAACCAGGCACAGGCATGATAGCAATGCAAGCGTGATGATTCGTTTCATGATTTGTTGTAGTTTACTGGGGTATAGGTCTAGTTTTCCTAGTTTTCCTAGATGCCCTAGAAGGTCTAGATGGTCAAGATGTTCTAGATGGTCTGGATGTTCTAGATGTTCTAGATGGTCTAGTGAAACCGCTGCAAAGTTACGAAAAAAGCGGTTTCCCAGCCTATTTTTTCAACCAAAAGTCATTTTTTTTCAACCAATCGGAGTTTAATTGAAAATTGAAGATTGAAAATTGAAGATTGAAAATTGGGCGCACGGACCTTTTGGCGTGGCCCAATTCGTACTCGGAATTTGCGCTTCGCTCGATTTGCACTATCTTTTCATAAGATAGGCTGCATCTCGGAATTTGCGCTTCGCTCGATTTGCACTATCTTTTCATAAGATAGGCTGCATCTCGGAATCGAAAATAAATCAATTTATTTTGCGCTTCGCTCGATTTGCACTATCTTTGCACAAATTTTTAGAATTTGATGTTAAGAAGGTCACTTGTATTCTGTTTTATTGCCATTCTCTTTCTAACCACTTCGTGTAACACGTTGGTGGGCGAAATTGCCAATTCCTTGATAGAATCAGACTTGCAACAGGGTATGGACTATATGGAAAAGAATAGTATGAAACCCCGACAAAGCAAGAAGGACACCAAGGAACTCCAAAAATTGAAGAAGGAAGGGAAATGCCTGACATGCCGGGGTGTTGGAAAATCCATCGACGGGAAATACACCTGCCCCAAATGCAATGGGACGGGACTGGCTCAACCTTCCAAGGTAGAAGACAATGGGCAACAGAGACAATGACTGTGACATCCAAGGAAATGTAATCAATATGAGATATCTTCGTCGTTTGGCATGCTGCTTCTTGTGGGCAACCCTCTTGCCGCTTATGGCTCAAGGCGCCGTAATCGACAGGGACACCACGGTGGTGGTCTCGGCACCTACTGTCAGGATGGTGTCTGGAGAGACTGCCAACCTCAGTATACAAATGGAGAACGACGAAGATACGGAATACAATGGATATCAGTTCGATATCCAACTTCCACAAGGTGTGACCATCGCTAAAAACGACTCAGACTTCATCTACTCCCTTTCGAAGCGTTACGATGAAAAAGCGAAGGTGAGAATACAGGATTACGAAGATGGCTGTTACCGCTTCATGGTGTTCTCTTTTTCCGATTCCATCATCGCAGGGACAGAAGGTGAACTCATCTCACTTACCTTGCAGGCTGACTCCACAATGGAAACAGGGACATACCAGGGAACGGTGTTCAATTTCAAACTCAGCAGCAAGATTGGGATCACGTTCATGGGTACCGATGCCGCCTTCGACATTCTGCTTCAAGACCACGATACCTTCTTGTTGGGCGATGTCAATCACGATGGCATCATCGACATCTCAGACGTGATGATGACGGTGAATTATTCCGTGGGAAAGAAATTGCTTGACTTCTACATAGAAGAGGCGGAAACGAATGGGGACGGTGAAATCGACATCGTGGATGTCATGAACATCCTCAACATCGTGGTCAGAAAACATTAGCATCCTTCACAGAGAGCCTTTTTTCGTAATAGAATTCACACTGTGCAGCAAACGTTGCAACAGTAAGGTCGGTGTTGTGCCCGCCCGAGAAACGGTTTCGCTGATTGATGTAGATAGGGGTCTTCGACAAATCTCAAACAATTCGGGATGATGATATGATGATAACGGGCGGGCAAAAGACCCGCCCCTACAGTGCGCACAGGTTTTTGCACCGCTATTGCAAATCTTCCCCCGAAGTCGTAGGGGCGGGTCTTGTGCCCGCCCGCGTTATTACATACTTAGGATTTGTTGCATAATCTCATCGTCATCATCGCCATTGTCTGGGTTGTTGGAATCCTTGTCCCATCTTTCTGGATTATCAAAAATGTATTGCGCAATCAATTCGTAGGCTCTTCCGTTACGAATGATATGTTCGTAAAAATTACGTTGCCATAATTTCTTCTCGAAAGGATGCCATCCGTTTTGTTTCACTCCATTGGAATATAAATAGGTGGTGAGGCTTTTGAAATCGCGGATGATATCGTTCAGGGATATTTCTTCAGTCAAGGTAATGATGCAATGGATGTGGTTGGGCATCACTACATAGTGTTCGAGGATGACCTCAGGGTGCTTGATGGGCAGTTGGAGTAATTCTGTCTCCACCATTTTACCTGCCTCGTTTATGAGCATTTGCCCATTGATCACTTTCCCAAACAGATTGTGTCTGTTTTGTAATACCATTGTCACAAAATAGTTGGCTGGTGTGGAATAGTCATATCCCTTCATCCGCAGAGTTTTTCGTTTTGGCAGTTCGTGTTTTTCAGTCATAAAATGATAGGATAATTTGGAGATATAGGGTGCTTGGTTTTTCATGTGAGGAAACGGGCGGGCACAAGACCCGCCCCTACGGTGCGCACAGGTTTGCAGCATCGGCATCCTTGGCGGTTTTTATCGGGCGGGCACAAGACCCGCCCCTACAGTGGGCACAGGTTTGCAGCATCGGCATCCTTGGCGGTTTTTTCGGGCGGGCACATGACCCGCCCCTACAGTGGGCACAGGTTTGCAGCATCGGCATCCTTGGCGGTTTTTATCGGGCGGGCACAAGACCCGCCCCTACGGTGCGCACAGGTTCAATCTTCATTTTTCAATCTTATTGTTTCTTTTTCATGACGCCAAACTCCACCTTGTATTTCCCGACGACGGCGGGGGTGTCCATATTGGCTTCGTCGGCTTTTTTCACTTTGACAGGTGTGTCGACGTTCACCCATTTGAAGACGGAAACTGGATGTGAACGATTGGACATACCACCATACACCTTGTCACGGGTGAGGGGGATGCCCGCGTTGCGGACGTCGGCGACCAAGTGGTTGTAGAATTGGTCGGCCTCAGCCTTGGTGTCAAAATAGAAATGATACCATGTCCTGTTGTCATACCAGTCATAATAGCACATGCCGATGGGTACGCCACGGTAGGTGAAGTCGAATGTGCCGCCGGCGTGAAGGCCGGGGTACCCGTTGATGTTCTCACAGGCGCCAAAGGTGTCCATCACCTCTTGTTGGGCGATTTCCCGTGTGGGCATATAGGCGTTCAGACAACTGAAAGGAAAATACAGCATGTCCTGGATGGTGCGCTCCGAGTCGCCGAGGTGCGTAGGGGTGGCAGGGGCCTTCAGCGTTGCCCTGCTGTTGGTTGTCGTCCGCCTTGTTGCCGTGCGTCTCTTCCCCCCGCTCTGTGCATCGACGGGAGTGGTGGAAAAGAGCAAGAACGCACCGAGTAGCAATGGCCATAAACGAAAAGATAAATGATTTTTCATAGGGTGATAAATAATTAATAATTAACAATTAATAATTAATAATTTACAAGTTTCGCATTCGCCCCCTTCATACCTCATTTTCCCTTGCTTGCGAAAGTTGAGTTATCAAATTTGGCAATAGATGTTCCAAATGATTGCTTTATCATTGATTATCCCGAATTATTGAATTAGAGAATTGCAGTCATCCTTGTCATTGACAACCAAATAATTCTCTAATTCGGGATAAAAACCAAGATTCGCGGTTACTTCTCCTCTGCGATGGCAGCCATGATCTTGGCTTCAATCTCTTCGCACAGTTCGGGATTGTCTTGGAGCATCTGTTTGGTGGCGTCGCGTCCTTGTGCCAGTTTGGAACCTTCATAAGAGAACCATGAACCGCTCTTCTGGATGACGCTGTGCTCCACGCCCAAATCAACCAGTTCGCCATATTTCGAGATTCCCTCTCCGAACATGATTTCGAATTCTGCCTTGCGGAAGGGCGGAGCCACCTTGTTCTTCACCACTTTCACGCGCACCTGGTTTCCGATGGCCTGGTCGCCGTCCTTGATGGTAGTCACGCGACGGATGTCGAGGCGTACGGAAGCGTAGAACTTCAGAGCGTTGCCACCGGTGGTGGTCTCGGGGTTGCCGAACATCACGCCGATTTTTTCGCGCAATTGGTTGATGAAGATGCAGCAGGTGTTGGTCTTGGCTATAGTGGAGGTGAGTTTGCGCAGTGCCTGACTCATCAGCCGGGCGTGCAGGCCCACTTTGCTGTCGCCCATGTCGCCCTCGATTTCCGTCTTCGGAGTCAGTGCGGCCACGGAGTCGATGACGATGACATCGATGGCCGACGAGCGGATGAGTTGGTCTGCGATTTCCAATGCTTGCTCGCCATTGTCGGGTTGTGAGATGAGCAGGTTGTCCACGTCCACGCCCAGATGGGCGGCGTAGAAGCGGTCGAAGGCGTGCTCGGCATCGATGAATGCAGCGATGCCGCCACGTTTCTGTGCCTCTGCGATGACATGTATGGCGAGAGTGGTCTTGCCGGATGACTCCGGACCGAAAATCTCGATGATGCGGCCGCGGGGCAGTCCGCCGACGCCTAGGGCGGCGTTCAAACCGATGCTGCCTGTGGGGATGACCTCCACGTTATCCACTTGTTGGTCACCCATCTTCATGATGGAGCCTTTGCCGAAGTCTTTCTCTATCTTTGCCATGGCGGCTTGGAGGGCCTTCAGCTTGCCCTCCTGTGTGCCATCGTTTTGTGATATGGTCTCTTTCTTTGCCATTGTTTGTAGTTGTTTCGTGATGATGCTGTTTCGTGATGACGGTATAACGGTATTACGGTATAATGTTATTACGATATTTTGTGATGTCGTTATTACGGGCTTCCCTGTCTTACAATTCAAGGTCTCCGTCGAACACCTCGTGCCAGGGAAGGCCTTTCTCGTTGAGCAGGGCCATGAAAGGGTCGGGGTCGAACTCCTCCACATTCCACACGCCGGGCTTGCACCAGATGCCTTTCACCAGGAGCATGGCTCCGATCATGGCCGGCACGCCTGTGGTGTAGCTCACGCCTTGCATACCCGTCTCCTCGTATGCGGCACGGTGTGAACAGTTGTTATATACGTAGTAGGTGCGCTCCTTGCCGTCCTTGATGCCACGGATGCGGCATCCGATGCTCGTCTCGCCCTCGTAGTTCTCTCCCAAGTCCTGCGGGTTGGGCAGTACGGCCTTGAGGAACTGCAAGGGTACGATTTTCACCTTGACGGTTTGTGTGGGGTCGTCGGCCAGCGGTGCCTCGTAGGTGATTTCGTCGATGCGGCTCATACCGATGTTCTGTATGACATCGAGGTGCTTGATGTATTGCTCTCCGAAGGTCATCCAGAAGCGTGCCTGACGGATGGTGGGGTAGTTCTTCACCAGACTCTCCAACTCCTCGTGGTGGAGGAGGTAGCTCTCCCTCGGTCCGATGTTGGGGTATGTGAGTGGCTGGTGTATCTCCAGTGGCTCCGTCTCAATCCATTGGCCATCCTTGTAGTAGAGGCCCTTCTGTGTGATTTCGCGGATGTTGATTTCAGGGTTGAAGTTGGTGGCGAAAGCCTTGTGGTGGTCGCCGGCGTTGCAGTCCACGATGTCGAGGTAGTGCATCTCGTCGAAGTGGTGCTTGGCGGCATAGGCGGTGTAGATGCCGCTGACGCCCGGGTCGAAGCCGCAGCCGAGGATGGCGCAGAGGCCTGCCTGCTCGAAACGCTCCTTGTAGGCCCATTGCCAGGAATATTCGAAATGCGCCTCGTCCTTCGGCTCGTAGTTCGCAGTGTCGAGGTAGTGGCAGCCGCATGCCAGGCATGCCTCCATGATGGTGAGGTCCTGGTAGGGCAGGGCGAGGTTGATGACCAGTTCGGGTTTGTAACTGTTGAACAGTGTCTTCAGTTGCTCCACGTCGTCGGCGTCCACCTGCGCGGTCTTGATATCGAGGTCGTAGCCCGCCTTGTGGATGGCGGCGACGATGTTGTCGCATTTCTTCTTCGTGCGGCTGGCAATCATGAATTCCGTGAACACGTCGGCGTTCTGTGCGATTTTGAACGCGGCAACGGTGGCAACGCCACCCGCACCAATCATCAATACTTTGCTCATGTCTTGTGCTTTTTAGTTTGAGGTATTTTTGTTGTAGTTGATCATGCCATGGGGATTTCCTCGCTTCTGATGCCCAGTGCGCTCATCAGCGAGTAGCCCAGGATTTCGGTCCTGAAGTCGCCGCCGCCGGTGGGTTGCATCGACATCAGTGTGACGCGCTTGTCGTCATCCACCCTTCTCAGGGCGTGCCGCACCTGTGAAATGCTTTCGTCATCGGGGACGACGATGATGCGTTTGATGTTCTTGGAGCCCAATGCGACGTGGAGTAGGTCGAGCAGCAAGCCTTCACGTGAGACAATGCTCTCCTCGCTGACCGTGTTGAGGATGAATTCGCCGAGAGAGTCGCGAAAGGCCTTCCCGTCGATGTCGTCTTTCAGACCGCCGGGGTTGAAGTGCTCCATTTGCTGTTTGTCTCGGCTGTGGATGAACACCACCTGCGTCACCTCGTCGCCCTCCCTGATGCCGCCGTCGAGCGCCACGCAGTCCAACCATCGCGGCAAGTCGGCGTTGGGGATGCGCCGTCCTATCATGCGTTCGAAATTGACAATCAGGTCGAAAACCACGCGGTCGATGTGGTCGGCATCCACGATGACCATGTTGTCGCATGTCACCTCGGGAGTGGGAAAATCATTCATAGGTACAAAGATAAGCATATTTTTGCAAATATGCTTATCTCTATCTTTTTTTTCGGATTTTTTCTATTTTTACTAGGTTTTCTAGTATTCCTAGTATTCCTAGGGCTTCCTAGAATTTCCTAGAATTTTCTAGGGCCTCCTAGAACCTGAAGTCTAGCTCCACATCCACGAAGTTATAGTTTTGGTTGTCGTGGTCGGCGATGGCACGGTAGTTGACGCGGGCGTATTCGGCGGTGATTTCCAGGTTCTTGTTGATGAAGTAGTTCATGCCGACCTCATACATGCTCTTTGAGGAGCCCATGTCTTTTGTCGGGCGGTAGCACTGGTAACGTGCCTTGGCATGCAGTTTCGACTTGATGACGGGCACGATGCCGAAGACATACCATCCGTCGGCCTTGTCGCCGAGGGAGTAGTCAATGGTGGTGCTGCCGCTTCCAGGACTCGTCACACCCCATCCTTGGCTGTGGACATACTCCGTGCGGAAGGTGTACTCGTCCTTGTCCCATTCTGCGGAGAGACAGTAGCGGTTGAGGGTGACGCTCTCGTTGGTGCCCTTCATTGTGGTCATTCCGCCATGGCTACCGTTCCATCCGAAAGCACCGATGCGGAGGCCTTTAACTGGTGACACCCAGATGCCGCCGATGATGTCCTTGCGCTCGTCCTTGTCCTTGCGGTTGACACCTTCGCCGTTGTAGACACCTACTTGATAGTGGAGGAAGCGATGTCCGTCGGAGGCAGGGAAGAGGTCGCCTTGCAACTGTATACCGATATCACGTCCGCCGGAAGATTTCTCACCGGCACGGTCGCCGAATCCGGAGAGGCGGTTGATGACATCGGCATAGGAATACCAGCCTTGTGTGATGGGGTGCGTGGGGTTTTCAAAGGTGAAGGCACGCTTGAACTGTCCTACTCTCAAGCGGGCTTCCTTGTATTTCACCCATTCGGCGTAAAGGTCCACCAGTTGGACGGTGGGTTCGGCTGGACCTTTGGCGTTGGTGCCCTGGATTTGGGCGCGCCAATCCCAATCGCCGATTTTTCCGTCGAGAATCAGACGCATCAGGCGGAGGTTGAACTCGTTGTGTTCAGAGCCCTCCTTGTCGTCGCCTTGGTACTGCAGCATGCCGTAGCCGCTGAGTTTGAAGTTGTCATACCACTTCTTGTCTTGCTGGGCGCTCATGCTCACCGCTATCAGGGTCAGCAGGCATGTAAGGAATAATTTTTTCATAGTTGTGTGTTGAGGTTAGTGATAATGGCTTTTTGGGGAGGCTGCTCTAGGGTCTTTAAGGTCTTTAGGGTCCCTTAGGGTCCTTAGGGTCCTTAGGATCCTTAGGGTCTTTAGGGTCTTTAAGGTCTTTAAGGTCTTTAAGGTCTTTAGGGGCCCTTAGGGTCCTTAGGGTCTTTAAGGTCTTTAAGGTCTTTAAGGTCTTTAGGGTCTTTAGGGTCCTTAGGGTCTTTGGAGGCCTTTTATGTCCTTTTTTTGAGCAGCACCACGTTTTCCACGTGGGGTGTGTGTGGGAACATGTCCACCGGTTGGACGGCTTCCACCTGATAGGCAGTGTCGAGGTCGGCAAGGTCGCGTGCCTGTGTGGCGGGGTTGCAGCTCACATAGACGATGCGGCTTGGCTGTGCGCGGAGTATGGTTTGCACCACGTCGGGATGCATGCCGGCTCGCGGAGGGTCGGTGATGAGCACGTCGGGGCGGCCGTGCTCGCTGATGAATTCGTCGGTTAGAATGTCTTTCATATCGCCGGCGAAGAAGAGGGTGTTGTCGATGCCGTTGAGGGCGGAGTTCACTTTTGCATCCTCGATGGCCTCCGGCACATACTCTATGCCGATGACCTGGCGTGCTTGGCGCGCCACGTAGTTGGCTATCGTCCCGGTGCCGGTGTAGAGGTCGTAGACCAGTTCGGCTCCTGTGAGTGCGGCAAACTCCCGCGCCACGGAGTAGAGCACGTGCGCCTGGTCGGTGTTCGTCTGGTAGAAGCTCTTCGGCCCCACCTTGAAGCGCAGGTTTTCCATCGTCTCGAAGATGTGGTCGCTACCCTTGTAGGTCACCACTTCGAGGTCGCCGAAGGTGTCGTTGCACTTCTGGTTGTCCACGTAGAGCAGCGATGTGATTTGCGGGAATCGTCCGGCCAGATGGTCGAGCAGAGCCTCGGCGCGTTGTTTGTCGCCTTCTTGCTCGAAATGGAACTGCACGAGCACCATCCACTCGCCCGTGTTGGAGTTGCGTATCATGATGTCGCGGAGCAGTCCTGTCTGCTGGCGGATGTCGAAATAAGGCATTCCTGTGCCGTCGGCATAGTAGCGCACGGCATTGCGTATCTGGTTCTGGAGGTCGTCCATCAGCATGCAGTGCTCTATGGGCAGCACCTTGTCGAAGGCTCCGGTGATGTGCAACCCGATGGCGTTCATGTTGTCATACACCACGCCGCTGGCCACTTCCTCACGTGTGAGCCACCGCTTGTTGCAGCATTCGAACTCCATCTTGTTGCGGTATTCGCGTGTCTTGGCAGAACTTAGGATGGGCCGCATTTCAGGCAATTCCACCTTGCCGATGCGTGTCAACTGGTCATAGACCTGCTGCTGCTTCATCTTGAGCTGCTCGGGGTAGGGGAGAATCTGCCATTTACAGCCGCCGCAGACACCGAAATGAGGACACATCGGCTCCTGGCGCAGACTGCCGGGTGTCACCAGCCGGATCACCTCAGCCTCGCAGTAGCTCTTGCGCTTCTTCCTCACTTGCAGGTCCACTACGTCGCCGGGCACCACGAAGGGCACGAAGACGACTTTCTCGTCCACATGGGCGATGCACTTGCCCTCTGCGGCGCAAGCTTCTATTTCCACGTTCTCGTAGATGGGGAGCGGTTTCTTGTTCTTTGCCATTCCTA
>Ga0310694_10001084_pt1 | contig 32229 bp, 23 predicted proteins | sample 174DNAGHGhighgp2_FD_203884 | JGI IMG/M metagenome (GOLD analysis project Ga0310694, IMG submission 203884) | Sheep rumen microbial communities from Palmerston North, Manawatu-Wanganui, New Zealand - 1742 DNA GHGhigh gp2 (v2) (version 2) | ecosystem: Host-associated > Mammals > Digestive system... | reverse complement strand
CCTGACAGTCATAAGACTCGGATAGTAAACTTATCTCAGTAATAACAACGATAAGTCAACTTATACCAGTAATAATCTATAAACCCGAGTCAACCTAAATCAGGAAAGGACAAAGCACGAAAATGAAAAATCAACTTTACCCAACTTGGACCAACTTGGACCAACTTGGAATCAAATAATCAAGTCGTCTTTTATCGGAGGCTTACTGTTTTGCCAATAATGTCAATGAACACTTTGGTTCTACCTGGCACACCTGTAGATGCATTATTGTTTTCAATTATCCAACCCATCCAACAGTATGAACGGAGCCCAATATTTTCCTTCTTTATAACCTTGGTCCTTAACTGCTTTTTGGGCATCAAGCAAAGAGAGTCGTTTGGATTTGCCAGAAGCAATACCTTGATAGAATGCCACCATCAGTTTGGCTGTACTTTCATCATAAACAGGCTTCAGACTCATCAAGAGGCTATGGACGCCCGCATTCTTAAAGCCTCGCTGAAGACCGAAGATACCATCTGCGCCTTGTCCGCCAAGAGCTGTTTTACAAGCAGAGAGAACTGCAAGCTCACAGTTGCGAAGGTTCATCTGCGATACATCCGTAGCAGTAATAATACCATCGTTCTCTATGTCTGAAGTTCCTTTGTTTGCACCACTCAAAGCCAGGATGCTATTATCCATTGCTTCATCCTCTGTGGTCTTAGCATTACCCATATACTCTCCATGCGAAGAAATATGAAGGATTAGAGGGCTGTTGTCCGAAAGCATACGGAATTGTCTTTCTGTTGCCTTCTTTCTATCATAGACCTTCACATCATATTCTTTCTTCATGTTCTGTTGTATTCCGTCTACCTCATCTTTTCCATGAGCAAGTTGTCCAAAAGCAAGACCGCCCTTTTGCGTTGATTGCAGTTGGGTATCGTAATCAATATTACCAAATATGTACATTGATTTCTTGCTTGACGTTTCCTGATAGCTACGACATAGCTCCTTGGTTGACGACAAACGATAGACCTCATACTTCTCAAAGAATGACTGTTCACCATCCTTCAGGTATTCTATCGCCACATTACTCAGATTATTATCCGGAGCAAAATACACGCGCTTTTTGCCATCAAGATGCTTCGTCATGAATCCCCAAATAAACTGATAATAGCGTGGATTGTCATACAAGTCCTCCTTGCTTTCCAGATTCTTTAGAATGGCCTTTGTGCTGACGACCTCCATTGTTGGTTCCCCTTTTGAGGTAAGAATGAGTGCCAGCAGATAGTTGTCCTTATCCAATGGCGACATAGGAACGGTAGTGAATTCTATTGCTACATCCTCTGTGCCTAGTTTCTTCTGTACATCTTTCCATGTATATGACAGGTAGTATGTATAGTCGCTATAGGCAGCACATCCTTGCATCAGTTGGCGTTCCAAAGTGGCATTCTTCTGCTTCAACGACAAGACTTTACTTAGATTCTCGTCTGATGCCGATTGTTGCAACTCGTCAATCTGTTGTTGGTTGTCCTCTATCTCCTTATACACAGCTAGTAATATTGCATCGTTATTATTATCAAGCACCCTCTCAAACTCTATCACTGAATTGAGCATAATACCTTTTGAGATTAATTCCATGTCATAGAGCGTAGGAATGAACAATGGCATGAGATTATTTACTGAATCCGGCAAAGTGGCTATATCAAAGCGGAACTCATCAATATGCTCCTGCTGTTCCTTCCAAACGCGTTTGCGGTCAACATCAGACAATTGCAGGAATCTCTCTCTGAGCATGTCACGCATTGTATTGGTGTATAGTGCATAATACTCGGCGGCTTTCTCATACCTGTCAAGACCGAAGTAACATCCTGCAATTGTATTGAGCGAGTTGGTGTAAACCATACTGCTGAGATATTTCTTCGTAACATCGATACTTGACAATTCGCTGTCCAACAATCGCTGCCAAACTGCCTGTCGTTTCTTTTCAGCCTCGTGCTCCATTGCATCGGCAGTATCATTATCACCGGCCTTTCTCAGACATACAAGCAATTCGGAATATGTATTTGAATACTTATCATCCTTTCCTAATGCTTTATACAAATCAACGGCTTGCTGCAGGTGGAGTTTCGCATCATCGAAGTTTTTTATACGAACCTCTACCTTTCCCATATCTTCTAAGGCATCCGCATGTTTCTCGCTGTTAGGTTGCCATGAGGCATAGCCTTCCAGTTCTACCTTATATACATTCAGCGCCTCTTCGTATTTCTGTTGGCAGAACAAAGCATCGCCCAAACTTGCCACACACATCAGGTACAGTTTCTTCCGCTCTTCCGTTGATTGCGACTTTGAGGCTTCCATTGCTTCGCGTGCGTAACCCTCAGCAATGTTAAACTTGGATGACAGTATGTAGTTCTGTGCCGACCAATAGAGCGCATTGACTGATTTTTCCATGTTGCCTATACTCTTCCATCTCTTTGATGCAGAATAGTAATATTGTGCACAACTTTCAAAGTCACGCATATCGAACAGACTCTTTGCGTATGCTTCATCTATCCCCACACGCTCTTCTTCTGTCTGGCACAGCTCCATTGCCTCACCCAGATGTTGTTTTGCCTTCACCTCATCCCCATGTATGAGGTAGTACTGGGCACGCTCCAACTTACACTTATAGTCGTTACAATCCTTCTGCAACTCCCATGTATTATGTTCCTCAATCACCTCCATCAGCCATTGTACCTTCTTAGGATCGGTGCCCTCGTTATATACGGCTGACAAGCAGTTGATAATCTGTTCGTATGCTTTGCCGTGTTTCTTCACCTTGCTGAGAGCCACTTCCCAACAACTTCCAGCCACGGCATAGTCCTCTGCACGATAGAACAAAACGGCCAGGTCATGCATTGATGTGGAGTCAACGTCAGCAAAGTCCCGCTTTATGAACTTCTCCTTCGTAACCTTTCCGCTTACGATTTCTTCATACATGCTCTTAGCCTTTTCTGTCTGTGCGGATAGCGAACAAACAGGGATGAGCATTAACAATAAGATGTATATGCGCTTCATATTGATGATAATTTACTCTATGATGATTGCTACACTCTTAGCCTTGTCGGTTTTGTTTTCAATGGTGATATACACATACGAATAACCTTTTGGTAGGTTGATTGTAGGCAACCTACGTGTTGACGCTCCCTTATATTCGTCTGAATTGATCTTGTGGGGAGTTTCCTTGCATTGACTGTCCTTTACCACAACACTCAGGTTTATCAAACCATTGACCTCTGCAACGGCAGCAATATTGATGGGCTTACCAATAGCCCTGATGTAATATGTCATCTTCTGCTTTGCCTTGATGCACTTGGTGCAAAGTTGCACATCGCCTCCACGTTGCTGGGCATTTTGTTCTTCGGCGTATTGCTTTGCTTTCTTATACACCTTCCGGTTATCTGCCACATCTTTCAGAAACTTAGGCGAGAACACCATGTGGTTTTTCATTGCCGCTTCGCCGCTCTTGCTGTCTTGCTGGAGAATAAGAGGTGACCATTCCGTTGAAGTAAGCAGACTGAAAGCTTCTTTAAGTTCCGATTGACTACCAATCCCATCACTCATAGATGATTGAGCCAGTGTACAAGCTCGGAACACATTCTCAAATTCTTTGCTCTGACCAAATGCCCCCATACAGATGCTACATAAAAAGATAAGGTGTAATACTCTTTTCATTGTTCTTATGGTTTTAACACAAGGCGCAAACCAATCGCCTTGCTTCTGGTTTCTATTGATGCCGCATCAGCATATGTAACTGTTATCTCTTCCTTGCTGCTCATAAACGAACCTCCACGGATTATCTTCTTGCTTTCGTCCCCATCCTCACACCATTCCGACACATTCCCAGACATATCGTAGAGTTCCATCGCATTAGGTTCGTTCTTACCAATTGTCATTGGTTTGCCATCGGCATTCAAATCAAAGGAGGCAACAGCCTCAGGATTATTGCTACCTGCATACTTGCTGTCTTCACCATTCTTTCTTGCTGCATATTCCCATTCTGCTTCAGTGGGCAAAGTGAAGACAAGTCCTGTGAGAAACTGCAACTTCCTAACGAACTGCTGACAATCATTCCAGGAAACATACGTCATCGGTGTTTTCGAATCACCGATCATCGAATCCTTCATCACAACATTCCATTCCTGTTCTGTTACCTCGAATTTCCCAATGTAATAATCTGTTTCTATTGTCACCTCATGTGGAGTATTTTCCAATCCCAACGGTTCTGGAGCACCCATTACGAAGGTGCCCTTCTCAACCTGCATCATATTGTTAATGAGACTCCTGAGCACGCGCAGCTGTTGCAAAGAGCATTCCTCATTCCACTTTACCTTGAGGGAGTCATTCCGAACCGTGTTTTTCGAATCGTTGATCTGTGCGTATGGCGATTTCAACGAGGCAAACATTTGCAACGAATCCCGGCATTGACCAGCAAAGAATACGTTATTGGCTGAAAACTGCTCGTAATCACTTTGTGTCCTGCAATTTTCAAATTGATCACGCTCATTGCTCCACTTCATCCATGTTGCTATAACAGCAACAATTGCAAGCAATAATAGCATCATAAATGCCCACTTCAGCCACACATTCCTATTGGGCTTACTCTTCAGCCTCTTCGTTATCTTTGGCAGAATATCCTTGAACAAGAAGTCCTTGGTGTCTTGGTAGTGTTCTGCATGTTCCTTTAACAGCAAAGCAATATCATCTGGCAGCACAAGCCGGTCAAAGTTATACTCAGGCGTGTTTACTGGCACAACAGGAATGATATGCTTCCCCTTTGCAATGGCTCTTGCTATCTCCAGTCGCACGAAGTCGAGACTTGCACCACTCGCCTTCATCTTGGTTTCAATTCCAGAAAACTCACTTACCGAGCACCTTGCCAGTTTCTCGTACCAATGTGTGTCTTCCTCATTCAGTCCTGCAAGCGTTTCTGGAGAAAGCACCACTATAAAATCCTTGCAATCATCCAATCGCTGCAGTATCTCCAGGTCAAACCTTCCGTCGAAGTTCTCCCTGTCAAAACTCACCTGCCCCTTATAACCAGCCATCTCCAGTAAGTCGAACAGATGTTCCGCCTTGTCCGCCGTTTCCTTTCGACGGTAACTTATGAATATGTCAAAGTTCTTGCTCATGCTTATTATGTTTCTTCTAAGTACATGACAAAAAATCAAACACATTGATTTTAGTTGGTCTGAACGGATTGAGGAGGGTGTCTGCGATGAAGTTCAGACCGTACTTGACAAGGCTGATGGCACGCCTCCCATTGTTGAGTATCCTGATGGCCTTGACTTTGAGATTGGCGGCAATGCCAACCAGGTAAGCTCAGGTGTAAGCTATAATGACAACCCCGAAGAGTTGCTCGATACGATTGATATGAACCATATGCGTATCCTCAATATTGAACCCACTGGATTTCAGGCCCTTGAAGAACTTATGCGTAGCTTCTCATAAATACTTCAAATGGATCAGGGAAACCTGACAGTCAAAGCCCTTTGGGGTACTCCGAGAACGCGGTAAAGGTCCATCTTTGGGTCGCAATCAGTTCGTACTTGTTGCTCGTCAGGGTGAAAGCCGCACTCAAAAGCCCGCTGACCATAACGGAAGTCTCAAAAGTCGTAGAAGCCTCGCTTCTTACCAAGAGGGGACTAAGGGAACTTCTGGATGTTCAAGGCCAGCTCACTCAAAATCAAAATGTCAATGAATTTTGAATTAAACTTTTAAACTAAAATTTATCGCATCAGTAGTAATTCCCATACTATTCAGATTCAAACGTGGTCTTCACCACCAGATAATCATTATGCTGCACCTCTGGTGTCAGGTCGTCGTAACTCATAATACATTCGTGGGTCTTCTTGACTTCATCCGTGCGCTTGCCGGGGGTATACCCCAGTGCAACGTGAGAAGCTTCCCATCTGATGTGCTCGTGGACGGCCAAGTAATGAAGCACTTTCTCTACGTGCTCGTCCGTTCCCGTATAGTGGGCCGGATTCTTCGTATAATCAGGCGGGATGCATTGGGCAATGTCCCGGCGGCAATCGAGAATCTCCGGTCCGATAAGAGCCAGTTTGGTTGAGATGTGAAAACAGTTGGCGTAATCCTGAGCGCGTTGGCGAACGCGCTTGGCGTGCAGGGCGTAGTCCGATGTACTCTCGATCTCTTTCTCTCGTTGTTCCCAAAGATCTTCTGCATTCCTCATATCTCCTTGCGCCTTCATATATCCTGCGAAATAGTTCTTCGCGCGAGCCTTGATACTCTCGTTCGTTATGTTATCATAAGTCCAGACATCACGCTTATGTCCGAACGTTCTGATACAATTGTGGAATTGACCGATACTATTGTAATAGCGAAGCGTCACATCATCTAAATGCGTGGGGTCTTTTTGAGCAATTAAAATGACGAAATTCTTCGACAGATCCTTGCCACTACGGAATGCATATTCCACCAGTTCAACGGCCATACGCAGGTTAAGACGGTCATTCCCCATACATATAACAATGTAGTTCAACTGGTGGATACGATCTTTCATATCTTCCCAGAAATCATTGGCACCAATCTCGCATTGCTTGAAACTGATTCCTACATTCTCGCTCATACCCGGGAAACTCTTGCGATAGGCCTGTTCTACTAGTCCCATCTGTCGGTCAAAAACAGCACAGGTGAAAGGGCTCTTTCTATAATCCATGCCTACAAAAGCGCCGTATTCGTACAAGAATCCCAACGCCTCTCGCCCAGTTTCACCAAACCCCAGAATCATAGCGTTGAAGGGAGATGATACCCATCCTTCCCTGTGACCTTTGCTGTCAAGTCCTTTGTCGACATAATTGACCGGAAGGAGCTCCGGACAATTCTTGATATTCCGAACAGCCAGATATGAGGAGTCGACAAGGTGTACATTCATAGACGGCGTCTTTGTCATTGCATCTTCATACATCCGGTTAACACCCTCCCGGCAGGCACGGCAGAAAATTTCCGCTGTGCATCCATCCCGATACAATAACTCCGTACAGCGAATATTCTCATCCTCGTTATCGGAAAGAAGGTAAACCTTACAAGACGGATTTTTCAGGAAAACATCCAAATCTTTTAGGTTCATCTGCTGACAAATACCACTGCCGCTTGTTTCACTTAATGGGATTCTGGAATAAACAATCGCATTAAAGGGGCCGTGGTCAACTTCTGTACGGCTTTTGAAAAGACGCTTTATCTTCTCCCATATGGACAAATCGACATAATTCTCTTCCGGGTCAGGATATCCGACATAGATTCTGAGATTGTCAGGATGAGTTGCCTCAATATCCCTGGCAAGAGCCGTTGAAACCTCTCCACCCAGGAAGAAGACATGCGCCCTGCCGGCATCCCCTTTATGTGAGGCCAGCCACGAGCGACCAGCCCTTCGGCGGCTGACGGCTCTGATAATCAGTGCAGAGGAAGTAATGCACGCCAGGACGAAATAGATGGCGAACAGATATACGAACAGGGTTTGACCACCACCGTATCCTCTTCCGAAAAAGAACTCCTGATAACCATTGTCAAAAAAATGTGTCTGAAAGACAAATAGCTCCAGCGAATGGAAAACAGACAGTACAGCTACGGAGAAAATATTTGTATCGTTCCGGGCAATTTCGGATATGACTATGAAGTCGGTAATGCAATTTGCCAGGAAGATAACAATTGCGCTGACGCACAGTAATCTCAGCAGGGACTTGTTATTCTTCCCATACTTGAATAAAAGCCAGATGTATAATGCGCCTATTACAAAAGCCGGGATGAAGCCGCTAAAGCATGGCATATAATGCGCTGTCATAGAATGATACGTGTAAAATGGATGTTGTTACTCAGGAATCTCCTCCATAAAATCCTTCACCATAGTCTTCATCAGTTCCTCGGCATACTGTTTCAGCAATCCCTTGTAGTAGGTCACATCCTCGTGGTTAGACTTGGTTATCTTCTCCCAAAGGGTAATCTTCTCAGCTTCAGCCTTGGCGTCTTTCAGATACGGGACATAACTGGCGTCAACCATCGACATATTCAAATGACGGTTCATAACATCTTTGAAAGGCTTCGAATGAGCAGGGGCCACTTCATCCCAGAGGCAGGAAAGCCAATCCCGAAACACCGCTTCCACCTTGTAGGGCAAATCGTCATTATACTCCACGGCCAATTGTTCGGGCTTTTCTATAGCCGCCTCGTGTATAAAGTTCGGGAAATAAGTTTCCAATAGTTCTTCGGCCTTCTTCCGGCAACGAATCTCAATGTCAATTTTGTTCATATTACTTTTTCAATCTTAAATCCTAATTTCACTATCAGTTTAATTGCATTCATCGCCGTAGCCCAGTGAAAAGAAAAGACCGGATACGCGGGCCGCCTTTTCCAGCAGAGCGTCAACTATCTGTTTGCCTGTCGGATGCATTATGTGGTCAAAAACAAACAAATATAACAAAAAAAACTATGAATAAATTAGTCACTAAAGTCATTTATGCATTATTATCCCTAAAAAGCCTCGATTGACACCAATTATGGATTAAAAATCCTCCAGAAGAGGAAGTTATGTATGCCTAGATTCAACATATGTTTTATTCTAACGGGTGGCTCTATCCCATACAAGCCGCAAATTTTAGCAATAATGATGATTATTAATTGATAATTCGTAAATTTGCTAAAACTAATGACCTTAACCATCCCCAGTATGGCTATGAACGACAATCTTTGTAACATCCGATGCGAGCAGTTTGTTCTCCGGAAGTTTGGTATAACTGTTCCCGAGAAGGAACTAGTAGAAAATGCCGCATCTCCGGAGTGGCTGGCCCGCTACGGCCTGTGCGTGTCCCGCCGCTATTACGCTTCACTTAATGATGTGAAAAATGCGTTGGATTTGGGGTCGGCCGTTATCGTATCCGTCGACGCTGGCGAGATTGATGGAAATGAACTTGCAGAAAGCATAGAAGACCGTTTTCAGGGCGAGTTCCCAGACCATTGCATATGTGTACTCGCCCTTGAAGATGAAATTGTAGCCTATAATCCAAATTTTGGAGAGAATCATCAGCGTATACCCCGCGACCGTTTCATCGATGCCTGGCGGGACTCCAAGTTCTATATGGTAGCCGTCAACAGAATCGAGAAAGTGTCTGAAAACTACTCCCCGGCGCCGCTGAACCTGGACGATGTCACCCTCCCGGAAGGTCTTGAAGAACTTACTGAAGCCATTGCAGAAAACACCCACGAAGTGTGGGCCAAGAAACGTATGGACGCAGGATGGACCTACGGCGCCGCGCGGGACGACGAAGCGAAGAAGCATCCTAACCTGCTTCCGTATTCCTCACTTTCCGAGGAAGAAAAAGATCTCGACCGCGCTACGGCGATGAATGCCATCAAGCTCATTATGAAACTTGGATACAAGATAGAGAGTAAATCAAACAAAATATGAAAAGAATTCTCCTGATACTCGCCCTTCTTCTTATGGGAGTAAGTGTCCCCCTTCGGGCCCAAGAGACTCCGGAAGAAGACCTGGACTTAAAATATGCCACCGAAATGCTGTCCCCCGGCACGGCCGTACCTGTTTTCACGCTTAATGACATTGAGGGAAAACCGGTGAGTATCGCCGATTTCAAGGGCCGCAAGGTGGTCCTGCTTTTCTGGGCATCCTGGTGTCCCGACTGCCGCGCCGAAGTGCCGCAGATTAAAGCGATGCAGGCGGCCGCCGACCCTTCAAAGGTGGCGTTTGTCTCCGTATCCTTTGACCGTACGTTCGACGCCTTCAAAACGTATGTAACAGAGAACTATCTGGGCGGCGTGCAACTGTTCGATCCGGCCGGAAAGAAAGACTCTGCCACTGGCGCAGCATATCACGTCAAATGGATACCCTCCCTCTACCTGATTGACGAGGATGGGAAGGTTGTCCTCGGCACCGTCGTGGCCGAAAAGGTCGCCAAGGCAATCAATGCAGAGCAGGGCAATCTTTCATTCAAGAAGGGACTCTGTTCAGAAGACGGCTGTTCTCAGGAATAATGGATAAGACCCTCATCATATTCGGTGAGCACCCCATAAGGGCGGATATCATACGCCAGTATGAGGCGGCCGGAACCATCGTGTCCGTGTCGGAGCGTTTGATTATTCCGTCCGACGTGCCGGACGCGATGGTTATCCTTACTTCTCCGGAAAAAGATGACGCCGAGGCGGAAAGTTTCCTCTCGTCAATGGCTTCTGCATTTCGGGGTAAAACGCAGAAACGCCCCCTTGTTCACCTTCTTTTGCAACACCCTACAACGCTCCGCCGACTGCAGGTCTCCGACTTCGACCCAATCGTCAACGAGGTTTTTGAAGTATTCCCGTTCACGATGGAAGAAGTATGGGCAGAAAATGTCATTGTCCGGCTCCCCGGGATAGAAGACCATAACCATCCGGCTCTTGACAGAGAGCCTGTTACGGCTAACAAAAAGCAGTTCGTGCATCTTGTCATCGCCGGGTTCGACAGTTTCGCAGAGCACATCGCAATATTGGCTGCACAGGTGGCTCATTTCCCCAATTACGACGGAAAGGTCGGGCATCCTTTCCGTACCCGTATCACCCTCATTGCACCCGGTATTGCAACGGCGAATCTTCCGTTTCTGGCCCGTTATCACACCCTGTTTGATCACTCCTATTACAGGACCATTAACCCGGCAAAGAAAGAATCCGTCCTGCATCATCCCGAATATGAAGGCCGACGGGAAGACTTCGTTGACGTGGAGTGGGAGTTTGTGGACGGCGACTTGTGCAATCCTGTCGTTGTCGATAAGTTGTATTTGTGGGCTAAAGATGCCGGGCGGCAACTGACGGTGGTGATCAGCGGCCCGGATGACAATGCGAACGTCGACAATGCCATCGCCCTTCCCGATGCTGTTTTGGAGGGAGACGTTCCCGTCTGGGTGAGAATGCGCAAGGATATCGTTTCCAAAACGCTTGGACAGTCTGCCAGGTATCGGAACATCCTTCCGTTTGGAATGGAAGACTGCGGATACAATGTCTGTCTGCCCGTGATACAGATGGCCAAACTCCTGCATTATTTCTATTCCTGCTGCTATGGGGGGAAAGGAATTCCCACCTCTTTCCCACAGGAAGAAGTGGATGCAGAGTGGCGTATGGCCGGAGCCTTGAAAATGAGGCTTTCGAATGTTTACAATGCCCTCACGATGGCGACAAAGATGCATTCCCTGGGCCACGATGCCAATGACCTACATACTTTTTACGCGCTCGACGAGGAAGAGATACAAGTCCTGTCCCGCACGGAACATAACCGATGGTGTGTAGAGCGTCTGCTATCCGGAACCAGGGTGTGCACGGATGAAGAGCGTGCGGCTATCAAGAATGATATCAAACTGAAAAAAGAATACAAGGCCAGGGATATCCATTATGATCTCTGCGCGTATGATGAGCTGGGGCTTGACGAAAAAGGCATAGACGTACGCACTTATGATTACGCCCTCACGGCCTGCATTCCCCTTATTGTGAAATCATTCCTGGATAAGAAAGCTTGATGAACGGACTGTTTTATACTCTTCGTTGGAAAGGCAACGATTTCCGGAGCGACGAACACCTCGCCGCATCGGAAAACACGGTCCGCATCGGCCAGCGGGAAGACTGCGAAGTCTGCATTCCCAATAACGGCCGGTTCGCAGATGAACTGTTCGCCGTCATCAAGCCTGCCAAGTCGGCAGACGGGTGGCAAATCATCTCGACGTCAGAATATGTCCAGACATACGTTAACGGCAGTCCCGTTACACTGAACCATTACCTCAAAGGCGGAGATCATATTTCTTTCAGTGAGACATCGGCCGAAATCCTGTTTGAGATCCGGAAAGGCGAGAATGCCGGGACATCTCACTTCCGGTCAATGTCACGCCGGTTCATCGCGCTTGTGGCCGGTACTGCAGCCATTGTCATTGCGTTGGCGTTGTACGGAATCCTTGCCCCCAATATTGTCAAGAACCGGAATCTGGCTGTCCTGAAAGCCGCCGAACAATCTGTCGTTCAATTATCGGTAGATTCCATTTACTATGTAAGGAATGTCCGCGGAGAACAGGATACGCTTCGGCGTGAAGGTCAGTCGATCATCGGGACCGCCTTTTTGACCCCGGAGGGATATCTGGTTACCGCCCGGCATTGCATTGAACCCTGGTTGAACTTCATCTTGTTCAATTCCGGCAGCAATCTGCGGGACCTTCCACTGGGTACGGCGTGGGCAATGGAGGCCGAAACCTACAATCAAACCCATAGGAACGACACCAGTTACCATATTGTAAGCAAATGTTCCGTTCACGGCCCGGACGGATATTGGGGAGCATTCCGGTCATCCGATTTCAACTACGACAATTCCAGGGATGAGATTATCGAGTTCGGTAATTATTCGCAGGTATTCTTCATCCGCAGCATAACAGGCAGGTTCAACCGGAGCGATATGATGTTGGGAGACTTGGCGGTAATGACATTCCCCTCCCGAAAAGGCAAAGTATTAATCCCCTCCGAAGATATGATGAAGAATGCCGTTGTTTCCAAGACCGTCCTTACCCTGATGGGTTACCCGAAGAGGTTGGAAGACGGGATAGAAACCACGGATGGAAAAGTTCTGAAAGACTATGTTCCCGGGCATATGATTTCCCATAACGGAGGTCTTGATCCCGGTTATTCCGGCGGCCCGGCACTGGTCGTCTATGATGGGAAAGCCTATGCAGTCGGCGTAATATCAACCTTTGACAAGGATAGTCAGCACTGTATTTATTCGGTGCCCGCGTCGGAGATAAAAAACATCCTTGCGCTATGAATTACAAGTTGGTCAACCTGCTGGGAAAAGGGCTCGGAGGGGAAGTCTGGGCTGCCGTCAACAAAGAAGGGGTTGTCGCCCTGAAACAATTCTCTTCCGGCACTTCCCGCGATGCGGCGGAAGCAGAATATAACAGGGGCGTTATGCTTAGCCATCCCAATGTCCTGAAGCCTTTATCATTTCTCGACAGTGATGGCAATTATGCTATGACAATGCCGCTTTGTGATGGGCGGTCGGCAGACAATGCGGCCGGCTACTTCAATGAAGAAATGGCCTGGAAACTCATTTCCGATATCGGCGCCGCCCTGACATATCTTCATTCAAAAGAACTTTGCCACGGAGATGTGAAGCCCTCCAATATCCTTCGGAAAGGAAACAGTTTTCTCCTCGCCGATTTTGGCTCGTGCTTTGAAACAAAGACAGGACAGCCCGCCGGTGATTTGAGTTCATATCAATATTCGGCGCCGGAACAGACAAAAACGAACAAGAGCGATATCTGGTCGCTAGGAGCAACGGTTTTCAACCTTGTAATGGGCGTTCCGGTTTTTAATGGCCTTGGCGGCAAGGCCCAGAAGAATGAGTCGGAAATCCCTTTTATGCGCAAGTCCCTGCCGGAACTCAGCGACTTTGTCAGATGCTGCCTGGCATACGATCCTTCGGACCGTCCTTCAGCCGCCCGGGTTGTTTCTCTGGCCGGAGAAAACCTGAAACGCCTTTCGGAGGAAGAGAATGCAAGACCGCTGAAAACGACCGCAGAGGCCTCGGGGGAAGACGAATATGACAGTTTCTGGCCGGAAATAATGACAGACTCCCTATGAGACGAATTCAAGCCATATTGCTAGCGGCTTTGTTGCCTGTATTTGCATTTGCTCAAAGGCAAATGGACCGGGAGATGGAGTTCCTGCTTGATGCGGTATGTGAACTCAGAAACGGCAATGAGTCCACATTCAACCGCGTCCGCGACCGCCTTTCCAAGGATGAATTATGGACGCCTATGAACGAGACGGGGGCATTCCAGGATGGAGAATGCGCTCCTTACGACCATATCCCATACTTCAGACTCAACCGGCTACTCAATCAGATTGCCATTGAGCGGAAACCCACATATGTCCACGGGGATATGCTTAACGGAGAAAAGGAGAACTACGATTTCTCCTTATACGAAAGGTCTGTCCACGCCGGAGCATCCGTCTCTTATACGGTAAGGGGAAGGGAAGGAAAACAATGTTTCGCAATAGTTCCATACGATAAGGACGGAGGTGATTTATCGGTGACAATCGCCGTTCCCGGTACGGTTCCAGTCAGTCCCCAATTATCGGAGCGCGGCATCTGGATTGTATTCTTGGATGACAGCGCCATCGAACTTAATACGCCTCTGACCATTTCTGTCAAGGGCGGTAAAAAAGACCAGTCATTTGTCATCCTGAACCATAACACGCGCAAGAGATGAATCTTCGTATTCTTCTCATATCGGCCATAATCCTTGCGACATCTTCCGTGATAGCGCAAGCGGCCCGTATGCCGGAGGATGACATTGAATTCCGCAAGCGGATGCGCGCAATCGTAGCCGAAGGAAACCATCAGTATGAATTGAGCAACCGTGCCGGTATCAAAGCCGCCGCCGATTCGCTGGAGAAAGCTCTTTCCCTCAGGAGGAAAGCGGGGCTTCTTGGCAAGGCCGACGATATGGAATTCACGGCGGATTTATATAAACTTCGGGGAGACTGGCATTACGAAAATGGCAACTATGATGACGATTCCTACATCGAGGCGGAAAAGTATTTCCTTTATGCTTTGAACCTATATCAGGTGGGAAGGAACATCTATGATTTGGACAAGATTCCGATGATTCACCGGGAACTTGCCCAATTGTACTATAAATACGGTCTGTACGAGGATGCTTATAACAGTATCAGTATGGCCCTGTCGGCCTTCGATGATGCTTTTATGAACCGTCTGTTCATTTCCGGAGACGCCCTCTATTATGACTGGCTGGACATCCAGATGCAGAGCGCGATGTGCCTGGCAAGGTTGGGAAGGACAGATGAGGCCTTGCAGAACGCGGACCATTTGATCGGCCAGTTTGAGAAGGGTTCCGAAAAATACTATGAGACTCTCCGCAAGAAGGCCAAGTTTATAATGCTGTCGGGCAAACCGGGCTGCGCGAAACAAGCCCTTCCACTATATCGGTCTTTCTACGACTGGCGAAAAAAAGACGCCCTTTCCGTTATGAAGGATATGGCTCCCTCCCAAAGGCAGGATTACTGGATGAGGATGCGCCCGTTCGTAACGGACTGCTTCCAACTGGAAGGAGAGGACCCGGGCTTCATTTTTGACGTGGCGCTGTTCAGCAAAGGTCTCCTCCTGCAATTGAATGCGTTTGACCGAAACCCTGACACTATCGAAACGCTGAATTATACCTGGAAGGAGATACGAAAAAGCCTTCCAGCCGACGGCTGCGCCATCGAATTCGTGCAATATGAGAAGAATGGAGCGCAAAAGCTTGGCGCAGTGGTGATTAGGAAAAAAGGTCTTCCCGTTTGGGTAAGTTTAATGGATCCCACCGCTTTCCTGGATTATGAGATTGGCGGGAAAAGAAACGAGAGCCGATGCTATTCATCGTCCGGCTCTGTCAAAAACGCTCTTTACCAGGACAATGAACTCAAAGGCCAGATTTGGAATGCCGCTCTGCAGAATGCCATAGGCGACAGCAGGAAAATCTATTTCTCACCGGACGGGTATATCCATCAACTGGCCATCGAGTATATGCTTCCGGAATCCCTTGACGAAAGAAAGGTTTTCCGCCTTTCATCGACACGGCAGCTCGTTTCGAAGAGGGCGCCCCATCTGGGGTCGGCCCTGATTGTCGGCGGTCTGACGTATCTTACGGAGGTGGCTACCGAGCAGGGAGGTAATGATGCGCGGGCTTACGGTTATCTAAATGACTTACACGCATATTTCAGCGTCCTGTCCGGCACCAAATACGAAGCGGAACAGATTTACGCGGCCAGGTCCTGCACTGGCGATACCCTGATTATGGGGAATGCTGCTACCGAGCCCTGTCTTCGCTCCATTATGGGACAGTACAGCATTGTAAATCTATCCACACACGGTTTCTTCAATGCGGCGGAAGTTCCGCAAGGAACTGATCTTAAACCCTGCCTCTCGGACGAGACCCTTTCCCAGTCCTCGCTGGCCCTCTCGGGTGCCAACAAGTCCCTTTGGAATCTCTCTTTTGACACCCGGAACCAGGATGGTATTCTGTCGGCCGCAGAAATAGCGACGCTCGATTTGTCCAAGGTGGACGTGGCCGTTATCTCAGCCTGTCAAACGGCGCTGGGCCAGGTCTCGGCCGACGGCGTTTACGGCATTCAGCGCGGCCTGAAGAATGCAGGCGTTGGAGCAATGGTTATCAGCCTGTGGAATGTCAGTGACAAGGCCACGTCGCTGATGATGACCCGTTTCCACGCCAATATTGCAGCCGGGATGGACATTCACGACGCATTTTTTGCGGCAAGACAATCCTTGATTGATAAAAATGAGGGGGACTTTCCCTCAGTAAAAGTAAGAAAGTTTAACCCGCGTACGATGAGTGTTCAGTATGTTCCCGAGCGGGAAGAATACAGCGAGCCTCAGTACTATGACGCATTTATACTAATTGATGCCTTATGAAAAAATTCATTTCCCTGGCTCTCTTGATATGCTTGTGCACAGCCACGATGGCACAAGAAAGATGGACGGTTACGGTTAATAGTATGGATCCCGCCAGACGGGAGATGATTACCAGAACAGTAGAAGACCTTCAAAGCCGGGGAGGCGCTACAAGAAGTATTGTAAGCGGAATGTTAACGGCCGCCGGGCAGGCCGGCGTTACCGCACTGGTAGATGTGGCCGCGACCGAACTTGTACGCCTGGTGAACCTTCGAAAAACGCAAAAGCGGGAGTGGCTCAAAATGATTGAAAACGAGTGCAATTATACCGATAGCATATCGTCCATCAGGGGTCTGAATGACTTTTACACGGAGACATCCCGTCTTGGCGCATTGGATCCGTCCAATATGAACTTTGATGGCATTTCCGTGCAGGGTATTCGCGACGGCCACGAGGTCCTGTTCCTTTCCTGTCATATCGATGACAGCCGCCTGGAACATCTTTACCAGCACAGTAAATTCTGTCTGGTCGTGGACACAATTGCTTTTCATCCTTATGAATGCCACCTGCCCAATCTGAGTGCCAATGGAATTATACTCAAGCCGGGTGAGAGTACCGACAGAGACAATCGTTTTTCGTACGATGAACGAGAGCACCTTACCATCGGGATGGAGCTTTCCCTCAGTTCTTCCTGGATCAATGAGGCTATCACCGTCCAGAAGAATGTGGAATTGGGCCGTTTCAATATGTCCGTAACCATTCCTTCCGGAACGGAGGTCTATACCTATTCCCGCGCCGCCATTGACCGCAACAGGAAGCTTATTGCCGACGGCGCCGCGCCGGAGGGCGTGCAACTGGACACTACGTATGTGTCACTCAGCGGCGATTGCTTCGTCGTTCCCCGTTCCTATATGCCGATCAATGGCAATGAGAGTATGTGGGGAACCGGCGAATACACGATGAAGGTCAAGTTCCGCGAGTCCTGCCGGTTCTCCCAGGATGCCACGCACAACGAAAAAATGAAGCACTGGGCACAGGACTACCGCCAGCTCCGTAAGATGCAGAAGAAGGGTAGCGAGTTCACCCGCTACTGGCGTACGCTCTGGGAACAGAACGGCAATACCCTTATGAAGACAATGATCAAGTCCGGACTCGAGAGCGGCGCGAGGGAAAGCGGACTGACAAAAAAGGATCGTTAGAAAAACAATTAGTAGGCAAGATTGTATATTACGTAGAGAATTACAAATGGAAGCATAATTGCGGCAACAATCAATGCTATAACTAAAGACGCCTTTTTACTGCTTTGTCTTTCACGCTCGTTTTCCCATCTGAGGACATCGCAGAAGGAGTCGTGTATGAATTCGACGCAGGAGTCGCCGGAATGGGAAGAAATTGTTGTCTGCACCAAAATTTGGGTGTCTCCATTCAGTAAGTACATACCACTCGGCACATTCTCCTTGAATTCATTGAAAGACACAAAGTTTCGTCTTCCCGCCGAATCGACCAAGTGCCGTTCCAAATACTTTCTTTCCCGGAAGGGCAGCTTCGAAATGATTTCGAAGTATGCCGTTCTTAAAGGGTTGTCGTTCGCGAATGATTCTACCAGACTTAACGTAATAAATTCTTCTCCCCGCAGTTGATATGCGCTGAACATCCGATTGCAAACCAGAGACAGAATCTGCGACGAAACGACCCCCTCATTCTCGGCTTTAGACAATTCCAGGATTGTTTGCACGATTGCGTCCTTATCCTCCTCTTTGAACAAATCCTTGCCAGGTGTGAGAATGACATCTCTTGCGCCTTTATCGGTCAAGTGCCGCAAGCGGTATCGCCCTTGTTTGAGTTTCGGCAGGTAGTTATTGTCAATGGTATCTTCCAGCCGGTATAAGTCATCCTCCCGGAGAACCGTAACAAAGCGATAATTATAATCATATTCATCACCGCTCCCCGAACAGACCAACGCGTGACTGGTATCGGCCAAAAAGTCTATTTGCCGGAGCAGGACCTCTGCATCGTCACCTCTCTCCCTTAAAACCTCTTCAAACTGGTCCAGAACGATAACGGGAAAAAGAGTCTTTCCCTCTGAAGATTTAAATGATGTCCGGGCAAAATAACGCCAAAAGAACTCTTCCTCATTATGATCTGTTGCCGGAGGAATTATTGTGTTCTGTTCAATATGCCCCTTTTTCTCGATGGCCGTTTCCAGAGCTTTTATTATGCAATCCTGGAAGGTGGTATCGCGGGCGTCCATCCAAAGCCGGATCGATACAGGGAGATAGCGATTCTCTCTCAGGAGAGGAAAAACTCCGGCTTTGAGGATAGAGCTCTTCCCTATCCCGCTTTTCCCGTATATGGTAACACAAATATTGTCATCGATAAGACCGAAGATATCCCCGCTTTCACGTTCTCTGCCGCAAAACTGGTAAGGCCGTACGCTCTCTTCCGGATCAGGATACTGGTTCAGGCCAATCCAAGGGTTATTCTGGATGGAATCAGACATATAATCTACTTTAAGATGTCATCAAACGATGCGAAGCACTTTTCTTCAATGTCACAGGCAGGCACACAGTTCAAAGGTAATCCGATCATCCTTTGAAATCCATCAAGATGATACTGCATTTTGAAATTATAATCTTCGATAGAGATGGGGAAAATCCCTTTTTTGTGGGATTCTCCAGCCAATCTCCATTCTTTCATATAATACTCATCTGTTTTTCCTGCGAGGATGTCGGCTCTGACTTTATTGGATAAAAGCGCTATAAAAACGGGGGAATCCTTTATGGCTTCCGCGATTCTCTGTTCATAATTGTCCCCTCCCCTGAGAGAAACGCTGTCAAACCATACACTATATCCGTCTCTGGTCAATTTCAGGAATAAGGAAGTCGCCGCAATCATATCAGAGCCGCAGTGGGATAAAAACACACCGCCCTTTCTTCTCTTTTTCAGGATCTTTCCCCAAAACGGGTTCTCGGGACTCGTGGAAGAAAGGTCATTGGAAAGGCTGTTCATAAAGTTACGGGCATCGCCGTGACAATAGATCCGGGTCTGACTCATAAAGTTTTTCAGACGGGAATCATTGTTGTCTCCTTCATTCAGGACAAAAGCGACCTGCCCTTCCTTAAAACTCATCGTCTCGTGGCGTAGGATGTACCAGAAGAAGCGGAAATACCAGTTTTCATATTTGCATCCCAGCGAAAGCATTTTCCGCCCTCGGATTAACTTGATAATGGGGTCATCCTGAGGGAAAGACATCCATTTCTCTATGATGCGGATGGCGTCTTCATCCGTCCTCACATAGTTCTTGCTTTCATCTTGGGTTGCCTTCCCAAATATATATATCAAAGTAGGCTCAATATACCTTTTCTGGCCGCCGTAATCTTTCAATACAGTCCTGAATTCCTGGACACTCTTTCTGTCAACAATATTGACGACGCGAAGTCTCTCGCCCCAAATGCTTTTCATCAAGGCCTCAACATATCCGTCAAACGTAGTTGTAAGCACGATCGGGAACAGTTTTTGGCCAAGGAGATTTCTCAATGAAGGTTCAATATCAGACAAATCGTATTCGAAATGCTCCGTATCGGTTAAAAGATTTCTTACAGGGTCATCTCCGTTTCCGTAGTGCCTTTCAAGATCATTGAGGGTGGCGTAGTCCGTTTTCAGAAAGGAATTCACCGTATCCAGGAGATACTTGCAGACATCTCCGGAGGGCTCCACGCTCCTGTCAAGAACCACTTCGCTGCCGATGGTCAGGATATATTCATCTTCCAAAACGTCTTCGATGAACTGCTCCTTATTAAAGGAAACATCCTGAATCTTGTCAAGACGAATGGTGTCGGCATCTTTCGGTTTAAATCCCATAGTGTTATATCTGATTATTAAACACAAAGATACTATTTTTTCAATAGTAGCATATATTAAAATATATGTAAATTTGCGTAATTAAAATCGATATTATGATTGCGGCTTCTAATCGTTCCTGGACAAAACGTTGGGGCATTCTTTTGCTTCTTTCAATGGTAATGTTTACCGGATACGTGTTTATGGATTTATTGAGTCCATTAAGAGAACTACTTGAAGTTCAGTACGGGTGGGATTCATTTGTGTATGGACTTTATACTGGAAGCGAGTTAGTCTTAACCGTATATTTCCTTTTTATACTCATTGGAGGCTTTTTATTAGATGTAAAGGGCGTCCACTTTATGGCGCTTGTGTCGGGCGTTTTTATGGTCTTGGGCGCACTAATTGAGTTATTCGCGTTTACGGATTTATTCGCAAACAGTTCGCTACGGGTACTGGTAGACAGCGTATATATCAATCGGGACATTTCTTCAATGCCGGCTTCGGCAAAACTGGCTTCATTGGGTTTAATGCTATTCGGGGTAGGCATTGAGAGTGCCGGCCTTTTAGTTGTGAAGTGTATTGTCAAATGGTTTGAAGGAAAAGAACTTGCGTTGGCAATGGGTATCGAAATGCTTCTCGCTCGTCTGGGCGTCTTTTGTGCGTTGTCGCTTCCTGTGGTATCTCATAGATTCTTTCCCGACTGTATTCCCGGTCATCTGTTTATAGGCGTACTCATTGTCTGTGCGGGTTTCGCGCTATTAATGGTTTATCGTCGTTACGATAAAAGGGAAGAACAAAAGAACACTTTTTGTTTTCAGACAGAGAGATTTACATTTGAGGGCGCTCGCAAGACAATGAGGACTAAGTGTTTTTGGATTTCTGTCCTTTTCTGCATCGCATATTATGCCGTTATTTATGGCGGACAGTCTCTCATTGTTACGCTGCTGGGTGAGGAATTTGGCTATGATGGACAATTCGTTAATAACGTATCTGCAACACTGCCGCTATTCTCATTTATTATAACCCCGCTGATTTGTTATTTCATTGACAACCGGGGGAGAGCGATTTCGTTATTAGTTGGTGGGACGAGTCTGGCGCTACTCGCTTTTGCTGTAAGTGCCTTTATCCTTCCTGCGAATAAATCAGAAATATGGATATTTGTGATGGTCACACTGTTTGGCATCTCTTATGCGATTATTCCATCTGCACTATGGCCTACAGTGAGTAAAATTGTGGATAGGAGTGTTTTAGGGCTTGCCTATGGCATTATGTTTTGGCTTCAGAATTTAGGCCTTCTATGGTTCCCCAAAACTTCACTTTTTATCTATTTCAATCACGGTTTCTTTATTACGAACATCTCGTATATCACAATCTGTGTAGCCGCCATTCTACTCAGTGTATTGCTTCTTCTGGAAGACAAGAATCATCGGTATGAACTGGAACTCCCCAATATCCGCTGACGATAGTCCTCTTTTCGAGTAAACACGGAAACACACGTTATTTCAAATCGGCCATGGCCTCCTCAAACATATCGATCAGGGCCCCGGCCGAATTCTTTATGTCGTACTGCTCCATAGACTTGATATAGCGTTTGCCTTCTTCCCAGCGCTCCTGGGGATGGGAGAGCCACCAGTCCATCTTTCGGGCCAGCTCTTTATCGTCCTTCTCCTGGAAGATGCTGCGGTCGTCCAACGCAAACTGGGATGTGCCGGTGTGCCGCCCTTTCGCTATGACGGGCACAGCGCCCTGCTGCAAAGCCTCCATAATGGAAAGGCCCTCCACCTCGGTGGTGGCGCAGTGGATGCAAAGATCGGCCCCGGCGGCAAGGGCCCTGAGTTCATCCCTTGTGCAGAACACAAACTCCGGCTTGTACTTCACGACACCGTCTTCGTATAGTTTCATCGCCATACGCTTGTACTGCTTAGCCTTGGGGCCCTGGCCGGCAAACTGGAGCTGAATACGGTGGGCAAAGGCCGAATGGCGGATGGCGCGGATCAGCGTGGGCTGATCCTTCTCCTCTGAAAGCCGGCCGATATAAACCACCTTGAGGGGTCTTTGGGGATCCAGATAGTTTTCAGGGAGGACGTCCGGACGGATGGAGGCATCCGGGACAAGCCCGTTGGAGAATACGTGAAGCTTGGACTTGAAGTGGTGACGGACCAGTCTGTCACATACATTCTGCGTAGGGCACTGAATGTGAGACCAGTTGTTGAAAGCCAAGTCCCTCCAGGCATTGAGAAGGAGGAAATTGGCCGTCTTGCACCAACCCAGCCAAAGGGAACAGAAAACGTTCTCCGGATGCATATGGTAAGTTCCGGTGACGGGTTTCCCAAGTTTCTTTGCGATCTTGCAGGCATTGCCCTCCAGGACAAAAGGCTCCTCCATATGGACGACATCGGCCCAGCGGATCGCCTCTTCCAGAATCTGTTTGTCCGTAGAGGCAAAGTGGTAGCCGTGGGCATCTATGATGGGCTGGACAAGAGGGAAATGGAACCACTTGAGCCGATAATAGGGCTGAGGGCCGTCAGGGTCGTCGTTGGGGCCGGCAACAATACGGACGTCCTGTCCGGCGGCCTTCAGAGCCTCTACAGTGCGTCTTGCCGATGCCGACAACCCATTGCCGGTAGCATAATAATTATTCAGGATAAAAAGAATTTTCACGTCATTGTAAATTGGGGCGGCAAAAATACGCTAATTACCCGCAATTATATTCTCATTTATTCTGCAATGTTGTTCAATTTTTCCTATTACCTATCCGAAAGTGGGAAAATTGCTTACTTTTGCCGAATAATCGTTTAAGCCGATGAACCAGAACGAAAAGCTCAACCAAAAGCAGCTGGACAGCCGTCAGATGTCCAGAATCGACCTGTCCCGTACAGAATGGTGGGGAAGCTTTCAGGAAGATATCTTTATTCTTCATAACCCCAGCTTCAAAAGCGGCTGGGAGCCGTATAAGCTAAAACAAGTTCTGGTGGTCCTCTGTCATCAGGGAAACGGTTATGGAGCCGTCAACTTGCGCCCCATCCATCTTCAGAAGAATTCTCTCCTGATAGCGCTTCCCTCGCAGATTGTTGAATCCCAAAAGGTCGATGAAGACTTCAAGGGGACCTTTCTGGTCTTGTCGGAGCGCTTCCTGTCCCGTACCAACATCGGAGACGCCTATCTTTTCCTCAGGAATGTGCAAACAAACCCCGTTTACCAGTTGGATGATAATACTGCAAGCGTATTCAGTTCGCTGACAGACCTGTCGTGCAAGCTGATACTAAGCAGCAACAACAAACCCGGGATGGAGGAAATCTTCGGCCTTATAGCACGACTTTTCTATCTTTTGTCGTGCCAGATCATCGACCCGTCTTCTCCGGAAAAAGAAACGGGCCAGCGCCAGGGGGAGGTAATGATGCAGTTTCTGCAACTTCTGAATCTCCATTGCAAGGAGCACCGAGAGGTAGGTTTTTATGCCGACAAAATGAGTATTACGGCAAAATATATGACTACGCTTGTCAAGAAAGCAAGCGGGAAATCGGCCCTGGAGTGGATAGAAGATTACGTAATCCTGGAGGCAAAGGCGCAATTGTCTTCAACCGTCAACACCATTCAACAAATCGCATTCGACCTGAATTTCCCCAGCCAGTCTCTGTTTGGCCGATACTTCAAGCGGGCAGTGGGAATGTCTCCTTCCGACTATCGAGCCTCACTCAGGATATTTCAATCCAAATCATAGGCATTATGAAGAAAGCATCCATTATATTCGTGATTCTGTGTCTGTGCCAGGCCCTTCATGCGCAGCAGTTATACAATATGGGGTTTGACACCTGGTCCAGGCAGGGGCTTTCCTGGAATCCTTTCCCGAAAGGAGCCGGCGAGGAGCAGCGCGTGTGGGACAGCGTCAACCGGGGTATGAAGGTCCTGGGAATCAATACCACTACGCCCGAATACGAACACGTGGCCGTGCCCGGACCGGGAAAGGCTGCGGCCAAGATCGTGAGCCGGAAAATAACCTGGGCCTTTGCGGCCGGCAGCCTGTTCACGGGGCATTTTATCCGCGTGGTGAACTTCTCCGGGATTGAAATGGACAGCGGAACGCCCTTTACCGGAAGGCCCAAAAGCCTGTCGGGGTATGTTCACTACCTGCCCGGTACCATCAATCACGCCAGGGACCCCTATCTTTCCAGAAAAGGGAAAACGGACAACGGCCAAATTGAAGTGGCCCTGTACGACTGGCCCAAGGTGCTGCGCTTTGTAACGAACGACGGGCACTTTGACCCGGAATCCGATCCGCATCTGATAGGACGGGGCGTACTCCTCCTTACTAAGGCCACGGACGGTTACGTCCACTTTGAAATCCCCATCGAATACAAGAGGGACGCCACCCCCACTTATGTGGGCATCAACATCCTCTCCAGCGCCCTGGGAGAGTATTTCACCGGCAGCAGTGGCAGCGTCCTGTACATCGACGAACTCCAATTCAACTACTGATATGAAGAAAATGAACATTCCCCTGATGGGCACGCTTCTGATCCTGTCCATTGTCGTATGTCCCATCCTATATTTCACCGTGGGCCCTGCCCTGGATGCAACCCAGCTGGAAACGCTGAAAGTCCTGGGTTTCATCGCCGCCGGCAGCGCCGCCTTCTGCTTCATCGTGGGAGAGCTCACGGGAAACAATTCCCAGATGGACAAACTCTGGAGCCTGCTCCCCATCGCCTACACCTGGGTAATCGCCGCCAAGGGCGGAATGAGCGCCCGGCTGGTAGTGATGGCCGTCCTGGCAACGCTGTGGGGAATCCGGCTCACCTTCAACTTCGCCCGGAAGGGAGCCTACAGGCTCAAATTCTGGGAAGGGGTGGAAGACTATCGCTGGGCCATCGTCCGTTCCGGCCCCGCCTTCCGCAATCGCTGGGCCTGGGCGGCCTTCGACCTGGGCTTCATCTCCATCTACCAGAATGCCCTGGTCCTGATGACCACGTTCCCCGCGCTGGTTGCGATGTCGTCCCCTGCGCCTTTCGGCTGGGTAGACGGGATCGCCGCCGTCCTGATGCTGGGGTTCATCGTCTGGGAAACCATTGCCGATGAACAGCAGTGGGCGTTCCAGACCAGGAAATGGGAGATGCTGGGCGAAGGCAAGAAACTAGAAGAACTTCCGGCACCATACAACAAAGGCTTCAACACCACGGGCCTGTGGGGCCGCAGCCGCCATCCCAACTATTTTGCCGAACAGGGCACGTGGGTGGCGCTCTACGTCTTCTCCATCGGCGCCGGAGCGGGAATCCTTAACTGGAGCGTGATAGGCGCCCTGCTCCTGATCGTTCTCTTCCAGGGCAGTTCCTCCCTGGCCGAAGAAATCAGCGGCGGCAAGTACCCCGAGTACGAGAAGTATTGCCAGAGCGTTCCCCGCTTCTTCCCGGGGAAAAGATACACGGACTAGGATCTGACATCCCCTGATTATCGTGCGTACCGGTCCAAAAATTTGCAGGGTACGCACGAAAATGGCCTTATTTGTACGTACCGGTCCAAATTTTAGCAGGGTACGCACGAATCCGGAAGTGTATGTACCCGGCGGGGTGGTGCAGGTTCCCCCTCTGGGTGGCGCAGGCTTCATTTTAAGGCCGGGGCCTGCGCCACTGGAACGCACTGAGAGGCCAAAATGCGGCGAAAGAAACCCTACACAATCAACTTCACCCGGAACCCACGTTCGGTGGGTTCTTCCACAACCTGCTTGCATAGCGTGGCCAGTTCGCTGCGCTGTGCTTCGCTTAGCGGCGTTGCCTCCATCTTTTCTACCATAAAATCCAGAGCGGTGACGCCGGACTGTTCGCTGTGGGTGACGCGCACGGTGATGGGACGGTAGGCGGCCATGGTATCGTTCAGCATCTTTTCCGTGAGCTGACGCACCGTCTGCCTTTTCTCCATAATGCCATATTTATAGCAGAAGGCATTGATGGAACTGCGCATCCCCAGGAAGTCGAAATCGGGGCCGTCTATCTCGAACACTTCCTTGCGGATGCGCTGGATAAAGGCCTTGGTAGCGCTGTGGACGGGATTCTCGAAGATCTGCTGAGGCGTACCGTCCTCGTGGATGACGCCGCCGTACATGAAGAAGATGCGCGTGCTCACGTCAAAGGCGAACTTCATCTCGTGGGTGACGATGAGCATGGTCATGCCTTCGTCGGCCAGCTGCCGGATGACGCTGAGTACTTCACCCACCATGGTGGGATCCAGGGCCGATGTAGGCTCGTCGAAGAGAATCACTTCGGGCTTCATGGCCAGGGCGCGGGCAATGGCCACGCGCTGCTTCTGTCCGCCGGAAAGGCTATCCGGGTAGACATCGGCCTTTTCGGCCAGCCCTACCTTGCGCAGGAGCGCCAGGCCTTCCTCCTTCGCTTTCTCGGGATCTTCGTGGAGCAGCTGGATGGGAGCCATAATCACGTTCTCCAGCACGGTCTTGTGGGCAAAGAGGTTGAAGCTCTGGAACACCATGCCCATCTTCTGGCGCATCAGGTGCACGGGATACCCCTTGGCCCGGATGTTCTTGCCGTCCACGAGAATGCTTCCGCCGGTGGGGGGATCCAGCAGGTTCAACGCCCGCAGGAGGGTGCTCTTTCCGGTTCCCGAAGGGCCGATGATGGAGATGACCTCGCCGCGGTGGACATCAGCATTGATGTCCGTGAGCACGTCCAGGGAGCCGTAGCTCTTCTTCATGTGGGAGAAGCGGATGATGGGGGCGTCGTCGGGTTGCGTCTGGGCCTGGAAGGCGGCAATCTGTTTAGCCACGGCCTTCCGGCGCAGGAAAATGATGATGCAGGTGAGGCCGAAACAGCCGCCCAGAACCAGGAAGAGGATCAGGGCCCACGGCTTTCCATGGGGCTTTTCATCCGCCGGCTGGGCCGGATCTGTGAGGATGCCCAGTTCCCCCTTCCGGGTCATGAGAATCATTTCCGACTCGATGTAACCGTCCGAGAAGAGTACCTGCTTCTTGCGCTCCTCGGTGATGCTGATGTAACCCATAGCCAGGTCGGCCTTGCCGGTCTGGATGGCGGGGATCTGCGAGGAGAAGTCCATAATCAGGTATTCCAGCTTCCAGCCGCGCCGGTTGGCCCATTCGGTGAGCAAATCCGGTTCAATGCCGGACGGCTTGCCGTTGCTGATGAAATTGAGCGGAGGTATAGACGGGAATGTGGCCACGCGGATGGTACGTCCGTTGCCGTGCTGCTGGGGAATGGCCAGCGAAGAGGGGTCATCGGCCTGCGTCCATCGGTTCATCATCTTGCTGTAGGTGCCGTCGCGGCGGATATCGGCCAGGAAGCTGTTGAAATCCTGCTGCAGTTCCGTGCCGTCCAGCGGGAAGATGGCGCCCACCGGAATGGCTGCAAGCCCGGCGCTCACGGAGTCCAGTTTGGCAGCGAGGTTCTTGTTGAAGTCCAACGTCAGACTTTCGCCGCCGCCCACGTCAATCTTGCCGGCTTCCAGCGCCGCAATGAGGTCGGTGTTGGTGGCCATACGCTGGATGTGGGCCTTGGGGGCCATGTCGGTGACGGCAATGTCCTGGATGCTGCCGATGATAACGCCCACTTCCTTTCCTTCCAGGGCCTGGAAGATGGCGGGGGCATCGGCCACCGGGGCTTTCTTATTGTCCGAGAAGACCTCCGGCAGGTAGCACAGCGAACCTCCGATCAGGATCATCGCGGCGGCCGCCAGGGCCTTCATGCGCTGCTTCTGCACCAGCGACTTGAGCATCTGCCCGATGAGCCAGGCCATGAAGAAATAGATGATGGCCGTTACGATGATGGGGAAGAAGGCGTCGAAGGTGCGGGAGCGGATGAGGTCCGATGCGCGGGTCATATCGGCCACGGCAATGTAGCCAACGATACTGGTGCCTTTCAGGAGGCTCACAACCTCGCCCTCATAGACGGGCATCACCGCCTTGATCACCTGCGGCAGTACAATCCTCATGAACGTCTGCCGGGGCGTGTAACCCAGGGCCAGGCCTGCCTCGGTCTGTCCCCGGTCGATGCCCTGGATGGCCGTGCGCAGCATTTCGCCAATGTAGGCGGCCGTGTTCATGCCAAAGGTGACGATGGCCACCACCACGCCCGTGGCCCCCAGCGGAGCCATGATTACGTAGTACATGAGCATGAGCACCACCAGCACCGGCGTGCCGCGCATAATGCTTATGTACACCTTGGCCACTTTCTGCAGCCAGGCGTGTCGGCTCATGCGCATCCAGCAGATGAGACCGCCCAGGATGGTACCCAGGATAACGGCGCAGACCGTGATGATGAGTGTCACCTGAAGGCCGTCCAGGATCATTCTGTAGCGATCTTCGGCAATGAGGTTGTTGTAAAAGCTCTCGAACATATCTGTCAAATCATTTTATCTTTCCACTTGTTCCGATGGATGTACACCACACCCTGGATCCAGATGCACAGCGCATAGACGCCGTCGGCCGTCCAGCACAGGGCGATGTCGGATTGCAGGATGCCGATGATGACGGTGCAGTACACGGCATAGATGCATAGGGCCACCACGTCGAAGCGCAGGCACACGCGCGTATCTCCCGTCCCGGCGACGGACTGCAGATAGACATTCCAGGGCAAAGTGAGCAGCATCGCCGCGCACATCACCCACAGGGTGGGAACGGCCCCCTGGATCAGGGAAGGGATATCGGTGAACAGGCCGATAATCCAGTGCGGGAAAATGGCGAAGAAAGCCAGTAACGGCACCATCGTCACGGCGCAGAGTATCAGGACACGCCGGATAATCGGGATCACTCCTTCGGGATGGCCTTCGCCGATGACGTTGCTAACCATCGTGGCCGCCGTAGAGGCGAAGGCAGCCGAGAAGACGAACGGCACCTCGGAGATACTCCTCACAATGTTGGCGATGGCCAACTGCTCCTCCCCCAGATGCTCGATGAAGAGGAAGAAAAGCAGCCACACGGAGACATTCAGGACATACTCCAGCATTACCCAGGAGGCGGTGGAGAAGATACGCCTGAGCTCCTTCCCTACGGGTTTCACCATCTTCTGCAGGCCGTATTTCTTATCGGCCGTAAAGAAGGCCCATCCCACAAAGAAGAGGAGGGAGATGCCCTCGGCGATGGTAGACGCCAGGGCGGCTCCCTTGATGCCCATCGCCGGCACACCCAGGTGGCCGAAGATGAGCACCCAGTCCAAAAAGACATTGCTGGCCACCAGCACGATGGAATTCCAGGTAAGGCTCTTGGTTTCACATACGCCCACGTAGAAAGCGCGGAACAGCGCCGTCATATAGGCAAAGAACAGCCCCGGGATTCTCCAGTTCACATAGATTACGGAAGCCGAAAAAATGTTTTCCGAATGCATCAGCCCCCGCAGAAGCGGCGGGGACAGGAAGTACGAAAGGACCATCGTCACAAGCGACAGGCCCGTCAGGAACCAGACGCCCTGCCAGAAAACCCGTCCGATGGCCTCATAGCCTGTTCCGTTTTCCGAGGCCTCCCCGTTGCGCCGGCCGATGATGATCTGAACCCCGATGGAGAAGCCAAATCCCAGCATGTACAGGATAGTGAAATACACGCCAGCGATAGCCGATGCGCCCAGTTCAATCTCTCCGACACGGCCCAGGAAGGCCGTGTCGGTCATCCCCAGCAGTTCCTCCATTACAAGAGCTACCAGGATAGGGAAAGTGATCCTCCAAATGGATTTGAAGGAATAATGTTTCGGGAGTTGATATGCCAATTCTGTCATCGTTTCCTATTGTGCTTCCACAAATTCCACTTTCATACTGGCTATCCTGCCCGCCTGGATCTTCTCGTTTTTATAATCTCTGAATTCTATGAACAGATACCGGACCAGGGCATCGGCAAAGAGCCAGAACAACACATAGAAAAACTCAAGGGGAACGTCATCAACAAAATGTTTGAGGACACCCAGCAATACTCCCGACCCCACCGTTCCTGCGACCATCCACCAGAACACTTTCCTGTGATGTCTGTTATCCGCCTCTGTTTTTCCCAGGAGATAGTCGGCATCCGAATTGACGGCCTCCGTAATCATTTTCTTCTCCTCTTCTGTAAACTGCGGTCCGTGTATTTCGAGTACCAGGGGATACTCCTGCGGAATGCAGTCTACAAAACTCAAAAACTCATCTTTAAATTCCCCGTTCAAGGCCTCTATGCCATTGACACTGAATTTACTGAGGACATCGTCAAGCCCTTCGATCTTGCAGGACAGATAGGCCGTCCCGTCTCTGATTACATCCTTGTTCAGTCTGCTGATCAGATGGGACTTTTTCTTATAATACTCTTCCCGTTTACTTCTTTTCCACCCAAACATATCAGTTTATTGTTTTTCCTTTAAAAAACACTTCAGAAGGTTTGTTGTAGCTGAAGCCCTCGTGCTCTGCTGTGAGAAGGTCCTTTTCGAACACCAGGAAATCGGCATCCTTGCCCACTTCGATGGAGCCTTTGGCTTTCTCGATGCCCAGTTGTCTGGCTCCGTTGATGGTATAACCCAGGATCATTTCCTCTATGTTCATCCTCTCGCTCTCGGGAGGGAAAGCCGCAACGGTTCTGCTGGCTTCCTCGAACCGGGTTTTCTCGTTAATCCACCGCGTCATGCCGATTTCCATGGCAAGATAGGGGCTCCAGTTCTTGAAATCGCCATAGAAGACCTCATCGCTGGACCAGGTCACCAGCGCGCCGCTGTCCCACATGGTTTTGCAGCGGAACATGGAATGTGCGCGTTTTTCTCCGATGAACGTGGGCCAGTATGCGATGGGGTTGCCTCCCACGTTGCCGCTGTGCCACCACGGGGTAAAATTGGCGATTACGCCCAGTTTTGCAAAGCGCTCCAAATCGGCGTCGTCCTGCACCCACAGGTGAGCGCAGGTAACCTTCACGCGGAAACGGTCTCCCAACTCCTTCCGGGCCATCTCTACGCCGTCCAGCACCACGCGGGATGAAGCCTCGCCCACCGTGTGGACATGCAGATCCAGCCCCGCCTCGTTAAGATCTTTCAAAATTTCCGCTACCTGCTTGGCATTAAACGCTGTAGCACCCCGAACACCGGTGTCCACATAGGGCGTTACCATGGCCGCCGTTTCAATCTTTAAGGTGCCGTCCATGAAGATTTTCAGCGTATGTACCTTCATGTGCTCCGTATTGAACTTCTCCCGGAAACGCTTCACGCCCTCCAGGGCTTCTTTCATTTTTCGGGGCTGGGTAAGCACATAGCATCCGTCCACATAAACCGGAAGCTTCCCCTGCCTGTCCAGCTCCTGCAGACACGCGTAAATCCGCTCATTGACTCCATTATGCTCCGGGAACCCGGCATCAAATACAGCGCTTACGCCATACGCGATGGAACTGTCTAACCAGCGCAGGACGGCCGTTTTAATCTGTTCGTCCGTCAGCTGACTTATTCCGTCAAAGAGCATGGGCCAGCTGGCGGTCTCGAACGAGTTCCCCGTCAGGTGGCCGTCCTTGCGCACGAAGTAGGCCAGCCCCGGCACCGGGTCCGGCGTTTCGTCCGTCAATCCGTGCGCCGCAAGAATCTTGGAGTTCACCCAGTTGCTGTGCACTTCGCCCTCCAGGACCAGCATCTCCGCATCCGGGCATATCGCGTCCAGGTCTTCCTTTGTTAGTTCCTCTCCACCCAGGCAGGTCCGTTCCATCATGAAGCGGTAACGCTCCAGTCCGGGATTTTTGGCGATATAATCGGCCATGAAGTCCAGGCAGTCTTTTTTGGTGTCGCACATGACGGGAACACCCAAATCCGTGTATTCAAACCCTACGCCCGTGGTCACATGGACATGGCTGTCAATGATGCCGGGCATGATGAACTTTCCGCCCAGATCCGTGACTTCTCCCTCATAGGCCGAAAGGCCGGCCTCGTCTCCCACATAGACGAATTTGCCGTCTTTTACCGCCAGTGCAGTCGCCT
>Ga0310694_10001083_pt1 | contig 32234 bp, 21 predicted proteins | sample 174DNAGHGhighgp2_FD_203884 | JGI IMG/M metagenome (GOLD analysis project Ga0310694, IMG submission 203884) | Sheep rumen microbial communities from Palmerston North, Manawatu-Wanganui, New Zealand - 1742 DNA GHGhigh gp2 (v2) (version 2) | ecosystem: Host-associated > Mammals > Digestive system... | reverse complement strand
CTGGTGGCCGTGGCGTGCAGAACAAGGAAGGCTTCGACAAGCTGCAGGCTCTGGCCGACGTCATCGGTGGCGTGGTCTCGTCGAGCCGTGCCATGGTCGACAACGGCGTGATGCCTCACGACCGTCAGGTGGGCCAGACGGGTAAGACCGTCCGCCCGAACCTCTATATGGCTTGCGGTATCAGCGGTGCCATCCAGCACTTGGCCGGTATGGAAGAGTCCGACTTCATCATCGCCATCAACAAGGACAAGTTTGCGCCCATCTTCAGCGTTGCCGACCTCGGCATCGTTGGTGACCTGCACAAGATCGTCCCCATGTTGACGGAGAGGTTGAAGAAGGAGATGGAGAAGTAATTCTCCGAAATGAATTGCCGTTCTTTGTAGAGGCGCAAAATTTGCGTCTCTACGAGAACGACAATTTTTTTGAGATAGAATTTCTAGATGTTCTAGAATATCTAGAAAAACTAGGATGGGTAACTCGGAAACGAAACAATTATGGCTAATCAACTAGAAGCTGCTGAAAGAATTGAATCTGTGCTTAGGAAACAGACTAATTGGAAGAATCTATGGTTCTACCAGAAAACTGTTGTTCTTTATCAGATGACTTATGTCTTTACGAAACGTTTCTTGCCTGCTTTCGGTGATAGAACAGTTGACCAAATGGTTCAAGCTGCACGTTCGGGAAAGCAGAACATTGTTGAAGGTTCAGCAGACGGGGTGACTTCCATTGAGATGGAACTAAAGCTGCTGAATGTTGCCAGATCCAGTATTCAAGAGTTGCTTGAGGATTACCAAGACTACATCAAAAGTCATAAACTAACACAATGGGCACAAGGACATGCTCGATTTGATGCCATGTTGTCATATTGTCGAGAGCACAACCTACTTGAAGATTATGAATTATTCTTTGATCGTTGGGATGATGAAGAAATGTCCAACACAGCTATTACTCTTTGTCGGATGGTGGACAAAATGATGACAAGCTACCAAAAGAAAAAGGAGGATGAATTCATAAAGGAAGGAGGCCTCCGTGAACGAATGACTGCTGCTCGTCTTGGTTATCGTGGTAGCCAAAAAGAAGCCTTAAAAACTGCTTTAAAGGAGATAGAAACTCTCCGTAAGGAAAATGCAGAATTGAAAGCGAAACTAGATTCGTTATATGGCAAGAATTGATCTGATGAGTTCCTTCTTCCATAAATTCTAATCTTATGACTGCATTAAATTCTACCAACCCCCTTGACCTCGCCTATGAAGCCGGTGCCATCCTTTTGGAAAATGGTGCCGAGATTTCGCGCGTAGAAGAGACCATGAAGCGCATCGCCAGCCACTATGGTGTAGAGGATGAGAGCTTCTTTGTACTCAGCAACGGCATCATGGCTACGGGCAAGGACTATGCCCGCTCCAAATTCATTCCCATCAAGGGGGCGAGTTTGGATAAGGTAGTAGCCGTTAACCAACTGTCGCGCGAGGTGGAGCAGGGGCAATGCTCTTTGGATCAATTGGAGCAAAGACTCAAAGCCATCCGCGCCATGAAAGCCAAACCTGCATGGGAACAGATTCTGGCTTCAGCTGTAGGTAGTGCTGCCTTCTGCATCATCTTTGGCGGAGGCTTCATGGATTGTCTGGCCTCTTTTGTGGCAGGGTTGGTGCTATGGATCTATATGCTGTTTGTTGTCTCCAAGCGGCTGTCACGCATCGTGGGTACGGCCTCAGGAGGATTGTTGGCCACTTTGATTTGCTTCGGTATGTACCGCCTCGGTCTTGGTGAACATCTGAGCAACATGATTATCGGCGCCATCATCCCTTTGATTCCTGGTGTGGCATTCACAAACGGCATTCGCGACATGGCTAATGAGGACTACATCGCAGGCACCACGCGCCTCCTTGATGCCATGTTGACCTTCTTTTGCATTGCCCTAGGCGTGGCTTTGGCTTTCATGCTTGATGATAACATTTTCGGTGAGTTGCTTAGATTAGAAGGCCTCATTGCCGACCCACAAACGTCGGGCTTTGTTGTCCAACTCATCGCTGCCTTTTTGGGCACTGTGTCGTTTGCCGCGCTCTTTGGTGTACCCCGCAAGTATTATTTCGATGCCGGTTTCTGTGGAACGATTGGTTGGCTGCTTTATCTCGTTCTTAGTCGTTATACAGCCATGTCACCCGTAGAAGTCATCTTCTGTGCCACGGCGCTGGTGACACTCACTGCCTTATTGCAGTCGATAGGAAGGAAATGCCCCATTACGGTGTTCCTCATCAGCGGCATCTTTCCCTTGGTGCCAGGAGCAGGCATCTTTTGGACGAGCTACAACATCGTCTCCAACCAACTCCCCGATGCTATCCACACAGGTTTTGCCGCACTCAAGGCCACCGTTGCCATCGCTTTCGGCATTCTTGCCGTGATGGAACTCAACGGCAAGGGTAGGATAGGGAAGTGGTTTAGGAAGAAAAAACAAAGCTAATAGGCTTGCTTTCAACCCCAAGGAATACCATGGAGTTAGAATTGTCGACAAGCGATAATCAATAATAGATAAGGTATTCGTATGCGTCGGTGAAGACATCGTCCAGATCGGGGATGCCCCCGAACTTGTCTTTCACATAGATCGTGTTTTCGACACGGGCGCGACATACATTGCCCTCGTAGGTGTAGGTCGTGGTATAAATGTCCAAATCGTTGACATGGCTTTCATAAACTAAACGCCCCAATTCATCCCTGTCTTCGTCCTGATGAATCAAATAATTGCCTGAAATATCGGCATGTACGATTCCCGTCTCTTCGTCAACGGTATAGTCGTAGGTGATTTCATTGTTGCCAATGATGATCTTCGAGATGCGGCCTTGGTCGTCATATTCGTAGATTTGGCCGGATTCCTCTAAAACCTTGGTGCAACTTGCATCAGCATAGACAATGTCTTCCTCATAATCTGGTTCACAACTAAATGTGACATGTGCCTTGTTGCCATCGTAAGTGTATGTGGTGACGCAACCAGGAACACCATTGTCGTCATAGTCTGTCAATATCTTTGACAGGCGGCCTTGCTCGTCATAAATACAACGCGTTATGGTGTCGCCATGGTCATCGATGCTAAACATGGGTCTTTCCCAATCTATTGCGTTAACAATTTCTGCGGCAGAGGCAGCCAAACCGTCCACGCTAACTTCGGGTTCGTTGTTGTTATTGTTGTTGTTTGCACAAGCAGCAAGCAATGCCGCTAAAACCAGAAGTAAATACTTTTTCATTGTATGATTGTTATGATTTCCAATTGACAAAAATAGACAATTCTATGAAATGCCAAATCTTTTTTTCAAAAACAATAGGAAATTGGAGCGTTTTTGTATTTTTGCATGATTACTAGCCAACATCTGCATGTCAAACAGCATTCTAGATAGGTTTCAAATTCTCAGCGGCAGCGTATTGAAACTCATTGCCTGCATTGCCATGCTGTCCGATCATTTGGCCAAGGTTTATCTGGTCCGTTTTTCTTGGGCAAATATTGTTTGGTTTACTTTTGTCGGGAAGTCCATATCATTGGTTGAGATCATGGAAATGTTCGGTAGGTTTGCTTTCCCCATATTTGTTTTTCTCCTTGTCGAAGGTTTTGAAAAAACCAAAAGCAGAAGGAAATATGGGATTAGTCTCTTAATTCTAGCTTTAATATCGGAAATTCCATTCAATTTGATGAATGGAAACGCTATTCTTTTCCCAAAACAAAATGTGATGTTCACCTTGCTGTTGGGTTTTTTGGCTTTATGCAGTCTTGGGTATTTTAGAAACAAGCCTTTGATAAGCTTTGCCTTGCTTTTGGTAATGTTTTTTGTTTCAAGATACATGCAGGCAGATTACCAAACAGCGGGTTTCATCTTCATCTTATTGATGTATGGCTTAAGAAAAGAAAAGATTATAAAGGCCGTGGCATGTCCGATTCTACTTCCAATGAAACTAATGGTGTTTCTCTCATTGATGTTGACCTGCCTCTACAATGGCAAGAGAGGATTCATCAAGACCCCGTTCCTGAAGTATTGCTTTTATGCTTTTTATCCTGTCCACATGTTGGCCATTTATTTTCTTGCAAGATAACTACATGGAAGATTAGAATTGTTCTTAAAAACATCATATTATGGCTACAATAAACGTATATGAACGATACTATGCCGCCGATGCCGAGTTCAATGATGTCGCTCGACACGGTGCCTTGGTGATGCTCATCGCCACCTCAGAGGAAGGCAACATCCGCTACGAAGCAGCCGTGACCTTCTTCCCGCATCGCGACGAAGAGGACTTTGCCGTGTCATACGATGCTTATTTCAGCAAGGTGCTTTATGAGGCAAAAGGTCGTCGCTCGAAGAAAAGGGAACAAGTCTTGTTGGAGACGCTTGAAACCGAGATCAATCAACTGGCTGATTCGATAGGAGGGAAGATGCTTTGGGAAAAACCTTTGCGAGAGGCGAAAAGAGGATGAAAAACAAGATAATTGAGAATTGAGAATTGATAATTTACAATTGAGAATTAGTCATCTAAATCAATATAAAAATGAAAAAAGCATGCTTATTCTTATCTATCGCCATAGCTTGCGCAATGGTGGGTTGTGACCAAAAGCCCTCCACGCAGGTGAGCGACAACGGTGAAAAGCAAATGGAACAAAACGACGAAAAACAAAGTTCCCCAGATTTGGGCTTCGTCGAAAACGGACAACTCAAATTCTACGATGTTCAAAAGGATGAAACAGAGGTATATACCCAAGAGACGGACAGCGTCGTCGATGCGGTTTGCGCTAATGGTAAGGTGTACTATAATGTGAAGGCCAACAACCACCTCTTGCTCAAGTGTCTGGACATAAAAGCCGCCGATCCTAAGCCGGAGTCTTTGGCCGATTGGAATCTGGATTTCGAATCGCGCGAAGGCAATCCTTTCCCTGTCTTCGGCAAGATGTATCTCAGCATGGACCAAACCCAAATTGCCCTTGAGGTGGATATCATGTGGTTTGCAGGACCTTGCTACAACCTCGCCATCTACGATTGTACTTCAAAAACTATCAGCAAAACCATTTTGTATCAATTCAATGAAGAAGTGGAAACGATGGATTTCTTTGACGATGAAAACAACTTCAAAGTCTATGCACCCGAAGCCAACTTCGACATCGACCGCTTTGAGGACTCCGATGGTTTCTATTATCTGAACGATGGCCAACGAATCTGTTTGAACGACCAACTTAAGGAAATGGAGGATATGGGTGATTTCGAAGTGGAATATGAACACGACCCCATCGAACTTGATCCATCGGGAGAGAAACTGCTGTTCGCCACCTCAACGTATTTAGGTGATGGCTTGCTGGGCTTTTTTGCCGTGTCGAGCCTCGATGGCAAGAGCCAAATCGCTTTGTCGAATTCGGATGTCATGGGTGCTCGTCCCCAATGGCTGAGCAACGGTTCCTTGGTGTATACTGGCATTGAATATGAAAGCGATACGGACGCTCTGTTCCTAATGGACACCAACGGCAGTATTCGCTCCATCGCACACACCAACACGTTTTTCGTTTTGCCCTAATCCTCGTTCGTGTAAACCATAACAAACGGCACCACTATCATAAATCAGCGGTGCCGTTTGTTATATTATTGCTTGTCTTGCCATGTGGTAGCGAACAATCTTGGTGACACGGTCAGCATGAGCCAAGCCCAATGCAGTTGTCGTTTTTCCGAAACTTTATTGAGAAGTTCCATCGTCTCGCTGCCTTTCATAAAGGTGTAGCCTGCCGAAACAGATACAGCCTTGTTGAAAGCATACGAACTGGCCAATTCAACTGAGTGGCCTAAGGTTTTGGTATTCACATAATCAAGATCGGTTGCAATAGCATAATAATGGTATGCAGCATTGATGCTTAGGCCATTAACAGGTTTTATAATGCTTCCGAAATAAAGATTCTGAAGTCCGGGCGTGAAACCACCAACGTAATTGCTCAAATAGAAGAAATCCATTGCTCCGTAAAACTCGTGGTGTGAGCCAAAAATGGCGTTGAAGCCTCTTGCTTTATCGTGAAACACAAGGCCAAGGCCACCCTCAGGCGGTACATTGAAGTACTTGTCGCCGCTTAAATAATCATAGCCGGCAAAAAGATTGTAGTTCTCACTTGGCTTCACGTCGAGTTTCGCGCTGGCCATAAAGGCATCAATGGTCATTCCATGTTCTTCCTTGCCCATTTGGTAGTAGAAAGCGCCTTCAAGCGACAAGTGCTTGGGACGGAAAGATATATACGTACCCACCAATTGCTGGTAATAGGTGATAGGATGCTCTTGATCAGCATTTTGCATCCCGATGTTCATTCCTAATAACGAAACGCCAAACGTTTTCTTGGGAGTATCATAGTGATACCAAAGCGTTTGCATGGTTTTGTAGGGCTGTAGTCCGCCTGAATAGTAGATAACACCATTATCTATGTTTTCCGCATTTTGGTTGTATGCTGCAAGCAGGTGTATTTTATGGCTTTCACCATCATAGCCCAACTTCAATACATCGTGGGTAGGGGCAGTCATGGTCCAATCGTCGTTGCCGATAATACGTCCGTCATCATAGGTCAGTTCCTGGCGACCAATCTTCACGAACAGCCCTTTTTCTGACTGCATTTTCGCCCATCCTTCATATAAAGCCAATCCTGCACTGGCTTGACCCCAAACACCTGAATATTGTGGAGTTAGCCTCACATTAAGCCATGTGCGATGATAGTCTGCTATAACACGATATCTGCCCAAGGCAAAATGAGAAAAGCGCTCTTTGTCAAGGCTGTCGGCTTTGAAACCACCTGCACGCAACTCGCCACGTGTCATCAATTGGGCATCCAGATTGAAAACATTGTCGGCTTCTTGTGCTTTCAAGCCAATGGAAAACAGTATGGCCAACACCATGCATGTCCACTTCATAAATTGGTTGAAATAAAATTTTATAAGTCGTTAGTTTTAATTATGTTATTTGTCAAAAGAGATGTAGTGCTCTTCTTACTAATCAGGTGTCATTTTCCGATGCAGAAACGAGAGAAGATGGAGCCTAAGACCTCGTCTGTGGTAATTTCGCCGGTGATGCTTCCAAGATAATGCAATGCTTGACGCAAGTCTTGGGAAATCAAATCGGTAGGCATATTCATTTCAAGTCCTTGTTGAACTGATCTCAAGCTCTCTGAGGCATGAAGCAAGGCCTCGTAATGTCGTATGTTGGTCACCAAAGTGGCATCGGGAGAGGCGAGGGGTTGGCTGAGTTTTAGGGTGCTGTAAAGATCGCCAAGACCGAATCCGTGTTTGGCCGAAAGGCAGACGGCCATGATGTTGTCGTTGTCCAAGTCTTGCCGGACTTGTCCAAGTAAAGCTTCGCCTTGGTCGTCCAATGTGTCCACCTTATTGATGCAAAGGATGAGCTGTTGGTGCTCAAGGTCCATCTTTTCAAGGATTTCCTTGGCCGCAAATAACACATTTTCAGCGTTTTTTGTGGCGTCCAACATCCCAATGACAAGCGTGGCTTCCTGTATTTTCTTATATGAGCGCTCGATGCCGATTTTCTCGATGGTTTCATCGGTGTTGCGCAGTCCGGCTGTATCGATGAAACGATAGAGGATGCCGTTGATGTTCAGTGTTTCCTCGATGGTGTCGCGTGTGGTCCCAGCAATGTCGCTTACGATGGCGCGATCTTCACCCAAGAGGGCATTCAACAGTGTACTTTTGCCCGTGTTGGTCTGGCCGACAATGGCTACGGGAATACCATTTTTGATGGCGTTGCCGAGACGGAATGAATCCTTCAATTTGTCAACATGCGCCAAGGTTTCTTGCAGCAAGGCTTTCAACTGGCTGCGGTCAGCAAACTCGACATCTTCTTCAGAGAAGTCCAATTCCAATTCCATCAAAGATGTCATTTCCAATAATTTGGAACGCATTACTTGAAGTTCTTTGGAAAATCCACCTTTCAGTTGGTTGATGGCCACGCGATGGGCGGCTTCGCTCTCCGAACTGATCAAATCTGCGATGGCTTCGGCTTGGGCCAGGTCGAATTTGCGGTTGACAAACGCACGGCGGGTAAACTCACCAGCCTCGGCCATGCGGCAACCGCGGGAAATAAGAATGTGTAAAAGCTTTTGCTGAATAAACACCGATCCGTGCACACTGATTTCGGCCGAATCCTCACCAGTGAAAGAGTGGGGGGCTCGGAAAAACGTCACCAGCACTTCATCGAGGAGTTCGTCGCGGTCTACAATATGGCCGTAATAGGTTTTGTTCGCAACCATCTTTCCCATGTCGAAAGGCTTGCCGTACTGCATAAACAGCTGACTGACAATGGATAATGCATCGTTGCCAGACACACGTATCACAGCAATGGCACCCATACCATGGGGTGTGGCAATAGCACAAATGGTGTCTCTATTTAATATATTGGTATTCATTGTTTTAACAGAACACCGCGGTTTGATTAATCAAATCGCGGTGTTCAAATTTAACATAATGTTAGAAGGGCAGGTCGTCTGTGCTGTCCTCACCAGCAGGAGCGTAATACTCAGGTGCTGAAGCTGCAACAGGTGGAGTTTGGTGCATCATTGGCTGCTGTGCAGGTTGTGCTGGTGCAGCAACTGGGGCAGCAGCAACGCCAACTGGATCGAAACGCCACACACGGACGTCCGTGTACCACTTGCCATTGAATTCACGCGATGACAAATCGATTTGAGCTTTGATAGCTTGTCCAGGCGCAAATTTCTGGATTTCATCAATTTGATTTGACCAGCAGGTTAAGCAAACCGTCTTGGGAAACTGTTCTTCGGTCTCGATAATTAAGTCTTGTTTACGCCAAGGTCCGCGGGCGCTGGTTCCTTCGGTCAGAGCGCCGAGTCTGACCACTTTACCGGTAATTTCCATATTTGGTGGGTGTTTAATTAGTTATTATTAAATGATTTAATTGTTGTCTTTTTTCAAGAATACAGGAATGCAAATATAGTCATCATTTTGGTTTTGGCAAGTGGAAAAATGCTCGAAAATGCTATTTTTACGCTCTTTTTTGTTTTTCGCTATATCGGAAAATAATCAACATTATGTTAAATAGTAGATTTCAAACTATCACCCAATAAAGCATAATATCGACAAATATTGATATAATAGATCAGAAAATATCCATTGCAATCACCGCACAATAGATTTCAAACCATCCCCCAACAACAATAGATTAGAAAATATGCATCGCAATTACGGCACAGGCTTCTGCATCAGCTACGGCATTATGATGGTTCTTCGCCAAATCATAACCGAAATGTTTGGAGACCGTCTGTAGTTTGTGGTTCTCCAAATCTGGTACGAGCTTCTCAGATCCCAAATGTGTGCAGTAAAATTTGAAATTCGGATACGGAATGTGATACAGTTCATGCAAAGCCTTCAACACACGCTCGTCAAAAGAAATGCCGTGCGCAACCATCGGCAGTCCTTGCACCTTACCCGCCACCTGCTCCCAGACCTCTGGAAACAACGGTGCATGGTTGGTATCCTTATATGTTATGCCATGAACCTTGGTTGTCCAAAAATCGTATCTGTTAGGCACCGGCTTGATGAGACTATAGAAACGCTCTACGATTTCATCATTACGCACAATGACCAATCCCATGCTGCAGGCACTCGTCACCTCGCCATTGGCACCTTCGAAATCGATGGCGGCAAAATCATTCAGATGGTATTTGGGTATATACGAAGGCCACTCTGCATCAGGCCAGTCGGCACCTTTTATCTTTTCTTTGTTTCGTCCAAAAAACATAGCGGATGCAAAATTACGTATTTTGTGCTGTAATTCAGAAAAATAATGCTAAATTTGCCTCGAAAAGTAGGTGAATCCCCTACCCTTTTATTATTTAAACGTTTTGCAACTAACTAATAATCAATATTTAAACAACAAAAACATGGAATTAAAAGGCTCAAAGACAGAAGCCAACCTGATGGCTGCTTTTGCTGGCGAATCACAGGCCCGCAACAAGTACACTTATTATGCTTCAAAAGCCCGTAAAGAAGGCTACAACCAAATCGCCGACCTCTTTGAGGAGACGGCTCGCAACGAACAGGAGCATGCCAAGATTTGGTTCAAGCTCCTACATGAAGGCGAAGTGCCCGACACCAAGACCAATCTGAAGGATGCCGCCGACGGTGAGAACTATGAATGGACCGACATGTACGCCGGCATGGCCAAGACCGCACGCGAGGAAGGTTTCACTAAGATTGCCGTACTCTTCGAAATGGTGGCCAAAATCGAGAAGGAGCATGAAGAACGCTACCGCAAGCTTCTGAAAAACATTGAAGATGGTCTGGTCTTCTCTCGCGAAGGCGACATGGTGTGGCAATGCGCCAACTGTGGTCATATCGTCATTGGCAAAAAGGCTCCGCAAATCTGCCCCGTATGCAATCACCCACAGTCCTACTTCCAGATTAAAGCGGAGAACTATTAAAATCTTGTTAATCAAATAATTAAATCATCAAACAACACAACTATGAAAAAGTACGTTTGCGACGTCTGCGGTTACATCTATGACCCAGAGAAAGGCGATCCCGATAGCGGCATCGCTCCCGGCACCCCCTTTGAGGCCATCCCCGACAGTTGGTCCTGCCCGCTCTGTGGCATTGGTAAGGACAGCTTCTCTGTCATGGAATAATTAACGATTTGTTTCTGTAGGGCTGTCGTATTACGGCAGCCGCATTGTGGAATAACCCATGCGGCTGCCACGATGTGACAGCCCTACAAACCAAAACCCTGAATTTAAATGGATACGAAGGCATTATTCAACATCGGTTACGGCCTTTACGTGCTGACCACCAATTACGACAACATCGACAACGGTTGCATCGTCAACACGGTGATCCAAGTCACGAGCAATCCTTTGCAGATCGCCGTGACGGTCAACAAGGGCAACTACACCCACGACCTCATCAAGGACTCCTGCGTATTCAACGTCTCGATGCTGACCACGGAGACCCCAATGAAGGTCTTTGAGCATTTTGGATTCCAGTCGGGACGCAAGATAAACAAGTTCGCTGACTGCGAGGCGGAGCACCGAGCCGTCAACCATGTTCTCTATATCCCAAAATACACCAACGCCTATCTGGCCTGTCGCGTCACCAAGAGCATCGACTTCGGCACACATACGATGTTTATCGCCGATGTGCTTGACGCCCAAGTTCTTTCCGACAAGCTTTCCGTGACTTACGATTACTATCAAAAGAACATAAAACCCAAACCGCAACCAGCCGAGAAACCCAAGGATGGTAAACGCCGCTGGGTGTGCAAGGTTTGCGGCTACGTATACGAAGGTGATTCCCTCCCACCCGATTTCGAATGCCCATTGTGCAAACACGGCGTCGAGGATTTCGAGGAAATTTTTTAGCTGTAGAGACGTTTCCTGAAACGTTTCCTGAAACGTCTCCTGAAACGTCTCCTGAAACGTCTCGAAAACAGAACAAAACAACAATAGCAATGCAACAAATACAATTAACCGAAAACATCTATTACGTCGGCGTCAACGACCGCCACACCGACATGTTTGAGAACCACATGGAACTGCCTAATGGCGTTTCCTATAACTCCTACCTCATCGTTGATGAGAAGGTCGCACTGATCGACCCTGTGGAGGCCAATTTCCTGGAGGAATACCTCTTCAAGATAAAGTCGGTGCTGAAGGATCGTAAGGTCGACTACCTTATTATTAATCACGATGAACCTGACCACAGTAGCACGGTGGCCGCTGTTTTGCGCGAATATCCTGAAGTGCAGGTTGTCGGCAACGCCAAAACCTTTGCGCCCTTGGAGGCTTTCTATGGTCCTATCGAGAACAAGAAAACAGTGGCTGAAGGTGAGACTTTAAGCCTCGGCAGCCACACTTTGCAGTTCTTCATGGCGCCCATGGTGCACTGGCCAGAGTCGATGGTGACCTACGAGCAAAGCAGCAAGATTGTCTTCAGCAACGATGCTTTTGGCGGCTTCGGTGCCCTCAACGGCGGCATCTTTGATGACCAGGTCAATCTCACCTTCTATGAAGATGAGATGCGCCGCTACTATGCCAACATCGTCGGCAAGGTGGCCATGCAAGCCTTGAAAGCCATTGAGAAACTCAGCGCACTGGAAATCAAAATGATTGCTCCTTCGCATGGCCTCATCTGGCGCAGCAACCTGGCTTGGGTCTTGGGCAAATACACACAATGGAGCAAGCAGGAATCTGAAAATGGCGTGGTCATCGTCTATGGCTCGATGCACGGCAACACAGCCCGCATGGCCGAGATTGTGGCCCGTGGCGCCGCCGAAGCTGGCATTAAAGAAGTGAAAGTATACGATGTGGCCAAAACCGAAGTGTCGTTCATCATGAGTGACATCTGGAAATACAAGGGTGTCATCATCGGAGCCTGCGCACACTATGGCAACATGTTCCCCAATATGACTCTGCTCGTCCACGAAATCAACGAGTTCAGGCCGAAAGACAAATGCTACGCCACCTTCGGTGGCATGAGTTGGAGCGGCGGCGGTGTGAAGACCCTCGCTAAATATGCCGAGGAAGGCAAATGGAACCTTGTAACCGAAAGCGTCGAAGTCAAGGGCGCTCCCATCCGCGAAGAGGATTGGGACAAACTCTACAACTTGGGCAAGACTGTTGCCGAGGCAGTGAAAGGCTGACCTCTACCCTACTTTGAAAACTATTTACTTAATTATCAACCCTATAAACTATCAAATTATGATGAAAAAAGCTATTAAAGTTTTGACATTGTGCCTCTTGGTGGCATTTATGACTTCATGCCAAACCAAAGAAGAAAAAGTCATCAACAAGCTGCAAGCCCTTGCCGAACGCGTCGAGAGCAAGGCTGACTCTTTTACCGATTCTCAGTGGGAAAACATTTACAACGAGTTCGAGTCTTTGCAGGCCCAAACTAAAGACTGCGATTTCACGGCTGAACAGTTGAAGGAAGTGACCAAGGCTGAAGCCGAGTTGACAGCTGCTATCGCCAAACAAAAGGCAAAGGAAGTCGGCAACGACATTAAGGATGCCATCAACGAAGGCAAGGAAGTGCTTAATGGCATCTTTGACGGTATCAAGGAAGGCCTTGGTGGTGATGAAGCTGCTGAAAAGGCAGAGTGATCTATCCCCTTCCTAAAACTAAAAAGTCCCCATCTCAACGAGACGGGGACTTTTTAGTTTCTCAGTTGTGATCTCTTACTTCACCACAACCTTCTGCACTTTCACGTCGTTGCCGTTGACGAGGCGGATCATGTAGACGCCTGCGGCAGCTTTGACATTGACATTGGCGCAGCCGTTGATGCTTTCGCTGCTGATGATGCGGCCGTTGACGTCGATCACCTGGACAATGGCATTGCCTTCGTTGTTGATGACGAAGCTACCATTGCTGAAGAAGGCGAATTCGTCGGTGGCGTTACCCGTGGCGAACACCAATTTGAAACGGTTGGCATAGTCGGTGGTGCGGGCATCAAAAGTGTAGCTCGGGTTGGAGAGCATGTCTTGGTCCAGACCAGTCATGTTGTCGATGAGGTGGAGGTAGGCGAAGCTCACTTCCTGGGCGTTGAGGCTGATGGTGTAGTTGCCATTGCTCTCGGCCTTGAAGCTGACGGGCATCTCGCCCATCTCGCTGGCACTTACCACCGCATAGTCCTTACCTTCCATCGGGATGTAGACCTTGGAGTGGTTCGGGTTGAGTTGGAACTTGGGCAGGGTGCTGTTGCTGCCGAAGTTGACGACGGCACGGTCGATGACACCGCGTTCTATGATCAGGTTGATTGCAAGACGGGATTTCTTTTTGTTGCCGTGTTCGAAGGTTACTGTCTCGCCTTCTCCATCGGCTACAACGAAGGCACCTTCCATGGCAGGGACGGCTTCATCACCTTGAATGATCTCATCGCGGGTCTCAGGATTCATCACATAGTATTCGAGGTCTGGTGTGGCAGCCTCAAGGAAAGGATTACCGACGAGGTTGTAGCCGGCGAACTCCTCAGCATTTTCATCATAGGTCAATTGGATTACGCCGTCGCCGCTGTATGGCGTGCCGGTGAAGCTGAGGGTGGTGCCTTCCTTGCTGGCATAGAGGTAGCCGGTACCGTTGGTTAGGTTGAAACCACCCATGCTCTCGTCCTTGAAGTTGATCCATTCCTTGCCTTCGGCATCGCCCACTTGGTCGAAGTAGTAGAGGTCGTAGTTGGCAACGGTTTCCGCGAGGAAGCCATTGTCGGGAGTAGGTGTGACCTCCTGGGTTACGGGAGAGGCTATCAGATAGTAGCCACCCTTTTCGCTGTCACCGTAGGCTTCGATGGTTTTTGTTATCGTCTGAAGGCCTACTGCAACGGTGGAAGGTGTAACTTCATAAGGAATATTGACGCCACCAGTGCCAGGATTATTGACGAAGTTGGAAACCGTTTCCGAAGCCCAAGTAGGCTCGGCATAGAAATCGTAACTGCCAGTTTCAGCCAAAACAGTGAACTGCATGGAGAACACAAGACCTGTTGTCGTGTTAGGGGTACCGACGGGCATTACGCAGCTCATTTGGACTTCGTCAGGATGGGTCTCGTTGGGGAGTGCACCCATTGACATCATACTTGCTTCAGCAACGGGTCCTTTCACTGGATCACCATTCACTGCGAATGCCTCAGTATCGAAGTGGAGACCAAGAACCAGACCGGTGAAGCCGTTATAGTTGCCACTGGTAGGAGCATTCAGGTAAGCTTCCACGGTGATGACGTCGCCAGGTTGGGCATTGGCGGGAGCGTTCACCGTGAAGATCACGTTGTCCGGGTTGGAATTCACAGTCACGTTGATGGTGGTACTGACTTCAGGAGTAGAAACTGAAGTGATAGTGATGGTGGTCGTGCCAGCGGCGACTGCGGTCACAAGGCCATCCTCACCAACGGTGGCGATGCTTGTATTGGCTGAAGCATAAGTAACAGCTTGGTTGGCATCGGCGGGCAGCACAGTGGGAGTGATTTGAGCGGTCTCGCCAGTCGTCATGGTGATGTCGTCAGCAGTGATGGACTCGACAGGAATGACCATGATAGGCTCGTATGTGACGTTGTCAATGGCGAAGTAGTCGCCAGTACCATTCACGCTACTGTCCTTGGTAAAGGTCCAGGTGAGGGTGTGTTCACCGGCAGTGAACACCAAATTGTAGGTTTCCCAATCGTTTTGGTAAGCGCCATAATCGAATTGTGGCTCATCGTCAACAGAGAAGATGCAGTGGTCATAGATACTGGTAGAGCCTTCGCCCCATGCCTTGAAGTCGAAGCTGAGAGCGTCGCCTTCAGCGGCATTCACAACGAGGGTCAGTGTAGAGACGCTGCTTTGGACACCGCTGTTACCTGACATGGCATAGATGCGGTCGCCGTCTATCTCAACAATCCATGGATAAGTGGCATCGTTAGTGAATTCCAAAGTGCCACCATTCACGTTCAGGGCTTCGTTCAAAGTAGGTAAGTATTCCACGGTCACGTTGATAGTAGCAGTGACTTCAGGATTCGAAACCGAGGCGATGGTGATCGTGGTTTCGCCAATGGCAACACCCGTCACAACGCCAGTCGCGCTCACGGTGGCGATGCTCTCGTCAGCCGAAGTGAAGGTCACGTCAGTGATAGTGGCGTTTTCAGGCAACACGGTGTATTCGATTTGAGCGGTCTTGGTTTGCAAGACGGTGACATCTTGGGCAGTGATTCCAGTGACAGCCTGGTTGGAGACGGTCACCACGCAGGTACCGGTGAAACCGCCATCAACGGTGGTGACGGTAACAGTGGCCGTGCCAGCGGCAAGGGCGGTAACAATACCGTTATTGACGCTGATGTAGTTACCCTCTTGTTCGATGCTGTAGTTGACGTTCTGGTTGAAGGCATCTTCAGGTTCGATGGTATAGTTGATGGTTCCCGTTTCACCTACGATGAGGTCCATGGTGGCAGGAGTGACGGTGATACCCGTGACAGGGGTTACATCGCCGATAGGACTGTATCCGAAGATGACTTGGTTCTTGGAGGATGCGGCGTAAATGGAGCTGGGGAAGTTTGTAGGATCGAAGTTCGTGCCGTCGCTTCTTTGATAGATTGCTTGCTGAGTTGCTGAGAAAACAGCGAAATTACGATTATTTCCATCATATCCACCTGTATTGTTGTCCACAACGAGAAGCACATTGCCGCCCGTGTAGGTGAAAGGTGTGGTGAATTGGATGGTTGTCCAATCGCCCGTAGTGAAGTTGACACCGCCAGAGAATACGAGATCGCCAGCAGTCACGTTGACAAAATCCTGATTAGTAATGGAGGTCTTGTCTGTATTCAGCATATAGACATCCAAGGCATAGGTTTTGCTTGCAGTGCCTGAGACAAGTTTGAAAGCTACGCTATTGATGTAGCATGCTCCGACACCAATTTCTTGGGCAGTGTAAAGTTGCTCTGTCAAACTGTAATTGTAATACATGTTCAACGGCAAATCAGTTGAGGTTGAGCTACCTTCTCCAATCGTGATTTCATAGGTTTGCTCCACGGTCACGTTGATGGTCGTTGAAATGGCAGGATACTCTGTGGAGGTGATGGTAACGGTGGTGTTGCCCACGGCAACTGCGGTCACAAGGCCATCCTGATTAACGGTGGCGATGCTTGTATTGGCTGAGGCGAAGCTGACTTGCTTGTACCAAGCGTTGGTAGGCAGCACAGTGTAGTTGATTTGGGCAGTGTGGCCCGTGCCAACGGTCACGTCATCAGCCTCGATGGATTCGACGACAACGGGGTCTGCACCGCCAGGTAAGTAGGTGATGTCCATCTTGGGGAGGAAGTTGCGCTGTGTTGGGCTAACTGCTGCGACAGAGGTGCTACTATAACCTTGCACACTGGCTCCTTCGGCAGTAACACCATAAAAAGAGCAAGACTTCCAGCTGCCTTCTACCGTATTGTCAAATCCAATGAGCAAGTTGCCGCCCGCGTAGGTGTAAGGTGTGTCGAAGGTCACGGTCATGGTGCTTTGTGTACCATCGAGTGAACCGTTATAAACCGTTGTAGCAGTGGCAGGGTCAATGAAAGCGCTAATAGTTGTAGATTCAACTTCTTTCAAATAGACTTGGAAGTTGGCACTGCCCCATGATGCTGAAGCAGGGCTGCTGAGATAGAATGTGAGGCTGTTGATGGTGCCGCCTATCATTTGAGAAAGGTCAGCAGCGGGCTGCACATACTGGCATCTCAGATAATCATCAACATAAAAGCCGTAAATCGGCACGTATTCGTTTGTCGTCGTGCCGTCATTGACGGTCAACGTCAGTTGTGCCTTGGCCACGCCAGCAAAGGCGAGGAAGCTCAGGGCAATCATTAGTAAAGAAATTCTTTTCATTGTGATTAGTTTATAGTTTGTTACTTTATTGTTCTTGCGTCAAAAATCTTGATTATGAGATTGACTCAATGATTAAACGGGCAAAGATAGTCTTTTTTTTTATATGTTGTTCATTGTTTGATAAAAAAACGTTTTTGTTCTATGTCATTCGCATCCATTTTTACAAAGATGACGACTCGTTTTATTTGTTCATAGAGATGAACAGCAGCGTTGAGACATCGTCGATGGAGATGGCCCCGTCACCGTTGACATCCGCATTGAGGAGCGCCTGCCCCGTGAGAGAGATGTTGCCAAGGACATGGCTGAGAAGAACGGACACGTCATCGATACTAATCACTCCGTCTAAGTTGACGTCGCCTGTCAAAGCAGGCTCGGAGTAAATGCAGCTGATGGAGGCTGTCCAACCTGAATCGACCGTAGCATTGTCTGATGTGAATCTAAAGGTAAGTGCTCCTTCTCCATTGGTGGCCGTGACAGTGCCAGGACTGTTTGTTCCACAATAGCTACCTATTTGCGGGGCATTGGTAGAAGTACCGTCATAAATATACAGATAATCATAGTTGTTTTCCGTGCTGAATTCATTAAAAACAACTTGGACAACGGCATTGTCAGAACCCGGCATGAAGGTCATGGTATACGACTCTCTGTTATTGTAATTCCCATCAGGTCCGCCATGGTCATAGAACAAGGCATTGCAGGTGGTAATCGTGCCATTCTGCATGTTATACGCCTCAGCCACAGTGATGTAATCCTCTTTGGTGAGGATCTCCATGTCGCCGTCGGAGTTGGTGACGGTCAGGGTGACATCGAAGGTGCCCGTGCTGTTATAGGTTATGCCTGTTGGGTTCTGGACATTTGAAGTGCTGGGGGTGCCGCCTTCAAATTCCCATTGCCATGAGACCAATTGATCGCCCCATGAGGCATCGGTGAAGTTGATGCTGCTTCCTGGCGTGATAGTGGTTTCGCTAGCCGTAAAGTTGGGGGCAATACCTTCAATAGGGACCAACTGGACGTTTTGGGTCACCGTTTGATGGTCGGCAACGGTGATGGAAATGGTTTGAGGATAATAACCGTCTTTGCTGTAGGTGACACTATAGGTACCTGCTTTGATGGGACGGTGATAGTCGCCGACTTCGTGGGTGGTCACTGACGAGCCATGATGGTCATGATTCTCGATGGTGACAGTGACACCGGTCAGGGGTTCATCCGTATTGGCATTGGTTACCACGCCATGGATGCCATAAAGGGCTTCTTCCATGAAGGTGAGCATGCTGTTGTGGTTATAGTTCCAGAAATTGGGCAACTGACTCGCACTCGGGGTCTTGGTTGAGGAACACTCGATGGTAACTTCCTTGCATTGGCCGTAATAGTTCATATAGTCCTGACGACTGCCCGTAATGGTGTACCAAGCATAACCGTTGGTGATGCCATTGGATTGCGTGTCCGTCATATAACTGGAATTGACAGCTTTGGCCAGATTGGCATACTCAAGGCAGACATATCGCCACCAAGCGTCGTCGGGATGTACGGGTTGGTAGGTGTCCCAAGGATAGTTCATCACCTCGGCGCCACCGTGATAGTTGGCACTCATGGTAAACAGGTATTGTTGGGCCAGATCCATCATCCATTGGCACTCGTCTTGATAATAGGAAGCGCCGTCGGGATGGGCACCGTCATCGAAATCGGGGAAGTGACGGTTAAGGTCAACGCCGTTGCCATTATAGCGTCGGGCACCTGTTACGGTATTGTTGCCTCCATAATAGGTACCGTCGGGATTGGTGCAAGGGAAGATGAAAATGTCGAGGTTGTCCAACAAATTGACAATGCGAGAATCGGTGCTGGTGCAGAGTTCATCAATGAGGCGGAGCATGAGGATCATACCCGTCACTTCGTCACCATGCATGGTCGAGGTGTAGAGGAATCGCGGCTTGCCTTCCGGACTTCCATTGTTCAGGCGAACGCCCAGGATTCTGCGGTGGTTGCTGGTGGAAAGTGTTCCCAAGTCAACCAAGGTGCAGCTTCTGTCGCTGAGTGCGTTGGAGGGAAACCCTTCCATCATGGTGACATAGTCACCGTAAGAAAGATAGCTGTTCCAATCGTAAGAACCACGTTGGTCCCACATCCTGGCTTCTGCTTGCAAAGAAGGTGGTGTGAGCAGTGTGGGCTGATAACCTTGATTCACAAGCTTGTCGTATTGGCTCTGGTTGGCGTAGCAAATGACGTTGTTACCTTCAATCTTGTCAACGGAACAGATCTCGTTGATGGATTGAATCTGTGAGGGCTGTTGGACGTTGAGGCTAAAATAATACTCGCCGCGTTCTTGCATGAGCTTGTTCAGGTCGGTTTGGGCAAGAAGGTCGCCGCTCAAAAACATGACCCACAAAGCTAAAAATGCGATACGTACTTTTTTCATTTTATTTCAAATTAAAATGGTTCGTCTTGTGTTTAACGGAACGCCTTGTGGCGTTCCATTAAACACAATTAAGGCACATCATCTCATGGACATGTTCAACAGGGTTGAGACATCATCGATGGAAATGACTCCGTCACCATTGACATCGGCATTAATAAGCGCCTGTCCCGTGAGAGAGATGTTGCCAAGGACATGGCTGAGAAGGACAGACACGTCATCGATACTGATCACACCATCTTCGTTGACGTCGCCCACAAGGTTCTGTTGCAGGGTGGTGAAACTCACCACTTCGCCGTAGGCAGTACCTTCACTATTGGTGGCATAGGCACGGACATAATAGGTGGTGTTGGGTGTCAGGCTGGTCATCGTGCTGTTGAAGCTGCCGATACCTGTCCCGTCAGTGGTATGGTTGCCACTGATGGTAGGAGTCTGCGATGTGCTCCAGCAGATGCCACGTGCCGTAATGTCGGCGCCGCCGTCAGCAGTGACGTTACCGCCGCTCATGGCCGTAGTAGGTGCGATGTTGCTGACTGCTGTCGTGGTGACTGTGGGGAGCTCTGTTGTGGGCGCATTAGGAATGATCGTCAATTGGATCTGGTTGTTGGAGGTCAACCTGGTTCCATTGGTGCTCATCGAAGCAGGATTGTAATTCGTATTATCATCATACTTATACAAGGCACGGTTGGCACCTGTTGCATACACATAGAATGCGGGACAATTGGAACTAGGGCTCACATAAGACCCCGTATTGTCGTCCACGCCGATGATAAGGTTGTCTGTGCCGTTATAGGCAAAAGGCGTGTCAAGGGTGATGGTGGTCCACCCCGAAGCGTTGAAAGCGACTTCGCCGCTGAACACTTTGTTGCTGGTCGACAGGCTTACCCAATCCGAATTACCAGAGAAAGCGGTCTTGGTAGTGTGTACCATATAGAGGTCAAGGGTGCGTGCGGTCGATTTGGAGTTCGAAACCTTGAAAGCTATGGCCGTGATGGTGCAAGCCTGGCCTATTTCACTTGCAGTATAAATCTGTTCCGTTAATGAATAGTTATAGTACGCATAAGTGGGCAGAAAAGCGTTGGTTGACGTGCCGCTTCCAATGGCGGTTTCGACAATGCCTGCGGTCGTGTTATACGTACCGTTCGTCGCGAAGTGGTCGGCGGTGAGGGTATAACTGAAAGTGAGTGCTGAGCCATAGGTGACACTGGAGGCCACATTGACGTTCACGGTGATGTTGGTAGTGGCACCTGCAGCAAGGGAACTGACAGTGACAGGGTTGGTACCAAACGTGATGTTGCCGTTGTTGCAACTGAGCGTCAGCACGACGTTCTGTGCTGTTGCGGAACCGCTGTTGGTGACAGGGAAAGTAATCGTGCCACTTTCGCCAGGAATCAGTTCGGAGTCGGTGATGGCACCCACGACGAGGTTAGGTGCGACAGCGGTGATGTTGGCCGTGCTTTCCCAAATGTCGTTGCCATTGGTGATGGTGACGGTGATGGGGATGACGGTGCCGTCAGCCACACCTTCAGCAATGGTAAAGCTGAAACCACTGACCGTAGTGGTGGCATCGACTGCCAACGAGCTGAAATTCTTGGTGAACGTTCCGAAAGTAACGTTGCTGTTGTCGCAGTTCAAGGTGACCGTGGAGTTGCCAGAGGTGGCTTGTGTGCCTAAGTTCTTGAGAACAAGTGACAGGTTAGTCTGCACGCCGACGTTGGCAGTAGTAGGTGTATAGCTGTTCACGACGACGTAAGGACCTTCGCTGGCGATGACTTGAATCGTTCCTAAATAGGTTACCTTATTATAACCGAACACACACAGGGTCAATTCCTCGCCTGGAGTGAGGGTGCCAGTAATATTGATTGTAGCAGTGTTGTTGCTGACCGTAGCTTTGCCAAGAATCTCATGGTTGGCGTTGGTGATGGTAGCCAAAGCACCGTTACCGTTGGTAACGTTGACTGTATAATTGGTTACTGCCGGTTGGATGGAACCATTGTGCGTGACCGTCATGGCCTGCGGGGTCTTGGTACGCATCATCAAGGTCGGGTCGCCGTAAAGCACCCAAGCTTTGTATGTGCCGATAGCGGAAGTCTCAGTAGTGCTGTAGTGATCGAAGATACTGAAAAGGCTGTTGATGGCTGCACCACCAAATGAGTGTTTGATGTTGTTGCTGTAGCTTTCCACAAGGATGTCGACGAACTCGTCTTGAGCCCACATAGGCGGGATCCAAGGTTGTGAAATGTAGGAGAACATGCCGCTGATAGCACCAGTAGGTGTGGAACCATTCGTGGCGTGCATCCAGGTCTCAGCAAAGCAGTCGCCGCTGGAGTAGTCATACTGACCCACCAAGCAAGCCACCGAGAAGATGAAAGGCAGCTTGTTGTTGTTGGTCAAGGCATTGACGTTTGAGTTCATGTAATAGTGGGACTGCCAACCTGTTTGCTCACCATGGTTGCAGTAGTTAATGATACCCACACCGCTATTGATATGGTTGCTGATGGTGGTCGTTGAAGATGAAGGATAGCCGCTTAAATTACCAGCATAGTCTTGATAAACAGTGTTATAACCATAATTCAACAAGTCGGTACGGAGGTTCTCCACATGTTGGTAGTCATCCTCGTTATAGTGACCTCCGCTACCAGCCGAAGCACTAATGCCCAAACCATTTTGGCACCATGTCGCACTAGTGGTCAGATCTCTTTCGTAGGTAAGGATACGGTTGACTTGGGTGGTCACCTGAGATGCGTTGCCGGCGGAGAAACGTCCAATGATGACATCATTGTAGATATCGTTACCCACAATCTGGCCGTATTGGTTGTCGCCTTTACCCGACCAGTCTGAACCTCCATCAGTAAAAGTATAGCCAGGAATCTGAGCCACGTCGCCTACGAGTAGCACATGGGTCAGGTTGTTGTTGGCGTTGTATTGGTTACGAATATAGGTCTGGATGGCTGTATAGGAACTGCCAGCAGTGCTGGTACCCACGATGGTGGTGTTGATGCCACGTGTCTTCTTCCAGTTGACGAAGTCGGTCATCGAGCTGATGAAGCTGTCGTAGCAAATGATGAGCAGGTCGCCTTCCTCGTCGAGGACTGTGTATTTGGTAGCACCTTCCTCATAGTTGATGAAGTGACGCTGGTAGACGCTCTTGAAGTCAGGATCCATCTTCACAACGTTGCTCCTGCGGGTTTCCATGGTGTTGGTGCCGTTGTCATCCACTTTGTACATTTCCACCGTCATGTCATAATAGACACGAAGGGTCTTGGTAACAGGGTTGTAGGCAAAGGGATAGACAGCCATATTCTGGCCGCGGAAGTCGCGGATGATGTATGGCTCATAAAGACCTACATTGTTAGCGGGGAAGAAAGCGTCCTGACTATAGCAGTCGCCGTAGGTGTAAGGCACCGTGGCAGGATCGATGGTACGCGGGAAATCGCCTTTGGAAGGGGCGACTTCGATGCCTTCGTAGTCAGTGTACTGGGCATCGATAACGCGGACGTCCATGCGAGCCTTGTCACCAATCATCACCGGGATACCGGTCATTGGCATGTCAGGTTCGCCGGCATGTGCCGTACTGACAGCCTTTGGCAGCGAGATGACGTAGGCCTCACCTCTCGGAGTGGCCACGGTAGTAGCATAATATCCCGGCACTTGAACATGGACCTGAATCCTGCTTTCTGTGGAGGAAATCAGTTCCGTCTTGATCGTTGACGGGACATTGCCGTTGATGCTCGTCCATTCTTGTGCAAACACACTGAACGTCAAGCAGGCAAGTAAAAGAGTAATCAGTGTTCTTTTCATATATAAAACAATAAATGGTTAATCATACGAATATTCTTTCTAGAGAAGTCGGACAATTCGTTAACTTTGGCTAGTTGGATGGGAGATCTATTCCAAAATAAAGCAAAATCTCTTGCAGATTCAATTGAATCTGCAAGAGATCAGCATTTCATTCTATTTATTCATGGACATGTTCAACAGGGTTGAGACATCATCAATGGAAATGACTCCGTCACCGTTGACATCGCTATTAATGAGCTCTTGTCCCGTGAGAGTGATGTTGCCAAGGACATGGCTGAGAAGGACGGACACGTCATCGATACTGATCACTCCGTCTAAGTTGACGTCGCCAGTCAGACCTGCTGACGGCACACTGATGGGCGGGAACTCGACTTCGTCAATCCAAGCGCAGTCGCTGCCACTATTGACGGATACGTCTTTGGTATAAGACCATTTGAAGGTATGTTCTCCTGGGGTGACGGCATAGGAGGCCTGAGTCCAATCCACAGTGCCAGACCATACACCTTGTTCAGCGCCATCGATATAGAAATGTAACTTGTCATAATTCGATTCCGATGACACCTTATAATAGAAGGAGATGTTACCAGCGGACAGAACAGTGACGTTGACGCTAAGGTCGCTTTGTTGTGAATGGGTGATTGTACCTGACTTGGCACTATGGTTGCCTGCGTAGTGTTCATCGCTGACGATGGTCCAATCGGCATCGCCCGCAAACTCCCACTCCACTTGGTCGAAGCCACCTGTCTCGAAGCCTTCGGTGATGATACCTGCCACGATGCCTTGGACACCCGTAGTCGAGAAATGAGTGGCGGTCAAAGTGTAGTTCAAGTTGAACGACGTGCCGTAAGAAACGCTGGAGGCAATGCTGATGTTGACCGTCTTGGTGGTGGAAGCGCCAACGGCAAGAGTGCCAATATTAAAGGTGTTGTTGGTAAGTCCGACACCAAGAGCATTGCAACTGACTTGGAACTGGGCGTTCTGAGCTGCAGCGGAACCATTGTTGGTAATGGTGAAACTTAACGTGCCACTTTGTCCAGGCATGAGTTCGGTAGTGGTAAAGTCGGTAATGACCAAATTGGGAGCAGAAGCCGTCACATTGAAGCGTCCCTCCCAAGTCTCACCACCACAGGTGGCGGTATAGTTCACCTGGAATTGGGTACCGTCCATAACGCCTTCTGCGATCTGATATTGGAAACCGTTCACCGTGGTGGTGGCACCAGCGGCAAGGTTGCTGAAAGTGTAAGACCCACCAGTGATGACAAAGTTAGAATCATCGCACCTGAGCGTGACAGCGGTCGTGCCATTGGTGGCTTCGGTGCCCACGTTCTTGAAAGTGATGGTCATGTCGGTCTGCTCACCAACCATCGCTGTGGTTGGAGTGTAGCTATCAACGGTGATATAGGCACCATCAAGAGCCGCAGCGGTCAAAGTCTCCACGGAAGGGATACGTTGTGGGTGAGTCACACAAAGAGTGACTTCTCCACCAGAGGTGATGGGGTCGATGGCAAGGTTGAGTGTTCCAGTCGAACCGACAAGACCTGTGCCGTGGATAACACCATCCTTGGTAAGGGCGACGAACGAACCGGGAGCAGCGCTCACTTCATAGTGGTCTAAACCGATCGGAACAATTTCCATGTGGGAAATATTGTTGGCGGTAGGTTGCACACGGAATGGCATAATGGAAGCATCGCCAAGGGTGTGGTAGGCTTGCCAGTAATATGTCGGATTGGAACTAGTCTCATAACTTCCTGCATGGGCATAGCACACAGCAATATTACCAAAGAATGGGATGGCGGCAGTTGTATTAAAAGCATCGTCCATCCAAACGGCATCATACGTACCGAGAGAAGTTTGATCCTGAGTAGGCATTTGATTCGTGACCGAGGTGGCACCTACACCGAAGTAATAGTCTTCCCACCAATACGTGCTGGGGCAAGAGCCAATATAGGTGTAAGCGGCTTTCTTTGAAGCACGAATCATGGCTTCACCGAAGCAGGCGCCAGAAATGCCCCAGTCAGCAGCTTGGCAGCAGTTACCCATAGCCAGGAAGTATTTCCCTGTATTGGTCAGACTGTTGACATCGCTGACAGTGAGACTTGGATCAGCCCAGCTGGTGTTCGAGCCATGGGCAGTATAATTGACGAAACTAACGCCAGTATTCAGGCTGGCATAAGGATTATCGTAAGGCGTAGTGAGGAACTGATAGATATTGTTGAAACCATGTGCTTGGTTATAATAGTAGTTGGCGGCATATTGGATGGTAGGCTTGCCGACTTTAGGATTCCAACCGCTATCCCAACCAGCGATAAGCAGGACATTATTCAGGTAGCTTGGGTCAGACATCGTATATTGCTCATAGACCAACATCTTCTCAAGCATATAGCCCACTTCTGTTACGCTGCCGGGCATACGGCTGTGGAACATATCCGGAAAATAGTCTCCATCGACGCTTTCATAATAAAGGTCGGTGACGCATTGCGTTGAACTGCCCGTAGCACTGGCTGGCACTTTGTCGATGTCACCAATGATGACAAGGAAGGTTGGGGCATCGGATTGGTACTTGCTTTGGATGAAGCTCTTGATAGAAGAAGCAGTTGTACCGACGGCAGACTCATCCGTGTAGTGGACATCCATGTGGATACCTTTCGTGATTTTCCAGTTCACCCAATCTTGGATGGTGTTCTGGAAATCACGATGGGTTATGACGAGCATCTTCACCGGCTGTTCGCCGTTCCAAATGTCAGGATGTTGGGAATAAACGTCATCGCGCCAGTTGAACATGGCGTTGTAAATCCCCTTGAAGTAGATACTGGCAGTTCTGTCAAATTCGCTTTGGGCAGCGCTCTTGTCATATTGGCCATAACTCACTTCCACTTCGATGTCATTATAAACTTGAATGGTGTTTTCTGAAGGGTTGTAAGAAACAGGGTTGATGGTCAAAGAAGCGACCTGGATGCCACGCAGTGTGCCTTGAAAGTTGAGTTCGGCAATGGGTCGGTTACTGTAAGCCTTGGAAGCGTATGCCTGTTCATTATAGATGAATTTGACATCTTCCGGTTTCTGGTCCTTGCGGACAGAAGGCTGTTGGGGATAAAGCGTGCCAATGTTATAATCGCTCAACTTATAGGTTGAGGTGCTGTAGTTCTTCACGTTGACAGTCACATTTGTCGCACCGTAAGGAATGGCAATCAGTTGGTTGGCAGCAGGAAGAGAAGGTTCACCAGCATGGCCAGTTGGATAAGTGTTTTCCATATAAATACTGGAAAACACACCTTTTTCCGTAGAGACTTTGGCAGATTCGATACTGCTAAACGAGAAAGTGGCGGTAAAACCGTCAGTAGTTACATTGGAGCATTGTTGCTCCGAATTGGTTCTCCTCAACTCAATGCGGCCTTGAGCTTGAGCTTGCGTGCTAAACAGAAGTCCTGCCAGGAGAAGAACAGAACTGATCAGAAAAGATTTTTTCATATTTATTTAATAATTTATTTGGTATTCAGTCGGATTTGTTTCCTTATTTCATTCTATTTGTTCATGGACATGTACAACAGTGTTGAGACATCATCGATGGAAATAACTCCATCACCATTGACATCGGCATTGATAAGCGCCTGTCCCGTGAGAGAGATGTTGCCAAGGACATGGCTGAGAAGAACAGACACGTCATCGATGCTGATGACTCCGTCTTCGTTGACGTCGCCCACAAGGGAGGGCTGTTGTGCCGAGAAGTTGGCCACTAGGTCGCGACCACTCGTCACGGTGAAGGTATAACTGGCCTCTGTCGACACCGCCGTACCGTTCTCCGTCCAGTTCACGAAATGGTAATTGGCATTGGGCGTGGCCGTCACCGTGCAGCTTGTTCCGTAGTTGAAGGTGCCGCTGGCACTGCCGTCATCGATGGTGCCTTCCACGATGGTGATGTTGTCAACGGCCAAGAACCATTGGTCATAGCAATCGAAGTGACGAATGGCAATGTAACCCATGCCACTGTAAGCGCTTAGGTCAACGGTATATGGCGTGGAGTTGTATCCAACTTCGGACAAAGACAAGGTCCAAGTCCCAACAGTCGTGAAGCTGTCAGCGTTGGTGTTGCCAGTCGTTGAAACCATCACGGAGAACTTCTCCGCACAATAACTGGTGTTCCTAGCACCTGCATAGAAGGAGATGCTTCCACCCAAGCGTACCTGCGGAGAAACGAGATAGTTGTCGGGAGTGACTGCGGTGCCTGAGCCGCTTGAAGTGCCAGAGATATAGGACTCGGAGAGCATGAATCCATTGGAGCTGTTGTAACCGTAACCAGTGGTGAAGTCGTTGTTGGTTGTTGGATAATCGGTGTTATGCATCCAGCTGTTAGGCGAGGTAGTGTTGCCTTGGAATGTTGTCCAGCCTTGCCAGCCATCCTCAAAGTCATAGGTCAACTCCTCCCCTCCTTCTTTACTGGCAAAGGCCACAGTGCCGCCTTCGATCGGGTTCGGGGCGATGGAAACGGTGTAGCTGTTCAGCGTGAAGTTGGCCACATAGGCGCCCGAGTTCGTAGCGGAAGCATTGAAACTGTAGGTGGAACTGGTGCTCACCTCTACCCCGTTCTTCGTCCAGTTGGTGAAGGTGTAGCCCGTGTTGGCAGTGGCCGTCAGCGTGACGCTGCTGCCGATGTCGTAAGTGCCCGCACCCGTGACACTACCTCCATTCGTCGGATTGGCACTGACGGTGATGCTGACGGGCTCGGTGGAAATAGGCTCCTTGGTGACGATGAGCTGGTTCTTCACTGAAAGTAAAGCATTATAAGAGCTTGCAGAGGGTGATGAAGGATTGAAATTCGTGTTGTCGTCATAGGTATAGATGGCTTGGTTGGATGCGGTGAACACTCGGCAGCTCATATGAGGAGAGCTGGTGTAAGAGCCGGTGTTGTCATCGCACACCAGGACTAGATTGGAAGTGCCGTCGTACTCGAACGGTGTGCTGAAGGTGACGGTCGTCCACGCGTTGGCGGCAATGGTGACACTACCGCTGAACACCTTGTCGCTGGAGGAGACCGTGATCCAGTCCGTCTTGCTGGAGAAGTTACTCTTCGTCGTCGTCTTCAAGTAGAAATCGTAGGTGCGGGTCTTCGCGGTACCACCGTTATAGAAGGCGATACTGGTGATAACGCCAGCGCCACCCAATTCTGCAGAAGTGTAAATCTGCTCGGTGAGGGCGTATTTATAGTAGTTGTAACTCGGCAGATAATCATTTGTTTCTGTGCCACTTCCAATCATCACTCCCGCTGCGAAGTTGGCCACCAAGTCAACATTGGCCGTCACATTGAAGGTGTATGAAGCATCGGTGGAAACCACAGAACCATTTGATGTCCAATTGGTGAACATGTAGCCATCAGCAGGTGTGGCGGTCACGGTGCAGGATTGGTTGTAATTGTATTGACCACCTCCACTGACCGTACCGTAATTTGTATTGTTGGATGCAACAGACACGGTGTAAACCTGGTTGGCGGTAACAGTCAAATCACCTTCCCAGGTGTTGCTGCCATTGACAGCTGTGTAGTGCAAAGTAACATTGCTACCCACGGTAACGGTCGGTTTGATAGTGAAGCTAAAGCCACTTACTGTGGTGCTGCCATTGACAGCCAAGCTGCTGAAGGTCTTAGTGCCTGTACCAATGGTGACATTGCTATCACCCGTCAGGGTGACGGTGGTGTTACCAGAGGTAGCAGCATTACCCACGTTCTTGAAGGTGAGGCTCAGGTTAGTACTTTGGCCGATAAGAGCCATATTAGGCGTGTAACTGTCAAGGGTGATGTATGGGCCATTAACGGCAACGGCCTGAATGGTAGTGATGTAAGGCTGGCGTTGGTTGCGGGTAACCACAATCATCACATCACCAGCTGAGGTGAGACCACTGATCGGCACATTAGCAACGCCTGAAGCATCTGCTTGAGCCACACCAAGGATTTCGTTGTTCTTGGTAATGGCCACGTAGGAACCGGCATGGGCATTCACTTGGAAAGTGGTGGCACCAATGTTAATGGTGCTGGCGTGGCTGACGCTGTTGGCACTCGGGTTGTTCAGATAAGGCATCACAGAACCGTCGCCCAAGCACTGGTATGCTCTCCAATAATACTCGTCAGTGACGCTGCTGGTGTATCCTGCTGCATGGGCGTAGGTCACGGCCACATTGCCGATGTAAGGCATGGAGTTCAAGGTGTTGAAGCCTGTGTCGTCAAAGGCGGCATCATACATACCTGTAGTAGTGGATGAAGTCGTTTGCACCGTGCTGGCCACGTATGAGAAAGCGCCTACACCGAAATAGTAGTCTTCATACCAGTAGGATTCCGGAATAGAACCGATATAGCCGAAGGCACCCTTGTTGGCGGCACGGATCATGGTCTCACCCAAGCAAGGGGAATAGCTTGAGTTACCCCAGTTAGCAGACAAACAGCAGTTGGCCACCACCCAAAGGTATTTGCCATTATTGGTCATGCTATTGGCGTTGGAATTGGTGAATTCCGGGTCGGCCAGTTCTTGAATATCACCATGGGCAGTATAGTTGACAAAACCGACATTGTTGATATTGTTCCATGCAGCGGTTTGACCTGATCCTGTAGTGATGTACACCGTAGGATTAATGCCATGAGCACTGTTGTAGTAGTTGTTATTGGCATATTGGATGGTGGGCTTGCCGACTCTGTTAGTCCAGGTGGCGTCCCAACCGGCAACGAGCAATGAATTGTTCAAGTAAGTCGGGTCAGACATAGTGTACTTCTCGTAGGTTAAAATCTTGTTGACAAGGTTCCCGAGTTCTGTGGTGGATGAAACCGACATACGGCTCATGAACATGTCGTGATAGACGTCACTGTCGATAGAAGCATACTCATTATCATTAATACAGTTGCCGTATGAACTGCCACAATTCCAATTCGTCTTGTATGGTTTGACAACGGTCTCGTCACCAACAATGACCAAGAAGGTCGGGTGGTTGGCATTGTATCGGTTTTGAATCTCAGTACGAATGGTCGAGGAAGCGGTGCTGCTGGTAACAGTGTAGATATCCACATCGATACCTTTTTGTTTCTTCCAAGTCAGCCAGTTTTGGAAAGCAGTGCTGCTTTGATAGGCTGAAGTGGCGACAACAAGCATCTTGACAGGAGTATTGTAGAGGTCAGGGTGTTGGGTGTAGGCATCCAAAACGGCTCTGCCATTGAACAAGGTCTTGTAGACATTGTCAAAATAAGGGCTATATGTGTCAATAAGCAACTTTTCTGTTGCCATGGCGTTGGCACCGGCGAAACTCACTTCAACCTCAATATCGTTGAACACACGCAGGGTGTTGTTGACAGGGTCGTAACTCACGGGCTCGATGGTCATCTTGCCGAGTTGGACGCCACGCATGGTACCCACCACTTCAACAAAGGCTTGTGGTTCGGAACGCATGCCACGGGTTTGGTAGGCATTGGCATTGTAGACGAAAGGCACGTCCTCAGGTCTCTTGTCTTTACGCAGTGAAGGCTGGCGTGGAACCAAAGTGCGGATGCCCAGGTCCTCAAGACGATAGTCAGTTGTGCTGTAGCTAGTCACACGGATGATGGGGTTAGCACCGACAGGGACAGCGATAACCTGACTCACGACGGGAATCTGCGGGTCGCCCTCATTGCCGCCGAGGACAGTGTTAGGCATCGAAAGCGATGAGAACTGGCCTCTTTGGGTGTCCACATTCTCTGCTTCGATAGTGGAAAATGAAAACGAGGCCTGAAGGCTCGTTAAGTCACTCTTCACGCATTCTGCCCTATCGGTCGAACGCAGTTGAATCCTTTGCTGAGCCATTGCAGTGATGCCCATGGCTATCAACAACATAGATAATAAAACTTTTTTCATTGAACTGTGTTTTACGATTGTTGTTTTTATTAGGGATTTTTTGTATATACTACTCCTATTTAATTTAAAATATAACTTGCAAAAATACAAATTTTTCAAAATGGTTTAAATTTCAGTCTTTTTTTTTCAGACAAAGCACAAATAAATCCACCTTATTTTGAGATGGATTTTTGCTTGAATAATAAAAAAAGAGGTTGTGCCAAAATAAGGCACAACCTCTTTCGCATTCCTATTAATATAAATAGGTGTGGTAGAGACGGTGCATGCACCGTCTCTACAATTAACACCGATTATTTATACTCAGCCAAGACGTCCTTCACGCGGTCAGGCGTCATACGGCCATAGACCTTGTCACCGACTTCGATGACGGGGGCCAGACCGCAAGCACCGACACAACGGAGGCAGGTCAGAGAGAACTTGCCATCGGGAGTGACCTCACCGACGCCGATGCCCAACTGACGCTTCAGCTCGTCCAGCACCTTCTCGGCACCACGTACGTAGCAAGCGGTACCCAAGCAAACGCTGATCGGGTGCTCACCTTTAGGAGTCATGGTGAAGAAGGAATAGAACGAAACGATGCCGTAGACTCTTGAAACCGGGATACCCAGTTCCTTAGCCACCAGCTCCTGGACCTCAGCAGGCAGATAGCCATACTCGCCCTGAACCTTGTGCAGCACATTGATGACCTCACCCGGCTTGTTGCCATACGACTTGCAGACGTCCTTGATGAAGTTGATCTTCGCTTCTGATAATTTAATAACTGCCATATTTATTTCCTTTCTATTATTTACTGGTTATTGAATTACTCGCTGATCTCGAC
>Ga0310694_10001081_pt1 | contig 32243 bp, 49 predicted proteins | sample 174DNAGHGhighgp2_FD_203884 | JGI IMG/M metagenome (GOLD analysis project Ga0310694, IMG submission 203884) | Sheep rumen microbial communities from Palmerston North, Manawatu-Wanganui, New Zealand - 1742 DNA GHGhigh gp2 (v2) (version 2) | ecosystem: Host-associated > Mammals > Digestive system... | reverse complement strand
AACCATATACTTTAGATTACCATCCTAATGGTGGAATTTGTAAAGTAGAATTCACATACAATGCTAATGGATTTATTCATCAAATGAATATGTATCAACAAACTGGTCAAGCAAGAACTATTAATTATAATTTCTTTTTTGTTTAAAAATTATCCTCCTTCTTGGAGGATTTTTTATTGTATAATTATTGATACGAGGTGTAGTAAAATGAAAGGAAAAGAAATATTTTTAAGATTAACTCTTGATAATAATGATTATGGAAAACAATTAAGTACTAATAAAATTATCTCAGATAAATTAGAACTTTGATATGGAATAGCTGATAAAAACGGTTATTATTATGAATATCCTATATTTGATGATATAAATGATTATGAAGTATATATTAATAATAAAAGATATTCATTAAAAGATTACCTAAAAGAAAATAATTACTTAAATAATTATTTTGCTATTATATCAACTACAAAAAATAAAATATTAGGTATAGAACAATTTCCAGTAAATAGATGTAATTCTTTCTATTCTATTCCTTTAAATATAAATTTTTATAATCTAATTAAAAATTTAGATTTAAATCAAATTAATTTAAAAACTTCTTTATTCAATAATAGTTTAATTAATTATGAAACAAATGATAATAAATGTAAAACAGGATATGAATTACTTATGTTTATGGAATCTAATAATAAAGATATTATGGATTTATTAAATAAAGAACGAATTAAATTTTTGACCAAAATGTCTTATGAAATATTAGAATATAAACGTTGAGGAGAATATAATTTATGTCTTCCTAAACTCATAACTATTAAATTTTCAGAAGAATTAAAAAAAGCTATGGAAATATTTTTAGTTAATGAACACTTTAATTTAAATGAGAAATTTAAAGTTAATGATAAATTAGAAATAGATTATAATACAACTAAATGAGTTATGTCAAAAATTCATGAACAACAACGTAAGTATGAAAGTTATTATTATTGATATATTAACTATATTACTAAAATGTTTTTAAATTTAAAATCTTTATCAGAATTAGATAATAAACCTAACTTTTTAGTTTATGGTTATTATGATGAGGAGGTTGGCAATGCAGTATTTGAATAACAATAAAATACAACGTATTTTAAGCTTTCCTGATGAATGGTATATAAGTTTAAATACTTTATATAAAAGTGAGTTAAAGCGAAGATTTGATATCGATAAGCGAATAAAAATTATATTAGTAAATGAAAATAATTCTAAAACTAAGTTTATAGAACAACAATTATTAAATAATAAAGTTTCTTATGATAAAACTTCAATAACTAATCTAATTGATAAATTAAATAATACTCAATCTAAATATGTTTTATTATTATTTGAAGGAGATTTTATCATAACTGATAATCTAAATGAAACTTTCTTAAACCAATTTGAATCAATATTTAGTAGAGATTGTGCTAACTTAAAATTATTATTTGCTGGACAAAGTATTAATATTCCTGAGATAAATCTTGAAAACGCAAATATGTTAAAGAATCCTGGAATAAATAAATATTTAAATAGTAATTTAATATTTGGTAATAGAATTGATTTAATAAAATATTTTAATTTATTTAAAGAGATTGTTAATCAAAAAATTGATAATTTCTCTGATGAACCAATTCCTTATAGTTTATATTTACAACTATTACATAGATTTATTTTCTTAGGTAGATTTGTTCCAATAAATTTAGATAAAGAATTAGATTATAAAAATATTGATTATAATAATAAATTCTTTACCACTATATTAGAAGCTGAACAAGATGTTATTGAAAAAGATGGAATTAGATATATTAATTATAATTATTTATCTAATGAGCGATTAATTTAAGGTGGTGTTAAATATGAATTATCCTTTAATAACTAATTTTAATTTTAATGAACCTTTAAATTATGAAGGACCTAAACCTAAAGGTTACTATAGATATTATGGTTGTAAATTAGAAAATAATCAAATAATATTTGAAGCTAATTACTTAGCTTGTCCTTGTATTTATTACATTAAGCAAGATAATTTATTTGCTTTTAGTTTTGATCCTGATAGCGTAGTTAATTTTGCTAAAGAGAATAATATTGAATTAAAAGACGATTATTCTAATATGATGTTAATAAATGATAATGTTAGAAGTCATATTAAGTCATCTATTAAGAAAAGATATAAATATAATTTAAGTTATATAGAAGGTTGGAAAAAAGTTGTTTTAAATAATAATGGTGAATTTGAAATTACTAAAAATGATTTTATTCCTTTCACTAAAGAAATAAAAGATAACTTTAATGATTTTAAAAACTTTTTACTTAAATATAAAAATTATATTAATGATTTAATTGACAAAGATTTATTCATGCCTACATTAACTGGAGGATTAGATACTAGATATCTTACAGGATTATATAAAGATAGAGCTAATGAACTACCTGGTTTCTTCTGTACTTCAGTTAAACAAGATGGTAAAAATAATTATAATCAAGGTCAATTAGAAATTAAATTAGCTGAACAAGTAGCTAAGAAAATAGGATTAAAGAATGAACGTTTTGAAGATTTAGGTAAGTATAATACTATTACAGGAATGTTCAATGAAAATGCTAATGAATATTTAAATCCAAATGATATTCAATATGTTTATAAAATATTACAACATGCTTATGATAATACACATCAATATATAAATAAAGTAACTCCATTCTTGGATGATGATTATTTACAATTCAAACAAGATGGAGAAGTTGTAAGATGTTTATTATCTATTTACTTAGCTAATGATTTATTATTAATTCCTTTTATTAGTGGTACAGCTTTATATAATACCTTTCCTGAAGGATGTTTAATTTATCCTTGACTTAAAAAACCTTTATTAGATGCATTAGAAATTTTAGGTGATGAAGCTTATGATTGAGAATAAAATAACTTTTTTACTTCCAACATGTGAACCAGATGAAATGTTTAAACATTTATTACCTTCTTTGAAAAATATTCAATTAGCAAAAGATTATATTAACTTTGCTATTTGTTTTCAACCACCTTACACAGAAGAAGAAATTAACAAAGTAATCAATGAATTAAATAAATTACAATTTAATTATAAATATTTTTACAAAGATTATAAAGTTGTAAAACCTTATACTCCATTAATTAGAATGAGAACTGATTGTTCACTATTATATCCAGATAGTTTAGTTTACGGATTATTAGATGATGATATGAGTTTTGAATCTGATATATGTGCAGGAGATCTTATTGCTATTTTAAATCAATTTGTTACTCAAAGCAATTTAGGTGTAATTGCTGTAAAGTCAATTGATTTATGTTATTTCACGTATAATTGTTTTGCTACTGATTGTGGAATATTTTATAGAGGTGGTATTAGTTATGGATTTAAAGGATTAATGCCTGAGAATTTATATCAATTTAAAGGTATAGAAACTTTAATTCCTGATTATAAAGGAGAGAATTTATTAAATCTATTTGGTGGTTATCAAGATAAATTTTGTGCTAATGTAAGACTATTACGAGGAGATCAAGCTCTTATTTTAAATAACTGTTTTGTTAAGCATGTTCAAAATAGAAAAGAAAGAGGAGCAATAGGTCATGGTTGAATTGAAGCTCAAAATTTAGAAGGTAGTATAGCTCAATTCATTATTAAATATTATAACAAAACATTTTTAGAAAAAAATTCAATGAGTTTATTTGATGAACGAATTGAATCTATATTAAAAAAAGATGATGCTCCAACAAAATATTTACATTTATTATTTAGATATGCTATTCATAATAAATTTGAATATAGCAAAGTATTCTCAGATAAATATGTTTTATCTGATGGTAGTGCTTATGGAAATGTTGATTGAATGGTAGATTATTTTAAAAAATATCCTAATATAGGTAAAGAATACTTTGAAGAACAAATTAAACAATTAGAATATAATTTAAAGTATAATGCGCGTTAAATCAATTTTATATCTTTAGATATAAACTTATATAACATATTATAAAAACTAAAAATAACGCGCTAAATTTAATATGTATAGCGGAGGTATAGATATGTCAGAAAGAGTAGAAAACTTAGTTCAAATGTTAGATACATATGTATCAGATGCCTTCGAATATTCTAATTGAAAAGATTTAATAGAATACTTTAAATTAAAATATCCTGAAGAGAGACCTTATTTAATTTATAAACATACTAATAAAATTACAGGAAAATCTTATATAGGTCAAACGTGTATGTTACCACCAAACAATAGATTTAAAAATGGATGAGGTTATATTTATAACGTAACTAATCCAACAACTAGATTTGCCAACGCTATAATAAAGTATAAATGAGAAAATTTTAATACAACTTATTTACAAGTAACTAACGCTTCTAAAGTTGATGAAGCTGAAAGATATTGAATAACATATTATAATACCTTAGATGATAATTATGGATATAATTTAGATTCAGGTGGTAACGCTCTTCATGAACAATCTGAAGAAACTAAACTTAAAAAAAGTATTTATACACATTTACATCATAAAATATCAGAAGATGGTAGAAGAAGAATTTCGGAAGCAAGAAAAGCAAATACTGGTTGACAACATAAAGAAAGTACTAAAGAGTTAATGCGAAAGCATAATGGTAGAAGTGCTACAATAAGAGTAACAGATTTGATTGAAAACACAGTTACACTTTTTGATTCTTATGCTAGTTTAATTAAAACATATCCTACTTGACCTTTAGGACATATAACTAAAGTAGCTAGAAGCAATGGTATATATAAGAAACGATATAAATTAGAAAGATTAGGAAGAACAAATATAGATTTTAAAGATAGTAGAAAGGAGGAAAACTATGAGTAATACTCGAGTAGAAAATTTGGTAACCTTATTAGATACATATGTAGCTGATGGAGGTTACCATCTCTAAACGTTAATGTTTTTGATAGAGAATTATTATTAGATGCACAACAACATCCTGAGAAGTATCCTCAATTAACAATCAGAGTTTCTGGTTATGCTGTAAACTTTGTTAAGCTTACTAAAGAGCAACAAGATGATGTTATTTCAAGAACAATACATGAGAGTATGTAAATTTTAAAAAAAAGTATTGTATAATATAATGATCGCAACGGAGTACTCCATTGGAGGCTCAAAACAGATCTCCACTGGGGACCTGGTGGTGACATGGCATGCATGTCGCCTTTTTTTTTATAATAATGCGTAACAAATTAAAACATTAAAAATTATTAAATTTTATTAAAAGTTTCAGTAAAATAAGACTTTTTTTATTGTATAATTATGTGATACTAGAAAGGACTGTAGTTACTATGAAAGCAAAAGAAGTATTACAAAAGTTAAATATAACACGTCCTACTTTAACAAAATATGTTAAAGATGGATTAATTAAAGTTGATTCAAAGATAAATGGACAGTATCATTATAACGAAGAAAGTGTTAACAATTTATTAACTAATAAGAAGGAAGTTAAAAATAGTATTCAGTTAGAACAAGGCAAATCAAATGAATTAGTGTCGTGTTTAACTAATATTATTGAAATATTTGACATCTTGGGTTGTTATAATAAATTACCTCCTGAAGCTCTCACTAGAGTAAATGAATCAAAAAAATTATTAAAAAATATTAAAAAAGATTAAAAAAAAGAAGGTGAATAGAATGTTTGTTACTAAATCAGATTTAACTAGATTTTTAACTCTAATCAAAGATGGTAAAATAGATTTAGAAAAAGATATCCTTCTATACAAAGATTATAAAGATTATTGGTTAGGTAAAGAAAATGAATATCTTGATAATCCAGAACAAACTTATATTTTACCAAAAGCAGATTGGACATATCTAAAAATGTTATTAGATTGTGAACATTTTGTTTATGATAAAGAATTAGAAGAAAAATGGGATAAAGAAATTCAAAAATTACTTGAGCTTAGAAAGCGAGATGAAAAGTAAAAATGCAATTAGATAAACAAAAATTTGAAAAGTTATATCTAGGAAACGAAGTTTATATTAAATTTCAAGATACTTATTTAGAGAGAAAAGGAATATGAATTGAATCTAATAAAGTATATAAAGGAATTGTAACTAGAGCTAATAGCTTTCATTATAATCTAGAAGGTGAAACTGATAATATAAATAGTTTATTATATGGTTTTACTTTTGCTATCAATAGAATATTAGATATAAAATTAGTAAAGAAGGATGAATTAAATGTTAGTAATACTAAAAGAAAGCATTAAAGGAAAAGGTAAAGTTGATGAAATAAAAGACTTTGCTAATGGATATGCTAACTTCTTAATTAAAGAAGGTAAAGCTGTTCCAGCAACAAAAGAAAATCTAGATGAGTTAAAAGTTAGATTACAAAATCTTGTAGAACAAGATATTAAAGATACTCATTTAGCAAACAATACTAAACAGTATTTAGAGAACTTAACTCTTACATTTAAACAAAAAGCTTTACCAGATGGTTCAGCAAAAAACTCTATTACTAAGAAAGATTTAGCTAATGAGTTAGCTAAGATAGTAAATAAAGGTGAAACTGCTTTATGTAATATAGAAGAAATCAGAATGAAACCTATAAAACAATTTGGAACACATGAAGTAGAAATAAAGTTATATAGAAATATAAAAGCTTTATTAAAAATCAAAATTGAAATTGTATAATATAATGATATAGAAATATATCAATCGTCCATTTTCAAATAGAGATTCATACAGCAATTATATTTAAAAGACTGCCAGAAGAATAAAAATCCTTAGTCGGGTTAAAGAATCTCGTAGCTCCTTATTAAAAAATATTAAAAAATATTAAAATTTTATTTAAAAGGATTAAAATTAAATAAAATTAATTGTATAATATAATGTGATAGAAAATATCACATATTCAGTTCATTAAAAGGAATAACAATATTAAACATATTGTACATTCCAAAATAAAAATTTTATAAAGGCCCAGACAGCAATTATAAATACTATAAAATCATTTTCCTCCCAAGAAAACTCGGAATTTATATAAGTGGGTCTTGCTTTCCTCCTAAAAGTGAATAGAAGAATAAATACCTACCTTTCGTCGATTTTGAGATAATACAATGGATTTTTATCATTTCATTAATAAGGTGTAATACATAATCTTCTAATCACTTAAATTCATTTCTCATAATGTATTACACCTTACTTTCCTCCTTATATAATTTTGAATATGAAAACATCAGGTAACAAATTTTTATCAAAATCCTGATGTTTTCTTTTTGCTTAAATTGTATATTTTAATATATAAGATAGGAGATTAAATATGGAATATTTAGTTATAACAAGAGATTGGAGTTTATTTGATAGAGATTATCATGAAGAATTTATGGAAGTAGTAGTTGCAGATTCAAAAGATGAAGTAATAGAAATAATAAATAATAAGTATAATAAAGATTTTTTAGACGCTGGTAGAGCTGTTATTAAAATTTATGAATTAAAAAAGATTTATGATATGCAAGAAGCTACTGATGAATTACTTGAAAAATTATCAGAAAAAAACTCAAAAAGAATACTTACAACAGATATAACTCCAATGGATCCTGAACTAGAAAAGAAACTTATAGCTGAGTTGAAAAAGAAATTTGAAATGGAAAAAGCTGTAGAAATTATTTTAGATGATGCTGTATTACCTCCTAAAGAGAAGGAAGACTAATAATGTTATATTATAGTGATGAAAAGGATATATTGAGCTTAAAAGATAGTGATATAGCTGTAATAATTCCTGTTAACTGTGTAGGTGTTATGGGTGCTGGACTAGCTAAACAATTTGCTGATAAGTATCCTGAAATGGTCCCTACTTATAAAGATTGCTGTGATACAAAACAATTAAGTATAGGACATTGTGTATTTGAAAATAGTATATATGGTAAGTTCATATTCTTCCCAAGTAAAGATGATTGGAAAGATGATAGTAAACTAGAATATATAGAAGAAGGAATGGATTCAATAGTAAGATGCTTAAACTATTTCTCAGATTTAAAAATAGCTATACCACCAATTGGATGTGGCCTAGGTAAATTAAATAGAAGTGATGTAATAAGTATCATATATGAGAAAATAAAAGATTGTAAGAATGAAATATATTTAGTAGGATGGTAGATATATATGGCTAAAGAGATGACTTATTTAGAAGAAAAAGATTATAAAATATATTCTGATAATGAAGTAGTTAGATTAGATTATTGTGACAACCTCCCTAGAATAAAAAAGGTATATAAGAATAGTAAAGGATATTATATTAAAGGACAACCTTATTGAGAAGCAAGTTCTATATATCTGAGAAACTATGAAGAACGATTAAAGGAGTTTAAAGAAAATGTTTATAAGAACTAATTCAAATATATATGAAATAAGTAAAGAAGATATCATAAGAGAGAATGGAAATATTACTGGATACTATATTGGTGAAACAAATGTAATCAAAGAAGAACAAGTAATAGCATCAACAGAAATGGGTGTAGAAAATTTAATTGATTGCTTTGTCTTATATGTAGATGGTGAATATAGATTTGCTAGTGACGATATTGTAGCTATTGAAAGCTTAGCAATGAAGTATGACTTTGATAAAGTAGAAATATATGGAATGATATTTACTAAATCAAGATTTAATGGTGGTAAGGTAGGATCTAAAGTAATTGTTAAACACTCTGTAGATGATAAAGGATATGGTCATTACGAATTAATAAAAGAAAATATTATTAACTTGTGAGATAACATAATTAAGGAGACTAAATGGAAATAAAAGTATTAAAAAGATATAATCATAAAGTAGATATACAAATAGGAAATAAAATATATTATGGAGTTTACCCAGTAAGTGTAAATATAGATAATGCAAAAGAAATGAAAGATAATAAAATAGAAGTAACTATTAATTATTCAAAGGAGAATATACAAAATGAAACTAATAAAAATAAAAACATATAACATAACATATCTAGGAGGAAATATATATAGAATAGATGGAACAGAAGATATATACCTAAACCCAGACTATATAGTAACAATAGAAAAGTTACATTTAAATATACCAAATAATGATTATGCTAAAGATAATAAGAAAGAATTATATTTAGTAAAACTATTAAATAAAGAATCAATAAAAATAGATAAAGACACATTAGGAGAAATATTAAATAACACAGATAATAATAGAATGGTATATATAGATAAGGATAACTAATCATGACAAGATATTATATATACGAAGGAATAAGTAACATTAGTGATGCATATTGCTATATAGTAAAAGGTAGTAATAAGAAAGAAGCTAATAATAAATTAAAAAAGAAATTAATCAATAAATATATAATATGCTATGTAAGATATTATAAGGAAGATAATGAAATAGTAAACGAAGTAATAAGTAATATAAAGGATAAAGGAATAAATAATGAATTAGACTGTTATATGTATATAGAGTAATATAAGGGGTAAAATATATTAAAATAATAGTTAATTCCTAGTGGAATACTATGAATGGTTATAAGTAAAAAGGATTAAAATCGTAATTTCTTGGCGACAGGGCGCGAATCCTTCCGCTAAATTAGACGTACGAGACATTTCCTAATAGTGTCCCATATAATAAAAAATGTTACCATATACTTCCGGAAAGAAAGCTTTACAAACTTTTTATAAACTTTGTAAGGAGGATTTATATTATTATGTACGGATATATTTATAAAGTCACAAATAAATTGAATTCTAAGATATATATTGGACAAAAGAAGTCTCCAACATTTCTTCATGAAGAGTATTTAGGTTCTGGTACACTTATTATTGGAGCTAGAGTAAAATATGGAGAAGAAAATTTTTCTTGTGAACTTCTTAAAGAGTGTTGTTCCCAATTTGAATTAGACATGTATGAAGAATATTATATTCGTCAGTATAAATCTTATTTACCGGAAGTTGGATATAATATATCTCTTGGTGGAAAACAAAATGATAAAGCTAGTATAAGATTTTCTAGACAAGATCCTGAAGCAATTGAATTAAAAAGTATAGCTAAAGAATATTTAAAACAATTTAAGAAAAAGAAGAAAAAGAAGAAAATAATTGAACAAGAGAAGCCAAAAAGATTTATTAAGGATCCTTATAATCAATTTGTAATTCATAAAGGTAACGAGAAAAAATACGTTGATAAATCAAAATTAGATGAATATTATAGTCAAGGTTGAGAATTCGGTTGACCAGAAAGTAAGTAAGATTAATTTAGATTAATCTTATTTTTTTTCTTATACTTACAAAATAAAAAGGTTACAACAAGGTAACCTTAATTTTAATATTTATTATTATATATAATATATATATAATAATAAATATTAATGCGTAAAAATAATACTTGACCATATATATGAATATATAAAATTAAATGTAAAAGAAAAGAACTAGTCAGGAGGAATTGACTAGTTCTAATAAAGGAGGTGATTTATGAACGAGGAATAATTAATGAATTGATCGTTCTTTGTAAAAGTCCTTTTAACTTCTACATTATATTATACAATGTTCATTTGTTTATTTTTTCTTCCTGTTGGAAGGTTTTTAAATTTATCTGTGTTGACTTTGTTCATAAGGTTTCTTACTTTTCTATTCTTATAAGTCTCATGTACTGTCTTGAAGAATGTGTAAGCTGAGTAAGGATCAACTGATGCGTTATAGATTTCATTAAGGCTAAGACTATAATCATTGACTAGGTCTATTAATCCTATTTCATCATTGATCCATTTATCATACAATTCTTGGTAACTAATATTCTTATTTGGGTTAAACATTATTGGATCGTAACTTCTACTTGCTATTTGTCTCCATGAGTCTGTATTTTTTAACTCTCTATTTCTATTTGAGTCTTTATCTCATTCTGGTTTCTTTGAACTTGTTCATGTAGTTGTTTTTGGTCTATCCGCTGTTTGTCTTCATGAAGCTGATGTTCATCTCTTGTTGAAATCTCCTTCTGAATTTGGGATGTCTACTAAGAAGTTATCTGTTGTTGAGTAAGGTAAAGTATCTACTCTCTTTTCATAATCACGTCTTCCGTTTACTATTTGGTTGTACTTCTGATCAATGAATGTTTTGATTATATCGAACTCTGTTTGGAAGAATGATTCACCAGTTAATCTTTCTAATCTTTCTTTTACTACGTAGCATCTAAGTAAACTTGTTTTGTCCCAGTCTTCTAATTTTTGTCCAGCTTCATTATCATCTAACCATCTTTCAAACATTCTTTTTAATTTACTTAAACCTGGGAAACGAATGTTATCTGTTTCTACTCCAAGATCATCACCATGAAGAATAAGTTCATTTAGATCACGGTAGTCAACTTCTGGATGTTCGTTTGAAATTTGTTTCATGTCTACATCTTTGAACACGTTGTTTAATTGACAGGCAGTCATGTTGAAGAACTGACTTTGTTCTCCTAAGTAAGTTCCTAAGACTGAAGTGTTAGCGAAGAAGTAACTGATGAAGTTTAAAGCTACGACAGCTTTATCATCTGTAGCTCTTTCTTTAAACCAGTTTACGTCATCCCAGAAAGCGTAGATAACTTCTAAACAATTTTTGATCGGAGCGTTTATATCACTATCTACTTCTAGTTCTCCATACTCTGTCTCAATTTTGAATCTATTATAAGTGTGTTCGTAGATAGCTAATTCATCTTTTAAAATTTTTCTTTCTTCTTCACATTTGTCAAATAGTTTTGAAAGTTCAGTTATTACGGGATCAACAAGAGCTTCTGGAATAAAATTTGTTTTTAGATATTCCAATGGATCTTTATTCTCTTCTGGTTGAAGTTTAACAAAAGTTTTTCAGAAGAAATTTAAATGATCAGCAACTGCTTTTGTTTCTGATAAACTTATTTCATTTAAGTGTACTCAACTTGAATCATCAAATTTACTTGGTAAATAACTTGTAGCTTTCTTACAAACATCCATTGTTTGCTTAACAAGTGGTTTACAAACTGTTGTAATTTTATCTGAAAGATCTTCTATAACTTTAATATGATCATGGATTAACTTAAACACTTTATCGTTGATCAACTTCTGGATACGTTCCTTAGTGAAGTACTTACGTGCTGCTGCAACTCCTTCTTCTGACTGATCTATTAAATTTAAACGTGATACACCTCTAGGTGTTCAAATGTTTTCTCTTAGAGCGAAGTCTCATGCTCAGATCATTAATTGTTTTTCTGATACTCCGAAATCAAAATAGTAATCTGGTAACATGTTCTTCATATCAGTTTCAAATAATGTTCTTGGATAATACTTCTTTAATAGTTCAGCGTATGCGTATGCTTTAATATAACATGGACCGTACTGAGTCATAACTAAACGATATTTGTATTGAGTAGTTCCTCTTCCATGGAATAGTTCTAAGTTATTTGTATCAACTGTATACTTTCTAGTTAGGACAGCTGTATCTTCTTTAACTTTATCTAAGAATGCTAAAGCGTCTGTCTTCTTACCAAAACTTACTTGTGTTCCAGTATTATTAACTTCTGTTGTGAATCCCACAATAAATTTTTTCATTTGTGAGTTGTAAGATTTAACAACTAAGATACCCTTTGGATTTCTACAAATAATTCGGTAAGCATTACTAGCTCTTAAATCTCTAGTGATTTCCATATTTATGTTTGGCATATAATCACTCCTTTACCATGTAACATTACTATATAATTTAGCCTTAAAAATAATATTCGACCATATAGATGTTATTAATTTTTATTTGCTAAATTATATATGATATATAAAAAGTTATACCTAAATCTTTTTGTATATTAAATATATTATTAAAGGTATAAAAGGAGATTAAACAAATTATGGAAAAAGGTTATTCAGTTTATGAAGCATTCGCTGCACTAGATGAAATTGAAGATGAAGTTGATTCTTTCCCAACAACTAAGAAGGATTCTAGAGTGATCCAAGAAGGAAAAGGATTTGATCTAAGAAACTTCGATGACGTAGACAAGGCAGCTGAATTCAGAGACAACGATAAGAAGACACAAGATGTTCAGTTAGAAGTTATTGATCCAGATGCTGACAGTTTAGAGAACATGAAGTCACCAGAAGAATACATTGGTCAAATGTTGTTACAATGTAATACATGTAAAGCAACTACATTTGTTCCATTTGATGACTTAGAAAAATCTGAAACAGATGATGAGATCTACAACATGGAAATGGAATGTCCACATTGTCATGGTAAAGGAGCTGGTTACACACTTATTGGTCAAGTAGGTAAATCAGAAGAACCTAAAGTTGATAACGACGAGAAGTCAGATGATGAAGCTAGTTTTGAAAACGACTTAGAAGATGAAACAGAACAAGAAGGAACAGACGTGATCAACAACGATGACACAGAAGATAAAGAAGGAGATTCTGATACTTTCCAATGGGAAGACGGTGGAGAACAACCAATAGACGATACTGATACTTCTGAAGATGACGATAAAGACACAGAAGAAGACAAGGAAGATAAAGAAGAGTCAGACGGTGTTAAAGCTGACGACACCGAAGAAGAAGAGTCAGAAGAAGAGAAGAAGAAAAAGAAAGCTAAAAAAGAAGCTTTAGAAGAAGCTAAGAATGAAGCTAAAGAACAATTAGGTAGATCTTACAAATACTTCTCAGCAGATGAAGTTAAGAATGAGATGCATGATCTTATTCCAGAAATGACTTACAACAAAATCGTTGACAGTGGATTAGTTGATGATTTCGGTGATATAGTTATTCCTAAAGGAACAAAAGTAGAGAAGTTAAAAGAAGATGAAGATTATACTTACTACAAATTTATCGATTACGATATTGTTCTTCCAGTAGATAAGTTATTAACTAACCAACCAGTTATTGAAAAAGTTGGTGAAGAAATTAAAGAAGAAGTAACAAATGAAGATGTAGACTTAACAGAATGGACTGGATCAGTAGATGCTTTCATTCATCACTTCATTACAGAGAACGACAAATTAAGTGTTAACTTCTACACAGAAGATGGATCTAAGATCGCTTCATTCGATGGTGATGATGAAGATGCTAAAGAGATTCCATTCACAATCCTATCAGCTTCAGTAGTTAAGTTCTCATTCACAGCTTCACAAATAGATTTAAATTTAACAGATTCTGAACAAGAGTATACAGTTGAGAAGTTATTCGACATGTATAATATAGATGAAGATTCAGCTAACATTACATTCTCAATTTATGAAGATGAAGAGTATAAAGAGGATCTACAAGGTGTTGAAGAGTTAATTAACAGATATGGAAAGAAGAATATTCAATTACCATTCTCAGTTAACGGATTAAATTTATTCATCGAAGGTGAGAACATTGAACCTGAATCAAAAGATAATTTAGGTGAAGTTAACTTAGAAGAAGAATTAATCAATACTATTATTAATCAAAACAGATTATTAGTTTCACACAAAGATAGACCTAACACACGTGAGAACTTCATTGCTGAGTCTATTAGATTAAAAGAAGATCTAGATATAGTTTACAGAAATTTCGTTACAAAACTTCCAGAAGGTATCCAAATTAGATTTAAGGAAACAACTGGATATAAAGATCGTTTAGACGAAGTATTAGCTGAATATGGATATAATAGAAATAATATTCAACCATATACTGTTTCTGATGATTCCATGGGAACTCCAGAAGTTACTAAGAAAGTTGTTGAAGAAAACTTTAAACCAGGTGAAGGTTTATACGAATCAGTAAAGACAAGAGCTGAACTTGAAAACATTCTTACAGGACTTCAAGAAGCTAATATCGGTTATAGAGTTAGAAAGTCTCTTAAAGAAGGTTACAGATTCGATATCATTACAACTGGATCTACTCCACTTAAGGAAGCTAACTTACTAAACAAGATCAAGAACGTTGATTCAAAATTTAATCCGGAAAAGGTTGAAGAAGAACCAACTAAATTTGATGAAGATAAATTTGATGAAGCAGTAAACAAATTCTTATTTGAATCTTACGCAAACACAGATACAGTTCTAAACTACAGAAGTGTTCGTGGAACAATCAACGAGTTACATGAGATCGTAGTTGAAGGTGTGATCGAAGGATTTGATAAAGAACAACCTATTAAGTTTACATTAACACCAAATAAGACTTTAGATGAAAGCTTAAACAAAGAAGTAATTTCTTCTTATACAGTAAGTAATAACTTATCAGAAGAAGTGTTTACATACTAATTTCCTATAGAAAGGATGGTAACAACACATGGATAATAAAGATACTGGTTGGTTATTAAACAAGGAAGACATACTTCTACACAGAGAATACTTTAAAGAAATGTGTGAGATGATAGGAGAAAGAGTTATATTTAGAGCTCCAAGAGAAGGTAAGAAATATGATCTTCATGGAGAACTAGATACTTTCTTCTATGATCCAGAAGAAGTTTGAGTAATCTATCAAGAACGTCCGAATCCACAGACAGCTAAGAAGATGGGATGGAATCACGAACTTTCAGATGGTTCCATGTTAATGGTCGTTCCATACGATCTAGAACGTGTTCAAGTAGGAGCATTGTTCATTATTCCATCTCCTTATGACAATACTAAGGGACGTTTATGGAGAGTAATTAAGATGAGTAATTCTCCAGTTTATCCGACAGAAATCATTTGTGAACTAGGTCCAGTCATGAAGTCTAAGTTAGAGAAGAGTCAAACTACAGACTTCTCTAAATCAAACTTTACTATGATGCGTGAAGTTACAGATGAGGATAAACAAGATGACGAGGAGGATGTAAGATATTAATATGGAATTATTACTAGAAAAAGAAAAAACAATATCAAATGTTACATCATATAACGACTGATTAAAATCTATAGAAGAGTTTGTAGATAAAAATCCAAAGTTATTTGATAATCAATCTTTACCTAATATAGTTAATACTCCAGAGTCATGGGATAACTTAATGAGTAGCTGTGTTAAAGGTGATATTACAGGAGATAGTTCTCCAGAAGCTTCTGGAAAACAATTTATGATCTACGCTACAAATTGGTTAGATGGTTCTAAAGCTAAAGAAGGTTCACAAGATAATGTAGTGTTTCCACCAGATGCAGTAGTAAGTGGTTATATTAAGTTAAGTGGCGAAGAGAAGACTACATTAGATTTTAAGAAATTTGGACAAAACGATTTATCAAAGGAAATTTTCCAACTAGTGGATCAAAGTGAAGCTACAGTATTCACCGAAGATCAAGCTAACTTATTAATGAATTATATTAATAAAATAATAAATCGTCCTAATATTTTTAAAAATAGAGATTTAAAAGTTTCTAACTTAAATGAGATTCATAAGAATTATTATACAGCATCTACAAAAACTAAGGTTCAAACAGGTGAGGATAGTGATGAAGTAAAAGAAGTTACCTCTTTAGTTAATCTTCAAACACTTAAGGACACAAGTAACTACTCAGTAGGAAAAGTTATTCCAAACAATATAAAAGATTTATATGTAGCTACATATTTAGTTGATGACTTTACGATCGTATCAAGTACTACAGGAGATGCTGTTAAAGATCGAGCTGTAAGTTATTTTGGTGGAGATGACATAAGACAACTTATCTATGATAAAGTAGCTAATAAGAATGGTTGAACAAATGACCCAATCTTACTTTCATACGCTGTGTTAAAAAAATTCTACGGAGGATTCTATAAGGAATTAGATCCAAAACGTCTGTTAACAACAGTAAACACGTTAGCAAACTTAGAATTATCTGGAGAAAAGTTATTAGAAAATATAAAAAATACTTCTGAAACAAAATACTTCTTAGCAGGTTGTGGAGGATTCAATGCTGAATCTTTCGCTACTAAGACAGGAGATAGCAAACAGAAGATAGCTATATTTAACGATTTTACTTACGGAACATTCAATTGGGATGAACTTATAAATAAACAAGATAAAGATCTTAAAGCTAATCTAAGATTAAATTTATTTTTAACTACAGATGAAGGAAAACAAATTTTAGATGGGTTAACAAGAGCTTTCAAACAAGGACTTGAAAATAGAGTAACTGAGAAGACAGTTGAAGAAGCTTTAAAGAAACTACCTAAGATAACTTATAATAATTTAAGTCAAGGACTTAATGTTAAACCAAATACATTAGCTGCAATTAAAAACTACTTATCAGCATTTACAGTTAAGAGTAGAACTCCAAGTGATGATGTTAAATTTCAATTAACTTATACTAGAGCTGATTCAGATTCAGCAACAATACAACCATTTGATCATGAGAGAACTACACATTCTGATTATGAAGTTTATAGTATAAAGAATGTTCAACTTACTTTTAAAAAGGGAACTAAATTTGAAATTAAAGGTTCTACACAAACAGATCTAGCTAAGGAAAATTTAAAACGTTGACATTCTAAGAACTCAACTAGTACAAAAGATCTTTACGCTCCATTTAGTTTAGAAGGACAACAAGTTGTATTTAATGCTAACTACAAGTGTTCAGGTGTAATAATTAGAGTAACAGATGATGATAAGATCTTAGATACAGAAAAAGGTATTCAGTTTGTGGATCTAGACCTTCTAGAAAGTAACTCAGAACCAGAAGAGAAACCAGAAGAGAAAGAGAAGAAACCAAAACCAAAAGCAACAATAGAGAACGATACTAAACCAAAATCTCCAAGAAAAACTAAGATTGGTGATAAAGATTTCACACAAATAAAGTTATGAGCAGAAGAGTTTACAAATGAAGCAAAGAAACCAAATATGAGCAGAAACGAAAGAGAAGCTTTAGTAGATAAATATAAAAACTTATTACAAGGCACTTATACAAGAGATGCATTAGCAATTATTCCTACTTTATTTAAGGGAGCGGGAGTTTTAACTAAGTATAGAAGATTTGCTACGATGGCACAAAATTTGGGAACTCAAAGTAAGAATAACATTCAAATATAAAAAGAAGTTGAAATATACTTCTTTTTTTTTGTTTTTGGTCTTGATTTTAAATATAAAATAGTATATAATAAAGGTGTAAATAAAAAAGGTACCAACAAAAATCAAATAAGCTCAATAAGACTGTAGATGAGGAGGATCTGAGTATTTTTCGTGATGCTTAAATAAAATGTAAATAACGAGCAATTTGATATCAAATATAACTTATTTATAATATATAATAAAAAATATAAATTAGGTATTGACTTTTATTTAATTTTATTATATAATATAAGTGTAATAAAAAATTAATTCAAAAAATATTCGGGGGTTTAATCATGGAAAATTTAATTAATGAAATTACAAAAGAAGTAAAACAAAACAAATTTCAAAAGGCAATCAACAAAAAAGTAGTTGGTGGAATTGATGGTTTAACAGAATCACAAAGAATCCATTACGAAGGATTGCTATCAGCTAAAAAGTATATCGAAAGCACAAAGAACTTAAATACATATTACGTGCTATGCTATCCACTTAACTTCGTGGAAAGATTACTAATGTATGAAAAGTTCAAAAACAATTCAGGAGCTGAATGTGTAATCACAAAAGTATATCGTAAGAAAAAATCAGGAGATATACTTGTTGATGTAAAAACAAGTGATGGTAGATATCGTTGTAAGCAATGGACAATGTGCTTGTCAACAATATTAACTCAATGTTACTTCACAAGCTTAAATGAAAAGAAGATGGTGTTCTTCAAGAACATCAACAACAATAACAAACAATACTACTTAAGAAAAGTTGATGAGCTATTGGAAAACTACAACAAACGTTTCACTCAACAAATTGGTGACGCATCAAGAACAATTCAAGATGAGTTAAAGAATAATCCAAGTGAAATTGAAATAACTCGTAGTGCAATGCGTAGAACTTTAAAGAGTATTGAAAAGGATGAAATGGAAATTCGTAAAGCTTGGAACTCAACATTAACATTAGAAGAACAAACAACTCTAATGAATTGGATTAAAGTTAACGTATACTCAATGAGACTATATGTAATCAAGAATTCAAGTTGGGATAAAGTAATTAGCGAACGTTACCCAGATGAACAATATGGATTAAAACGTAGAACAGAAGCTAGTGAAAGTTCAACAGATTCAATTAGTGGTTACATCTCAGTTAAACAAATTGCAGACGCTCCAATGGAAATAATTAAAAAGTTAACTCACAAAGTAAAAGATGAGGACAACTTTAAAAAGAATGCTGGTTCAAATGTATATCGTTTAAATAATTACTTACTTGTATTGTTCCTATTAAATAACTACAATTCAATAGGATTCAAAACAGGAGTTCGTAACTTAAGCAATTACATAACAGCTTAAAAATAATAATGAACCATATAGATGCAATTAGGTCTATATGGTTCTTTTTTTCAAAAAGGTATTGACTTATTACTTAATTTATATTATAATATTAATGTAAAGGAAAGGTGATATATATGAAATACTATATTGTTTACAATTCAGTTAAAAATAATTACATGGGAGTAAAAACAAATTACTCAGCAGTTACAGGTGAGATTACTCAGAGATTAACATTTACAACAAATGTTAAGAACATCAAACGTTTCCAATCTAAGAACGAAGTTGATAAAGTTGTAAAGAAATCAAAAGCTAAAGGCTTAAGAGTATTTGAAGTAACAGAAGTTTAAGAGGAAACAAATATGACAACAGTATATAAGCTTCACATAAGTGATGTGAAGAAAACGTATAAGAGAGAAGTTCAAGTTACACTTCCGTTTAGAATAATGAATGAAGATGTTCAATTGTTAGTTACTATTGAGTTAAAGAAAGACGGAATAGTAAAAGATGATGAACTAATTAATGAATGGGAAATTGTTAATTAGTTGCTAAATTAAATATACAAAATAAAAGGAGAATAACAAATGATAATTAGAGCTATTTACGATGACTGCACACCTACAAGAGATAGAAGACCTACAACGAGAGAGGATATTGAAAATGATATCCATGTTGAAGAGTATAGTAGTATTCCTGAATTAATTGATGCTTGGGAAGGAGACTACACAGATGTTGCAGAAGACTTTGAGATTGATCCAGCAAATGAGACAGATGTATTAAATGCTGTATTAGATACTTACAATGATCCAGGTGATGGTTCAATCAATGTGTTGTATCTAAGTATTGATGGTGTTCCATATCAACATGATTCAGTGATGCCTTACGATGGAATGGAGAAGTTAGATTTAGAACATGCTACTGAAGATGAAATTAAGGATCAGCAAATCAAATGGTATGAAGACGAATACGGATTCGATGAAGATGATGACTACGATGATGAAGACGATGAAAATGATGAAAATGATAAAGATCTGTATGTTTAAGTAGAAGAACAAAGAAGTAGACATTGTATACTAAAGAGGAAAGGAAAGGGATAAAATGACAGAATACCGACTAGTAATACAAGATGGTAATCAAGAAACATATGATTACTACTCAAATAAGAAAGAAGCGTTAGCGAGAGCTAAAGAGTTAGCTGACATGGAAATGGAAGTATCGGTTGAGAAGATCACAGTTGATTCGGTAACTGGTATGGAAGAAGTAAATTGTATCGCAGCTTACTAAGAAAAGAAAAAGTTACTTCGGTAACTTTTTTATTTTGGGTATTGAGTTTTGTTTCAAAATATTCTATAATATATATGAACATAAAGGAGGAATGGAATTATGTTACGAGTTGATAGAGTAATTAAAAGAAGTGGTCAAGAAGTTGAATTACAATTAATTAGAGAATTAAATCCAGAAGTTAAACGTGATGTCAACGAAGCATATCGTGAAAATGGCTTGTTCCTTGATAGCTATCACAGAGTAGGAAAGTATAAAGACAAATTAGGATTTGTTTACTATCTATACATATAGGAGGGAAAGAATATGAGTAAAACAAAACAAATTAATGACTTACTAAAAGAATATAAACAAAAAAGAAATGAAACACATAACTGTTACGAATCGCTATCGCACATTGTATGGAACGAAGATAAACAACAATATTGGGATAAACCAACTCAAAAGTATTGGGATAAAGATGCTTTACAACAAGAACTAGATAGACGTAGAGTAGAATATAGTAAGTTAACAGATGAAATGTATAAGATTGAAAACAAGATTAAGAAGTTGTTTCCAATTGAAATTAAGAATCCAAAAGATATAATAGCTTGTATAGTTACAACTGGCTATGGTGGAAAGTTAGATAGTGTTTACATAAATAATTTAGAAAAGTTACCATTAAGTGTTAGTAAAGAAATGGGAACAATTAGAACTAATTACAAGTTAGACTTTGAAGGATGTGGAACATTTACTGATACTAGACAGTATAAATATCGTATTCAAAGAAAAGATGGAAAAGTATATTGGTTGTTTGATATGTATGAATTAGATAACAGCTATATAAAATAATTTAAATTAGACCTTGAACAAAGGTCTTTTTTATTATATAATATAGTTGTAAAATAAAAAACATGAGGTGATTACAAATGACAAAGGAAAGATTAAAAGAAATGATTGATAGTGTATTAGCTTGGGGAGCTGATCACGATGAAGAGTTCAGAGAATGTTTAGTTAATGCATTAGACATTACTGACGAAGAATACAAAGAGTTGTTTGATGAAGACCTAGATACTTACCTAGGTTCAGAAGAAGACGACGAAGATGAAGACGAAGAGGAGGATGAAGACGAATGAGTTACCCAGGTTGGATGATTGCTAAGTGGCAAAGAGAAAGAGCTGAGAACGCTTTACCATGGAAACAAATGAAAGATAGAAACATGGAAGGTTGTGAACTAAAATTTAGAAAGATAGACAACTATTACTATCTAAAAGAAATTGTTGATTCAACAAATAAGATTACATACGACTACGTAGCTAATCTAGGTGGAAAAAAGAAACGTGCTCCAGCAGAATGGTCACACCATGGTTACGGTGGTTACGTTAAGTATGTTACGTTCGATGAACAAGAATTTAACAGAATGAAAGGTGAAGTGGAAAGATTAAAAGGAAGAGTAACAATTACAAATTAGACCTTGAAAAAGGTCTTTTTTTATTATATAATTAATATGTAAATAAAGGAGGACTAATATATGAGAGCATCAAATATTGGTAGAACATTAGGTAAGATAGCAGCAAAGCATAATGCTATAATCAAATATACAGCAATTAACGGTGTAGGAGTTGTTGGATTTAAACAAAAGAAACCAACAAAACCTAGTTACGAATTTGCTACTGAAATGGAAGAAGAAGTAACACCTAGAGGTTGGGAATGTGGAATGTGGACAGATACATTTGGAGAAAGAATGTTCACATTGTATAACCATCAATGTAACTTTACTAAAGATTAGGAGAAAGAATAACATGGCAAGACAAGTTGTTAAGTATGAAGACCTATATGGATATGAAGATGTAATACATGTAATAGAATGTGATAAAGGCTATGAAGATGCTTGGTATCTAAAAGAAATTGAAATGGATTACGGTGATGGTAAGAAGTTAGCAGATGCTCTAATTGCAAAAGGATATGACGTTAAGTATGATGAAGATGATGAAATGTGGTCACTAGAGGATTGCCATTGGGGAGATTGTTACTGGTATCCATATACAAATTAAAGTAAATTGGGACTTGAACAAAGTCCTTTTTTATTATATAATATATATGTAAGAGGAGATGATTGAAATGACTAATTCACAAAAAATAATTGAATATTTAAAAACACAAAATCAAACAGTTGTATCTAAGCTTGGTGAAAAGTATGATATATTTGGGAATGTTCATTACTTCGATATAGCACACAATAAATACTATCGTGTAATGACATGTGATATGTGTTACGTCCAAACTTTCAAGGATGAGGATGCTTACCTTGAATTGATAAAAGGTTACTTGGATGATTACAATCCTGAAGTTACTGTTGAGGACGTCAAAGCTAAAGTTGAACAAATTAAAGCTTCACATGAAGGTATGTATACTGACCCCGAATATTACGCTGAACGATTTAAATATTCAAATTAGGACTTGAAAAAGTCCTTTTTTTATTATATAATATAATTGTAAATAAGGAGGAACAAATAATATGATGGATAAAATACAGATAAAAGATTACTCAAAACCAAATTACGTAATAATGAGAAAGATTCCAGATGGTCGTGAAGTAGTAATTTCAGGAACATTTACCATTAAGGAAAATGCTATTGCAGAATGTAATAAAAGAATTAAAAGATATAGAAACATAATAGCAACTGGAAAAAACGAATATGGTATGGATGTAAATCTAGAAGAGTTTAAACAATGGGGTGAACCATATTTAGTAGAAGTAAAACTTCAAATGAACAAAGTGGAGGTAGAATAACATGAGAACATTAAAGAATGAAAAACAACAAAACTGTTGTATCTGTGGAACATTAATCAATGGATACGGACACAATCCACAAGGAGCTATGTGGAAAGACAACAACGGAAACGTGTGTGAACCTACATACAATGTCGGAGAAAGATGTTGTGACAATTGTAATGTCAAGTTTGTAATTCCAGGTAGACTAGAGTTACTTAAACGTTGGAGAAGCAATCAATAGAAATAATAATGAACCATATAGATGTGGTTCATTTTATTTTGGTCTTGATTTTTTGTTTCAGCTATTCTATAATATAGCTAAGGAAGATAAGGAGATGCTACAATGAAGTATAAAGGATATTTAATCGAGAAGAATATATTTGGGACATATGATATAAGTGATATATTTAAAAATAAAATAAAAGCTAATTTGACTACTTCAAATGAAGCTAAGCAAGTTGTGGATAAAGAACTAATTCCTCAACAAACTAACAACAGATACTCTCCATATCACTACAGTCAGTATTGGTGGGCTGTCATGGACAACACGACTCATCTCTACGCTAGAAGAGAAGATGGGAAGTTAAGATTGTTCCACAAACGTGAAGAAGCTTTCGAGTGGTGTAAAGCTAATCAAGAAAAACTAAATATTAAAAAGGATTAAAAAGTATTAAAGCAGGTTTCACATGGTGTTCACCTTTTGTGAAAAAGTGCTAAAAATGTTCCGCTAAATACTATAGGGAATGAAACAGAAAGGTATATATAAATATATATCGTCTAGTTTTGTTTTAATAACTAAAAATTTTCTTTGTTCATTTTATATTCCTTCTTAACATCCTGGAGGTAAACTCCAGGATAATTTTTTGCTCACAAAAAATTTATTGAAGAAATTTAAAAACTGGTATTGATTTTTAGTTTGAGATAGTATATAATATAAAATGTAAATTTAGAAAAAGGAGGATATTAGATGGAAAAATTCAATGACGTGTATATGACAAATCAAGAATGGATTCAAAGACGTCACGATAATAGATATGTTAGAAAGTTACTTACATATCTAACTAGACACAAAGTAGTTTCGTGGGAAGTAAACGGAAAGTTAAAGTTTCAAAACATAGTTGTTGGAGAAGAAATATCCGACAAGACATTTCAGAAGTTACGTTTAACATTTGGAGATGTAGACGAAGACTAATAAGAAAAGTTACAAAGTTTTCGTTTTAGACCTTGAAATTACTTTAAAAATAATCTATAATATAATTGTAAAAGAGGTAAAGGAAAATGAAAACAATGATAACAATTCAGCAAAATGAAAAACCAAAAGAAATAAAAACTAAAAAACATAAAGTGTCTGACCCAATTTACTTACACGTAATTTACGGAGTAGGAGTTAGGTCAACACGAACTAAAACAAAGAAAGAAAAATTAAATAGTATGTATAACAAATACAAAAAAGAAATTCGTAACTACAGCTACTAATAGGAGGTAAAGGAAAATGAAAAGCAGATTAGTATGTCACGTGTTAAACGAAAATCAAAAAGAGTTGTTCAAGTTACTAAATGAAAAAAAGTATCAAGAACTAGTAACTAGAACAGAACAAATACTGGAAGCAGAACGAGATTCAATCACAGACAAGAGAGCTGTTGATAGATGTATTCAAACATTAAAGCTTTCAGTTAAAAATCCGAATAAGTTAGCGTCAACTTTGTGGACGTGGATGAATCCAAGTGCTAAAGTGGGTAAAATTTAAACCCACTCTTATTTTTTAGTCAAAAAAATTGTATAATATATAATGGACTAAAATATATAAGGAAAAGTTAAATGAAAGGAAAGGTAAACTAAATACTATGAATGAAATTACATTACAAACAATACAAAATGACTTTAGATCTTGTGCTTCATCACTAAGAGTTAAAGATGAGGAAACTGGAAAGGTAAAAGACTACACAGAGTTAAGTAAAGCTGAACTAGCTAACGGTTACTGTGATGCAGAGGAAGCTGGTAACGACTTCTTAATGAGTTGTTACGTAGCAGCTATACTATTAAGATACTGGTATAAGATATTTGAATGGATTTCAACTTGTCGTTCACTTGGTTTAAAACCAACTGACTTCGTAGACTGGTTAATCGATTGTTGGTATGACGCTCTATACTACAGAAGCTGGAGACCACTTCGTAAAGAGTTTGGAAAAACTGGAAACTATATTCCTAATCCACAATACAGACCAGATGACCCAGATGCATTCGATAAATCAATGAATAACTTCTGTAAGATGAAGAGAGCAAAGATGTATCAAGCATCAAACAAGTTAAAGAGAAAAGGTAACTACAACGCAATCAGTATCGATGATAGTTTCGATGAGAATGGTTACTCAATACTAGATAGAGAAGGTCTATCAACACAAGCTAAAGCTTACAACGGTGTAGCTGAGATAATAAAGAGTTTCCTAAACGAAGACAAATGTATTGAAGCTTTAATCGTTGATGGTATAGCTAACCAAGACTCTTGGAAACAAGAGAAGGAAAAGGTTGTGGAAACTGAAATCGAAGTTGATGATGAAGGAAATGAAACAGAAGTTACTAACAAATACTACAAGTATAAGAATCTATTCGATGCTAGAAAGTTAGTTAAGCATCTAGTAAACATTGACGCTGACTTCATGAAACACTTCACAGAAGAGTATGAAGTTAAGAATCCAAATGCAATACTAGAAACTTTAAAGAAGTTAACAAATGGAAAACTATACAAGTATATTGATAAGACAATAATAATGTTAAGAGAGAATCCAAAGTATCTAGAATACTTAACAGTAGGTATGTAAAAATAATATCGAACCATATAGATGTGATTCAGGAGGAGGAACAAATGAAAAGAACAGAATTAGTAAGAAAAATTCAATATGTTCACGAGTTGTTTGATGCGGAGCTACAACACTATCCACGTCCACGTATGCTTACTCCTGTTGAGAAGGGTTTGAAAGGAGAATATTCCTACACTAATCAACAAAGAGAAGAGATCGACATCATACTAGAAATGTATGAGATCAAACATCAATGGACAGAAACAAACAAATTGATTGTTGAAGTATAAAAGGGAAGAAATTCCCTTTTTTCTTTTTTGGTATTGATTTATGTTTAAATTTATATTATAATTAAGGTGTAAAAAATAATTAAGAGGTGAAAACATATGGAAAATTTAAAGTATCAAATTAATGACAAGGTAGAACATGACATATTTGGGAAAGGAACAGTTACAAATGTTGTAGAAAGAGTTGAAGGACCTTTCACATATGAAGATTTAGTAACAGTTAAGTTCAACAAACCAATTGTTCACAAACAAGATGCAGGATGGAATCCAGCACCAAAAGAAGAAAGAACATTCACAACTAGTTCACTAACAAAACACGATGTGAATCGTTGGGAAAACGTATTAGATGATGAAGAGGAGGGAAAGAACTAATGGAAAAGACATTACCTAAAGTAGGAGATCAACTTTACTTAAGACAGTTTACGGGAAACTACATGGTGGACATGGTGAAACGTCCGTATACAGTTGTTGAATCAACACCAAGTAGAGTTGTTGTTCAAGAATGTAAACTAATAGCTCCAGTATATCACTGTACTGGAAATCCAAACATGGATCGTCCAGATCTAGAAGGAAAGAGAGTGTTCTTCTACGACACAGTAGCAGAACGAATCGAAGCTGATCCACATGGAAGTACAGAAGAGTTGACATGGCATTCAAGAAAAGGAATGTGGGGAACTAAAGGAAGAGACAGAGACTATCCAGAGTATGCTGTATTTGGAAAGTGGGAACACCAACCATATTTAGATTAAAAAAAGTTACAAAAAGGACTTGATAAAAGTCCTTTTTTATTTTATAATATAAATGTAAATAAAAATAACGGAGGATTAAGACATGATAATCACTAAAGAAAACTTAGAAAAGTTCAAGAGAGATGTTAAGTCAGCTTTAAAAGAAGTTGAAGAAAAGTATGGAGTTACGATTGATTGTGCTGGTGCATCTTACGATATGAATAAGTTCTCAATGCCACTTAAGGTAAAGAACGTTTCAGAATCAGGATTAGATGTAGAGACACAAGATGCAATCAACTACTTACCATGGTTTGCTAAGATTTACGGTAAGAGTTTCAAGGAAGGACGTCACACATACAAAGTTGTGGGATATGAGAACCACACAAAGTATTCAGTGAAGTGTATCAGAGAAAAAGACGGACGTGAGTTCAGCTTTACAGACGGTATAGCTAGGGAAGGAGCTGTTGAGTGGCAGTAAAATAAAAAAGTTTCAAAAAGGACTTGAACAAATTAAACACTTAATATATAATATAAGTGTAAAAGATAAAAGGAGGATAAAAAACAATTAAACAGATGAATAAAGGAGGAAATCAACGAGTTATTCTTTAGAGAGTCAGTGATGACAACAAGGAATTCAGTTCTCGTACTTGAAGCCTGAACAGATTTCCTCTAAAGAGTAAAACAGAAATTCAGAAAAGAATACTAAAAATCAAAAACAGATAAGAGGTGAGAAACATGACAGCAGTATTCAAGATTAATGAAAAAGTATACGTGAAAAAATCAACAAATCAATTAGAAGGTCCGTATAAGATAGTTAAAGTTAACACAATCGAAACTGAGAACAGTGTTTCTCACAACTATCTAGTGGAAACTCTAACAGAAAAGAAGTGGGTTGCTGAAGACAACCTAAAAGAATACGTTCCAGGTAACAAAGTAGCATATCCAAGGATGAAAGGTTACGTTGGAAACAAAGTAAATTTAAGAAAAAGATTCTTCTTTACTGAATAAGAGTAAAAAGAATTGTATAAAAATATAAAACATAAAAGGAGATATAACAATATGAACAAGTTAGCAGAAAGATATGGTTTACAAACAAATGAAAACACAATTAAGGAAATCGACTTAAGTAAAGTTGAAAATCCTTTCAAGGGAAACTTCCAAGAAATCTATGAACTAGTAAGAGATGGTAAGGTTAAGAAACTATCTAATGGTGGTATCAGTGTGACAATGACAAATGACATTGAAGAAGATAACAAGTTAGGATATGCATTCCAAAGAACTTACGGTTGTAGAGCGTATGAACTAATGAAGTATTTAGACTTAGCTGAGATGTTAGTAACTTCAGGAATAATTCCACAAGAGATTACAGGTGAAGGTAGAAACTTACAAGTTAAGATACTAAATGATAAATACCTTAACATTGATGGTGATGAAATCGAAGTTGAACACCTTAAGGTTGAGGATGAAGATGAAGTTCGTGAAGATTGTGATTGTGAAGAAGATTTAACAGAAGACTACACATTCACTATTGAAGGTGTTGTTTACAAGATCGTAAACAATCCAGTAACTTCAGAAAGAGATGGTAGATACCATCCAATGATCGCTAGAGTAGATGGTGAAACAATCAGCAACAGAAAGGAAATCGCTAGACAATACTTACGTGAACACGGTTGGACAGACGACGACTTCGATGGTTGCAACACAGGAACATTAGAGCGTTACGTTTACGAAGACTTAAGTGAATAAGAAAATAAATATAAAAACTAAAACTACCAAATCAAAAGACCTTTAATTAGGTCTTTTCTTTTTGCTCATAAAAATAATATTGAACCATATAGATATATATGTTTACTCAGGAGTAACTACAGTAGCTTAAAGCAGCTACAAAGTAACTTGTTAGATCACAACAACAACTTGTAACTACTGTGGAGTTATTTGGGAAATTTCTTTTTTCTCTTTGATTACTCTGGGAGGTTCTCCATGAACTACAGAGTAACTTCGTGTAGCTCTCTAGAAACAAATTTGATTTGCAGAGCTACAACACAATACTCTAAAATGTTTCTGAGGATCCCATGGAAGTTACTCGGGATACCTACTGTTGAAACTTTAGCTTAAATTTAATTAATTTTAGAAAAATGTATAATTAATAAGAGAGGTAACACAAATGAAAAAATACGCGTATATAACTTTACTAACGAACGATGGTTATCTTCCTGGAGTTATCTTGTTGCGAGAGGGACTACGAATGAACAACTGTAAATATCCGTTGATCACCATGGTAACAGAAGATGTTTCTGAAGAAAGTCTGAATACTCTCCATGAGTATTCGGTGGAAACTCGTCTTGTTCCAAAGATACAACTACCAGAAAAGATTCTGAAATACGATCAGGAGATTAACCCGAAGATAACGGAGACATGACGATATGTGTTTAGTAAATTTAACATTTTCAAATTTACAGAGTTTGATAAGGTGATCTTTCTAGATGCAGATCTGATGATCATGAAGAATCTAGATCATTGCTTTGAGTATCCACACATGACAGCGGCGTTAGATGGTGAGTATATCAACTTATGGGAAGGTTGACCACACTTCAACTCAGGATTCATGGTGATTGAACCAGATGAAACTCTTCCAGAAAAGCTGATCCAATTCAGTGAAGATCTAGATTTAGACACGATCAAAGACGGATGAGGAAACAAGTATGTGTTAGCTGATCAAGAGATTCTAAATTTATACTACAAAGATTGGATCAATCAACCAGAGAAACATCTTAGCAAATACTACAATGTGTTCCCTCCACACTGTTCAGAGAAAGCTTACGATGATCTAAAAGCTAATGCTTACTTCGTTCACTTTGTTGGATGTAAGCCTTGAGCTAACATGCAACTCGATACAAAACTGGGATCAACTCTTGTTCATCCATGGGCTGTGGATCCAGTTCCGATTGTGAAGAAGTTATTTGTAGAAGCTCGAGCTATTCTATGAGCTGCAGAACAATACACTGATGTAGATTGAGTTACCATGGAAACTTCTGGGAAGAATGATTATAATTGTGCAGTAGTAGCTTTAGAATATTTTTGTAATCCACAAATAGCTAATGATTACATTCAAAACGCTCTTGTAAAGAATCCAGAAGATCAAATGTTTATAAAGTATTACCACCAAGTCAAAACTTGTTTAAAGCTGCAGAAACTAAAACCAGCTATTCTCAACTTCTTATCGGAGTTACTCCAAGAACAAACAGAAAAAGGAATTTGTACAAAGCCTGTTTACGAGTATCTCACATTATTGTCGGTGTATGTCTGGACATTAACCGAGTATAGATTAGCAGAAAAAATCTATAATACTTTCTTTAACTCTTTCACACAATAACCGATGATCCCATGGGAAACTCAGTTGTTACTCTTGAAAGCTTAGGTAGAAACACTTAAGCTTTTTTATTTTCTACATAGATTCTCAGAGAATCTCCAGAGTTTCTCCGGGAGTTACTCCAGAATCTTCTAGAAATTTTTTGTGATCCCATGGGAACTCTCTGGAGAGTATACAGAACAATGTTGAGAAAAAGTTTGAAAAAGTTTCAAAATGGACTTGAACAGTTGTTAATTAGATGATATAATAATAAGTGTAAAAAAGATAAAGTGAGGTATTACATATGAAATTAAAAAAGATTAAAAAGCTATTAGCTGATAAAATTGAATCTTACACAGTTGTCGCAAAGGAAAAAGACGAACAAGGAAATGTGTATGAAGTTGAGTACACAATTGATTGTTCAGCTATCGAACCAGAAAAGAGAATGCTATACGAATTGTTTAAAGATCCAATCTATGAAGGATTAAAGAACTTCAAAGTTGACACAGTGTTCAGTGGAAAGAATGGATTTGTAGTTTACTTAAAAGCTGGAAGAAAATTAACTAAGTTTAAAGAGATCGCTAAACAAAATAAGATTCAAATCAAATCAACTGAACCTGAGTTGATAGAAACAACAAAATACGCAGTAGTTTAACTGTATAATATATTGGTGTGAGTATAAACTTTCGGTTGTCACTCAATTAGCAATGCGAGCCAATAAAAATTAAATACGTATTTAATCACTCAATAGTTCTAGTGGGGTACTAGCGGTTGCGTAAGTCCAAAGAGCAGCAACGTAAGACATTCTGTTCGAAGCGGAATATTGAGTCGTCTCTAAGAGTATATGATATTAGAATGTGAGAATAAACTATCGGTCCAGCGTCTCCGAAAGATTCGGCCGAGTTTGGTATTGTATACTGTTAGAGACCGAGGACATAGTCGAGTAGGTGGTATGATTTTGGTTTTTTCCTACCGAGTGGAAAGACAAGTATCAGCTAGCGAAGGCCAAGCAAAAAGTCAGACAAGCGACCTGCTGATGCGACCTATTACATGGGCGGGCCATAGCGGCGCACACGCTTAGAAATAAGTTTCACGAGTGGATTAAAGTGGTGAATAATTGATTGCACTAGGCTATATGAAAACTCGAGTAAAGTAATATAGTAATAGACAAAAGGTTATTCTTTAGTAGTAATTGTTGGAGCATAGCCATAACCGGCCACCAAATAAAAAATAAAAGTAGATACTATATCTACTTTTTTTTTGTCCTTGACTTATTTGTATAAATAGTATATAATATAAGTGTAAATAAAGATAAGGATGGTAAAAACATATGACAGTTTATAAAGTAGAATTAAAACAATGTTTCGATACAAGCTCTAGCGTAGCTAAGACATATTACTTCAATAGTGAGAAAGATGCTAATGAATTTGTTGAAGAAGGAAATCAAATCCTTACAAATTCAAAAGCTTACGACTACGGTCTATACGGACCTGAGATGTTAGAGATCAACATTAGTGAAGATGTTAGCTTAGAACTTAATCAATTAAAACAAGATTTCAAAGATTACAGATATTAGAAAAAGAATAAAGTGTCAATTCTAATGGGTTGAAATAGAATTACGGAGCCGTTGACACAAGTACCATATCTAGGGTCGGAGTTGCAACTTAAAGTCGAAAGATAGCCTGAAGGCGATGATTAGGGTCGGGATATGGTTAAGAAATTTAAAATTAGGTCTTGAAATATAGACCTTTTTATTAT
>Ga0310694_10001080_pt1 | contig 32266 bp, 26 predicted proteins | sample 174DNAGHGhighgp2_FD_203884 | JGI IMG/M metagenome (GOLD analysis project Ga0310694, IMG submission 203884) | Sheep rumen microbial communities from Palmerston North, Manawatu-Wanganui, New Zealand - 1742 DNA GHGhigh gp2 (v2) (version 2) | ecosystem: Host-associated > Mammals > Digestive system... | reverse complement strand
TCCAAGAAGGTGATATGTTGCCCGTTCTTGAGCTTGACGTTGTACGCACCGATATGCTGGGTGATACCACCGGCCTCACCGGCTATCACGTTCGCGTTTCGGATGTGATCCAAGAGCGATGTCTTACCATGGTCAACGTGACCCATGACGGTGATGATCGGGCAGCGCGGCTCGATATCTTCCTCGTTGATCACCTCGTCGGCATTGATCTCATCTGCCACGTGAGCAGATACATACTCGGTCGTGAAACCGAACTCTTCGGCTACGAGGTTGATGGTCTCGGCATCGAGGCGCTGGTTGATAGACACGAACAAACCGAGGCTCATACAGGTACCGATGATCTTGTTCACCGGCACGTTCATCATCACGGCGAGGTCGTTCGCGGTCACGAACTCGGTCAGTTTGAGCACTTTGGATTGCTCCTGTGCCTCCATGATCTCGAGTTCATGCTTTTCGCGTTCCTGCTCGCGGCGCTCGCGTTTGTACTTGGAGGTGTTCGATTTATTCTGCTTCTGTTGGAGGCGGCTGAGCGTCTCTTTCAGTGCGCGATCGACTTCTTCCTGCGTAGCCTCACGCGGTTTAGAACTCTTGTTCTTCTTGCTGACCTGATTGCGTTTATCGTTCGGATCGACCTTGGCCGCGTTCGCTTTGATACGCTCGCGTTTGCGTTTCTCAGCCGCAGCCTGTTGCTGTGCCTGCTGAGCTGCCTGACGCTCCTCGCGCTCTTTGCGTTTTTGCTCTTTGGTCTTCTTGGCCGGACGAGTGGAGGTGTCGATAGAATCGAGGTCGATCTTACCCAGCACTTTCGGAGCGTTTTTCAGTTCGGCTTTACCGAGCGTGAAGATCTCTTGCTTCGGTTTGGCTGGTGCGGGTTCTTCGGCCGGAGCAGGAGCTTCTTCTTTCTTTGCCGCTTCTTCTGCTGCTTTCTTGGCCTCTGCAGCCGCTTTCGCCTCCTCGGCAGCCTTCCGTTCAGCCTCACGTTTAGCAGCTTCAGCAGCCGCTTTTCTGGCTGCCTCTTCTTCTGCCGCACGACGCGCCGCCTCTTCGGCAGCAGCCTTCGCCGCTTTCTCCGCTTCGTCACGTGCCGCACGCTCCGCCGCCTGACGGTCGGCTTCTATCTTAGTGGCCAAGTCCTTACTGAACTCTTTGGCTAAGCGCAGATACAGATCATCGTCGATACGTACGTTAGGATCCGACTCGATCGTAATACCGTTCTTCTCGCACCACGCGGTGAGAGTAGCCATGCCGATATTCAGTTCTTTACATGCTTTAATTAGTTTAATAGCCATATACCCTCGGCGTTGTTTAGACTCGCGCCGCGCGAGGGGATAAGGTTAATCGTTTTCAAATTCCGCAGCGAGGATACGGAGTACCTCGTCAACGGTCTCCTCCTCGAGGTCAGTGCGACGCAGCAGGTCTTCTTTGCTCGTACCCAGCACCTCTTTGGCGGTGTCCAGACCGATAGCCTTGAAGGCGTCGATCACCCACTGATCGATCTCGTCGTTGAACTCATCCAAGTAGATATCGTCCAGATCGTCCTCGTCAATCTCGCGGTAAACATCGATCTCGTAGCCGGTGAGCATGGAGGCCAACTTAACGTTGTATCCGCCCTTACCGATAGCGAGGCTTACCTCGTCCGGTTGCAGATATACTTTTGCTTTCTTGTTCTCTTCGTCGATCTCCATCGAGCTGATCTTAGCCGGAGCCAAGGCACGCTGGATATAGAGGTTGATGTTCGAGGTGTAGTTGATGACGTCGATGTTCTCGTTGCGCAACTCGCGCACGATGCCGTGGATACGGGCACCCTTGACACCCACACAAGCACCTACCGGATCAATACGATCGTCGAACGTCTCTACGGCTACCTTAGCACGCTCACCCGGAATACGGGCGATGTTCTTGATAGCGATGAGGCCTTCCTTCACTTCCGGTACCTCCTGCTCGAACAGGCGCTGCAAGAACAGCGGAGCGGTGCGAGAGAGGATGATCTTCGGGTTCTGGTTCTTGTTGTCCACCTGAACCACCACGGCACGAACCATCTCACCTTTGCGGTAGAAGTCCGTCGGGATCTGGTTCTGCTTCGGCAGGTAGAGCTCATTGCCCTCTTCGTCGAGCAGCAACATCTCTTTCTTCCATACCTGATAGAGCTCGCCGGTCACTACCTGACCTATCATCTCTTTGTACTTCTGATAAAGCACCTCTTTCTGGAGCTCAAGGATCTTCGATGCCAAGGTCTGACGAAGGTTGAGGATCATTCGGCGGCCGAAAGAAGCCAACTCTACTTTATCCGTAACCTCTTCGCCTACCTCTGCCTCATCGTCCAGTTTGAGGGCGTCGCTGAGGGCGATCTGGGTATCGGGATTAGCCACATCGTCGTCCTCCATCACGAGGCGGTTACGATAGATCTCGAGGTCACCCTTGTCCGGGTTAACGATAACGGTGTAGTCGGCCGAAGGACCGTACATCTTAGCGATCACGCTCTTGAACGACTCCTCCAGCACGGTGATCAGCGTCTGTTTGTCGATACGTTTGAAGTCTTTAAACTCCGAAAAAATGTCAATCAGATTGATTGCGTCTTGGTTTTTTGTTGCCATTTGTATATTAGAATTTTAAATCATATTTCACATATTTCGGTTCATCATAGCGCCAGGTGTGCGTGACGATTTGGGTCTGCTTGCGCTTCATGCCTTCGACCTCTACTTTCTCCTCGATATCGACAGAGAAGGTCTCTTCATCTACCGAAACAAGTTGTCCGCGCATTTTCTTGCCTTCGATAAGAATCTCCACATCATGCCCGAGGTTCTTCTCGTACTGCATCTTGGTTTTGAACGGATCGGTCAGGCTGACAGAACCCACTTCGAGCGAGTAGTCCGGCTCCACGGCATCGAGTTTCTCCACCAGATAATGATTCAACTCCGCGCAGAAATCCACATCAACTCCGGCAAGGCGATCCACCTCCACAAGGATGTCATTGCCCGCTGAAACAGTCAGCGTGATCAGTTCATACTCGGTACCGTTCAGGTACTCTTCAATCCAGTTTTGCAGTTGCTTTTTGTCCAACATATAGGTCGCTATTTTATACAAGTGAGGGAACCTTTCGGGGTCCCCTCATTCAATTCACGCTGCAAAGGTACGACAAAATTTGCATATATGCAAGTTTTCTGGCTATTTTTTTGCGTTTTTAGCGTATTTTTGTTCCTTTTGCGTCAAAAATCTGTGCTCCGCGGCGAATCAATAGTTGTCCGTCGCGAATAAATTTCCCATCCGTTGAGTGCATTTCCACCTCATCAAAACCGGTATAAATCTCTTGGTTGACCACCCATAGTTGGAGCACGTCGTGATTCAGCATCACGATGGCGTCCATTGTAGTCGGAACGCCTTGGATGATACCACCGCTGATCGTGAACGCGTCCACTACCGGCAACGAGTTATCGCCCGTTAATGCGCCGTTGATAACCGTCACATCTTGCAGTCTTACGAAGCGGCACACATCGGCCGAATCGAGTGGTAAGACATCTTCTTCCGGTGCGGTTGTTCCGCCTGTCCGAACGTCCCACTGCGCCGTAGGCGCGAGTTCCGGAACACCATAATAATTGCTATACCTACCGCACACATTTTTCAGCACATCGCCGTTTTTCAGTCCTGCTCCGTAACGCTTGCCTGTAGCGCCATTACCACCATCCCAGATGAGCATCGAACCTGATGCGTCGCGAATGAAGATGTACATGTCGTATTTCTTGGTCACCTCCACATCGTTCAGATAAACGAGTGAGTAGTCTTCTTGCGTCACGGCCTCGGCTATACTCAGCTGACGTACTACATTCACCATCACCGGCACTTCGGCACGCACCGTGTCACTCGTCAACAGCAATGTGTCGATGTAATGGCCAGCGAAATTAGCGTGATACGTAACGGTCAACGGCCCTCCGTCGCGATCAATAACCGTGTCACTGACAGCAAAAATATCGCCGCGCAACAGGCTCACCTGAATGTCCTCGGTAAGCTTGTTGGCATTGACGGTAATCGTCTTGCCGCCTCCGACGGATTTATTGCCGGCCAACACGCCTATCCCGAGGTTCACCAAAGGTGCCACGATAGCCGGTACATCACCGATGGCTTCCGTACGGCGGTAGATGCAAACAGGAGTCTGCGAGCCCTGCGAAGCATAGCAACCAAAGAGCGTCGGGTTGTTGGATGCGTTGTACTGCAGGTACTTGCCCAGACTGTTGCCGAGGTTCATGATCACGGCTTCGCCGTCCTGAGCAATCTGAATGTCCCAATAGCCGTAGTTGCCATAGGTATTCGGGTCGGTCAGTTGCGTCCACAACGCCAGACGATTCTTGGTCTGACCACCACTCGCCACCAGATACGCTTCCTCGTAACGCAACTCATCTTGGATATAGAAACATGGTGTGTTATTGAGGGTTGTTCGGCGCAGGGTATAGATGGCATTGTCATTAGCCGCCACAGTCGTTCGGTCAGCACTGTAGTTACCGCGGATGGCATGGATATTATTGACCGATACACTCTCATCATAATAGCCCATGATATAGTTCAAAGAGGAGTTGTGTACACCGATGATGATCTGGTCGGAATCTTGCAGCTGATTCACGTCTGTCACGAGTTGGTAAGTCACCGTATTGAAAGGTGTTGAACCACCCTCTTCGGCACGGATGGAGAGGCTGTTGATATTAATCGCATTCTCCGTACAATGCACCCAAAAACGAATCTGACCACTAAGCGGTGTTTGCAAACGCAATACACTGTCCCGCAGATAGACACCGCTGCCCGACACCGCAGGTTTGGTGATGACCAGCGAGTCGTACGGGGCATCGCCGATCTGGTAGTAGAACACACCAGCCCCTTTGCTGGAGTTTAGACAGAAATTAAGTGTCATCTGCCGCACGTTCGTGAACGCTATAACGGATGTCGCGCCGGCATCATTGGAATCGCCGGTCTTGACACTCACGCCCTGCGAATAACGTCGTCCTTGCGCGTCTGTACGACCTTCCATGTACTCATACCCCGCTTTGTTACACGTCCAACCATCCGTCTGACCATCACAGGCCTCCGAACCCACTTTGCTCGCCCAAGTCTTGGACGTAAACGTATACGTCGTCACTCCCGCAGAAGCCCACGCAGTCACAAAAAGAATGAAAAATAATCCGATTTTTCGTTTCATGGTATTGTATTATTTTAATTTTTTCAGCATTTTTACCAAAAATACCACCTCACAAACCATCACGATGACGCTGAATAAGGCATATAACGTCATTAGTATGCGATTATCCGGGATCATTCGCCAAGCCGAGAGAGTCCCTGCAAAAGCCAGTTCGGAAACCGTTATCACAATCGCCCAGCCGAGCATTCTCTTGTCGGAAAAATAGAGGGCAATCAAGATGAACGCCGCACTCTTCAAGAGTGCCCCAAGACAGGAGTGCGCAACCAAGAGAGGCATGGAAATGAGCATCGTTGATTGGATCTTTCCGATCAACAGCAACAGTTGCCAAAGCAGGCCGATAGCACCGTCTATAGCGAATAATGCCCCGCCCCATTTTGCGAGTTTGGAAGAGTCTTCTTTGGTAAAAAGCAGACCGATCATCAGAAAGCAGAGCGGCACAGTGGAATAGACAAAAATGCTAAAATACTGAAAAAACAGGGTATTGGGAATCCAATTTGTCAAACCGGAGTACAGCACGTACCCTCCGAGGCATGCCAGCATGGCAATGATCCATGCACGAAGTGATTTTGTTTCCATGGGCGAATTATTTATTTCGGCTGCAAAGGTACTACAAAAATTGCATATATGCAAGTTTGGGGACATTTTTTTGCTCGAAAATACGCCGGAGAGGGGTTTGATGGCGCGTTTGGATGGGTTTAAGACGGAAGTTGATGGGCTCGAAGGAAACGGGTTCGGCGGCAGAGACTGCAGCTTTTTGGGCGGCTTTTCAAATGCCGTGCAATGTGTTGTAAAGTATTGATATTATGTTAATTACAACGTGTTAAAATTTAGTATGGTCTAGGAAAGGAAGGAGGCGGGTACCATGAGGGGTGTGTGCGGGTTGATTTCAAAATCCTAAACTTGTTGCAAAGATACAAAAAAGATTTGGAATATGCAAATTTTGGGCGATGAGAAATGAAAGAAAAAATCCGAGGCGCTGGTTGGGCGTCTCGGATGAGGGAGCGGGCAATACAATTGCCCTGGAATGGACGAAGCCGTTATTTAACTTCTTGCCCGGTAAGGGCGTAGGTGCTTCTAATAATAACTTCCCGGTAATGGATAGCCGTTTGCTTCCAAATATTTTAATATCTTTCTATTTGTTATCACATTAAAAATATGTCTTTTGGCTTCCTCCAAAGAGTTGTACTTCTTCTTACTATGTAATTTTTGCTCTTTTTCTTCTGTACCAAAATATCCTTCGCCATAGTATTTGTAAAAAAGAGTAATGTAACAACCGTATTCCTTTTCTACAATCATTATCTTAAAGTTATCCAGATTTTTGTAGAAATGACAATCCTTACGCCGTTCCCATTTGGGTGAATCTAAAAAACGCTGTAAGCGTTCAGCTTTCAGTTTAAGCTCATTATCAAGAATACTTGCCCTATCGTTATTTAAAAGTTTATTTGCACATTCGCACCCGACAGCAATATAGCCATAATTAGGGTTAAACAAATAAAACTCATGTCTATATGCCGTGCCACATAGCTCACAAGTGCCCACTAAATCTCCCAAGTCATCTCCGCCGATCCATTCCCATCCGTCTTGTGGGATAGCGTTGGGTAAAAGGTTATGTTCGCGAGCATGGCAACCCTTGCATAGAGTTATTAGATCTTGCAAGGGATACTCCCAAGGTTTACGTCCCGGTATATATTTTTTATGATGAACTTGCAAAACAACGTCTGGCTCGCTTCGTCCACAAACACAGCACTTTCCGCCATCTGCTTGAATAATCTGCAAGCATCGTTCATGCCATGAAGGGAGACGATATTGTTTTGCTTGTTTCCTATTCATGAGAAGTCCAGTTATGGAGCGACAGGAGAGCCGTCTTCTTTAAGAAATTCAATAATTGTGGCTCTGGCGGAGATATACTGCTTTAGATCTGTAGCACTTCCGTTTACGGAATCAGATTCTCGACGTACCTCTTCAATAACGACGTTTGTGTATGCTTGACTGCCAACGAGAGGATACTTGCGCATGAGCGCAACAAATGCACTTTTTTCTGCTTCAGCTCGGTTAATATGGGAATTGTTTACTTCAACTACGATTTCTATGTCACGTACGACTCTAAAATTCGCTTGACTAAGCACAACCTGTGTTTGCGCGCCAAACATATTAATAGAGCGCGGCATATAACGACCTACTTCGCAACTCGGTAGGATAAGAGCCCCAATAACGAGTACCACTAAATAAAGACACTTTTTCATGATAGATTTAATAATTTAAAGATTATTATTTTCTATATGTACTCACTTTTTCACATTGTTGAGTCCATTAGCCCGCTTTTTTACGCTGGCGGTACAGCGGTAGGTTAGGCGACCTTGCCTATCTCATAGAGATACTCAGGAGCAAAGCCGATTTCATTAGACCAATCTACAGTGAACGGGTCTAACGAATAATTACGGAAATAATCCATATTTTGCAATTTAGTGCAAATACCTTTTTGAGCCAAAGGCCAAAAGTCCACAAGTTTAGTGACGCCATCGTTAAATGATAAGCGCAATATATGATCACGGACATAAACGGCATTCGTTACTTTTAAAATCGAGTTCATCATAGTAACCTCCTTTTTTGTTTATTGCAGCGGATCTATTTTCATTGGCTCCTCGGATTTGCCTAAGCGCTCCCAGTTAGCGAGCAGTTCTTCCTGATGTTGATCAAGCCATTCGTACACAAGGCGCAACGCGCGACGAGGCAACGATCCAGTAATAACACCATCTTTGATGGTTATAATCGCTTCGTAACCTTGATACTTCACATGGAAATGAGGGGGATTGTGCTCACTCATATACATGTAAATAGCTATACCATAAAATGAACTAATCTCGGGCATAATTGTGTTGTTTACATTTTGCGCTGCAAAATTACACAAAATATTTGATATACGCAAGAGGAAGGGGATTTTTCTACGAAAAAAAGCGAAAAAACGCGCGGGCGCTTGCGTATGTCGAAAAAATTGCGTACCTTTGCAGCCGATTTTAGTTTGCGTTAATGCGCGCGTGGGTATAGAGGACTTAAAAATACTATTCGGTGAACATCCGGAACTGGCAGCAGTTCGGAAGAAGCTGGCGCATAAGAACGCACACGTTTTATTGAGCGGTTTGCACGCGAGCGCGAGAGCGTTGACACTCTCACATGTGAAGGCTCCAATAAAATTATTTGTGATCTTTGACAATGCAGAAGCAGCTCAATACATCTACGCGGATCTAAAGGCGCTGGGTACAGACGTACAATACTTCCCTTCCGCCCAACGCAGACGAACGATTGACGAAGCGGCGCAGATACAACGAACGGAAACCTTGAGTGCATTATCAGGCAATAATGTCTCTATCGTGGTGACCTATCCCGAGGCGGTGGCAGAGCCGGTTCCGGCTAAAGACGACTTGGCGAAGCAAAGCATGACGCTGAAGGTAGGTGAGGACGTTCGGATCTCTGATTTGAGTGCGATGCTATCCGACTTAGGCTTTGAGCGCGTGGACTTTGTGTTCCAACCAGGGCAATATGCCGTGAGAGGATCAATTGTAGATATCTACAGTTACAGCCACGATAACCCCTACCGCTTCGATTTCTTCGGCGACGAGATTGACTCGATTCGCGAGTTCGATATCGAAGATCAGTTATCCAAATCTCGCGTTGAGAGCGCCGAGATTGTGGGGCAAGGGGTTACGGGTGACGGGTTACAGGTTACGGTTATCGATTATCTGACGGAAGATTTTGTGTGGGTTTCGAACGATTTTTCGATCGTACGATTCAAATTAGAAGGGTTACAGGTTACGGGTTACGGGTTACCGGAGCGAAAGACCATCGAGATTGCGGAGAAGAGTACTTTTGCGGAATACGTGAAGGTGACGTTTGAGACAACGCCGCAGCCGATCTTCCATAAGCAGTTCGACATCCTGACGGACGATCTCAAGAAGCATATCGAAGAGGGATACAAGGTATATATCTTGGCAGAACAGCAAAAGCAGTTGGATCGCTTGAAGGCGATTCTGGAAGCCCCCTCCGACTCCCCCATAGAGGGGGAGAGAAATGCAGTCTCTTTTATCCCGATCAACGCGACGTTGCATGAGGGATTTGTGGATAAGGGATTGAAGATTTGCTGTTATACCGACCACCAGATCTTCGAGCGCTACCACCGCGTAACGATGGCGAGTGAGAATGCGCGAAGAGGAAAGGCAATCATCACGTTAAGAGAGATCAACCAGTTGCAGATCGGCGACTACGTGGTTCATAGCGATCACGGAATTGCTAAGTTCGGTGGGTTAGTGACAACGCCGGTGAACGGTAAGCCGCAGGAGATGATCAAACTCAACTACCGCGACGGTGCGAATGTGTTCGTTAGTATCCATAACCTGCACCGCATCAGTAAGTACAAGGGGCGTGAAGGTTCGGAACCGACGATTGCTCGTCTGGGTTCAGGCGCTTGGGAACGACTCAAAGAGCGAACCAAAGATAAGGTAAAGGACATCGCCCGCGATCTGATTCGGTTGTATGCGACCCGCAAACAGCAGAAAGGTTTTGCGTACTCGCCCGACGGCTACATGCAGCACGAGTTGGAGGCTTCGTTCTTATACGAGGACACCCCCGATCAGGCTAAAGCGACGGCAGATGTGAAGCGCGACCTGGAGAGTCCGATGCCGATGGATCGACTCGTTTGTGGTGACGTAGGTTTCGGTAAAACCGAAGTAGCAATGCGCGCAGCGTTTAAGGTAGCGACGGACGGCAAGCAAGTTGCCGTACTCGTACCGACAACGGTCTTGGCGTTGCAACACTACAACACCTTCACCGAGCGAATGAAAAACCTGCCGGTACGAATCGAGTACCTGAGTCGCTTAAAGAGCGCGAAAGAGATCAAGGAGATCTTGGCAGATCTGGAAGCAGGCAAGATAGACATCCTGATCGGCACGCATAAGTTGATCGGTAAGAGCGTCAAATGGCACGATCTCGGACTGCTGATCATCGACGAGGAACAGAAATTCGGTGTGGCAGCCAAGGAGAAGCTGAAGAGTCTGCGGGCGAATGTCGATGTACTGACGTTGACGGCAACGCCTATACCGAGAACACTTCAGTTCTCGCTCTTGGGTGCAAGAGACTTGAGCATCATGACCACTCCGCCGCCGAACAGGTATCCGGTGCAGACAGAGTTGATCACCGTCGATGATGAGGACATCATCAAAGAAGCCATCGAGCTCGAGATGGCGCGTAACGGACAGATCTTCATCGTCAACAACCGTATTGAGATGTTGCCGCGTATCGAGCATAAGATACAGAAACTCTGCCCGGAGGCGCGTATCATCACGGCGCACGGACAACTGCCGCCCGGGGAGATGGAAGAGCGATTGGAGGCGTTTATCAACTACGACTACGATATTTTGTTGTCCACAACGATCATCGAGTCGGGTGTCGATATACCGAACGTGAACACAATCCTCATCTTCAGTGCGAACAAATACGGCCTCGCGGACTTGCACCAATTGCGCGGACGTGTAGGACGCTCAAACAGAAAGGCATACTGCTACTTGATTGCACCGGAGAAAGAGTTGTTGACCGAAGATGCACGGCGACGTCTGGAGGCATTGAGTACGTTTGCCGAACTTGGCGCAGGCTTCAACCTTGCGATGCAGGATCTGGATATCCGAGGCGCAGGAAACATGTTAGGTTCCGAACAATCGGGTTTCATTGCCGACTTGGGCTACGAGACGTATCAGCGGATACTGAACGAGGCGGTGGAGGAGCTGAAGGAAGAAATGAGTTTAGGGGACGCTTCGCTACAGGACGGCTCTGCGAGCCTACAGGACGCTAACGCTACAGGACACCTCTGGTGCCAGGATGCGCAGTTGGAGACGGATATAGCGGTATGTTTCCCGACGGATTATATTGAGAATATATCGGAGCGTATCACGTTGTACCGCGAGTTGGACGGCATCCGCAGCGAGGAGCAGTTATTGGACTTCCGCAAGAAGCTGATCGACCGTTTCGGTGTACTGCCCGAGCCGGCAGAAGAACTACTTGAAGTGGTACGGTTACGTTGGCTGTGTTGCCGTTTGGGCGTAGAGAAAATACTGCTGAAGGGCGAACGAATGACGCTGTACCTGGTTCAACACAAAGATGCCTACTGGCAATCGGAGATGTTCGGTAATATCGTTCAGTATGCTGTCACGCGCCCCGAGCGATGTCTTCTGCATGAAGAGAAAGATAAGAAAGGTCTGCCGACCGGCCGACGGATGGTGACCATCACGAATGTGAAAACTATCAACGGAGCGATTACACTCCTATCGAAAATAGAAAGAAACGAAATAGGGAATTAAGATATATGAAATTTATTGGAATCATACCGGCGCGTTACGGTTCGACACGTTTCCCGGGTAAACCCTTGGCGGAGATCTGCGGTAAGACCGTCATTCGTCGTGTGTACGAGCAAGCGCGTTTGGCGCTGGACACTGTAGTGGTTGCCACCGACGACGAGCGTATCTACAATGACGTAGAGTCGTTTGGCGGTAAAGTTGTCATGACGCGTGCCGATCATAAGTGCGGTACCGACCGTTGTCTGGAAGCCTACGAGGCGATCACCACTCCTTTCTGGCGTGAGCAGAACGATAAAGAGACGGTGATCATCAATATCCAAGGCGACGAACCCTTTATTCAGCCGGAACAGATAGAAGCGCTGATGGCTTGTTTTGACAAAGAGGGTACGGACATCGCTACGCTCGTTCGTCCGTTCACCGACAAGGACAGTCAGGAAGCGCTGGAGAACGTCAACACGCCGAAAGTGAAGTGGGACAAGACGACCGGTGAAGCGCAGATGTTCAGCCGCAAGGTCATTGCCTGTGCCGACGGAACGCATTATCGTCACATCGGTATTTACGCTTACCGAGCGGATGTTTTGGAGAAGATCACAAAGTTGCCGCAGAGTCCGCTGGAGATAGAAGAACGCTTGGAGCAGTTACGTTGGCTCGAGAACGGCTATCATATCCGCGTAGGTGTCACGTATACTAAGACTATCGGAATCGACACACCGGAAGATCTGCAACAGGCTATCGAATGGTATAAATTGAATGGATAACAAAAAATATTAACCTTTAAAAAAACACAATTATGGCAAAAGAAAATTGTCCGACCCCGCACATTGGTGCGCAGTACGGAGAGATTGCAAAAACGATGATCATGGCAGGTGACCCGCTGCGCGTTAAGTTGATGGCAGAGCGCTATCTGGAGAACCCGGTATTGGTGAACAACGTACGTGGTATGTTGGCTTACACCGGTACGTACAAAGGCAAGAAAGTGACGGTCATGGGTCATGGTATGGGTATCCCGTCCATCGGTATCTACTCGTACGAGCTCTTTAATTTCTATGATGTAGAGACGATCATTCGCGTAGGTTCTTGCGGTGCACGTCAGATGCACGTTGGTTTGGGTGATCTCGTGATTGCACAGGGTAGTTGTACCGATAGTAATTATGGGGCTCAATATGACCTGCCGGGTCATTTCGCTCCGTTGGCTAACTTCGAACTCTGCCGCAAAGCAGTCGATGCAGCTGAGAAACGCGGTTATAAATACCACGTAGGTAATGTACTGGCATGCGACATCTTCTATTCGGAAGACCCGCGGAAGGGCAACTGGACGAAGATGGGTGTGTTGGCAGACGAGATGGAAGCACCGTCGCTCTATATGAACGCAGCACGTGCCGGTAAGAAAGCTCTCGTTATCTGCACCGTCAGTGATCATATTTTGACCGGCGAGGCATTGTCCGCAGAAGCACGTCAGAATACTTTCACCAACATGATGGACGTTGCGTTCGATATTGTATCTGAATGAAAAAACAGTTTTTAATTCTGGTATTAGCGCTCTTGCCCCTGGGTCTCATGGCTCAGGAGCAAGAGACGGCTGATGCACAACCGGCCAAAGAGAAATCGTCCAAAGGCGGTACTCCTGTCTTCACCGGTTTCTCCGGCGGTATGATGCTGCATATCGGTTACCTCTTCTCCAGTGATCCCACCAAAGTGTTCAGTAACAGCGGCTTGGGATCTGAGTCCTACGTTAAGAGTTTACCGAAAGACGGTGTGTGCCTGGGTCTGGGTGGTACGCTGCGCGTGCATCTGCTGGATCATATACATTTAGGTGCAGAAGGATTTGTGAGCACGATGCCGCTGATGCGTACGGGATCGAATGTGCGCACAGGTTGGGGCGGCGTCATGTGTGACTACTACGGTCATTGGGGAAAGGTTCGTCCGATGATAGGTATGTCGGTCGGCGGCGGTGTGATGAAGCGATTGTACGTCCCCGAAGAAGTACCGTACGTCTTCTCCGGCGACTCTAGCACGGTGTATAACTCCTCTTTTGTGAAGACTCCGTTCTTCTACATGGATCCATATGTAGGTTTGGAGATCAATCTCAACTCGCATATGGCCATTCTTATTCGCCTCGATTACATGCTTCCATTCGGTCGCTCCAAGAGTGGATTAGCAGGCATCGGGAATGATGTCAAATGGAGCAATTTTATGACGCCGAGCGGCCCGAGATTGTATGTCGGAGTCATGTTTGGCAAACTGAAAAAGTAGAAAATAAAACAACATAGATAAATGGATAAAAATACATGGATCGGCTTTCTTTTGATAGCCGCGATTATTGTGGGCTTCACGATGCTCAACCGTCCTTCTAAGGAAGAACTGGCAGAGCGTCAACGCGTACAGGACTCGATTGCGTTCGCTCAGGCAGCGATGCAAGAGGCACAGCGTTTGGCGGATTCGGTCAGTTTTGCTATGAGTGAGGCAGAGCCAACAGCCCAACCGGTGGTCGAAGAGACCAGACCGGAGGAGCAATTTGTACAATTAGAGAATGAACACCTGCGTCTGACGCTTTCCTCTTACGGCGGTGCCATCCAACGCGCAGAGTTATTGGAGTATCATGCTTCGGGCGACAGCATCAATCCGCTGTGCCTGTTCCGCGCTGATGAGTCGTCGTTCGGTTTTACGCTCATCACGATCAACAACCGTATTCTGCAGACCTCCAAACTGATCTTCACCCCAGTGGAGAGCGATGCACCCAACAAGGCTATTATGCGTTGGTACGGTGCGAACGAGGATGCATGGCTTGATTTCGTGTATGAGTTGTCAGATGATTTCATGGTGCATCTTGCCCTCGTGCCGCATAACATGCAGAATGAACTGGCGCAGAACATCAACTCGCTTGAGCTCCAATGGCGGCAACTCATCCCTCAGCAGGAACAGGGACGTAAGTTCGAGGAGCGCTATGCCCAACTGCAGTACATGCTCGTAGGCGGTGAGATGGAGAAACTAAGCGAGAGCAAAGACGACAGCGAGAAAGAGGCAGCGCGTGTGAAGTGGATCGGATACAAAGATCAGTTCTTCTCCACCGTCCTCATTGCCGATGATGCCTTCTCTTCGTCAGAGTTCCACTCTACCCTGCAAAGCAAGTACTCGGGTTATATCAAGGAGTACAACACCCATACCTCGGTGCCTTTTGATCTGACGGGTAAGAACCCGACAGGTTTCCGTTTCTATTGCGGCCCTAACCACTACCATACCCTCAAAGCCTATGACGATGGCGTAGCCAAAGAAGATCGTTTATATCTCAATAAACTCGTGCCGCTAGGCTGGAAGATCGTTAGTTGGATTAATACGGCGCTGGTGATCCCTATGTTTGACCTCTTCACGAGTTGGGGACTGCATATCGGTATCGTCATTCTGCTGATGACCATCGTCATCAAGCTCATCATCCTGCCTTTCGTGTTCGTTTCTTATAAATCGAGCGCGAAGATGCGCGTATTGAGACCGCAGATCGATGAGATCAATGCCAGGTTCCCAGCCGATAAGATGCAGGAACGTCAACAGGCCACGATGCAGTTGTACCAGCAAGCCGGCGTGAGTCCGATGAGCGGCTGTCTGCCGATGTTGTTCCAGTTCCCGGTATTGATGGCTATGTTCTGGTTCTTACCGACCGCTATCGAGTTACGTGGCAAATCGCTGTGGTGGGCAGATGACCTCTCGACCTACGATGCCGTCTTCCATTGGAGCTTTAACATCCCGCTGTTGGGCGATCACCTGTCGCTGTTCTGTCTCTTGATGACCATCTGTAACATCGGCTACACCTATATCACGATGCAGTCGCAGGCCACTGACCCGAACATGAAATTCATGAAGTACATGATGTACGCAATGCCGCTCATGTTCCTGTTCATCTTCAATGACTACGCTGCCGGTTTGAGTTACTACTACCTGCTGTCGCTGTTCATCACGATTCTGCAGACAATGATCTTCCGTTGGAGCATTGACGACAAGAAGCTGCTCAAGGAGATGGAAGAGAACAAAAAGAAAAAAGCCGGGAAACCTAAGTCCGGCTTTATGGAGCGTTTGGAAAAAATGCAACGCGAGCAACAACGCTTAGCTCGCGAGCAGGCCAAAGCGGCTAATAAGCGACGCTAACTCATTGTCCACGAGGGCTTGTCCCTCGTTGGACAACGTCACGCCATCCTGCTCAAGCAGTTGATCGAAATGATCGCAAGCGAGCATCGGAGAGGTGATATCGATTATATGCACACATTGCGAGGCCGCAAGGCGGAAGAGTGACAAGTTATACAGCGCGTGGATATTGCGCAGACGCTCGGTCTTACCGCCTAACCAGAACAAGAGGTTCTTGCGCTCTTGCATCGACATCCCACGCGTGATAAAGGCGAAAAAGCGATTTTCGTCCATGATAGGCAGACTAACCAATACAGGTTCCTTTCCACACGCGCGTGCTTGCGCGATCTTATTTATATATAATGCCTTATAGGCAACTAAATCCATCTTGGGCTCGTGGTGTTCACCGGGATTAGCGGCGATCGCTTTCCAATCATACAACAAACCGCTCTCAGGTTGAATAATAACAGTCTTGTCCATAACGCGTAAATATTAAAGGTTCGACAACAAATAGGCTACAACAGCCGGTAATTGAAGACAATATAGTGCGACCAACAGGTCAAATCCGATACGTTTAACAGTTTTCATAAAGCATTTTGTTTTAAAAACGATGCAAAATTACTGCTTTTCGCTGAGGTGCACAACTAATTGTGATTAGTGACTAAAAATAATGACCAAAATAGCCAAATTGATGGCTAAATTCAAAATATAGGGACTAAATATGCATAATTCTCATTTCGTCACACGTTCTTTGGTGTCTATAACAACCCTACTTTTGCATGTGTTTGCCATGCCTGTTTTCTTTTTGGGTTTCCTGCTGATATATGACAGTTCATGGATGACGCGCTTCTTAGACGCCGGTTTAGGTACAGTCTTCAATGTATTGATGCTGACGAGTATTCTCATCGGTGTAGTCGGTATATCGCGTATTGTGATGACGGTTACAGGCAACAAGGTACGTCTGAGTTGGTGGCAGTACGCGTTATGGAGTTTCGGTGAGGTGTTTGTGTATTCGTGCTTTGCAGCGCTGTATATGGCATTGGTATATGGAGATTATGGCTATTTCCCTGCCTTAGGCGAGTGCCTGCGTCTGTCATTTGCCACCCTCAGTTATCCGTATATCATTTTTGCGTTGCTCATTGCCCTCATTCGTCCGGACGAGGAAGAAGCCTCCGAAGAGGATCTGGTGCGTTTTGCGGACAGTACAGGCCGCTTGAAACTCGTGATTGCCCACGATGTCATTCTGTACGTAGAGGCACAAGAGAACTACGTCTCCATTCATTATATGGAAGGCGAGAAGCAGAAAGAGTATTCGTTACGTCAGTCGATGAAGGGTATCGAAGATCTGATGGCGAAGCATGGCATTATCCGTTGCCAACGCTCTTATTTCGTTAATCCGCGTCACGTCACTGTACTGCGCAGAGATAAGGAAGGATTTATACAGGCGGAGTTGGATGTAAATAACGGCAAACAAGTGCCCGTTTCACCTAAGTACTACGAGCAACTCAGCAAAATGTTGTAAGGATTAGTGGTTAGTGGTTAGCGAATTAACGAGCATTCCGCAGGCAGCAAGGATATCTTCGCCGCGGGAACGACGGATCGTGGTAGTCAAACCGTTCTGCGTGAGATAGTCTCGGAACCACTCCATTTGTTTCTCATCGGACGCCGGAAAACGGCATTCGTTTTTTATATCCTCCACCCCGGCATGGAAGCGGATGAGGTTGATGCGGCAGTTGAGCCCTTTGAGCAAACGGATCAACTCTTTGGCATGACGGATAGAATCGTTCTGTCCATGCCAGCAGATATACTCAAAGCTCACGCGACGCTGATGGCTCCAGTCGTACTGTTTGAGGAGGGAGACTACCTCGGTGATAGATAGCATTTTCTCCGCCGGCATGATGGTTGCACGCTCTGCGGGGAAAGGATCATGCATCGAGATAGCCAGATGACACTCACTCTCGTCTAGGAACCGTTTCATAGCAGGAACGCCTACCGTCGAGACGGTGATGCGCTTCGGTGACCACGCGCAGCCGTACGGTGCGGTCATGATCTCCAAGGAACGCAGGACATTATCGATATTATCCATCGGTTCACCTTCGCCCATATAAACCACATTAGTCAAATCATCAAAGTAAAAAATCTGATTGAGGATCTCAGCCGGAGAGAGGTGACCATGAAAACCGAGCGTACCGGTCATGCAGAACTTACACCCCATCTTACAGCCCATCTGGGTGGACACGCAGAGTGTCGCGCGGTCTTCTTCGGGGATATAGACGGACTCGATAAACTGATTGCCTACGGCAAAGAGGTACTTACGCGTACCATCCACACTAACGGCCTCGCGTACCGGGGCATGGCGACCGATGGTGTATTGGGCTTTGAGTGCCTCGCGTCCCTTGAGGGAGATGTTAGTCATCTCGTCAAAGGACGTCACACGACGGACATAGAGCCACTCCGCCAGTTGTTTACCGGCAAATCGCTGCAATCCGACGTTTAGCGCGACCTCTTGCAGTTCAGTTAATGTTTTTCCCAGAAGAACCTCCATCAGTCTTTGAGCATCGTCACGTCCACATGCGGATAAGCGAAGGTGAAGCCTTGTGGCGGCAGTTCAGTGTAGAAACGTTCCTGCAGACCGAAGAACACGTCCCAATAATCGGCAGCGCGTACCCACGCACGCACGACGAACGTGATATCGTTCTCATTGAGCGATTTGAGTGCCACAAACGGCGCAGGGATTGCGTCCATGCGGTAGTTAACCGTGGAGAGTTGGTAGGCCGATATATTGAGTTCCTTATAGAGTTTCTTCATGTCCGTCTTTGCCTTCAGCACGCGCTTATCGCTGTTCAGGATGGCCAGTATAGCCTCTTTGCAAGCCACCGCATCAACGCCGTAGGACACACTCACGAGCCATTCAACACGCCGCAGCGGGCGACCGTTATAGTTATTGATCACACCATTTGAGAGCGCTCCGTTGGGCAGAATCACTACTCGGTTATCCGGCGTCAGCACTTTCGTAGCAGTTATATTGACCTCTATCACTTTTCCCGTCACGCCTTGCGCCTCGATCAGGTCACCGGCTTTGAATGGCTTGAAAGCGAGTAGCATCAGGCCACCGGCGAAGTTCTGTACCGTTCCTGAGAGCGCCATACCAATCGCTAAACCACCGGCAGCGAGCAGCGCCGCCAAGGAAGTGGTATCCACACCGAGCGTACTGATGGAGATCACCACCAGCAGAACGGTCATTGAGATGGAAACGAAAGAGGTGACAAACGAAGCGATAGTGGGTTCCGTACCACGCTTGTCAAACAAACGCTTGAGGATGTTCTTCACCCAGCGAATGAGGAAGACACCGACAACAAAGATAATGAGCGCTGCCAGCACTTTGATACCAAACTGAATGGCTTTGTCCGCAAAGATCTGCCAGAAGCTATCCGGATCTTCTTTGGCTAACGCAATCATCTGCCGCGCGCCCTCACGTACCGAGTCACGCCGTTGTTGGATCTGTTCCGCCGTGGGAGTAGCCACTTGGAGTAAAACATACAGCAGGTTCATACTTATCGAATTCTATCGGCAGCCCGCACGAGTGCCTCATCTTTGAGGATACGGCGCGTGGCCATCATGGTTAATACCAAACAAACGAGGGGAAACGAAGCCCAGGGCAGGATATGCCACTCGACGCCCAAACTCATCTTCGCGAGCCATATATAGATCGCCAGCACGCCGTAGTAACCGAGGCAGAGCATGACGGTGAAGATATTAAGCCGCGCTTGCACCAGGCGTTTGTTGTACAAGAAGATGTCGATCAGCGCCAATACCGGAATCAGGATCGTTGTCAGCAACAATCCCCATAAACCTTGCAGCGGTGCACCGCCGAGCGCACTCAGTTCATACACTTGCAGTTCCGTTCCTTCCGGCGTCACGAGTTGTACCACCGGCAGCCAGATCAGGGCGATACCCAAGGCCACAACGGCCAATAAATACAATGTTTGTACTCTCTGTATCATTTTTTTGCCTCCTCTAAACTTGCACATTTGTCGCCATGTGCGTTGACCCATCCTATCTGACGGGCGGGGTTACCGACCATCAGAGCGTACGCCGGTACATCTTTGGTCACCACCGATCCTGCGCCTATCAGGCAGTACTCGCCTAACTCATGCCCGCAGACGATAGTAGCGTTCGCTCCCACCGACACACCGCGGTGCAGGATCGTCTTGCGGTACTCATCTTTGCGACTGACCGCCGCGCGGGGGTTGATGACATTGGTGAACACCATCGAAGGCCCCAGGAATACATCATCCTCACAGATCACGCCGGTATAGACAGAGACGTTGTTCTGGATCTTACAATTACGTCCCAACACCACATCGGGTGAGATCACCACGTTCTGACCGATGTTACAGTTCTCGCCGATGGTACAGCCGGACATGACATGACTGAAATGCCAGATCTTCGTGCCCTTACCTATCGTGCAACCTTCGTCCACATAAGACGACTCATGTACAAAAAAGTCCTTATCCATTAGAAGAAATATCTCAAAATATCGTTTCCGTTCGCAAAAACAAGTAGCGCTATCAGCAACCAGAATCCTATATTGTTGGCTATCTCGAGGAACTTATCGCTGGGTTTGCGGCGCGTGATCATCTCCACCAGCAGGAAGAGGATGTATCCGCCGTCGAGTGCCGGGATAGGCAGGAAGTTCATGAACGCCAGAATGATACTGAGGAAGGCGGTCATGTGCCAGAATGCGAACCAACTCCAGTAAGCGGGGAACATCGAACCGATAGCACCGAAGCCACCAAGCGACTGCGCACCTTCTTTGGTGAACACGAGTCGGAACTGCTTCACGTACATCGACAGAATGTCCCATCCGTATTGAATGCCTGCCGGAATGGCCTGCCAGAAGGAATAATCGGTGTGCTCAAACTCAAAAATATTCCACTTCATCGCCACACCCATCTTGCCTTGGTCGCCAATGAACATACGTGCTTGTTGGAGCTCGCCGTTACGGTAATAATCGACGGTCACAGAATCGCAGGCATGCCGCTGTAACTCTTCGGTCATGAGGATGTTACATGGTGTCGCAACACCGGCAACTGCCACGATACTATCGCCTTTCTCGATACCGGCATAAGCCGCCGCATTATCGGGGAAGACGGAGTCCACTACACACGGAATCCACTCTGCTATAAGCGTAAAATGCCGTTTCTGATAGTTCTTATCCGCCCGGGCTTTCTCGCGTTCAGCCTTATCAAATGCGTTCTGCTGCGCCAGATAACGCGTACCGAGGTCTTCGCTCATCGTCAGTGCCACGGTATCCGCACCGCGTAGCACAACGACCTCCTGTTTTCCTTCGATGATGATGGATTGTACGACCTCCGAGAGAGTCTCGGGTTCCTGACCGTCAATAGTGAGGATGCGGTCTTGTTGCTCAAACCCCTCGTCGAGCATGATCTGGGAGTAATAAAGTCCTGTCGTCACATTGCGCAGCGGCAATGTGTCCTGTCCCCAATGCCAGAGGAGCATCGTGAAGATGACGAGTGCACCGATGAAATTGACCAATATACCACCTAAGATAATGAGCAGTCGTTGCCATGCGGGTTTGGAACGGAACTCCCACTCCTGCGGTTCTGCTGCCAAGTCTTCGGTGGAATGGGTCTCATCCACCATACCGGCTATCGCACAGTAACCACCGAAAGGCAGCCATCCGATACCCCACTCTGTGTTCTCCGGATGTTTCTCCCATTCCTTGTCCTCATTGGCGGCAAAGACCTTCATATGCCATTTGCCGTCAAACTTCTTAAAACGAATCAGACTGCGCCTGGGGTTAAAGAATAAGTAGAATTTCTCTACGCGTACCTTAAAAATCTTCGCAAATGTAAAATGTCCCAACTCGTGTATCAACACCAGAAAAGACAGGGCTAAAATCAATTGTATTGCTTGTATCATAATAAACTTTCTGCTATTTTTCTAGCTTCTTTATCGGTCTGAACATAATCTTCGTAACTCGGTTTGGCAATAAAGGCCGCCTTCGCCATCGTCTCGCTGATCACCTCACTCATCTGCAGGAACCCGCAACGTCCTTCCCTGAAAGCAAGATTAGCCACTTCATTGGCAGCGTTCAGCACACACGGTATATTTCCTCCTCGACGCATCGCTTCGTAAGCCAACCCTAAGTTCGGGAAGCGCTTCAAGTCCGGTTGCTCGAACGTCAGGTCTTTGAGTGCGAACAAGTCTGCCCGCGGGAAATCACTGGCTAATCGTTCGGGGAATGAGAGGGCGTATTGTATCGGCAGCCGCATGTCCGGTGCACCAAGTTGTGCTTTGATAGCGCCGTCGGTGAACTGTACGGCCGAATGCACGATTGACTGCGGGTGAACGAGCACTTGTATCTTCTCCACCGGCACACCAAACAACCACTTCGCCTCGATGACCTCAAAGCCCTTGTTCATCATCGACGCCGAGTCGATGGTAATCTTCGCACCCATCTCCCAGTTCGGGTGTTTGAGTGCATCGGCCGCCGTGACGGTCTTCATCTGCTCGAGGCTATACGTTCTGAACGGTCCACCGCTCGCGGTCAACAGGATCTTCTCTATCTCACTGCGGTCTTCGCCCACGAGGGACTGGAAGATCGCGCTGTGTTCGCTATCCACAGGCAGGATCGGTGTATGGTGCTGAACGGCCAGGTTGCAGATGATCTCACCGGCCACAACGAGCGTCTCTTTGTTGGCGAGAGCAATCGTCTTACCGGCTTTGATAGCCTCAATAGTCGGCCGCAGACCTGCGTAACCAACCATGGCTGCCACCACGATATCAATACTCGGCATCGTGACCACCTCCGCGATCGCCTGCGCACCAGCCCACACTTTTCCGGTAAAGCCGAGCGCCGAGAGCTGACAGCAGAGCGGTTCGTAGAGCGATTCGTCCGCTATGCATACCACCTCGGGCTTGAACTCGCGTGCCTGCTCAATGAGCTTATCGATACTCCGATGCGCACAGATAGCGTACACGCCGTACCGCTCAGGGTAAGCGCGCACGACATCCAGTGTCTGCGTGCCGATACTTCCCGTCGAACCCAATATACAGAGTTGTTTCACCATACAATTACCTCTTCGGGGTTAACGAACTTACCGTCATCCCATAACTCAATAATGATATCGTGTTCGCCGTCCATCACACCAAGCGACTCTCCGCGCTCAACGGCCGTACCCTGTTGCTTGAGTGCCGTCGGCACATGACGATAAATAGTCATGTAACTGCCGTGCTGCAACGCGAGCGTGAAGGTGTTATCTGCCATGCGTTCGACGCTCACGAGTGTACCGCGCATCACGGCCAGCACGTTCTCGTTCTTCCCTACCCGTACCGTCGTACCATAGAGGCGCAGATCGGGTCGAGCAGGTTGGATGATGACACCTCGCACGGGGCGTTGCAGTTGGCGAACGGTGCGTGTGGCGCTGTTATCGAATAGCAGCAACCGGTCACGCTCTTTCTGCTCGTACTGCGCTTTGAAAGCCTCGGTCGCTTCGTTGGGTTGTGCCACGAGCGCCGCACGCTCCACGCGCTGGAGACTGTCCAGACTCTGCACGCTATCCGTCTCTATATCGCCGGCCGTCAGTTGTTTGATCACGTCCAGGTACTGCCGTTGTACCGCCAGACTGGTCTGCAGCGAATCGACACGCGCCGACTCCTGTACGAGCTGTTGACGCAGACTCGCGCTATAACCCGGCAGCACATTACGCAGTGGCGTATAGACAATCAGCACGGAGAGCAACACGATGAGCGAAAGGATCGAGATGGTGATGATGCTGATAGCCCCCAACAGACTGACGCGGAAGTGAAACACCTCGCGCAGCGTCAGGTCGTCCAGCATCGCCAAACGATATTTATGTCTTTTATTCGCCATTAGAGAATCGTGCAACCCACGCAGGGTTTGAGTTGTTTAAAGAAATCATTGCCTTTGTCGTCCACGAGGATGAATGCCGGGAAGTTCTCCACTTCGATCTTCCAGATAGCCTCCATGCCGAGTTCAGGGTACTCCACGCACTCGATGGACTTGATGTTGTTCTGCGCCAAGATAGCTGCAGGACCTCCGATAGAGCCGAGATAGAAGCCACCGTGTTTCTGGCAAGCGTTGGTCACGTCAATCGAGCGGTTACCTTTCGCAAGCATGATCATCGAACCGCCGTGATCCTGGAACTCATCGACATACGGATCCATACGTCCGGCGGTCGTAGGCCCCATCGAACCGCACGCCATGCCTGCCGGGGTCTTTGCCGGGCCTGCATAGTAGATTGGATGGTTCTTGAGGTACTCCGGCATTGGTTCGCCTGCATCCAGACGCGCTTTGATCTTCGCATGCGCGATGTCACGGCCTACGATGATCGTACCGTTGAGACTCAAGCGGGTACCAATCGGGTACTTAGTCAGGATCTTGCAGACGTTTGCCATCGGTTGGTTGAGGTCGATACGTACGGCATCGCCTTCACCGGCTTGACGCAACTCTTCCGGAATCAACGAAGCAGGGTTGTTATCGAGTTTCTCGATCCATATACCGTCTTTGTTGATCTTGCACTTGATGTTACGGTCGGCAGAGCAGCTCACGCCCAGACCGATCGGGCACGAAGCACCGTGACGCGGCAGACGTACGACCCGTACGTCATGCGCCATGTACTTACCGCCGAACTGTGCACCCAGACCGATCTTGTATGCCTCTTGCAGCAACTGTTTCTCGAGCTCGATATCGCGGAAAGCACGGCCGGTCTCGTCACCCGAAGTAGGCAGGCTGTCATAGTAATGCGTGCTCGCTAACTTAACGGTCAGCAGGTTCTTTTCTGCAGACGTACCGCCGATGACGATCGCGATGTGGTACGGCGGGCAAGCAGCTGTACCGAGGCTCTTCATCTTCTCTACGAGGAACGGAATGAGCGTACCCGGGTTCTGGATACGTGCCTTGGTCTCTTGATAGAGATAGGTCTTATTGGCCGAACCGCCACCCTTGGTTACGCAGAGGAAACGGTACTCTGCACCTTCGGTCGCCTCGAGGTCGATCTGCGCCGGCAGGTTACACTTGGTGTTCACCTCGTCGTACATATTAAGCGGTGCGTTCTGGCTGTAACGCAGGTTGCACTCGGTATAGGTGTTGAACACACCCTTACTCAGAGCCTCTTCGTCGCAGAAACCTGTCCACACTTCCTGACCTTTCTCGCCGTGGATAATCGCCGTACCCGTATCCTGACAGAGGGGCAGTTGACCCTTGCAAGCCACCTCCGCATTGCGCAGGAAGGTCAGTGCTACATACTTATCGTTTGCCGAAGCCTCCGGGTCACGCAGGATCTTCGCCACTTGCTCGTTATGCGAGCGACGCAGCATGAAGCTCACATCATGGAAAGCCTGTTGTGCCATCAGCGTCAGCGCCTCCGGTTGCACTTTCAGAATCTCGTGTCCTTCAAACTCGCTGACCGACACATAGTCCTTCGTCAGCAGATAATACTCAGTCTCGTCCTTGCCGAGCTGAAACATCGGTGCATACTTAAATTCCATATGATTGTGTTTTTATTGTTCGATATATTTGCGTTTGTTATAGATGATGACCTGTCCGCGTTGTGCATTCTGAACGGGTCGGCCGAGTAGGTCGTACGCTTGACCGTCTTCCGTCTCTTCGACAGTGAAGATACCCTGTTCGCTCGGGGTATGAACCCTCAAAACGCCTTCGAGATCATCGGTCACGTTCGTATAAGCAGGGTTCGTGCCGGTGGTCTGATCTTCGGTGATGGACTCGATGACCGGTTGTACCATCTGGAAAGAGAGGGTCATCACCGCCTCCTCAATGATAGGACGCGTGATCGGATTGAGACTGCTGCTGTCCAATACCTCCTGCAGCAACGCCATCATGTGGGCTTGCAGCGAATCGAGTACCTCCTGTTTCTCCGGTTGCATGGGTTCATTACCCTCCGAGTGCAGCAGATAGAGGTTCGCTACGTCCGTACCCATATGCCGCATGAACAGTTCCGTACGCCCTTCATCGGTCGAAGGGATGCCGTCGAGCATACTCATGATGCTGGCGGGCGCGAGCGTCTCCACCTTACTCCAAGCGCGAGCAGACATACTCGGGATGATGCTCAGCGTGTGCTCCGCCATCCATGCGCGGCTGTAACTGTACAAGTCCTCGATCGTATCGAGCGCCATGAGGTAATCGGTCTGCAGGCTGATGGTCTGACGGTCTTGCGCGATCTCCAACCAACGGTACGGGCAGGGGAAGGTGATAGGCGAACCCGAACTGATCTCCACGAGGCTATCAAGCTCCGTACCCGAAGTCGGGTTATAGAACGCCGTGCTCACACTGCCCACATGCATATGACCGGTCAGCACCACATGTACCTTATGCTGCGCGAGCAGTTGGGCAATCGTCTCTGCTCCTTTGAGTTGACAAGCAGAAACGATATTCGACTGCTGGTCAAAATGATCCATCAGTTGCCAGTGACACATACCGATCACCAGGTTACCCTTGGCTACCGCCGCATCTGCTTGCGCTAACAACCAGTTGAGCGTGTTCTCCGATAACTCACCCGTACCGGCATTACCGCGTACGCCGTCGATAGCCAGTATGGTCACCCCGGGGAAGGGTTCGGCTACATAACTATGCGACTCCGTGTCACGGATCGCACCCATAAAGTCCACATATAATGCATCAAACGCCGCATCGGTGACGTCTGCACTCAGATCATGGTTTCCGGGAATAAGAAGCGTCGGGATGCCTAAGGTCTGCAGATGTGCCTTCACCCATGCATGGCTCTCCGGTTCACCGTCTTTGGTCAGGTCGCCGGGAATCAGTAGTAAGTCCGGCTGATAAGCCGCAGCCGTGTCCATCAATGCCTCAAAGGCCGCCGGGCTCAGATCGATCATCTTACGCTGTTTCGCCATCATGGCATCCAGCGCCTCACCCTCCGGCATCAACTCCGGCGCCAACACATGCGGGTCAGCTATCACCATCACCCGCTCCGCACGCAGTGCACCCATGCTCAGCAGCGCTCCGCATATACCTATAATAAGTCCTTTTTTCATACCTTTCTATTTGCTAGCCGTTAAAACGGCTGCAAAGGTACGAAAAAAAAAGCATATATGCAAGTTTTTGACGGAAATTAGTCTTCTTTTTTCGCGGGAACCCCTAAAACAGTGTACATCCGGCCGTCCGGCAGAAGGATATACGGGGTGTTGTGACGGATGATGACCAGCCCACGCAAATGGCGCTCAGAAAGGCTCGTGGTGTTCAAGTCAGTCAGCATCGTATCGGGATCGTTGATCGACCGCCAGAAGCCGTTCTTATGAATAAACGCCTCCCCGATCTCGGCATCGATGGTCTGCCGCAACGAACCGTCATCGTTCCGCAAAGCAGCGGACGTCACCGGCTGCGCCGTGTAGTGACGACTCTCAAAGACACCGGTCAGTTGGTTAATCACATCGCTGGAAGCAGCGCCGTGAACGAAGACCACTTGAGCCGTGCTGTCCTCGCCGGTTATATCCGCTCCGCTCGCGGTCGTGTAGAGTGCCCCTTCGACCTGCACCGTCCCGCCCACATGCAGTCGAGCGGATACCAAGACCGTATCCCGCGGACAGGTCTTCCAACTCGGCGAATAAGTCACCGTCGCATAGCGGCGATCTTTATACGAACCCCACTCCGCCTCGTCATACAGGTAAAGACGGGTGTTGAGCGGAATATGCAGTTGTGCCTCGGGCGCTACCTCCAGAACCGAACCCGGCAGAAAAACGATATCGTGCGGGAAAGTCAAACGACCGGACGCTACGCGGATGGTGTTATTGGAGCCTATCGGCAGCACATAGCGGGTAGATAGCAGACTGTAGTTACTCAAAATCGAGTTATCCACCGGCACACTGAGCTCTTCGAGGCTTATATCGCCGCTGATCGTCCAGTTCACACGGTCATGCGCGGCATCGTACTCCTTGCGCAGGAAGGTCTCATCGTCCGCATTAGAGGGGATGACGAACAGGGCATTATGACTGTCCACGATGCGTACTTCATCGTGCGTACCTATAAAACCACCCGCCGCAATCACGGCCGAACCGAGCGCCTGACTTCCGGCGTGATAAACGATCGGACACTCGATATTCTGGTAGAAGAAATGCGTGATGGGGAAGACACGTTGGGGGTTATTGATCATCGGCTGCGTCACCTGTCCGCCTTTCCAATCGCCGAACTGTACAAACTCATGCACGATAGCCCCGCGCTTGGCAGTGATGGTACCCTGCCCCGTTATATACCCCCATCCGAACAGTTCACTGCCGGCATCCAGTTCGATGGAGGCCGTCGGTGCCATATGAATGCGTCCGTAGGATCCACCGACCGTTCCCGTAACGCTCTCCTCTTTGTATTGAGCACCGCTCACTTCAATCATGCCCCCAGGATCGACTATAATCCGCACATTGTCCATCACCTCCAATCGCGCGAACTCCATCCGCTTGTTACCGGATTCGGTAAGGCGTCTGGCAGGCGTACCGATAGCAGTCTTTTGGTTTTCTTCGCAACCCACCACCAGACTCATGTCTTCGCCCACATAGAACGTGCTACCGTCGGCGTCAGCGTTCAACTGGCAGTCAGCCACCACAACAATAGTCATGGGCGTCACCTCAAACTGCACGAAGCGCAGCGCCTCAGCCACACTGGTAAACGATTGTTGGAGTGCGCCGGTGGTGGTGTTATACACTCTCGCCACCTCCACGCCCGGGTTACTGATCGGCCGGATGACATATGCATACCCGGCTGCCGCCTCTGCACCCAACGTGAGGTGATAGAGTCCGTAGGCGGGTGGTATATACATCGGAAGGTTCTCGCTGAGCGAGTAGTAGCCGTTGTAGAACCACATCTTGCCTTCCATCTTTGCGTTCTTATTCACCACATAGGCTTTCTCCGGCGCCTCCGCTTTGAGCATACAGTCATCCAGACGCACGCTGTCCACCTCTCTAGCCACGTAGAACGCATAGGCGGACTCTTCGGCGGCAACGGCAGTTAACGTATCGGAGATCAGATGTATCGAGCCGTTGGTATAGAACGCATAAGCGGATTTCTGTGCATTCACGCGGATGTGACAACTGTCGATATCCGCGTTGTCATAGCAGTTGACGCCGTACACACGCACACTGCCTTGCGCCTCCAGATTGCAGTCGCGCGCCGTCAGGCGGGACGTCGCAGTACCCGTGAGGGCGATCACCGATTGCGAATAATCCGGTTGACCGATAGCGCGGATGGTACACCGCCGCAGGCTCGCAGACATATTATTGCTGACCGTCACACCGCGCACATTCGCATTGAGTAGCGTGTCGGCCTCATCCATATGACACTCGCTGCGAAAAACACAATCCTCCGCCGTCATCGAGCCTATCTGCACATACGCGCCGTAAGCCGTGATATGTCGCGCATCGGCATCGAAGAGACAGCGTTGCGCTACGCAGGGCGCGTCGGCATGGTAGGAATGGTAGGCGTAGGCATCCTTGAACGTAGCAGCCACCCGAATCGTATCGTCCGTCATCGTGAGCGGGCAACGGCTCGTCAGTCCGCGGGCACTCTGCTTGGCGGTCACATCGATATGCGTACGGACAACCTGCGCCTGATCCGTGAGGTGCAGCGACGTGTCCGAATGGTTGATGCTGATGCCGTAGGCCGTCGTGCTGTCGATACGCACGTTCACCTCACAGTCCGCTATCGAGACGCGGCTGTAGGCGGTGATGCCGTAGGTGTTCCTATGCGCGTTAACCGTCACGTGGCAGCGTTCTATCATCGCCTGCGACACCGCGTTCTTATCGCCGCTCGCACCGATACCCGTTCCCGCTCCGCTACTCGTCACCGACACTTGACAGTCCCTTATCTGCAGCGTTCCGCGCGAACCGACACTCACGCCGGTGGCGGCCGCATTGCGCATTGTCGAGTCGGCATTGTTCACCGCTTCTATCGTCAGCGAGTCCACGATCAGATGTCCTTTGCTCACGGAAACGGGGTATATACGACTGTTCACCGCCCGCGTCACCCATAACCGCCCGCCGGGACGGGAAGAGGTCAGATGGAGCGTCAGCGTATCGACGCCCAGCGAGAGGAGCGTGGTTGTGTTCGGGGTCTCACATAAGGTGTCGCCCAAGGCGTAACCGTTCAAGTCAATCGTCAGGTTTGTTCGGATAGACTGCGCCCTCGCCGCGCCCTCGAAGGTCACATCGCCTAACAAGGTCATCTGCGCCTCCTGAGCTCTGTTTGCAATCTTCAATGCGTCCGCGAAAGCACTGTAATAGGTCGTATCCCCGTTCGCACACAACCGAAGAGACGGCGTCTCTTCCGCCATCACCCACGACGTGAGCATGAGCATACATCCTATCAGAACATCCGCATGACGCATCTATTTTTTATCTTACTTCTTGACCTTGCAAGGTATAAACCTTCTCCCCACGAAGGATGAAGATCTGACCGTTGCGAAGGAGTTTAGAGGCTTGGTTGGTATCGCCGATAGTATCGAATCCGGTCGGAATGTCCTCCTCTGCACCGGAAGTCGTGAAGTCGGATACGTACTCTTCTACCACCTCTTCGTTCTCGTCTTTAGCGATGACGGTTACTTGATAATCCGTACCACTTTCCAATCCGGTGATCGTAAAGCGGAGACCACCGTTTTCGGTCTTCACCGCAGCAGGTGCTTGAGCACCACCGCGTCTGCCCGGTGCAAAGGCAATTCCCAGTAATTGTCCGTTTGCATCGAAGATCAGCCTGCATATCACCACACCGTCTTTGGATACCAGAATTGTGTACGTATCAGCGCCTTCGGAAACAGGCCATGTGATCGTTACATTATTGTCTGCCGGAACCGTTTCGACTTCCTCAATGACTTCCGTTACCGTTTGCGCATCGATCGTTTGTATATTGGGGAAATCACGCCATCCTGTTGCTATTTGGTACTTGCTCACCGAAGCCGACAGCACATGGAGCGTACAATGGAACTTATTGATGCCGTCAAATGTATTGCTGTACACCACACAAGGTTCATCGCGGTATGCGTAAATCTCCTCCAGCCCAACACAGTTGTAGAAGGCTTTTTCGTATATGGTTGCCACCGTCGTAGGAACGCTGATATGCTTAATCGTTGCATAATTGGCAAATGCGCCCTGACCAATAGCCGTTACGCCTTCGGCAATAATCAGATTCTCCACGGCTGTGGGTGCTTCTGCACCGAAGGTATAGTTGCTGTTCAGTGCTCCGTTTCCGCTGATGGTAAGCGCTTTGGCTGTTGCGTCGTATTCCCATATGAGCGCTAGACTGTCGCCGCAATAACCTATTCTATCCACCGCGAAATAGGCAATAAACGTAGAGTCCCGTGTAACGTCAATTCGGCGAGGATTAGTCTTACTTCCGTCCGACCAGCGAACAAAATGATAGCCATAATTAGGCGTAGCCCAAATGAGAACAGTTGAGTCTACTGCGAAGGTTCCCGAGCCGTAAGCAGTACCATAATTGGAATCGTTGACAGCCACGGAAATCGTGTACTGCACACTTGGAATCGGAAGGATATTGGTAAAGTTCTTCCATTGATTAGCAGCGCGATAATATTCGATCGATTCTGCCGGAACATAGAGCGGAATAGATTTGTCCACCCCGTCAAAGACATGACCATCCAACGAAGGAAGCTCCACTGCCTCACACGTAATGGAGGTCAAACCGGAACAACTCTCAAAAACTCCGTATCCTAAGGTATCGACGCTACTCGGAATTGTTACAGAACTCAAACCGTAGCAATAGGAGAACGCAAAATCCTTCATCGTTCTAACGGTATTGGGTATCGTCACTGATGTCAAACCGTAGCATTCGCTGAACGACCATTCATCAATAACCCGAACGCCGTCAGGTAGGGTGTATGCGCCCCGCTTACCACCCGGATATTGAATCAGTTTTTGTACGTCTTTAGTAAATACAACACCGTCTATCGAACAATAATTCGGATTACTCGGTGCGACATTAATTGCAGTCAAACCGGTGCAACCTGCGAAAGCAGCAGGGGCATCTTTGTGCCTTGGATTATAACTGAATTCCAACACACTGCTTGGAATAGTAACAGATGTCAGACTGCTGCATCCGGCAAAGGCACCATACCATATATACACAACACTATCCGGTATTACAATCGACTCCAATGACCTACAGTCTTCAAACGCCCCGTACTCAATCTCTGTCACGTTATTGGGCATAACCACAGATGTTAACGAATCACACAGCAAGAACGTTTGATGGGCAATTCTGGTAAGATCGTTCGGAAGCACGATAGATGTCAAACTGTTGCATCTATAAAATGCCGCGCCTTGTATCTCTGTAACGCTGTTCGGGATATTAATGGAGGTCATCGCGCATTCGGAGAAAGCATGCGAGCCTATCCATTTCGTGCCTTTGCGGATAGTATACGTGTTTAATGTCTTATCTGCTGCCTCCACCAAATAGTTCCCCACGTAACGAAGATTATCTTCAACAGGCAAACTGCTGCAACCTTCAAAGGCTCCCTCTCCAATGCTTATAACGTTTTCAGGCAGATTTACCGATGTCAAAGCAGCGAATTCATAGAAAGCATTCCTACCAATATGTGTTACGCTATCACTG
>Ga0310694_10001078_pt1 | contig 32295 bp, 27 predicted proteins | sample 174DNAGHGhighgp2_FD_203884 | JGI IMG/M metagenome (GOLD analysis project Ga0310694, IMG submission 203884) | Sheep rumen microbial communities from Palmerston North, Manawatu-Wanganui, New Zealand - 1742 DNA GHGhigh gp2 (v2) (version 2) | ecosystem: Host-associated > Mammals > Digestive system... | reverse complement strand
TGGCCGCAGAGAAGATAATGCTGATACAGCACTGCCGGATCGCTCCCAAGTGCCGCCACCACATCCGGATTGGCTGCCGCATAATACTCGGGGTCAAATACATTTCCGTCCGGCATCTGCTGCGGAGCCGCAAGAACTGTCCCGGAGCAGGCGATAAACACGGTAAGTGCCGTTACGATCGAAAGCAAAAATCTCTTCATAGACATAAAAAAGCCTCCTTTCCGACTGGCTGTATGATCGATGTGGGATACGTTTTTTATTCTACCCTACACCTTATCATCCGTCAATCATCCGGAGGCTCATTTCCCGTCTGCCGGGCTTAAATGTACAATAAAACTCCCACGAGCGGCCGTTTAACGATCCGGCCCGACTCCGCTGACCGTCGCCGGTCCGTCACCGATCGTTACTGATCCGAGAACTTGCAGTCTTCCAGGAATATTTCCGCCCCGTTCGAAAAGTCCGGATAGACGTTATCCCGGAACATGCAGCGCCGGAAGCCGATATTACTGCTTTCCGCAATGGGGGCCACGAAAGTGGACGCATAGGATCCTTCATCGATCACGTTGTTGCTGAATTCACAATCGGCAAACCACACGTCGCAGCTGTTATACAGCATGATCATGGAAGAACTCACATTGTCATGCATATCGCAGTTGTCAAACGATGCCGAATAACATTCCGAAAGCCACATGATCCCGTTCGTGCAGTGCTCGATCTCGCTGTCCGTGCACCGGATCAATGTCGTGTTATCACACTCCAGTCCGTAGGTCCCGCTGCCGTTGAGGTTACAGTTGCTGATCCGCAGATCATAGACCCCGTCCGTATAGATCACGCTCCCGGTACAGCCGCCCGCCGGCACGTTGTGAACGCATTTGATTCCGTCCAGGAAAACGTATTTGCTGTCGTTAAACTGTAACACCGGTTGGTCCGGCGCATCCGTGCTGATCGTTACATCCGCGCCGTCCTTCGCCGCAATGCACAGACAGTTCACATTATGGATCACGATATGATCCGTTCCGAATCCCCACGGATCAAACCATACTTTCCGGGTATCCGTCCGGTTTGCGATCCCGGACAGATTATAATCGCCCTCATTCAGAAGGATCTTCGTATGATCACCGATCGCAGCGATAAGTTCCTCTGCCGTGGAAACCTCTACGATCCTGTCATAGCGGAAGTCTGAGGCATGCTCCTCCGCCTCCGATCCCTCCTTTACGAACGTCGTAAAGACCAGATAGGTGGACGTCCCATCCTCATATTCGGTATCATACCGCTCGTATGACATCATTTCATCGTCATCCGTCAGGGTAACGGAGATCTTCAGGGATTCCAGATCCGGATGCCGGACCGTGGCATACCACTCCGTATTATCGCAGGTCTCATAGAGTGCCCCTTCTTCGATCGTTACCGGCAGATGATAGCAGGTATTGCTCCATTCATATTCCTGCATCTGATAGTCCGCGTAGAGGATCCCCTCGTCAAGATAAAACTCGATCTCCTTCCGGATCCCGCCGTCATCCTCAGCCATATGGAAATACCAGTCTTCCGGATCTGCGCCCGCAAAGCCCTCATTGGCACAGACAAAGTTCCATTTCCCGCAAAGTTTCCCGGCGATATCCGCATCCTCCGCGTCCGCTTCCTGTTTCCCGTCAGCGTCCGCTTCATCATCTTCTTCCTCTTCCTCCGCTTCTTCGTCCGCGTCCTCGCCGGCTGCGCTTCCGCTGCGGCTTGCGCCGGTATCGTCACTCTTGCCGCAGCCCGCTGCGCAGAGGGCAGTCAGACCGGCCAGCAATATACACAAAACTCTTTTTTTCATTGTTCCTTCCTTTCGCGATCGCTAAATGGTAAGACACCCCCGGACTTTAGCCTACCGGTTCGTCATCCCACTCACAGTCTTCCGTCACCACACTGTCGAAGTTGGAGAATACCCCGCCGGTGTTATCGACAAAATGGCAGCGTTCAAAGCTGATCATAAAGCAGTTTTCGCCGCAATTTGCAAAGTAGTTCGTCCCGTTCTCCCGGTCGATAAAGTTGTTCCGGAACTCACAGTCATGAAAATCGACATTGCCGCAGTTGGACAGGTTGATCATGCTCATGTCCGAATTGTCGTGCATCGAGCAGTCCGCAAACTCCACGCTGTAGGTATTGATCAGCTGCACGATCCCGTAAGTGCACTCGTAGATCTCCACATGATCGAAGGAGAGGTAAAAAGAATCCATCGCATCGACCCCGAAGGTGCCGCAGCCGTACAGGCGGCAATTGCTCATACGCAGATGCTCCACGCCGTTCAGCTCGATCACGCTGCCGCTGCAGTGCCCCGGCTCGACATGATGACCGAAAGTGATCCCCTGAACGAAGACATATCTGCTGTTCGTAAAGAGCAGCACCGGATTTAAAGGTCCCTCCGTACAGATCTCCACTTCGGCTCCGTCCTTTGCCTCCAGTTTCAGGTGCATCACATCCGCGATCTGCACTTCCGGCTCCATCGTTTCGTATCCGAACGGATCGAAATGCACCTTATCCGTATCGGCAGTACTTTTCAGATCCGCAAAGTTATAAACACCTTCGTTTAAAATGATATGCGTATTGTCATCGATCGCCGCGACAAGCTCATCCACCGTGGAAACCTCTACCGTTTTCGCGTAACGGTACTCGGATGCATTGGCCAGTTCCGGCGAGCCTTCCTTCAGAAATGTCCGCACTCTGGTATAAGTCTCGGTGCCTTCTTCATAATCATATTCCCGGACGTTATACTCCTGAAGCTCGTTTTCCCCGGAAAGTGTCATGGAGATCCCGATCTCGTCTTTTACCGGATGCTGAGCCCGTACATACCACTCCGTATTTGCGCAGCCGTCATAAAGCGCCTCCTCTTCGTAAGAGAGCGGCAGATGATATGCGGCATAGGTCGCTTCATATTCCTCCGACCAGTAGTCCGCATACAGCCCGTCTCCGTCCCGGTAGATATTGATCTCGAGATTTATTGCTTCCAGATCCTCTTTCATCTGGAAATCATGCTGCACCTCTCCCTGATATTCGAGGGTTGAGTCTACCGAAACAAAGACCCATTTCCCGCAGAGACTGTCCGCGATCTCCTCATCGATCGCGCTGCCCGCAGCGGAAGCGCCGCGTTCGTCGTCTTCCCCGTCTTCGGCCTCTGACGGTTCCTCCGCTTCCTCATCCTCCTCATCTTCTTCCCGCTCCGCGGCATCCTTTCCGCCGCGACTCGGCGCTTCCCCTCCGATACTGCAGCCTGCAGTACTGATGGCTAAGACTGCACACAGAAGTAATCCGACCATTCGTTTCTTCATAGTTTATGTTCTCCTTATTACTCTTCTGCCGGCGGACGGTTCGTCCCGCCCGCCGGCATACAGTTTTTCCTCAGCTCGGGATCAGCCCCACGATCAGGATCACGAGGATCAGGAGCGGGAGTACGAAACGGAAGTACGGCAGAAGCACTCGGCTCATTTTGATGCCCTTACCCTCATTGGCCTCCTCCAGATAGTTTTCCGCGCCCCAGCCGAATTTCGTCACGCAGAAGAGGAGGAAGATCAGTGAGCCGATCGGCAGCATCAGGTTACTGACGATGAAGTCCTCGCTGTCCAGTACGTCGCGGTTTCCGATGAGATGCAGATCCGAAAGTACGTTGTAGCCGAGCAGACACGGCATGCTCGCCACCAGGATAAAGATCAGATTGATGAGCACGGACTTTTTCCGGCTCCAGCCCCGGTCATCCATCCCTGCTGCCACGATATTTTCAAAAACAGCTATGACCGTCGAAAAGCTGGCAAACGTCATAAAGAGGAAAAACAATGCGCCCCAGATCCGTCCGCCCGGCATCCCGAGGAAAACGCTCGGAAGCGTGATAAAGATGAGCGCCGGTCCCTGATCCGGCTCGATCCCGTAGGAAAAGCAGGCCGGGAAGATGATCAGTCCGGAGACCAGTGCCACAAACGTATCAAGACCGCAGATCCGTACGGCTTCGCCGGTTAAGCTGTAATCCTTCGACATATAGCTGCCGAAGATCTCCATCGCCGCGATACCGAGGCTCAGCGTAAAGAACGACTGGTTCATCGCCGCCGTGATCACATTGAAAAGCCCGGCTTTCTTTACATTTTCCACATTCGGAAGGAGATAGAATGAGATCCCCTCGCCCGCTCCCGGAAGCAGCAGACTGTGCACCGCAAGCACGAGGATCAGGACGAGCAGACCGCTCATCATGACTTTATTGACGCGCTCCAGCCCTTTCTGTACGCCGAAACTGATGACGAGAAAACCGCCGATGACGATCACCGCCATAAAGATCGTCATTTCCACGGGATTTCCGAGCATCCCGCCGAAGACTCCGCCGACCGCTTCCTGCTCCAGGCCATCGAATGCACCGGTCAGGAATTTCCAGAAATATCCCAGCATCCATCCGGCTACCGTCGTATAGTACATCATCAGGAGATAGCACCCCGCAATGCACACGAAACCGTGCAGATGCCACTTGGCCCCCGGCTTTTCCAGTGCCTTGTATGCGCCGACGATCGTCTTGCGGCTGCTGCGCCCGACAGCAAGCTCCATCGTCAGCACCGGGATTCCCATGATCACCAGGAATAAAAGGTAAAACAGCACAAAGATCGCGCCGCCGTTCTGTCCCGCCACATACGGGAATTTCCACACATTTCCGATCCCGATCGCGCACCCTGCACTGACCAGGATGAAGCCGATCCGGCTCCCGAAACTCTCTCTCTTTTCCATCTTCCCCTCCGAAACGGATCAGGCTATCGTCCCTGATCACAATCCCGTGTATTTTATCATAAAAAAGGCGATTTCCGCAAGCCACCCGTCCCCCGGGATGGCGTCACCTTGTAAATCGGTGGCATATTTGCTATACTAATACCCGCTATGGAACACGCGGAGTTTATCGATTCATTCGTAGAAAACTTTATCGGCGGGATCTGTGCTTTCGAGGTAGATGCAAAAGCACTGACGATGAAACCCGTCTATCTGAACAACGGACTTTATCGCATGCTGGGCGGCCGGAAGGATGCCGTGGACCAGATTTTTTCCGATCTCCGCCTCTCCATCATCCCGGACGATATCCCGATCTATGAGCAGGGTCTGAAAGATATCCTTGCCGACGACGGCAGCATCACCTTCGAGTTCCGCATCGTGAATACGGACGGAGGCCTGATGTGGCTTCGGATCAGCGGCAATCTGTACTCCCGCACGGGCGACAAAAATACGATCAGCGTCATCATCACGGACTGCACCGAGCAGAAGACCATCGAGGAGGAACTGAAGCGTCAGTCCGACTACATGCACCTCCTGATGAATACGGATATCACTTTTGACTTCAACTGCCGTACGGACGTGTGCATGTTCCGTTACGGGAGTACCAATGAACTATCCCGCGATGAAGTCATCCAGGGATATCTCGAAAAGATCCCGACCAGCGGCCTGTACAAGGAGGACATCAAACCCTTCGCCAAAATGTTTACGACCGCCATGTATCACGCGCACCGTGACAGCATCGAATTCCGCAGCAACGGCTTCCATAAGGATCCGTCGGAATACCGCTGGTACCGCGCCAATATCGTGAGCATCATGGGAAAAGAGGGCTATGTCTCCCATGTCATCGGACATATCGTGGACATCCATGATGCAAAGCTCAAAGAGATCGAGCTCCAGCTTCGTGCGGATCACGACGGTCTGACCGGTCTGATGAACAAGAAAGCGACGGAAGAGCTCATCGAGAGTCTCCTTCCGAAGTATGAGGGCACCGACCAGAAGGGTGCACTCATCATCTTTGATACGGACAACTTCAAAGGGGTCAACGATACCTACGGTCACTCCATGGGTGACCATGTCCTCGCCACGATCGGCGAGATCATCCGTGAGAACTTTAAGGGTATGGACGTCACCGGCCGTATCGGCGGCGACGAGTTCATGGTCTTTGCCAACAATGTCGGGAATTCGGATAATGCGAGCCGCCTCGCGGAACGCATCGAGAACCAGGTCCTGCACGCCTTTGACGGCGAAGACGTCGAAGGAAAGGTCTCCATGAGTATCGGCATCGCGATGTGCCCCGCTGCCGGCAATGACTTCCAAACGCTCTACAAGCACGCCGACGAGGCACTCTACTACGTCAAAGAACACGGCAAGGCAAGCTGGAATCTGTATAAGGAAGCCTAAAATTGGCTGTGACAGACTCCACGCTCGACGCGCTTTCGCTCCATTGCTCACGTAACCTCACTAAACTCGCGCTGTGCGCTCGTTAAGTGAGGACGTTCGCAAGGGTCTCGCTTAGGATTTCTGTCACAGCCCTTCCACTCTTTACATCTTTCTCAATTCCGACACCGCCAGCGGTACAGACAGGGCCAGCGTCGCCACATCTGCCACCGCCTGTGCGATCTCCACTCCAAACAAACCGAATATGCGCGGCAGGATCAGGATCGCCGGGATAAAGAAGATCCCGTTCCTTGCGGAGGATGCGATCGAAGCCTTTAATCCGCTTCCGATCGACTGCAGCATCATATTCGTCATGATACTGACCCCGAGAAGCGGCAGTGCAAGTGCCTGCGCCCGAAGCGTCATTCCGCCGACCTCCGCTACCGCGGCATCATTGCGGATGAGCAGGATGATCTGCGGGGCATATACAAAGATGACCGCCGCAGCGAAAGCGAGGAAGATCGTCCCCCATTTCACACAGTAGAAGTATCCCTCTTTCACACGGTTCTTTAATCCGGCCCCGTAGTTAAAAGAACAGACCGGCTGATACCCCTGCCCGAAACCGATCAGTGCCGAGACCACCAGCATCAGTACCGTGGTCGCATTCGTCATTCCGGCGACGGCGGCCTCCTGCCCCCAGCGTGCGGAAGCACGGTTCAGCAGAATGCTGGATACGGCGGCCAGACCCTGACGGAACAGGGACGGCGCACCTCCGTTGATGATCTGAAAGCAATAGTACCCGTTGATCCGGATATTGCCGATATGCAGGCGAATGTTTTCCCCATGCCGCGAACCGATCAGGAGAATGATAAAACTCATGATCTGTCCGGAGATCGTTGCGATCGCCGCGCCCCGGATGCCGAATCCGAGCCCGAGGATCAGGAGCGGATCCAGTATGATATTGATGATCGCTCCCGCAAGCAGTCCCACCATCGCATAGACGGCGCTGCCCTGGAAACGGAGCTGGTTATTGATCACAAACTGGCACATCATAAAGGGTGCCCCGATCAGGATGATCCGTGCATATTCTGCCGTCATCCGAAGCGTCGTTTCCGTCATTTCCTCCGTCGCCAGAAACTCTACCATCGGACGGACAAAGATATTTCCCAATATTGTGATGACCGCTCCGAAGACCAGTGCCAGCGCAAATCCCGTAGACGCCATCTCGGATGCCTTTTTCTTCTCCCCTGCGCCGAGCATGCGGGACAGGTAATTCCCCGACCCGTGTCCGAAGAAGAATCCCCCGGCCTGTATGATCGCCATCATCGGGAATACCAGACCTACCGCGGCATTCGCGGGCGTCGCATCCTGCGGCATCTGTGCCACAAAATATTTATCTGCCGTATTGTAGATGCCGGTGACGAGCATGCTGATGATCGTCGGCACTGCCAGTTCCCGGATCAGCTTCGGTACCGGTGTCTCCGTCATCCGGCGGTATCGTTCATTCTTTTCCATTTTATTCTCCATGAGACATTAATTATACTCTTCTGCAGCACCATTGTCCACGTTTCCCCGTCTTGCATGCCCCTGAAGGTTATGATATACTTGAAATGCTATGGCCAAAGACAAAAAGATCCTGATCGTCGATGATCAGGAGAGCACAGTCAAACTGGCGGAACAGATCCTTTCTGCGGAGTATCCGACCTTTCACGCGTCCTCGGGAGAGGAGGCGATCACTGTCTATGCGGAAAAACATCCGGATCTGATCTTGTCCGGTCTGCACATGTCAGGAATGTCCGGCTTTGAGCTCCAGCTTACGCTGCAGGGACAGTTTCACGAGCAGATCCCTTTTATCTTTATGACAACGGACGCAAGCGACGAGGTCGAAAGCATCGGTTTCCGGAACGGAGCCATGGACTTCATCCGCAAACCGTTCCGTGCGGATGTACTGCGGAAACGTGTTGACCATATCCTGGGGAACCTGGAAAAGATCCGGGGCCTGACACAGGCTTCCGTTACGGACCGCATGACGGGACTGCGGAACAAGGTTTCCGCGGAATCCGAGATCAGTGCGCTCTGCAAAGATACCCCCGGAGCCCTCATGGTGATCGATCTGGACAGTTTTAAACAGGTCAACGATCTCTACGGCCACTCGGTCGGAGACCGCATCCTGATGGATTTTGCGGATATCATCCGCTCCGCCGTACGGTCCACGGACGTCGTCGGACGCCTCGGCGGGGATGAGTTCATCGCCTACTGTCAGCATGTCGGGGATGAAGAAGTCATCCGCGCCAAATCGGAATACATTAATCAGTGTGTCGTTCGGTCTGCCAAAAGGAATCTCGGTGACGATTGCGAGATCCCCCTCGGCGCTTCCATCGGCAGTGTCTTCGCACCGGCCGAAGGGACAGACTACACCGAACTCTTTCTGAAAGCCGGCCGCGCCCTCCGTACCGTAAAAATGAACGGAAAGCACGGCTATAATGTGTTTCAGGAACACGAAGACGGAGACCGCCCCGGCGGCAAGAACACTTCACTGCTTTCGGACACGATCGCAATCCTGTCCGAACAGGAGCAGCGGAAAGGCGCGATGAATCTGCCCTTTGAATCCTTCCGGCTACTCTTCCGTTTTCTCGGCAGGGTCAGTGTCAATTACCACCGTTTTGCCTGGATCCTGGTCTTCCGCCTGGCTCTCCGCGAGGGATATGATTCCTCGACCGCCGAAGCCACCAAAATACTTTCCGAGACTCTCGTCCGTTCCCTGCGTGTCAGCGATGTCGTGACCACTCCCGGAAACGGCCAGTGTCTTGTCCTCCTGCTGGAGGCGGAACACTCTTCCATCGGCACGGTCGTCACCCGCTTCCTTTCCAACTGGGAACAGACCGAAGCCGGGCAGAAGTTTGATATCAGTTATGAAGTAGCACAGATCAATTAAACAAAGAAAGGACAGAATTATGAGATCCAATGAATCTTCGGAAGATTATCTTGAGACCATCCTGCTCTTAAGCAAGCGTCTGCGCGTCGTCCGCTCCGTCGACATCGCGAACGAAATGGGATTTAAAAAGTCCAGCGTTTCCATTGCAATGAAAAATCTGCGGGAAAAAGGACATATCATCGTCTCGGACGAGGGCTTCATCGACCTGACGGAAAGCGGACTTCAGATCGCAGAGACGATCTACGAACGTCATGAGTTCCTCTCCAATATGCTCACCTCCTGGGGGATCGACCGCGAGATCGCAGACCGGGATGCCTGCCGGATCGAGCATGTCATCAGCCCGGAAAGTTTTGAAGCACTGAAAAAACATTTCCGCTGAATCACCGTCCCACTGACAGAAAAAAACAGGCGCACCGTCGATGCGCCTGTTTCTTTTTTGCTTTCGCCGGATCTCTCCGGGATCAGAAGTGGTGGCCGCCTCCGCTGGAGTGATGGCCGCCGCCTCCGCCGCCATGGCCGCCTCCGCCGCCGGAAGAAGACGAGGGCGGATCATAGACTTTGGTCGTATTCGTCAGGATCATCTGCGGATTATTCAGCTGACACTGGCTGTAAAGGCCTTTGAGCATCTCATCCTTCGAGGGCACCTTCGCAGTGTTCGCGGCACGTACCAGGATGAAGTTGACCATGACTGCCAGGATCATAGCCAGCAGCGCCGAAGTGATATACTTCATCGGCTGCGCGATCCGCTGACCGTCCAGCAGCCGATACATCTCATCAAACGCTTCCCTGGCGCATCCGTAGTAATCGCCATCGCCCGCGTACCGGTAGATATTATCCGTTACCGTTCTCGCATAGGAGCTGGTCACGAGCTTCTGTGCTTCCCCGTGCCCCGTCACGTACAAAAGACGGTTCCCCATATCGATGATCAGCATGACACCGTTGTCGTTTCCGAACTCATCATCATAGTAATCGTCCGAGTAATCATGTGCCTGCTGTTCGTCGTTCGAGGTACTCTTTAACGTATCCGTCAGGAACACCGCATTTCCGTATTCGGTGACGGCTTTCATGTCATCGAGCAGGTCTTCCCGCTCATCCTCATCCAGGAGTTCGGCATTATCCTCGATCAGAACATAGTAACCTGTGTCACGGTTTTTGTATTCCAGCCGGGTGTCTTCCTCATCATCGCGGTCCCTGCTCTTCGCAAATACCGGCATCGCCGAGGCAAGCAGCAGGATCAGGATCAGTGCCAGGCACGGAAAACTTCTCTTTTTCAAAAGATTTCGGTTCTTATACCGGAGCACTGGTATCACCTCCCTTCCGGTTCAGCTGAGGCAGCGGCCTCGTCGTCAGCAGGTTATATTCCTTCATCGCGAAGATCTGGCTGATGACGATACTGATAAGCACCAGCACCTCGCTGCCGTAAAAAGCGAGATCGTCTGCCGGATTGGCCAGCAGGATCAGCGCGGACAGAAGTACCGTCGCCAGGATCGCTATGTAACCGACCATCAACGGTCCGCCTCCCTTGGCCGATGCTTTGACCTGTTTGATCCCCAGGATAAAGAAGATGATCGCCATAGCCGCGATCGCCAGCCCCATCAATCCGCTTCCCAGCATTTCCACAAGCAGGGACAGGAAAGGCACCCCGAAACGGAGAACAAGGAACAGCACTGTGATGATGATCGCAAAGGTCCCGCCGCTTGATTTTTCTTTCGCGGCTTTTTTCTGCTGTGCCTGGCGGATCTCATTGTAGCGGACTCCGCTGTTTTTGCTCTGGAATCCCTTATCGTCCAGGCGCTGGTCCCGGATGTTTACCCGTTTCACCGTGCTCGTCAGAAGCCCGACGGAGATCAGGGCAATGATATCCGCGATCATCAGCATCGTATTCGCTCCCATCGTGGGAAGCAGTAAAAGCAGTGCAAAGATCGGAAGTGTCAGCACTGCTGCCAGCAGCAGGAACTTCTTGTTGTCCACCGGAAGATCGCAGGCCAGGTTTCCGGTCTGTCCGTTGACCACCGCATACGCGACACGGTCTTTATTCCGGTAAGCCAGGAACCATACCGGGTAGAACGCGAGCGAGGTTCCGTTCTGCTTGTTCACCTTCGGATGGATGCTTTTCTGCGGACTGGCATTCAGCGTGATCCCCTTAAAGGCACCGCTCCTCGTCACCTCATCGTACACGCTCTTCTGTACGAAGGCCACGGCATCCTCGGAATATACGCCGCTGTCCACATCCTGCATATCCGCGTAGAATCCCGCCATGTAGGTCGGAGTGAAGACCATCATCGCCTTGGCATCAAAGGGTGCGATGCTCTGGCTGAAATAGTCGTCGAACGAAGCGGATGCATCGAACGAAATGCCCTTGTAGAAACTCCTCACATCACAGGTACATTTATAGTGCTCGGTGTAAACGTAATTTCCACGACGGTAGCTTCTCGTACCGGTCATATTGACCGGCGCATTGTAATCAATGTCATACACCCAGTAGGGCATATAGATCCCGCGGAAGTTTTCGAGATATTTCGGATCCTTCAGTTCCTTGGGCGCGAAGAACGATTTCTTCACTTTATTAAGATACGCCTGCTTGCACTGTTCTTTGGAGATCTGGAACGGGATCACGCCTTTCGGGGAGGGCATCTTCGCCATCCGCGCGCTCAGCATATGGTTGGAACCGCAGTAACTGCAGAACCCGTTGACCGAATTCTCCGTGGAATACAGCGTACCGCCGCACTGCGGGCAGGTATACTCCACAACATCGAAATACTGTGTCGGTGCCGCCTGCGGATCTGCCGTTACATCCGGTGACTGCAGATCCTGACGAAGTTCCTCCGCCTGACCGCTCTGTGTCACCACATCCAGCGTCTGATCCTCCGCAGCCTGGACCGGCTCCGTCGAGGTATAGTGCTGCTCCTCTGCCGCCGCCCCCGCCGTAAAGGCCGCCGGGTCAAAGAGCCCTTCGCAGAAGGGACACTTCAGTTTCTGCGTAGCAATGTCGAAACTCAGCTCACCGCCGCAATTCGGACATACCTGCATATTTCCTTCCCCCTTTTTCTTTTTTACAGTAAAGAGTGCCTGAGTTCATCCGCACTTTTTGCACTTAAATACGCCGGTGCGATATCAAACACGGTCTTTGCGCCGCTGACTCCCTCGCGGTTCAGACGGTAAGCCGCACGTGCATAAGCCGCCAGAACGGAACCCGTAAACTCCGGATTGGAATCCAGCTTCAGATTGTACTCGATGATATGCTTGTGCTCTCTGTCCTGCCCCGTCACACCGCTGCGGATCACAAAACCGCCGTGCGGAAGACCGCTGTGGTCCCGCTTTAACTCCTCCTCGGAAATGAAATGTACCGTGGTATCATAATCCGCGAAATAGTTCGGCATCTCTTTGATCTCTTTTTCGATCCGTGCCCGGTCCGCACCTTCTTCCGCGACCACAAAGCACTCTCTCGTATGCATCTGTCTGGTCGTCAGTTCCGGATTCTTTCCGCTGCGTACGGCCTCTACGGAAGCCTCGACCGGAACCGTATACTGTCTCGCATCCTTAACGCCCTCAATCCGGCGGATCGCATCGGAATGCCCCTGGCTCACGCCGCGTCCCCAGAAAGTATAGTGTTTCCCTTCCGGCAGGACCGCGTCGCTGACCATACGCAGGAGCGAGAACATTCCCGGATCCCAGCCGACGGAAATAATGCCTACCTTGCCGCTCTTTTTCGCCGCCGCATCCACATTGGCAAAATGCTCTCCGATCCTGGCATGGGTATCAAAACTGTCCACAACGTTAAACATTTCCGCATACTTCGGCGTCTGCACGGGCAGATCCGTCGCGCTGCCGCCGCCGAGAACGAGGACGTCGATCTTATCCTTCCAGTCCGGCAGTTCACTCTCCTTTAATACCGGTACTCCCGCCGTTTTGATCGTCACGCTTGCCGGATCTCTCCTGGTAAATACCGCAGCCAGCTCCAGATCTTCATTCTGCGTGATCGCACTCTCGACACCTCTCGAGAGGTTTCCGTATCCCATGATCCCAATCCTGATCGCCATTTTTATCTTTCTCCTTTTTTATTCTATTTCGCGCTGTCCGCCGAGCCGGGCTTCTGTCTATAGTAGTTGGTTCCCAGTTTTGCCTCAAACTCCTCCACCGGCAGGGGCCGGTCAAAGAAATACCCCTGCGCGATATGACAGCCGTTTTGCTTTAAGATCTCGATCTGTTCTGCCGTCTCTACGCCCTCCGTGACACACTCCAGTCCCAGATCCCTGGACATCGACACGACGTGCTTGTACATCACGCTCGTCACGCTGTTTTCACCGTCCCCGTCTTTGGGCAGGAAGCAGCGGTCGATCTTCAGGACCCTCCAGGGGATCTCGCGAATCAGGTTCAGGGAGGAATAACCCATACCGAAATCGTCCACGCTGGTACAGATATCCTCGCTGTTCAGATCGTTTACGACTCGGATGAGATCCTTGAACTTCACATCCGTCGTCGTCTCCGTCAGCTCTGTCTCGACATAGCGGTGCGGAACCCCGTACCGGTCGATGATCTCCATGATATGTCCCGACAAAGCCTCATCGGACAGGTGTTTTCTGGAGATATTCACGGAAACGCGCACCAGTTTCTTCCCTTCCTCCTGCCAGCGGCGGATGTCCGCGCAGACCTGTCCCAGCATATAAAAATCCAGTTTGCAGATATCCGCGGTCTGCTCCAGGATCGGGATGAACTCCATCGGCGGGATCACTTTCCCGTCCCGGATCCATCGGCAGAGCGCCTCCGCGCCGACGATCTCTCCGGTCCCGACGTCCACCTTCGGCTGATAGAACACTTTAAACTCTCCGCTCTTAAGTGCCTCGGGAAACTGCTGCTGGATGATCATCGCATGCTGACGCACCTTCGCGATCTTGTCGTCATAGAAAAGGATACTGTCCTCTTCGTCCCGCTTTGCGATCTGCATCACATTATAGGTTTTATCCATGAACTCCCCGGGATGATGCATCACGTAATCGTCCGGGATGATATAGACACCGGCACTGGCCGATACTTTGACCCGGTCATCCGGATTCCTTCCGAACGACACCATGGTCCCGCGGAGCACATCCAGTACTCCGTCCAGCACCGAAGTATTTGCCGTCATAATGAAATTGTCCCCGCCGATCCGGCTGACGATATTATTGCTTCCTGCAGCGATGGACAGGAGTTCGAAATAAGCCTTCATCGCTTCGTCGCCGTTTTTACGGCCGATCGCCTCATTGATCACGGAAAAGTGCCGGAGATTAAAGCAGATCGCCGTATGCCCGTGCAGTTTCCCCTCCTCGTTCAGGCGTGACAGGAAACGGTAGTAAGCGCGTATATTCGGGAAACCCTCCTCGTCCGAAAAAGCGAAGCGCTCTACGGCATCCTGCAGACGGTTCCGGCTCACAAAACTCATGACCGCCCGCATGGTCCTGCCGCAAGCTTCCTTTTCTTCCTCATCGAGAGGCGGCTCCTTGGAGCAGCTGTATGCCTCGCTCTTGATCACGGCGCCGGATTTTGCAACCAGCCGGATTCCAAAAGCCAGCAGGTCCCCCTTCCCGGTATTCCGGTCGCAGAGGATCTCTCCCTGTCCCATGCGTTCCTCCTGCACGGAACGGTAAAACTCGGTCACACATTTTTCCACACGAAGGAGATCACAGATCCTGAGCAGGATCTTGACGCACTTATCCCGGGTATAATTCTCCGGGTCGGTCATCAGACTGACCATTTCCACGAACAGATCTTGAAACTGTTCCTTTTTTTCCTTTTCCATCGTATCCCCCTGCCTCCGGCTTTCCCGCCGGTCAGCCGTCAAACCGCTTCTGTCCTGCGTTCTTTCGCCGCTTCGGACGTCGAAAAACAGATCCTCGCACAGGCAGCCGTGGTATGATCTTCCTTTACGATCACGAGACGGTGCACCCCTTTTGCTTCTTCCACGCGGTATACGGAAAGTTCCTCTCCGTAGAAACTCTGATTCCGGTAGTGGATCTCCAGATCGTTGATATAGCGTCCCTCATATTCCTCCGGAGTAAACGCATCCTGCAAAAGAGGGATGTAACGCTGATTCGTCATATGCCGGTTATTATCCAGGTCGGTGTATCGAACGATCGTCCGGTAGATCTCACGCATTCCTTCCGCTTCCGGGGAGATCCTGGTAAAATCACCGACCGCGTTCTTTCGGTCGATCGGATGTTTTTCCCGGTCAAACCCGATCCTCTCCGGCCGGGTGACCCGTCCCTTCTCCAGATCCAGAACACAGCTTTCCAGCCGTCCTTCCGCCATGAGCCTGCCGTCTCTTGCGATCTCCACATCGTGAGTCACTGCGGCAAACTGCCGGTTCTTCTCGATCCAGCACTCCATCGATAGCGGCCCCTCATAATCGGCCCGCTCATACACATGCATCCGGTACTTCACATAGACCCAGGCTGCCCCGAAACGCTCACGGATCGTCGCATTATCCCAGTCGTATTCATGCATGAATCCGCCGGCCGCATCCTGAAAATAATTCAGAAAACCCCGCATCCCGATATATCCGTCCGCATCCGCTTCCCGAAACTGCTGATACTTCCTGCTCTTCCAGACTCCGTTTTCGATCATATCCTCTCTTTGCTCTTTCCGCTGACGGATATGTCACAGGATCCGGATCCGGGGACTTACGAAAGCTTTCCGACAGCTGTCATTATATCATAAATACACGGTCCTCTCAACCGGAAACTATGCCAGCTCCGCCAGCTCCAGCAGCAGTTTTTCGGTCTTCTCCCAGCCGAGGCACGGATCCGTGATCGACCTGCCGTAGACCCCGCCGCCGATCTTCTGGGCTCCGTCCTCGAGATAGCTTTCGATCATCAGTCCCTTGACCAGTCTGTGGATCTCGGGATTGACGCGGCGGCTGTGCATGACATCCTTTGCGATACGGATCTGCTCCATAAATTTCTTTCCGGAGTTCGAGTGGTTCGTATCGATGATCGCCGCCGGATTGATCAGATCCCCGTGATCCTCGTATGCATCCAGAAGACGTCTTAAATCCTCATAGTGGTAATTTGCGATCGACTGCCCGAACTGATTGACATAGCCTCTTAAGATCGCATGCGCATACGGATTTCCGCTGGTCTTGACCTCCCATCCGCGGTAAACAAACTTCTGCGGATTCTGCGCTGCGATGATCGAGTTCATCATGACGGAGATATCTCCGCTCGTCGGGTTTTTCATCCCGGCGGGGATGCCGACGCCGCTTGCCGTGATGCGGTGCTGCTGGTCCTCTACCGACCTCGCCCCTACCGCCACATAGGACAGCAGATCGGAGAGATAGCTGTGATTCTCCGGATAGAGCATCTCTTCCGCACAGGTAAAACCGGTCTCCCGGACGACTCTCGCATGCATCTCACGGATCGCGATGATCCCGGCGAGCATATCCTCGCCTCCCTCCGGATCCGGCTGGTGCAGCATGCCTTTGTAGCCGAGTCCCGTCGTACGCGGCTTATTGGTATACACACGCGGAATGATAAAGATCCGCTCTTTGATCTTTTCGTAGACCCCGGCCAGACGGTGCATATAATCCAGCACCGCTTCCTCATTATCCGCCGAGCAGGGGCCGATGATCAGCAGGAATTTATCACTTTTGCCCGTAAAGATATCCGCGATCTCTTCATCGCGTTTTTTCTTCATTTCGACGAGATTGCTCTCCAGCGGAAACTGCTCTTTGAGCGCTTCCGGCGTCGGCAATTCCCGGATCAGTTTCATACTCATATCCATAGTTTCTTCCTCCCGCAAACGACAGATATTATACCGCAAACCGAGCGTTCTTTCAACCGGAATGCGCCTTTCTTACGATCCCGAGGACCTGGATCGGGTGGCTCTTTTGGCCGTTGTATCCGGTCACCGCATCATACAGTGCCGGGTAGGTCCTGCCGCCTTCGGAATCATTATGCAGCCGCCAGCCGCCTTCCTCTTTCGTTACACACATGGTATGGACCATGGAGAAAGGATCCTGCCCGCGGTTAAACGATGTCAGGATGCAAACCCCGGCCTCCGCCTGCATTTGCTCCATCCGTTCTCGCGTGATCTGCTTCCCGACGGCACGGCTTACCCGGTATCCCCGCTCCTCGAAATACTTTTGTATCGCTCCCGGAGCCGTACCGAAAAGTCCGTTCGCACAGATCCCGTGTGCGGAAAATGCTTCGAGCAGTTCCGGAAAACTCTCCTCCCCGTTCTGCCTTTGGTTCCGATCCTTTTCGCCCTTCCGCCCCAGCGCACAGAGTGCATTATAAACGGCGATGACCTCGCAGGCATTCTCCGCCGCCGTCAGTTTCCGCCCCTTCAGGAAGATCTTCTCGAAGATCCGCGACGTCTTCCCATAGGAAAAGGCGGAAAGCTGTCTCTGATGTTCCAGCATCCGCCCCTTTTGTCCGCGATTATACAGTTTCCACGCTTCCACATTTTCCCGGTACTGCTCTTTGCGCAGTTTCTCCGAAAGTTTCCCGGAAAAGATCCCGAAAAAACCGAGCGTCATATGATCGATGATACGGCTTGCCTTTTTCAACGTTTCCGTTCCCTGTCCGGAATCTTTTCCTGCAGTGTTCCGGACTTACGTTGCATACCTGCAAAGGATCCGGTAACACTCATTGATCTTCTTGCACATCTCTTCGGAGCCCTCCGCATTGTCCGGATGATAGCGTTTCAGCAGAATGTTACGTTTCTGCCGGATCTCCTCCGTCGTATACGGGATACGGACCGCATAGATGAGCTGGGCCTCTTCCAGTTCCGCACCGCCCGCGCGGGACCTGTCCCGGCTCCCCGCGGAGCCTCGCTCCCCGCTCCCGGACGCCTTGCGCTCCGATCGCTCCTGTTTCTGCCGTCCGGAGCTTTGCTCCTGTGTATTTCGTCCAGCGTTTCCCGTTTCCCGGCGGCTCTCATACGCCGCCTTACCCCGGTGTCTGCTCTCGTCCGCCGTCCTGCTCTGCTGCCGTTCCTGTGCTTTCTTCCTCTGCGCCCTGCTCTGATGTGCATGCCGCTTCGGTTCCGCGTCCTGCTTTGATCCCGCGTCCTTTTGTCCGGATTCCCGCGTTCCGGCAGGATCCGTTTTCTTCGAGACTTTGTCCGCTTTTTTCATACGGCTTTTGCCGTAGAAAGCGCGTGCATGTCTTGCAAACGCCTCTTCAAAAGGACGGCAGCACTTCTCCACGAAGCCGATCACCGTATCCGTATGTTGCAGCAGGAGAAAATAGAGATAAAAGAATGCGACCGCCAGCACGCCTCCGCCGATCAGCAGCTCGAAGATGTTTCGGCGAAGAAACCAGAGCAATACGGTAAGCACGGCCAGAACGATCACGAGCAGAACGATCCTTACGATATCCTGCCGCTTTTTCAGCTTTCCGCAGCCCCGGTACAGTTCCCTGCCCGGCGCGGTCACGATCATACCGAGATAATGTCCGATCTTTTTCGTCTTCATGCGTTAAACTCCCGAGAAATATATCGGTCATTCGGACGAAATGCACAACCTCCGGACGATAACCGTTCGTTCCGTTTTCCTTGCTTCCGTCCCGGACTAGCCCCGGTCCTTGATGAAGAAACTGTCCAGCTTATGAAGCAGACCGGCTTTCCCGATCTCTTTGAGCAGGTAGTCCGCCGGCTTCTGTGCAAGTCCCCTGAGAATGCTCTCGCGGTCTCCCTTTCCCGTAAGGAACATGACCGGGATCATCGAGGTCTTGTAGTTGGACTTCAGCTGTTTTAAGACCATCGGGCCGTTCATAATCGGCATCGCATAATCCAGCAGGATGAGATCCGCATGGTTTTCTTCCAGCCAGGTAAACGCTTCCGTACCGGAGCAGACCATGGTCACCCGGTAGCGGTCTTTCAGCCAGTTGCGGATCGTCATGAGGTAGGTCATGTCATCATCGATCACGAGGATCTGCTTGCGGCACTCCTCTCCCATGATCGGCATCATATAGCGTTCCACATGCTGCATGACCAGAGAGATATTGAGGGGGTAATCAATATTGGCCAGCTGCATATCCACCGGAAACGCACTGTGAACGATGGTCCGTTCCTCCGACTTCCCGATCAGGATCAGCATCTGTCCGTGTGCCGTACACACCTCGGTCAGCGCGGTGATGGCGATCTTGTACTCGATGATGTTCTCATCGGTACAGAGGATATAAAGCGCCGTATCTTCCGCGCTCTCCGCGATCGCATCCTTCGAAAGCGTGATCAGCTGCGAAGGAATATCGCTCTGCGACAATTTCGACAGCAGCCCCTTTACCATAAAGCTGTCTGTCCTGCTGATCACCGTTACCTTTTTTGCCATTTCTCTCCCCCTAGATCTTTACCGTTTTCTTTGCGCGAAGATCCGCGCTCGAGGACCCGATATACAGATTCATCGCTCCGCTCATCCGGACCCAGCCGGATGCTTCTTCGTCATAATGCGAAAATGCCCTTTCGTCCAGTGCAAAACGTACCGTCTTTTCCTGTCCGGGTTTCAGATCGATCTTTTCAAACCCTTTCAGTTCTTTTACCGGATTGTCTTTGGACGGCTCTTTCTCACCGACGTAAAGCTGGACGACTTCCGCGCCTTCCGTATCCCCGGTATTCTTTACGCGGATGCTGACTTCCAGCAGCGTGTTCTTCTTTTCCGAGCGTCGTACCGTCATCCCGCTGTATGCAAACTGCGTGTAGGAAAGCCCATGTCCGAAGGGATACTGCAGCTTCGTTCCCACCTTGTCATAGTAACGGTATCCGACAAAGATCCCCTCCCGGAAAGTTTGCGTCAGATGTGCGTTGATCTGCTTTTTCTCCGCGGCATTCAGTTTTCTTCCCGGAAAATCGCCGTACTTTGCCACCGGCGTATCCGCAAAGGATACCGGCATGGACTCCGGAAGTTTCCCCGAAGGGTTATCATATCCGGCGATGACAGATGCCAGGGCCGTTCCGCCCTCCATCCCGTTATAGCTCATCCAGAGGATTGCTTTCGCCCGGTCTTTCCACGCCGTCATATCCACGGGACTGCCCGCAACCATAACGATGACCGTCCGCGGATTTGCCTTCAAAACTGCGTCGATCACTTCATCCTGGCCGTAGGGAAGCTTCATATCCCTGCGGTCCATTCCCTCGCAGTCATAATCATGGTTGAGTCCGCCGACAAAGATGACCTCATCATACTCTTTGGCCTTACGCACCGCCTCTTCCTTCAGTTTCCGGATCTTTGCCTTCTCTGCGGCATCGATCTTCCGGCGGTCACGCTTGTCCGCATCCCTTACCGGGCTGGCATCGATACTGTCTTCCTGCCAGTTTTCTTCGGTCGTGATCTTTTCCGGCACATAATAGCCCTGCACGTATTCGACCTGCGTATTGCCTCCGTATACTTTCGCGAGACCAAGCAGCGGCGTGATCTCGTAAAGCGCCTTGATCTCCGCACTTCCGCCGCCGTTTGCATGCATACGGTTGGCATTGTCTCCGATCACGAGGAGACGCTTCGTTTTTTCGGGGAGGATGGGCAGACGCTTCTTTTCATTTTTCAGAAGGACGACCGACTCCCTTGCCACGGCGAGGGCAAAGATCTTGTTCCCGATCGTATCGTACGCTCCCGGATCGCGATCCGGTACGGGTACCGCTTTTGCGCTGACTTTGCCGCCGGCGGACTTTTTCACTTCGATCTCGATCATCCGCACACGCAGCATAAAGCGCAGGATATTCCGTACTTTTTTATCGATCTCTTCCTCGCGGATCTCTCCGTTTTTCACCGCTTTGATCAGCGGATCCGCGAGATAATAGTCATCAAAATCCGGCGTGATGCTCATCTCCACGTCAAGGCCGCTCTCCGCCGCCGCCCTGGTATCATGGATCGCGCCCCAATCGGAAACCACCAGTCCGTCATATTTCCATTCTTCCCGCAGGATCTTCGTCAGAAGCAGACGGCTCTGACTGCCATGCTCTCCGCGCACCAGATTATAGGAGCCCATCAGCGCATGACTCTTCGCGCGCTTTACCGCGGCTTCAAAGCCCGGCAGGTAGATCTCTCGAAGTGCCCTCTCGCTCAGCTCCACATTGACCCAGAGGCGCTCCGTCTCCTGTGCATTGCAGGCAAAGTGCTTCACACAGGCGGAGACATCACTTTCCTGAATGCCCTCAATGAGCGGAACCACCATTTCCGAGATGAGGTACGGGTCTTCGCTTAAATATTCAAAGTTTCTTCCGCAAAGGGGATTTCTCTTGATATTGATACCGGGAGCCAGGATCATATCCTTTCCGCGCCCCCTGGCTTCCTTCCCGAGGGTATAACCGGCGCTGCGTGCCAGTCTTCGGTTCCAGGTCGATGCGATCGCAGTATTGCTCGGCAGGTAACTTACGAAGTCCGCGGTACTCCCCACGACTTTCCACTCCGCCGGATAAAAATCGTTGCGTACACCCATGGGGCCGTCCGACATCGTGATGGGCGGGATCCCGAGACGTTCGACGCTGCCGGAACGGAAAAACTCCGCCGCATGGATCAGCCTCGTTTTTTCCTCCAGACTCAGCTGTGAAAGCAACGCTTCGATCTTCGTTTCACGCTCTTTCTTTCCCGTCGTTGCACGCCCCTTTGCCTGTACCGCCATAAATTTACCCCCGCTATGTTTTTGTGTGGATATATAGATTTTATTATATCAGATTCCGCTGCGTTTGTCACGGATTCTTTCGTCCGCACCGCTTCAACGGAACTTTGTATTAATGCACCGTCTTTTCTGAACAAACAGCCACTCCTTAGCCTCCGTGTTTTCGCCGGCGAGCACCCAGGTGCAGTGGGGATGCAGATGATACGTCCCCATCATCTCACCCTCGGCGTACCAGGTATGGCGGAACCTGTCCTCGTCCCGGGTGAGCTCTTTCAGTGCCGCATACAGATCGAAGGATCCCAGATGTTCGATCCTGCGGCCGGGGGAGGCTCCGCGGCCTGCATGCACGATCGGATCATCTGCCGCATGAATGAACCACATCGGTGTCCGAAGGAGTTTTTCGAGATCCGCCCCTTCCGTCGAACCGCAGATCGGGATCGCGGCAGCATAATAATCGGGATTACGCTTGATCAGGGAGAGCAGTCCGATCGCTCCCGCGCTGTATCCGTAGATATAGATCCGTGCCGGATCTGCGGCAAACGCCTTTACACAGCTTCGCACAAGTGCCTGCAGCCAGGAGAGCATCTGCGGTCTCGCCCAGTGGGAGCCCGGCGCAAACTGCGGTGCCAGGATATGACTGGGATGTTTCTCCTGCCAGGCCTCATCGGCAAAGACCGTCCCGATATCATGCAGGGAAAGCTGTCTCTCATTATCCGTCCCGATGGCATCGGCCCCGTGCAGATAGACCACCAGGGGTAAGGACTCTTCACCGGAGTCCGCCCGGAAATAACGGTACTTCAGCTTTAGTCCGCTGTTTTCATACTCAGCACTTTGAAACTTCCTGCACCTTGCCTCATTTTCCGGCGAAGCACTGTCCCAGCCTTCCAGATCTTTCCATGACATTTTTGTTTCTCCTCAAAAAAAGGGCAGCCGTCCGAAAACGACTGCCCCGCATTATCATACGTTTGAAGGGATCAACCCTTGACCGCGCCGGCCGTAAGACCTTCGACGATCTGGTTTGCAAAGATACAGTAAACGATGATCGTCGGGATGATCGCGATCACGATCGCCGCGAACATTTCGCAGTAGTCCGTGCTGTACGGTCCGACGAACTTCGTCAGGGATACCGGCAGCGTCTTGGATGCTTCCTTGGAGATAAAGACCATCGCCAGGAGCAGCTCGTTCCAGTTACTGATAAAGGACATCAGACCCGTTACCATGAAACCGGTCTTCGCCATCGGGAGTGCCACCTCGACAAACAGTCTCGGTACGGAACAACCGTCGATGACCGCCGCCTCGAAAAGCTCGTTCGGGATACCCTCGAAGAAACCGACCATGATGTAGATCGTGATCGGAAGCGAGAACGTCACGTACGGAATGATCAGACCGATCAGCGAGTTCGTCATCTTCCAGGAAGAGAACTGGATGAAGAGCGGGATCAGCACGCAGTGGATCGGGATCATCATACCGATCATGAAGTAGGTCAGCGTCAGCTTGGAAAGCTTCCAACGCAGTCTCGCGATCGCGAATGCCGCCATGGCACCGACGATCATGGAAACGACCAGCGTGACCGTACATACGATGAAGGAGTTCAGCGTTGCCCTGCCGAGGTTACCTACCGTCCATGCATAACTGTAGTTGGAGAACTTCAGTTTCTCCGGGAACGCCCAGGGCGAGATAAAGATGATCGAGTTGTCCTTCAGGGACGTTACGATGACCCAGAGCAGCGGAAGCAGATAGACCAGTGCAAGCAATACCAGGAATGCGTAGATCGCAACGCTGATGGCCTTTCTTTTTGCTTTATTCTTTTCTATGGAGCTGTTATCCATATTGATCTTCATTTTTCTATCCCCTCCTTACTCGTAATTCTCGACCTTGACAAACTTGTTGATCAGGAAGGTCACGATCAGACACATGATCAGCAGGATGACACCGATGGCGCAGCCGTAGCCGAGCTTGTTGAACTTGAACGCCTGGTCATACAGGTGCGTAGCGAGCACGTGTGCCTTGTTGCCGAGGAACCCTTCCGGGATCATGTTGTAAACCAGATCGAAGAACTTCAGGGATCCGATCGCATTTAAGCTCATCGCCGTTGCCACCATCGGCTTGATGAGCGGCAGCGTGATATGGAAGAACGAATCCTTGGCCGTGCATCCGTCGATCGCAGCCGCCTCATAGATATCACTGCTGATACCGGAGATCTGTGCCATATAGAGCATCATCGACTGACCGACATACTGCCACAGAGCCACAAAGGAGATGACGATGATCGGCAGGATGATGTAGCCGTCCGTATTGAAGAGCCACTGCGGCCCGTTCGCACAGTCATCGATCCATCCGAAGGACTCCATCATCTTGTTGATACCGAGCTTCGGAGTAAAGACGAACATCCACAAAAGACCGAGTGCCGCAGACGAAAGTACGCAGGGCAGATAGTAGATGTTCTTGAAAACGTTCCGGCCTTTCTTAATATTCGTAAGCAGCGCAGCCAGCACAAGTCCGAAGATCAGCTGGGTCACGCAGGAAAATATCATAAAGAAGAATGAGTTCTTGAACGCTGTTTTCATGGTGTCGTCTGCCGTAAACAGCTTGATATAGTTCTTAAGCCCTACAAAGGTAGGCGTATAGTTGGTCTTGTAATCGCAGAGCGAGTAATAGACCGCCTTACAGATCGGCGCAAACAGGACTACCGTAAACAGGATGAATGCCGGCGCCAGGAAAAGAATGATATTTGATTTTCTTCTGAGAAGTTTGTCCATATTTCCCCCTTAGGAAATGTCAGCACCCGCATAAGCAGGTGCTGACGAAAGTTTACTGCAATTGTGACTTACTGCCAGACATTTTCCTCGTAGTACTGCTGGATCGGCTTCAGTGCCGTTTCCGGATCGGTACCGGTGAAGATGTCTACGAAGCAGTTATCAAAGGTGGAACCTGCCTCGGAGTCAGCCAGGGACTCGTTGTAGAATCCGAACGTGGAGTTTGCACTCTTGAAGACATCCATAACGTATGCCAGCTCAGGCGGAGCAACGCTCTCGTCATACTGAACCTTCGTTACAGGGATCTTACCACCCTGCTCAGCGGTGTACTTCTGAGCGGTATCATCAACGAAGTACTTCATCAGAGCAATTGCTGCGTCCGGATGTGCGCTCGTTGCGCTCATGCACAGAGAGTCGGACTTAGCGATGACTCTGTTCGGATCTGCGGAAGAACCGTCAACTGCCGGGAATGCGAATACGCCAACCTTCTCAGCAAAGCCTTCTGCACAGTTACCGTTGATCTGACCGATCGCCCAGGAACCCTGGATCAGGATCGCAGCCTCACCGTTGTAGAATGCAGCGGTAGCGATATCGTTGTCATCACCTGCAGCCGTCGGCTGGAAGTACTGGGACAGCTCCTGGATCTGCTTACCAGCGTTGATAACCTTCGGATCCATCCAATCGGTGTTGTGATTCTTGATATCATCAAGGTTCAGACCATTTCTGTCGCAGAGATAACCTGCTACCATAGACAGACACCAAGCGGTACCTGCGGAGATCGTGATCGGCGTATAGCCTGCAGCTTTCAGCTTTTCGCAAGCATCAAGGAGCTCGCTGTAGGTTGTAGGAACCTTTGCGCCTGCTGCTTCAAACATCTCGGTGTTGTAGAATACGCAAGCTGCTGCGATGTTCAGAGGGATCGCATAGATACCTGCGCCATCCTTCGCCTCGTCACCATAGGTGCCGCCTGCGAATACAGCATCGGAAGTGAAGGTGCCCTTCCAGCCGTCTGCTGCAAGATAGGTATCAAGCTTAGCAGCGGTACCCGGAAGAACGTAGTCGTTCATGTTCGCACCCGGAGATACGATGAAGACATCGGGAGTCTCGCCTGCAGCTACGAGAGCGTTCAGCTTCGTGTAGTACTCCTCGAGGTTCGTCGTGATCGGCGTGCAGTGATACTTACCCTCGTAGTCCTTGTTGAAACGGTCGATGGAGTCCTTGTAGCCCTGCGTGATGAGGTCCGTGGAAGCATTCAGGTCATCCCATACCATAAAGGTGATCTCCTGAACTCCGTCAGCACCCCCGTCTGCGCCTTTGCCGCAGCCTGCCAGCATGCTGGCGGACATTGCAGCTGTCAAAGCAAGTGACAACAGTCTTTTCTTTTTCATTATTCCTTTCTCCTCCTTTTAGAAGTGGTTTGGGGTTTTACACCTGTTTCTCATTTTATCCCGAGGCCCCCGAAAAAAAAACCGACAAATTATCTTTCCATACCCGAAATTTTATTAGTGCTTTTTTCCACCTGTTTGACTTTCTCCCCCCCTCACACTACAATATGTGGTATGGATCTTTTCGAAGACTATTGGGAACACACGAATAAGGATTATCCCGTCGGCGTCTATTATGTCGATCTCAGGCGTATGTTTATGGAAAATGTCCGGCCCCACTGGCATGAAGCCATGGAGATCGACCTGGTCCGAAGCGGGCGGGCGCTTTTTTCGATCGGTGAAGAAGAGGAGCTCCTTACAGCCGGCAGCGCCGTCTGGATCAACCGGGACCGCCTCCACGCGATCCGGCCCGCCGATGACGGAAACTGTGAGATCCTCTCGATCCTTTTCCATCCGGCCTATCTCTTCGAGGAGCCGGCCTCATTTCTTGCGACAAAGTACTACACACCCCTCATCGGCAACCGGAATCTGAGCTATGCCATCCTTGACAAGAGCGACCCCTACGGCCGCCGGGGACTCGAGTGCGTCGATGCGATCCTCGAAGCCAATCTGAACAAGGCCTACGGTTACGAACTGGAGACCAAAAGCAGGCTCTGCGCCCTCTGGCTGCAGTTGCTGGAAAAAAACAACACGGCAGACGGCACCAAAAAAGCCACCCCCCAGGCGCTCTCCGACGAAGACCGGGTCAAAGACGCCATTTCTTTCATCCACAGCCATTACGGCGAGCAGCTCAGCCTGGACGATATCGCCGACAGCGTCCCTTTAAGCCGCAGCGAATGCAGCCGCTGTTTCAAACGCGCGACCGGCATGTCGCCTTTCGACTATCTCCTGCGCCACCGGATCTATGCCGCTGCCCGGCTGATGCAGCGCTCCGACCCCGTCGCCGCACATATCAATACCCTCTCCGAAGCCGTCGGTTTCCGCGGTGCCAGCTATTTTAACCGCATCTTCCGGAAATACCTCGGGTGCACTCCTCTCGAGTACCGCAGCACAATAAAAAAAGCGCACCGCGATGCGCTTGCACTTTACGGCATCTCGCTGGCAAGGCTGTAAAACAGCCCGCCGCGGATCCGTTCTTTTTTCAGCCCTTCTTCACTTTAAGAAGCTTCCCCCATCTTCAGCAGCTTCGCCGCCTGGTCGGCCGTCGTACAGCCGTCGATGATCTCCTGCAGGTCACCGTCCATGATCTTGTCGATCTTATATAACGTAAGACCGATGCGGTGATCCGTCACACGTCCCTGGGGGAAATTGTAAGTCCGGATCTTTTCCGAACGGTCCCCGGTACCGATCTGGCTGCGCCGCATGTCCGCCTCCGCATCATGCGCTTTCTGCAGTTCCAGGTCATAGAGTTTCGCCCTGAGAAGTGCAAATGCCTTCTCCTTATTCTGGATCTGCGACTTCTCGGTCTGGGAGTAGATCACGATCCCGGTCGGATAATGGGTCAGGCGTACCGCCGAGTCCGTCGTATTGACGCACTGTCCGCCGTTTCCGGATGCACGCATGACATCGATACGGATATCTTTCTCGTCGATCTGAACATCCACATCTTCCGCTTCCGGCATCACGGCCACCGTCACCGTCGAGGTATGGATCCGCCCGCCGGATTCCGTCTCCGGCACACGCTGCACACGGTGCACACCGCTTTCATACTTCAGTACCGAGTAGGCCCCCGCACCGCTGACGATGAATTCCGCCTCTTTCATCCCGCCGATGCCGGTCTCGTCGGCATTGACCAGAGAAAGCTTCCAGTGGCGGCTTTCCACGTAATGTGCATACATCCGGTACAGTTCCGCCGCAAACAGAGCCGCCTCGTCGCCGCCTGCACCCGCACGGATCTCCACGACGACATCCTTCTCGTCATTCGGGTCCTTCGGAAGCAGGAGGATCTTCAGTTTCTGTTCGAGTTCCGCGATCCGCTGCTTGGCATCCGAAAGTTCCTCTTTGAGCATCTCCCGCATCTCGGGGTCTTTTTCTTCCTCGAGCATGGCTACGGCATCCGTCTCGTCCTGTTCGGATTTCTTATAGTTCTTATAGGCTTCCACGATCGGAGTCAGGTCGCTCTGCTCCTTCATCAGGCGCTGGAAGCGTTTATTGTCGTTTGCCACGCCGGGCTCGGAGAGTTCGTTCATGATCTCTTCGTAGCGGCGGAGCAGATCTTCTAATTTGTCAAACATAATTAGGGTCCTCTTTCGTTCTTGTATACCTGCGCAGTCCCGCATATGTGCCGCGGGACTCGCTCTCGCTCGATTCCTCACGTAGCATCACTAAACTCGCGCCCTGCGCTCGTTAAGTGATGACGTTCGGAACGGTCCCGCTTACACATATGCGGGCTGCTTTGTCTTTCATATCCCCTTCCAGGGCATGTTCACATGTCTCACACGTTCAAAGTTCTTATTTCCGGACTCCGACCGCTACACGGTCCAGGCCGGCGTAGTCTTTGATGATCCGGATGTCGGTGAAACCTGCATCAGACAGGAGTGTACTCACAGCCTCCCCCTGGTCATAGCCGATCTCCAGATAGATGCGTCCTTCGTGCGTCAAATGCAAAGGGGCAGCGGAGATGATGCGGCGGTAAAAGTCCAGGCCGTCCGGGCCGCCGTCCAGGGCAAGCAGGGGTTCGTGGTCACGGACTTCCGGCATCAGGGTCGGAATGACATCACGGACGATGTAGGGCGGATTGGAAACGATGATATCAAAACGGCCCGGATCGTCTGATGCGAGCGCCTCATAGAGGTCTCCCCGGCGAAAGACCGGCGGATGGCATTCCGGATGTCCCTCCGGACCGGGATTTTCGTCCGTAAACAGCTTCTGCGCGTTTTTCTCCGCGACGGCCAGTGCCGCTTCGGAGATATCGCAGCCCACACCCGTCACGGATGTCCCGTAGTGCAGAAGGCTTAAAAGGATGCATCCGCTCCCGGTGCAGAGATCCAGAATGCGGGTTCCGGCGTAGCCGTCCTTCATCACCTCTTCCACGAGGATCTCCGTATCGGCACGGGGGATCAGGACATCCGGTGTAACAGAAAAGTCCAGTCCCATAAAGCACTGCGTGCCCGTGATCTGCTGCAGGGGACAGCGTCCGGCACGTTTTGCGACCGTTTCGCTGTAATGCTTTTCTTCCTGTTCCGACAGCTCCCGCTCCGGTGTCAGCAGAAGCGTCTGACGGTCCGTACCGCAGCACCATTCCAGCAAAAGCCTGGCATCCAGTGCCGCCTCTTCGATGCCTGCCGCCGCAAGCGTATCGCTTCCCGTCGACAGAGCCGAGCGGTAATCCGTCATTCCTCCGTACCGTCTCCCGGGTTCCCGGAGTCTGCGGCCAAAGCTCCGGCCGTTCCCGCCTGCTCCGTCGCTGCGGCGTTTTCGACCTCATCCGTATCACTCGGTTGAGTCCAGCCCAGTTCCCGCATCTTTTCCTCGATCTCTACGACGCTGATCTCCAGTGTCTCTTCACCGGTCTCCACGATGCTTCCGTCCGCTTCCGTCTTGGTCTTTTTGACCTTACGTGTCTTGAAACGCTTCTTCTGGAACGCCTCCCAGTCAAAGACCGCCTCAACCGATGCGATTGCCACCTCGATCATCGAGTCGTCCGGCTCCTTGGTCGTGATATGCTGCAGCCAGATCCCCGGAGCCGAAAAGATGTCCAGCAGGATCCCGTCCTTCGTGCCCGCCAGACGGATGAACTCATAGGAGATGCCCGCCACCACCGGGATCAGGGCAAGCCGGAGCAGCAGCCGCATCCATACCGTTTCCACCCGGATAAAGAAGCAGAGCACCACGCCGATCAGTACGACCGTCATCAGAAAGCTTGTTCCGCAGCGTTTGTGAAAACGCGAAGTCTTCTTTACATTTTCTACGGTGAGCGGCCTGCCGCTTTCCACGCAGTTGATACACTTATGTTCCGCACCGTGATACTGGTACAGGCGCCGGATATCCTTCATCAGGGCGATCCCGGCGACATAGGCCACAAAGATCAGGATCCGGAGGAGTCCCTCGATCAGAAGGATCAGCGACCGGCTGTGGATCACTTTCCCGAGCAGCTCCGACACCACATAGGGCAGTACCATGAATAGTCCGATCGCAATCGCGACCGAAAAGAATACCGTAAACGCCGTAACGACCGATTCGGTCTTATCCCCGAAGATCCTTTCCAGGAAATTATCTTCCTTCGTTCCCGGTTCATCTTCATAAAAGGACGTGGAATAGGTCAGTGCGTCCATCCCGAGTGTCAGTGAATCGATCATGACCACCGTCCCGCGAATGAAGGGGATCTTACGCCAGATGCTCTCGCTGTTCTTTCCGGTGGATTTTTCCTCCACGGAAATCTGCCCGTCCGGTTTCCTGACTGCGATCGCATACTCCTCCTTGTTCCGCATCATCACGCCCTCGAGCACTGCCTGCCCGCCGATCCCGGAATATACGGTTTTTCTTCTTTTTGCCATAGCTTGCCTCATTTCTCCCCGGCTCGAAAACACGCTGCCCGGCGACTACCAAAAAAGAGCCTATTCAGAGCTTTTCCGCCCTTTTTGGCTCTTTTTGCACATCAAAAAAATCTACTTCGCGGTAACGCCGTACTTCTTGTTGAACTTATCCACACGACCGCGAGCCTGCGCTGCCTTCTGCTGACCCGTGTAGAACGGATGGCACTTGGAGCAGATTTCCACGTGGATCTCCTTCTTCGTGGAACCGGTCACAAACGTGTTGCCGCAGTTGCAGGTTACCGTTGCCTGATAATACTCAGGATGGATTCCTTCTCTCATTACGTCCTTCCTTTCTCTCCGCCTCCCGACTGCACTTGTGGTTTGTTACGTGCCTGATCGTGTGCGAAGTCTTCCCATTTACTGCAATAACCTAGATAAGATACCATAAAGCCCCGGAGAATGCAAGTGTTTTCTTTCTCCCGCAAAACATCTCTCCGGTCCGGACGCTGCGCGTGTCTCCGGCGCCGCGGATCACTGCTTCCTCGTCACCCCGTCGCCATAGATCGTGGACCAGTCATTCTTCATCGAGATCGGGATCCATCCAAATTCCTCGCAGGAAGCGTACATCTTGTCCGCTTTCTCCGTGTTCCCGTTCTCGCGTTCCGTATCATCACAGCAAAGCATAAAAGCCAGACTCCGGTACGGATTTCCGCTGGTAACGTATTCCGCCATGCTCGCATCGCCGCTGCTGTTGCCGAAGGAAAGTACCGGCTGTACGCCGATCTCCTGCATGATGACCGCCACCTTGTTCATCTTCAGGTTTTTGATGATAAAATCGCCGCCGAGCACCAGCACGTCATCATCATCAAACACGTAATGCAGTCCGTCCGTATCCCCCTGGTCTCTCGCGATGATCGTCTCATCCGATCCGATGATCTGAGCATTGGGGATATCGATCGGGGAATTGTCGATGATGCCGCGGACGATCAGGCGGTCCGTGCCGCTGACGATAAATACCGTAAACTCATTTGCCTGCAGATAATCGATCACCTGCAGCATCGGCAGATAGAACCCCTCGCCGCGCCGCATCCCTTCATAGCCCGGCATGGGAAGCTCTTTAAACCTCTGGATATAATCGTTAAACTCCTCGATGGTCATCCCGGAAAAAGCGGATGCCACTGCCCTTCCGTGATCCACTTCCAGGCCGTCCGCCGCGACTCCCGTCTCATTGAGCGTAATGATCTTCTGTGCAACTTCCCGCTCAAACTCACTGGCCCGGTCTTTGTAGTCCGGATCTTCCGTCACGCGGTAGACCAACAGCGTATAGTCAAAATAATTGGGATCCGTTTCGCAGAAAAGTGTCCCGTCCAGATCGAACACCGCCACACGGCGCTCCACCGGGATAAAGTCCGGACTCTCCGGATCCGTGACCGCCTCCATATATCCGATCAGTGCCGCCTTCGCTTCGCTGCCTTCCGTCCAGAGGGAAAGCACCTCTGCTCCGGTGAGCACCGGGTTCAGAGCCTTTTTCTCCTCCTTTGCTTTCCGCAGCGCCACCGCATACAGGATCGCAAGCACAAGCAAAAGAGCGATCGCAACGATCGCTATGCCTTTCCATGGATTTCCCTTTTGTTTTTCCTTTTCCATTGTTTTTCCTCCCGTCAGTCCTTCCGATACGTTCCGACAGTATAACAAAGATCCCCCGGAAAAGCAATCCGGAGGATCCCGATCTGTATCCTGCTTACATTATCCTACTTTGCCTGAAGGATCTGCTCCATCCCGATCTTATAAGGCGTCAGCCCCAGATGTTCATAAAACCTCATTGCACCCGGATTACAGTTCCAGACATTCAGGGTCACATTGTAACAGCCAAGGCTTTTTGCATAGCTTACGATATGCTCATACAGCGCACGCCCGACATCCTGCCCTCTTGCCTTTTCATCCACGCAGATATCATCAATGTAAAGCGTCCTATGCTCCGCCAGCAGCCTGCCGCCATGCTGC
>Ga0310694_10001077_pt1 | contig 32297 bp, 45 predicted proteins | sample 174DNAGHGhighgp2_FD_203884 | JGI IMG/M metagenome (GOLD analysis project Ga0310694, IMG submission 203884) | Sheep rumen microbial communities from Palmerston North, Manawatu-Wanganui, New Zealand - 1742 DNA GHGhigh gp2 (v2) (version 2) | ecosystem: Host-associated > Mammals > Digestive system... | reverse complement strand
CAAAACCACCAGGCAAACAGAAAGCCCTGCAAACCGTTGATTTGCAAGGCTTTTCCTGGTGCGCTCGGCGCGACTCGAACGCGCGGCCTTCAGAGTCGGAGTTTTCCGGCCCTGTGGCGTGAAAGCGTTATAATACAAGGGTTTACGGGGACTGCTACTGTTTTTGCATACCGTTTTGCATACCATGCAGCATGTTTTCCACCTGGGAGATGCTGGCGCGGGTGCGGGCCTCGCCTACGTGATCGTAAATACGGAGGATCATTTTTTCGTCAGCATGCCCCATCCAGATCATGGCCTGTTTCATGTCCACGCCGGCGTCCCGGAGGAAGCGGGCGCAGTAAGTGTGCCTGAGGTCATGGGGGCGGATGGAAACGGGATGACCGGCAGCGCGGGACAGGGCCAGGAGGTAGCTGTCCCAGGCCCGGCGGAAGGCGGTGTCGGTCATGGTCTGTCCGGCGGCGCTGGGGCAGATGATTTCCGGGGCGCAGTCCAGCATGGGCCGCAGAATGGACAGAATGGGCACATCCCGGGCGCCGGCCTCGGTTTTCGGGTCCACGATCACGGGGCGGTTTCCGTCGAAGCGCACGGCGCGGCGCACGTGGATCACCCCGGCGGCAAAATCCAGATCGTCCCGGGTGAGAGCCAGCACCTCGCCGCGGCGCAGGCCAGCGCACATCATCACCATGGCGGGCAGCTGCATGCGGTGGGGCGTGGAGCGGATCAGCGCCATTTCCTCGGGCTCCAGGGCCCGATGACTGCCGGCCGACGCTTTGGGCGGCTGGGCGTGCTTGGCCCGGAAGGGATTTTTCCGGCATAGCTCGTTTTCTATCGCGGTATCAAACAGGGACACAAACAGCATTTTGGCCCGGTGCACCGTGGAAGCGGAATACCCGGCATAATGCCGCCAGACGGCCGCAGCATCGTCCACCGTGATCTCATAGAGCCGTTTGCCGCCGATCACCGGCAGCAGGGCTTCCAACTGCTTGGCATAATCATTATAGCATTTTGATGATACGTCGGCCTTGTGCAGCGGCAGCCAGGCCGCGGCGTATTCGCCAACGGTGGGGCCCATGGCCTGGGTCAGCTCGCCGGCGGTTTCCTGGCGTTTGTATTCGTCCCGGGCGGCCAGGGCTTCATCCGACGAATTGCCCATGAACTGGATGCCCTTGTATTTGCAGCAAAACCGGCCATCCTTGCGGGCCTTGAGCACCTGTTTTTTCGGGCGGGGCATGCCTTAATCCCTCCTTACAATCCAGTCATTTCCGACAGGATCACCCTCCTTAGAATCCGAGCGTTACAGGCGCATCAAATATAACTTCTTTATTTACAGATACGATCCATCCTTCTTTTAACTCAATTTTGCCAAGAATCTGGTTTTTGCTGTTAATCACTTCATTAAACAAAAGTCCGCCATTTGTTTTATAGTCATCCGGTGCATAGCCCCACACGCAGAAAAGAACGCTGCTGCTGTTCTCGGATTTTCTCACCGAATAGGTGCCCGCAGGGATGTCTTCCCCGACGCGCCAGCGGCCCATTGGTACGCGGACGCCGCTTTCCTGCCGGCTTTCTCCGTTTTCTTCAAACTGCTTCAATTTATCATCAGTCATTTTTGTCATTAAGTCGCTTGATGCAGCATTGAAGAGCATCTTCTCGCTCGACCAACTTTCTCTTACTTCGAGAATTGCATAACTCAATTTCAGCTCGGCATAATATTTTGTTTTATATTTCTCTCCAACCTCTATTTCTATGCCGTCTTCTGCGTTTTTCCATGTTCCTGTTTCTCTCCTGGAGAGTGTAGCCTTTCCGTTATAAAACGCCTGAAGGATATAAAACGCCTGGTGATCCTCAGCAAGATGAATCATTTCGATCATCAAATCAACGGGGTCAACATCATCATGCTTATATATCCAGGTGCCCACGTAGGCAGCATCATCCACGGCCAGCGCCGGAATACATCCGGCCAGCAGAAGCATGACAAAAAGCGCGGCAAGAATTTTCCTCATTCCTTTTCCCTCCTATTTATTCCGCCCTGTTTTCCACGTTGGAAACAGAATCAGATTGCCTTGATAAATAAATACGAACGGCCATGGCCATGGTCTGCAGCACATAGTCCCGCCCCTGCTGGTTGAGCGATCGGAAATCATCAACCAGCTTTTTTTCCTGCGCAGTGAATGCGGATTCCTGCTTTTCTCCGAGCAGGTAACTGATCGGGATATTCAGCGCTTCGGACAACAGGCTGATGGTATCAATCGACGGGCTTTTTGTTGATCGTTCAATGGCATTCAGGGTGGCGTATGCAATCCCTGCCTTTTTCGCCAGGGCGTTCATGGAATACCCCTGCTGCTCACGAATCATGCGGATATTATCGCCAACAACGCTCATAAAATCACCCTCTTTTTTGCTATCGAAATGACTATATTCATTTTATCAAAAAAATATCGTTTTGGCTATTGACTCTCTGTCGAAATAGTTGTATTATATTATCGAAATGGCAATAAGCAGCAAAGAGGTGAGGCCCAAATGAGAGTTTTGCTGGAATCCATGCGCAAGCGGCGCAACCTGAATCAGCGGGAACTGAGCGAACGCAGCGGGGTGCCACAGCCCATGATTAGCGAGATCGAGCGGGGGCTTGTGCGCAATCCGCAGATTGGCACGATGTGGAAGCTGGCTCGTGCGCTGAAATGCACGGTGGATGATTTGATCGAAGCGGACGAAAAAGTGGGCTGAAATTTCCATCAGGTGGAAATTTGAAAAAGGAGCAAGGCAACATGTTCAAAGAACTTATCAAATCCCTTGGCTTCATGTACACCTTCATTTCCCGGGGGCGGGGGAAAATGACCCGCGAGGAATTGCAGGCCATGCAGGCAACGGGGCACACGTTTGTGAGCAAAAATGAAATCCTGCTGGATCAGGGCGAAACCATGACGCCGGATCAAAAAATCGACCTGGAGCAGGCCGCGCTGATGGAGCAGCACGTGATAGAAATCGTGCAATTCCTGCTGAATACGGAGGTGATGGGCTGATGATGGACAGGCTGCTGACCCCGGACGACGTGGCGGAAATCATGCAGGTGAGCCGGCGCACGGCCTATAACATCATGCGCCAGATGCCCCACATGATGCGGCCCTTCCGGGTATCGGAGGCGGGGCTGCGGGCGTATATCGCCAGCCGGACGGAAGCGCCCCGGGAGGAGCGCGCCCCGGGCCGATCCAGCCGCGCGCCGATCAAACGGACGGCCTATCCGCCGTTGATGCCGCCGGATTATCACATCCCGCGGCGGCGTGAATAAAGGGGGATGTTAGAAAAACGGGAGGCAGTAAAACGGATATGGAAAAGCCGACAAAACAAGAGATAGAAGAGGCGATTGAAAAACTTCATAGCAGGATATACCGGATAGACACATTCTATTCTGATAAAGCTGGCCCTTGCGAGTATAGAAAAACATTGTTGCTCGCTATTGAAGCATTGCGGTTATGGAGGATTCAGGTTTATGGGGACTGAAAACGCATGCGAAGCGAGGACTGCGCTTGCGCGTTCCTTATGCGAAATTAAGTGCGAAGATAGCGAAAGATATGCGCTTGTGCTTGGAATTCTTTCCGGCTATGAAATCAAGAGGAGAGAAACTTCTATTATTGCTTATCAGGGGGATGAAACAGATCGATTGATCAGAAACTTCTGCATAGCAAAAAGAGTGGCAGGATGCACAGAAAGAACCTGCAAAACCTATTACAATTCTCTCATGATAATTTTTTCCAGGATAAAAAAAGCACCTGACAAAGTTGATCATACAGATGTGCAATCTTATATGGCCAGCCGAATTATAGCAGGAGACAAAAAAACGACACAGCAAGGCACCCGCAGATTCCTGTCCACATTTTATGCGTGGCTTACCAAGGAAGAAATCATACTCAAAAATCCGATGTTAAAAGTTGATACCGTAAAGTGCAAGCCTCCCAAAAAACGAGCGTTTTCAGAAATGGAAATCGAAAGAATACGAGCTGCATGTAAAACAAAAAGAGAATCTGCGTTAGTGGAGCTTTTATTGTCAACAGGGCTGCGTATTTTTGAAGCGGCAAAATTACTGAGGAAAGACGTGTTGACCGAAGAGATCAACATAATCGGAAAGGGAGAGAAACCAAGGACAGTTTATTTGAATGCAAAGGCGCAGCTGGCTTTATCGGCCTATTTACAAGAAAGAAGCGACAAAAACCCATATTTGTTTCCAATGAGTATTTTTTCACCGCAGCATAATTGCGGGTGGCACTCAAGAGGGCCGCAGGGCCTATGGTATAAAAATCCCAAGAATGTGGCGGAAAACGGGCATAGCGACACATCGGTATTAGAAAGCATCGTCCGCAGAATCGGCAAGAACGCCAATGTCGAGGATGTACATCCTCACCGGTTCCGCCGCACATGTGCAACGCTGGCGCTTAGACGCGGGATGCCGTTGATCCTGGTGCAGCAAATGCTGGGCCATGAGCAATTATCAACAACGCAGCGATATTTAGATACTTCAGACGAAGATCTACGGCAAGCTCATAAAAGATATGTGATTTAAAAAGGGTGAAGAAAAATGCGAGAAGAAAGGTTGTTTACACTAAAAGAGATCAGCGTTGCAACAGGGCTAAACAAACAAACAATCAATAGCCGCCGGATCAAAGCGGGTATCCCATCCAACAATAGCGGATATACCTATGAGCAAGCCAAGATATTAGCAAAACGGCCGCCGATAAAACGGGCATTAAAAAAAGAAAACGTCTCCTATTTAAAAAGGAAGTTGATTGATGATGGGCTGCTCTAAAACGAAAGTGTAGCACAAAATGCTCGGGCGTGGGCAGGGGGATATATCTGATGAGATGAAAGGTGGTGCAGATCACCGATTCATGGAGGATGTGCCAGCCCCCTCTCGGGTTCGATTCCCGGGCCGAGCTCCAGCAGAGGCGGCATCCTCTGCAACTCCTTCATTTGGGCGGAAACGCCCCCGGCCCGGCCGGCGACCCCCGGGCCGGTTATATGCAGGCCATGGATGGCAGCCGCGCTTATCCGGTCAGCGGCCGGGCGGGTTCGATTCCCGCCGCCTGCGCCAGGGGAGCGATGCGCTATGCTTCAATGTAACCCCGCAAAAGTCAAAGAAGCGTGACAGCCGGGAATAGACCGGCAATTTGTGGGCGTAGCTCAAATGGTCAGAGAGCGGGCCTTGGTGCCCGGAGATGCAGGTTCGATTCCTGTCGCCCACGCCAGCAGGAGGTAACACGGGCCCCATCGCCTGGGGAAACGGAGCGCGCGCCGTTTCCTCTTGAAATTCATTCGACGGGCCGGTGCGATTGCCTGGAGCCAATGCATGGGCTACCAGCGGAAAAGCGGTGCGAATCCGCCCTCCGGGCATCATGCATAACACCTCATCAGTCACCTTCGGTGACAGCTTCCCCTCCAGGGGAAGCCTGACGGGGGGCCGCCCGGGCCGAAGGGCCGGGAAGGCCGCAGGCCCGTAACATGGGAGCACGAGCGTGCGCAAGCGAAGCGCAGGGCACGCGAACAATGGCGCAGGCCGCGCGAACAAAACGAAGGAGGAGTACACCATGCCAAACACCATCACCACACCCCAGCCCGCAGCGGTGCGCCGGTCGCTTTCGGAGATCAGGGCCAGCCTGGCCGTGAACATCCGCAGCGCGGCGGAAAGCTGCATCCGGGCCGGGCTGGATTTGATCGAGGCCAAGGATCAGCTCAATCATGGCCAATGGCTGCCGTTCCTGAGGGATTTCGGCATCAGCCACAGCACCGCCGCCAATTGGATGAACGTAGCCCGGGAAATCGGGCTGGACAGCCCCCTGGCGCAGCTGCCAAGCAGCAAGGTCATGGCCCTGCTGGCGGTGCCGGCGGAGGAAAGGGAGCAATTCGCAAAGGAAAACCAGGTGGACGATAAGAGCGCCGCGGAAATCCGCCGGCTGATCGCGGAGCGCAACCGGGCCATGGAGGCCGCCAATATTGCGGATCACCAATGCAAGGAGCTGGCCCGGGAAGTGGAAAAGGCCCAATACGACGCCCAATGCGCCGAGCAGGAGCGGGACAAGGCCCTTTCCCAGCTGCAGCAGGCCCGGCAAACCACCCGGAAAGAAATCGTATACCCCGAGGATTATGAGCAGCTGCGGAAAACCGCCGCGGACAACGAGCGCATGACGGCGGACGCCGTAAAGGCGGCAGCGGATGCCGAACGCAGGGCCCAGGAAGCGGAGGCGCGGCTTTCCGCCCTGGAAGCAGCCGGGGATCAGCGCCCCGCGCAGGACGATCTGGCGGCCCTGACCGCCGCCGTGGCGGCGTTTATCACCGGCACGCAGATGATGATCGTCAATCCAGCGGCGCTGGCGGCCAAAGAAAAGGAAACCGATGGATTGATCCGGCAGCTGAGCCGCCACGTGATCGAGCTGCAGAAAGCTGTCGGCAACGCGGCCTTTATTGGGGAGGGGGCGGTGGTATGAGCGAATTTGATATGCTCAAGGCCCTGGCCCGGGAAGAGCACGCGGAGGCCCACTCCATCAAGGGCGGCGCGTTCATTGTGCCGGAGCAAACCGCCGCCGATCTGAGCGCCCACGTGCAGCAGCTTGGGCGGATCGTGGCCCTGATGCTGCGGAAAATGGACGAAATGGAGGCGGAGAGCGCCCGGCGGGTGACGGTGAATCATGCCCAGGCGCTGGCCCTGACGGCCCGCATCCGGGGGCGGGCCGCGGAAATCTGCGCGGTGTACGATCTCACCGGCAAGGCCGACGCCGCGGCATTCCGCGCCGCCATCAAAAAGGCGGTGCTGGGGCGCTTTGGCATCCGGGATCTGCATGATCTGCCCCTGCGCTGCCTGCCCGAGGCGGAAAGGATGATCGACAACTACGCGAATATTGCGCTGGTGATGGAGCGCAGAAAGGCGGCGCAGGGATGAGCCGCGAGGATAAGCTGTACAAAATCAGCGAGATCACCCTGGCCGCCGGCGTGAACCGCCACACCATAAGCACTCGAAGGAAACGCCTGGGCATACCTGCCAACCGGAAGGGCTACAGGATCGAAGATGTAAAGAAAATGCTGCGCCGCGGGCCAACGGCGCGCATGAGCAAAAAGAGCGCCATGGAGCTGCGGGAGCAGCTGAAAAACGACGGCTATCTGTGAGGAGGGGCAAGGATGCAGAAAACGGGTAAACCGCTGGCAATCGGCCAGCGGGTGCGGGTGCGCAGGATCAGCAGAGAAGACGTGGAGGCCGTGGTGGTAAAGGGGCCGCTGGCCCATCTGCTGCACATTGGCGAATTCTACCTGATCGGGAAGAGCTCCGGCGCCGGGGAAGAGCCAGCCTATCGCGGATCGGCGCGGAGGAGCCGGGAGCTGATCACCTGGCAGGAAAGCACCGGCGCCCTGGGCATGTACGAACGGGCGGAAATCACCGCCATCTAAACCTATCGCGCGGGGATCGCCCGCGCACCGTGCGGCCGCTGGATGCCTACGGCGGGTTCGATTCCCGCCGGCCGCTTCTTCATCCCCTTTTCCTTTCTCCATATGGCAGCCGGGAAAGACCGGCGCGGCCCCGCCACCGTGTGGCTTGCCGGGACGGGGCCAAATCATGCGGATGTAGTGCAACGGCAGCACAGCAGCCTTCCAAGCTGCGCATGCGGGTTCGATTCCCGCCATTCGCTCCACACAGCCCCGCGAGCTGCAGCGGGGCGAGTACCGGTAGAACAAGTTACCATCTCATTCAAAACCGCAACTGCATACACGTAACCGCAGCGCACCCAGGAGAGGACCGCCGCCCTGCCCGGCAGCGGCGCCCGGAGCGGCAAGAACAGCCGCCCCGCCAACGCCAGACCCGGGCAGGGGGCAAAGGAGGACGATGTTGGAGTATGAGAGCTGTTTTCCGTTATCCAGGGAGCAAATGGAGCATGGCTCAATTTATTATTGCTCATTTTCCGTCTGGCTATGAAAAAATGGTATATCTTGAGCCATTTGCAGGAAGCGCGGCTGTGTTTTTCAACAAAAAGCCGGGAGCAGTAGAAACGATAAACGACATGGACAGCAATATCGTGAATTTATTCCGGGTATTGAGAGAGCAGCCTGACGAGCTCAAAAGGGCGCTTGAATTAACGCCGTATAGCCGGGAGGAATACGACCGCAGCTTTAATCCGTGCGAGGAGCCGCTTGAAAAGGCCAGGCGTTTCATGGTGAGAACAACGCAAGCCATCGGCGCAAAGATGGATGGGAAATGCGGATGGAGAAACCACAAACAAATGAAAATCGGAGGCACAGCTTGCAAATGGGCCGGAATCACTGAAACTATTGATGCAGTTGCCGCCAGATTGAGAGGAGACACCACCCACTTGGTACAAATCGAGCATATGGATGCGCTGCGATTGATCAAGCGATACGACTACGAAGACGTGTTGATGTATATTGATCCCCCGTACATTCTGAGCACAAGAAAAAGTGGACGTTTATATCATCACGAAATGGACGACGAGGGACACATAGAACTTTTGAACATTGTGAAAAAGAGCAGGGCAAAAATCGTTATTTCAAGCTATGACAACGAATTATATAACAAATGCTTGAATGGATGGAAATCTGATTATACGATGTGTCAAACGACATCGACAAAGAAAGCAGAGGAAAAAATCTGGATGAATTACGAACCGCCGGCGCAGCAGGTGAATTTTCTATGCTGACCCTTCCTATTAAGAAAAAATGGTTCGACATGATTGCATCGGGTGAAAAAACGGAGGAATACCGCGATCTGACACCCTATTATGCGGTGCGGTTTGCAAATGTGCACAAATTCCAGGCAGACGGGAAAACCTGCTGCCATGTTCTGCTCCGGGCCGGGTATCGGCGGGACAGCCCCATCCTGGCCATCCGGTGCTGGATCGACAAAGGGAAAGGCCTGCAGGAATGGGGCGCGGAGCCTGGGAAGGAGTATTTTCGGCTGCATATCGTATGGGTTTCGCATTATCTCAACGCCTACAATATCCGATGGTTGCAGGGTTGGTCACCTCATCAGTCGCCTTCGGCGCCAGCTTCCCCTCCAGGGGAAGCCTGATGCAGGGGCCGCCCGGGCCGAAGGGCCGGGAAGGCCGATCACCCGTAACATGGGAGCACGAGCGCGGGCAAGCGCCGCAAGGCGTCGCAGGCCGTGCGTACAAACTAAAAAGGAGCGAGAACAGGAGATATGATTGGATCAAGAGCATCGCCTGGTGGTGGCCGGTATGGCCGGTTATGGGGAGGAATACCTGGCGGAGATCGTGAACGATTCGCCGCTGGGGCATGATCCAACCCCCGATCCGATTGTGAGGGTGCTGGGCATCCTTAGGTACCCAAATCAGCGGGTCCTCATGCCGCCGTATCCGGCGCACGAGGTGCCGCCGCTGAAAAATGGGCTTGTTTGCCGTCTGCCGGTTTTGCGAAACGCGGCGGGCGGGGACATGGCCTGTTTGCCAACCGGTCAGGCGATCCTGGAGGCCATGGAGGCAGCGGCCACGGAGGAAGAGGCCGCCATCCTGCGCCGGCATCTGGAGGAAGGGGCAAAGGGCGCCCGGGCGGTGGTAACGTTCACCCGATTTGACCTGGAATACATCGAGAAACACTGCGCAAAAGGAGCAACCAATGACGCTGACGATCGATGACGCCTTTGAGATGGAAACCGCCGCGCTGACCGACGAGGAGCGCGGGCGGCTTTTGCTGTGCATGCAGCGGTACGCGGCCAAGGGCGAGGAAATGGAGCTGCCGGGCAACGAGCGCATTCTGTGGCCGGTTTTCCGGGTGCGCATCGATCAGGCCCGGCAGGTGAGCCAGGCCCGGGCCGAGGCCGGAAAACGCAGCGGCGAGGCCAGACGGAAAAACGAGCAAAGCGGAACAAATTTGAACACTGTTGAACAAACCGGAACAAACCTGAACAAAATTGAACAAACCGGAACAGAAAAAAACCTGTTCGACAGCGCCGAAAACGGAGAAAAAGAAAAAGGGACCCAAAAAGAAAAAGAGAGTGTGAGAGAGGAGAACGTTCCCCCTCTCTCCGCCCCCCGCGGGGACAAGGCGGCGGATGCGCTGTTTGACCGTTTCTGGGCGGCCTATCCCAGGAAGGACGACAAGAAAAACGCCCGGCGGGCTTTCCTTCGGCTGAAACCGGGGGAGCAGCTGCTTGCCCTGATGCTATCCGCCCTGGACCGGCACAAACGCAGCCGGCAATGGACGGATGAGGGCGGCCGCTATATTCCGCTGGCGGCAACGTGGCTGAACGGCGAGAGATGGAACGATCAAATGAGCGAAGGGCCGCCCGGGAAACGGGTAACGGCGCAGGGCTACGATCAGCGGGATTATACCGAGGCCGAGCTGCTATCCGTGAGCGCCGATCTGCTCAATGAGGCCCGAAACTACCGGGAGGCGGCGAGCGGATGATTATTCCCAAAAACGCCTACCGGCTGACGGAGAACATGCTGCGGGATCAATGGGTGATGATTCCCCGAGCGGAGCAGCGGCTATTCGAGGCCCAGGCAAGGGCGGCGCAGATCACCGCGCCGGCCACGGACGCCGTGAGCGTGAAGGGCAGCGGCGGCGGCAGCCGGGCGGAAAGGGCCGCGCTGGCCGTGCTGGATGCAGAAAAGCGCCTGGAAACGGCCCGCGCCTGGCGGGAGGCCATCCGCCTGACGGACAAGGCTTTTCCCTGGGAAACAACGGCGGAGGGCGTGCTGGCCGGGTATCTGTACGGAAACGGCCAGAACCTGGCCGAGGCCGCGCGCTCTGCCGGATGCAGCTACAAAACCGCCCAGCGGCTGCGGGATAACTACGTGGGCCATTGCGCCATTTTCGCGGCCAGCATGGGCCTGATAACGTTTGAGGAGGAGTGAGCATGCCAAACTGGGCAGAGGGCAATATTCGTTTCAGGGGAAAGCCGGAAAATATTATGGCATTCCTCAAAAACGAATTCGAGTGCACAGCCACCGAGAGAGGATTTGAAACTGTATCATTTCCGCCGGATGTGGCTTGGAATGGCATGGATGAGGTAACGCTAAGCGAGCCCGAGGAAGAGAGGAACAAGCCGGGGAGATACTGGAAAACGTTCTATATCAAGGGAACGCGCAGAAATTTCATTGATGTAATTGCTGGCGTGTATCTCCCGAGGGATGCGAAAGAATGGATCATTATCCTGGATTCATTCAAGGCGGCATGGTGCTGTTTTGCTGAACCGTATATCGAAAAATCAAAGAAATACGGCATTGACATCGCTATCGTTTTATATGAGCGCGGCTGCCAATTCCGGCAGCGGATCGAAATTGTAAACGGGCATCTCGTGATGGATGAAACGCAAACCTTTGCCGATTGGGACTGGGAAGCGGATTTCCCGAACATGGGAGGGTAAGCCATGACAATGCGCAAAATCGACGCCATGCACCACTATTATGGCTACGGCGTGGGCCGGTGCGAGGATTGCCCGCATTTTATCCGGCACGTTTGGGACAAAACGTATTACAAGTGCCTGGTATACGGCACAAGCAACGCGGAGAGCACCGACTGGTGCAAGAGCTGCCCGGCCTGCGGCCTGATCGATCAGCCATTCCCCAGCGGCGATACCCGGGTGGTGACCAGGATCACGGCGGACAGGCAGGAAGAAAAGCCGCTGGACGGGCAGATGGACATGTTCGGCGGGGAGTACGCCAATAATCCGGTTGCATGAGGAGGAAGGATCATGACTGATAAGGGGATAACCAGAAAAATAAAACGATCAATTCTTCTTTGCACATCCGAATTCTACGGGTACAATGCAATCAAAATGAGTGAAAATGTTTACAATGCGCTAATCGAAGAACTACCCCCGATACTCTTGTATAAAAACGAAAATGGGAAAGTTGTAAAAGAAACGTTTATGGGCCTTGAAGTTTTTATAGACTGGGATGCAAAGTATGACTATTTCTGCCTTGGAACATCCAGGTTATTCAAAACGGAAAATGCGTATCCGTTTATTGTGATCGACGAGGAGGACAAGGAGGGCTGAACATGGACTTGATAAGCCGGAAAGCGGCACTTGAAGCTGTAAAGATTCCAAATGGCGAATACAGCAACCCTTCTGAACGGCATGGAATTATTGTCGCAAGGGTTGAAGCTAAAAGAAGAATTGTGGATATTCCTTCTGTCCCCGCCGTTCCGCTGGACAGGCTGTGCAAGTGGCTGTCGGAGATTTTCGTAAATATCCCATGTGAATATTGTCAATCTTTTTCAAATAAGTATTGTACAGCTATTTACGATATGAACAATCCTTGTCCGAAATCCGCAGATGCTTGGCGGAACACAATAACAAAGTGGATGGAGGGATTGGATGCGGCAGATTGATGCGGACGCGCTGATCTATGATCTGACCGAGATGGTCAGACACAGCACGGGAGAGTATAAACACGGCATTGACGCAGCAAGGCTCGTTGCGATGGAAGCGCCGATCATCGGCGGCTGGATCAGCGTCAAGGACAGGCTGCCGACGCACAATGATAGGGTTCCTGTTTTGTACAGATTCAAAGCTGATAACATGCGGGATGGGCTTTACGTTTCAATGCTCTGGTATGTAAGAGAACCGTTTTGCGGAGATGAACCGCCGCATTGGGAACGGATCGGAAACATCGAGTATGAGGTACTATACTGGTTTGAGCTTCCAGAACCGCCGAAGGAGGACACATGAAACGAAACCCTAAACCAGGCCGGGAACTCACTGCGGAGGAGCTGATCCGGGAGCTGCGGGACATTGCCCGAATCGGCATCGTCAACGCCCGTCGGGACGCGGAGATCATCAACCAGGCTGCGGACATGATCGAGGCGAAGGATGAGAGGATCGCCATCATGCGGGAGAGCATGGAAGCCATGGAAAAAACCATCGACAAAAAATATATCACGATCACGGATGGAATGATGCAGACACTCCGCCAGGTTGATTTAGCGCGCGAGGACGACCGGAAGAGCAGCGGGCTGATCGAGGAGGAGTAAGGGCAAATTTCCACCTGATGGAAATTTCTTTTTCCGGAGTGTTTATATCGCGTGGCGAATAGATGTATAATTCGGCAAAGAAACAGGCGGGAAAAGAAAATTGTTTCCTATTAGAAACGGGGGACAGGATCAGGACGAAGCGAATTTACCAGAATTTTAGAAAAGGAAAATTGAGGGAGGCGGAAACGTGGGCGAGAGGCTGCAGCCCATTCGGGATATTGACACGGTGCACGACATCACGGTGACGCTGAGCAAATTGAAAACCGAGCGGGGACGGCGGATGTTCCTCTTGTGGATGGTGGGCATCCACCTGGGGCTGCGCATCAGCGATATTGTGGATTTGAAGGTGGGCGATCTGCGGGACGCGAAAACCTTTACCTATCTGCCGAAAAAACAGGCGCACAAGCGCGGGGCCCGGAAGATTACCATCCCGGTGCCCAAGCCCCTGCGGGACGCGATCCGCGCCAGGTGCCAGGAATACGGGGACGGGGACTGGCTGCTGAAAAGCCGGAAGCGCACCCGGGGCGGCAACGATATGCACATCACCCGCCAGGCCGCGCGCCTGGATATGCGGGAGATCGGGCGCATCTGCCGGGTGGAGCAAAGGATGGGCTGCCACACGATGCGGAAAACGTTCGGCTATCACTATTACCAGCGGACGCACGATATCGCCATCCTGCAGGAGTGGTTCTATCATTCCAGCCCGGCCACCACGCTGATCTATATCGGCGTGACGCTGGAGAATTTCGAGAAGATGGTGGACAAAAGCCCGTTTGACGACATGCATGGGGTGGAGCTGTGAAAAAATTCTTGATGGGTACCCATTGACAACGAAAACCGGCCGTGATAAGATAAACTCGACAAAGTAGACCAAGGACGCAAGGCCACAAGGCCCGGCGTCCTTTTTTTATTTCAGCGCGTGCCTCTCACCGGGGAGGCACGCTGTATGATTTCACGTTTCTTGCGTGCCCTTCGGCGGTCCTTCGGGCCGCCTTCGGCACGGATAGGATTCTGCCGTTTCCGCTCCTTTACGGCAGAGGGCAGGGGGTGGGGAAAATGAATCGTGACCCAGAAATTGAAAAATTTTACACGGGGAGGATATGGCGCGCATGCAGGGCGAAATTTGCCGAGAGCAAAGGCGGGCTGTGCGAAAGGTGCCTGGCCAGAGGGATCATCAACGCAGGCAGCAAGGAGCGGCCGTTGGAATGCCACCACAAAATCCCGCTGACGGCGCAGAATGTGCACGATCCGGCGGTGGCGCTGAATTGGGATAACCTGGAATTGCTGTGCAAAAGCTGCCACGACGACCAGAAACGGAAGGAAACGGAACGGCGGTGGAGCGTCGGCGAAGACGGGACGGTGCTGGCCGCCGGGTAGCCCCCCTTATCAGGGGCGTTTCTTCAATTTTTGCCAGGGCCAGCGTTACAGCGAAGAAGAGCGCCCGAGCGCGGGCGCGAGGTTTTTGGACGGACTTTGGCCGAGACGCGGTGCCGATCCACCGACACCGGCAGCAGATGCCGGGAGTTCGGCTGACATAAAGGAGCGAAATTATGAGAAAGACAGCAAAGAAGCCCCCGGCGATCTATGACCGGCTGATCTTGCTGGGTAAAAACTACGAAGTGAGCGAGGATGAGGATTATAAAGCCGCCGCGCTTACCTACGCCCAGGAATCCGCGCTGATTGATGAGATGCGCAAGCAGCTGTCCGAGGACGGAATGACCGTGATGAAGGAATACGTAAAAGGCCGGGAAAATCTGTGTGTTCATCCGCTGGTGCAGGAAATACCAAAGCATGTAGACTGCGCAAACCGGACGCTTTCCCTTTTGGGTGATATTATTGTCAAGCGCGGAAAGAAAAGGCCGGAAGCCGCCGACGGGCTTACCGAATTTCGGCTGAGGGCGTAAACATGGGGTAAACCAGGAAAACGCCATCTTTGCTTATTATCAGGGCATCCAGGATGGGAGCATCTGCGTCGGCAAATGGGTGCGGATGCTGTACGAAAGAATACTGGACGGGCTGGAGAGCAAAGAGTGGTTTTTCGATCAGCGGAAGGCCGACAACTGCATCCGGTTTTTTGAGCGGTACTGCCACCACAACAAGGGGCCGCTGGCCCCACAAAGAATCAAATTGAGCTTGTGGGAACGGGCCAATTTATCCACCATATTTGGCATCGTGGACGCCGACGAATTGCGGCAGTTTACTGAGGTAATATGGGTGGTTGGCAGGAAACAGGGGAAAACGCTCATTGCCGGCGGGATCGGTAATTATGTTGCTTATGTCGATGGAGAATATGGCTCGGAGATTTACTATTTGGCGCCGAAGCTGGATCAGGCCGATCTGTGCTACGGCGCTTTTGAATTTAATGTCAACGCCGAGCCTGATCTGCTCAAGCGCACCAAATCCACCAAATACCGCGGATTGTATATCAAGGAATCAAACACCAGCATCCGGAAGCTGCCGTTTTCAGATCGAAAATCAGACGGCTACAACCCCGTGCTGTACGTGGGGGACGAGGTGGCCAGCTGGCCGGGCGACCGCGGGATGAAACAATGGGAGGTCATGGCCTCCGGTACCGGCGCTCGCCGGGAGCCGCTGGGAATGGCCATCAGCTCGGCAGGGTACGAGAACGAAGGAATCTACGACGAGCTGGTGAAGCGCGGCACGGCCTTCCTGATGGGGAACAGCCGAGAGCAGCATATTTTGCCCATTTTGTACATGATCGACGACATCAACAAATGGGACGACATCAACGAGCTGCGCAAATCTCTGCCCGGGCTCGGGGAAAGCGTGAGCGTGAAATTCATCCTCCGGGAAATTGATACCGCGCACGCGTCCATGAGCAAAAAGCGGGAATTCATCACCAAATACTGCAACATCAAACAAAACAGCAGCCAAGCGTGGTTTGATTCGCAGATCATCGAAAAAGCGTTTGGCAATAACCTGCGCTTGGAGGATTTCCGAAACACTTACGCCCTGGGCGGGATCGACCTTTCCCAGACAACCGACTTGACCAGCGCTTGCGTGCTGATCGAGCGGGGCGGCGTGATCTGGATTTTTTCCCATTTCTGGCTGCCGGGTGAACGCCTGGAAGAGGCCACCAGGCGGGATCAAATCCCATACCAGGCCATGATTGAGCGCGGGCATCTGTCCTTGAGCGGGACAGAGCTGATCGACTATCGGGACGTGCGGGATTGGTTCATGAGCCTGGTGAGGGATTACAAAATCTTTCCGCTGCAGATCGGCTACGACCGGTATTCCGCGCAATACCTTGTGCAGGAAATGGAAGAGAAGAATTTCCACATGGAAAGCGTTTTCCAGGGTTACAACCTGACCGGCATTGAGGACAACCTGGAGGGCATGCTGCGCGAGGGGAAAATCAAAGTGGCCGATGATAACAGCCTGCTCAAAATCCATTTGCTGGACAGCGCCCAGCAGATCGAAAGCAACACAAGCGCCCATCCGAGAAAGAAACTGGCCAAAATCAGCAAATACGCCCACGTGGACGGAACCGCCGCCATCCTGGACGCGCTTTGCATGCGGCAAAATCACTGGAACGAAATGGGAAAACGACTGATGAACGCGGGGTGAAAAAATGGGAGTTTTTGAAAAGGTATTCGGAAAACGGGAAAGCCCGGCGAAAAATGCCCGGCTGACCTTTGAGCTGCTGGATGGATATTCCCCTGCGTTTCATACCTGGGAAGGGAGCATCTATGAAAGCGATTTGATCCGGGCCGCGCTGGATGCTATTGGCCGGCACGCGGCGAAGCTGTCCCCGACGATCCAGGGAAGCGCCAAGGAAAATCTGCGCAATCGGCTGAAAATTATGCCCAACGAATTCCAAACCTGGCCCCAATTTCTTTATCGCTTGGCCGTGATCCTGTTTGCCAGGAACACGGCCTTTACTGTTCCGGTGCTGGGAGAATACGGGGAAACAAACGGAATCATTTCTGTCGTTCCCCGTAAATGGGAGCTGGTGGAATATCAGAATAATCCTTTTATTCGTTTTTACTTTGATAAGCGAAAAAATGGAGCGGTTGAGCTTTGGCGCGCCGGGATCATGACCAGATACCAGTATGGCAGCGAGCTATTTGGCGAGGATAACGACGCGCTCAAGCCAACGCTTGATCTGATCGAAATGCAGCGCCAGGGCATCGAAGAGGGCATCAAAAACGGGGCCACCTACAGATTCAGCGCACAGAGCGATAACTGGAGCACAGACGAGGATTTGACCAAGGAGGCCAGCCGCTTCGACGAGTACGCATTCCGCAAGAAAAAAGGCGGCGGCATGCTGCTTTTCCCCAACACATACCGAAATATTCAGCAGCTGAAACAGGAGGCGTACAAGGTAGACGCCGACCAGATGAAGCTGATAAAAGAAAACGTATTTGATTATTTCGGCGTCAATGAGGACGTGATCCAAAATAAAACCTTCGGTGATAACTGGCTGGCATTTTACGAAGGCTGCATCGAATGGTTTGCCATCCAGGCCAGCGAGGTCATCACAAAAATGCTGTTTTCCGAGCGCGAACGCCAATATGGCAATCGCGTTTTTTTTACATCCAACAGGCTGCAGTATATGAGCAACGCCGACAAAATGAACGCCATTTCCCAGATGGCGGACCGGGGCCTGATGACCCGCAACGAGCTGCGCGACATCCTGAACCTGGCCCCGCTGCCGGAGCCCTGGGGCAGTCAGATCCCGGCCCGCGGCGAGTATTACAACGTGAACGATGACACGATCCCCGGTGGTGATCCTGGATGAGGCGCGTAATTGCTGTTGATTTTGACGGCACGCTATGCAAAAACTTATGGCCGAAAATTGGTGAACCAAACAAAACTTTGATTGAGCAGCTAATTGAAGAAAAAAAGAACGGTGCGGCGCTGATCCTTTTTACGTGCCGGGAAAAGAAGCTGCTTTCTGATGCTGTGAAGTGGTGCAAAGGCCAGGGCCTAACTTTCGATTGTGTAAACAAAAATCTTGCTGAAAGAATCAGAGCGTACAAAGGCGACTCAAGAAAAATCAGTGCAGATTTGTACATCGACGACAAGGCCGCAAATTTTTCTTTTGGCGAAAAAATTAAATTGTAAACGGAGGCGAACGAAAATGCCGGTGAAAACTGATCGGGAATACCGCCTGTTTACTCTGACGGAAATCGAGACCAGAGAAGAGGACAACGGCGACCGCTTTGTGGATGGATATGCTACCACGTTTAACCAGGAATATCTGCTCTTCCGCGAGGCGGATTATGAGGTTTATGAAAGCGTGGCGCCGGGTGCGTTTGACGGCGCGGACATGAGCGACGTGATTATGCAATACGATCACGCCGGCCGCGTATTTGCCAGGAACAGCAACGGCACATTGCAGCTTACCCAGGATGAGCACGGCCTGAAAATCAGGGCCAATCTGGGGCATACCGAAATCGGGCGGCAGCTTTTTGAGGAAATCAAAGGCGGCTATACCACCCGCATGAGCTACGGCTATTCCGTGCTGGATCAATCCCGCACTGTGGATAGAAACGAGGAGACGGGCAAGACCATCGTGCACCGCGTGGTGCGGAAAATTCGGAAACTGTACGACGTTTCCGCCGTGTCGCTGCCCGCAAATCCCAACACAGAAATTTTTTCCGCACGCAGTTTCGGGGAGGGAGTTATCCGCGAGATTGAGGAGGAGCGCCTGGCCATTGAGGCCCGCCGGAAAAAGGCACAACGAATCAAAATCATGATGGAAATGGAGGAATCCCCGAATGAAAACCATTGAAGAAATCGAAAAGCGCCTGGCCGAAATCAAGTCCGAGCTGGACAAGCCCGAAGCCGATCTGGACGCGCTCCAGGAAGAAGTCCGCTCCCTGACCGCTGAAAAGGCCCAGATCAAGGCCAACGCCCAGAAGGCCGAGGAGCTGCGCCGGGCCGTGGCCGATGGCATGGGCACCACCGTGGAAACCCGCAAGGAAACCGGCAATCAGACCGTGGATGAAATCCGCAACAGCAAGCGCTACATCGACGCCTATGCCGAATTCATCAAAACCGGCAACGCCGATGAATGCCGCGCCCTGCTGACCGTGAACGCGCCCGCCAACGGCACCCTGCCTGTTCCCACGTTCCTGCAGGAAATGATCGAGACCGCCTGGGAGCGGAATGAGATTCTTTCCCGCGTGACCCGCAGCTATATCAAGGGCAATCTGCAGATCCCCTTCGAGCTGAGCGCGGACGGCGCGTATGAGCATGCTGAAGGCACCACCGCCCCCACCGAGGAAGCGCTGACCTTTGGCCTGGTAACCCTGACCCCCAAGACGATCAAGAAGTGGGTGTCTTTCTCGGATGAAGTCGTGGATATGAAGGGCGAGGAATTCCTGCGCTATATCTACGACGAGCTGACCTATCGGGTGGCCAAGAAGCTGAGCGACTTGATCCTGGACGACATCACCACCGCCGGCGCTTCCAACAGCAGCACCGCCATCGGCGTGCCTGCTGTGACCATGGAGCCCGGCGTGATGACCCTGCCCACCGCTGCCGCCAACCTGAACGAGGAGGCCCGCGATCTGGTTGTGATCATGAACCGCCTGACCGAGGTGGAATTCCTGAGCGCCTATGCGGCGGGCAATTTCGCCGTCGATCCATTCGCCGGGCTGACCAAGGTGTACGACAGCCACCTGCCCGCCTATTCCACCGCCAGCGACAATGCTGTGTATGCCATCGTGGGCGACCTGGCCGGCATCCGGGTAAACTATCCCGCCGGCGACGGCATGGTTATCAAATACGATGAACTCACCCGCAAGAAAGAGGACATCGTGGAGGTGCTGGGCCGCCAGTATGCGGCTCACGGCATCACGAAGCTTGGGCACTTCGTGAACATCAAGAAGCCTGCCGCGGCGACCACCTGATGAAGCTGATCCTCAAGCGGGAAGCAAGAATCCGGCATAAGGCTGGGGAAACAGTGGAGGTTTCCCCGGCCGAGGGCCGGTTTTTGATTTCCACCGGCAGCGCGGTGCCTGCGCCGGCGACGCCCAACGCCGCGAAAACAGGCGCCAAGAAAAAGGAGAAATAACGTGAAACTGCTGATCGGCATTCCTTCCCATGATTACATGAATGCGGAATTCGTAAAGTGCCTGAGCGCCCTGGAAATCAGGATGGCGCGCCAGGGTATGGATTTTGATGTGTTCATCAACAATGGCACCCTGGTGCATGTAGCACGGGACAAAATCGCATGCAAGGCGATCAACGAAGGGTATACCCATGTGCTGTGGCTGGACGCGGATATGATTTTTCTCCCGTCGCTGCTGGATGATCTGGCGGACAACCGAAAAGATTTCATTTCCGGCGTGGCCCATTCCAGGCGGCCCCCGTTCGTTTCCTGCCTGTTCAAAAGGACGGACGATCTCAATCATCTGGAACGGTTTGAGGAATACCCGGCAGAGCCTTTTCAGGTGGCCGGGTGCGGCTTTGCCTGCGTGCTGATTTCCACGGAAATCCTCCGCGCCGTGCAGGCCACCTACAAAACGTGCTTTTTGCCTGAGATGCAATGGGGCGAGGATTTGTCCTTTTGCCGCCGGGCGCGGGCTCTTGGCTATACCATTTGGGCCGATCCGCAGGTGAGGCTTGGCCATATGAGCCATCAGGCCATTTGGCCGGAAGATCACGAAAAATACATGAAGCAGCTGCAAGGGGGCTGATACCATGCTGGACGCAGTGAAAAAGGCGCTGGGGATCACCTCCGACGCGGGGATCATCGTGGACGAAATCCAAGACCTGATCCAAGCGGCGCTTTACGACCTGAAAACGAACGGCATCAAGGCCATCGAATTGCAGGACGATCCGCTGATCGTCCAGGCGGTGAAAACCTATTGCCGGGCGTTTTTCCACTCTCCCGCTGACTACGCTAATTTGCTGGCATCCTACGAGCAGCAAAAGGGCCATCTGATGAACTGCAGCGGTTATACGACCTGGCCGGATGAACTGTCGGAGGACTGGGATGATTAGAGCGGATACGGTGAAATTGATTTCCGAAGTGCCGCAGGCGCACGGCGTGCTGGAGCCTCCCTTGGAAAACGCGAGGGAGGTTTTCTGCACCGTGCGCAGCGTGAGCCAGACGGAAAGCTACCAGGCCCGGGCGACAGGCCTGAATCCCGAGCTGCGCCTGAAGCTGGAGCACACCTGCGAATACCAGGGTGAAAAACGATGCGTATTCCACGGCGTGCGCTATGACATCATCCGCACCTACATGGACGAAAAAGACGGGATCGAGCTGACGATCCAGCGAACGGAGGGCAACGCCGATGTATACGCAGCTGGTTGAGGCGCTCAAGGCCATTCCGGGCCTGCCCGTGGCCGAGCATGAGTGGAACACCCGGCCGGCCGGAAATCACGCCACCGTGCGGCTGGATTTCCCAGCAGACCAGGACAGCGGCGACGATCACCACCAGGACAGCGCCTACGAGGGAAGCGTGGACCTTTACACCAAGGGCCAGGCCTGGGCCGTGGCGGCGCAGGTGGAGACCGTGCTGGAGAACATCTGCGGCGCGGCCTGGCATCTCAATTCAAAGCAATACGATTCCGGCGTGCACATGATCCAACGGGAATACGTGTTTGAAATCGAGGTGATCTGATGGGCTTGACCATGAAGGTACAAGGCATGGACGAACTGAGCGAAAAGCTGAGCAGGCTGGGCGAGGCAGCGGGAAGCATAGCGTCCCTGAGCCTCTACAAGGGCGCCGGCGTGATGGCCGACGCCTTTACTGCTGCCAGCAAAACTATCCGCGCCGAAAAATTCCATTACGTTTTCAACGGCCACAAGCGCCTGCCCAGCTACGAGGAGGCAGCTGCTGTGCAGGGAAAAATCGGCATTGCAAGATTCAACAAAAACGGCACCGAGGTAGATACCGCAGTGGGGTTTGGCAATGCCGGATATGTGGAAATCGCCGGAAAGAAAAAGGCCGTCCGGCAGATCGCCAACGCCATCAACAGCGGCACCAGTTTCATGGACAAACAGCCCATATTTCGCCAGGCCGTGTCCAGGACAAGCAAAGCGGCCGGCGCGGTGATCGTGGCCCGGGCGGAAGAACTAATTCATACGCTCACGATGGGTGATATCACAACAGCGCAAGCTAAACGGTATTTCCCGAATTATAAATTCAAATAACGGAGGTAAAAAACATGGCATACATCGGTATGAGGAATCCTGTGGTCGCTCCGATCACGGCGGAAACCGACGGCAGCCCCATCACCTACGGCACGGGCATGATTCTGGGCCCCGCGGTGGCGGCCAATCTCACGTTTGACGTGGCAGACAATCCCGACTACGGCAATGACGTGATCATCGACAACGATAACGGCATCAACGGCTACAGCGCCACCCTGGAAACCAACGACATCACCAAGGAAGGCCGGGCTATGGCCCTTGGCTGGGAGCCCGTCACCGGCACCGGCAGTACCGTGACCCATTACGAAGTGACCGCCGACGCCGCGCCCTATGTGGGCTGGGGCTTCATCCGGGTGAAGATGTTCCGCGGCACGCGCAGCTATGAGGCGTTCTGGTTCCACAAGAGCCAATTCAGCCCCAACGGCATCAACGCCGCCACCAAGAAAAAGCAAATCGAATGGAATCATCCGCAGATGAACGTGCAGGGCATGGGCGTCTATCTGGATTCCAGCGGCACGCCCAAGTATTTCGACTGGATGGAATTCACCACCGAAGCAGCCGCCCAGGCGTGGCTGTTTGCCCGGGCAAACATCACCCAGGCCCCGGCCACCACGGAATAACGATATGCGCCCCGTCTGCTGCAGGCGGGGCGCTTTTTCTGAAAGGAGCACAAAATGGAAACTGTAAAAATCGAAAACCGGGAAATCCCCATGCGCTGCACAGTGCGGGAATTGGCCGAAATTGAAGAGCAGATCGATACCATGGATAAGCTGAACGAAATGATCCTCAAGGGCCGGCGCAGGCTGCGGAATATCGCATCGGCCATCCGAATCCTGGGCAACAGCGGCCTTAGGGCAGGCGGGGGAAAAGCTGATTTGACCGACGACTGGGTGCTGGATCACATGGACGCGTCCAAGATACGCACTTATCAGACAGCCATCATGGCCGCGGTAGCGGATGCCTTCCACATGGAAACCAACGAGGATACTGTGCGCGATCCGGTACTTGAGGAAATCGAGAGAAAAAAAGAGCAGGGCAATTAACGGCCAGGAAAATCATTTCCTGGGGGTTGATTGCCGGGATAACATATACAGAAATGCAGGATATGCTGCCGGGGATGGTGATCGATCTTTTTATCTATCGCCGGGAGTATGACGAAAATTTGCACGGAATACAGCGAGGTGAGGAAACATGGCCAGTGGCGTAGATGTAAAGATGGGCGTTACTGGCATCAGCCAGTTTAGAAATGCCATGAACCAGGCGCAGCAGAGCGTAAAAACCCTTGACGCCGCGCTGAAGCTGAATGAAAAGCAGCTGCAGGCCACCGGCGACAAGGAAACCTACATGCAGCAGAAAAGCAAGCTGCTGCAGCAGCAGATCGCCGCGCAGAATACGGTGATTAAGCAGGGGCAGCAGGCCCTTGCCGCCATGGAGCGAAACGGGGTAAACCCCGCCAGCCAGGCCTACCAGAAAATGCAGCAGCAGGTGCTCGCCGCGCAAACGTCGCTGCTTGGCATGCAGGGCGATTTATCCGGCGTCGGATCGGCCGCCGCGCAGGCGGCCCAGGGGACGGACAAGCTGACCGAGAGCGTTAACTCCATCAATAAAAAAGTGTCGTTCGACGCCGTGATTGATGGAATCGGAGCGATTACGGACGGCATGGAGGCGGCGGGACGCAGAATTGCGGAATTAGCGAGGAACGCATGGGATGCCATGGCCGATTCTGCTGCATGGGCGGATAATGAAAACACATTGGCCGCAATGTACGGGATCGACGTGGAAACGCTCCAAAGGATGCAGGGAGCAAGCCGCACAATTGATACATCCGTGGAAGCGATCATTAAAAGCCGGCAAAAACTCAAGCAAAACATGACCAGCGATTCCAAGGAAATAAAAGCAGCGTTTCAAGATCTGGGCGTGAGTGTTGGGTATGGCCTGATCGGAAAAGAAGGCGAAAAGGAAGTATTCCGGGACTGGGAGGATGTTTTCTGGGATACCGGTGCTGCCCTGCTTGCATTTACAGACGATGTAAAAAGAGACGTTTATGCCAATCAGATTTTCGGCAAAAGCTGGCAAGAGCTGCTCCCGCTTTTTCAGGCCGGGCGCGAAGAATACGAAAAGACCCTGGAAGAGCAGAGCGTCGTTTCCGAAGAAAATGTTAATAAACTGAACGAGCTGGACGACGCGCTCCAAAAACTGGATCAAGAGTTTCAAACACTAAAAACAACAGTGCTCTCAACGTTGGCCCCCGCGTTTTCAGAGCTGGCGAAAGGCGCAACCGATCTGCTCCGGCAATTCAATGAATACCTGGCGACCGACGAAGGGAAAGAAAAAATGGAGGCGCTCAGCAAATCCATCACTGAGTTGTTCTCCGGGCTGACCGACGTGGATTTTGGCCAGGTTATCGAAACGGCGAAGGGCGGCATTGATTCCATAACCTCCTCTCTCGAATGGATCCGTAAAAACAAAGGCGGCGTTGTAACGGCAATCAAAGCCATTGGCGCTGCCTTCCTTGGGCTCAAGGCGGCCGAAATCGGCATGACGATCGCGCGGACCGTAGAGGGCTGGAAGGGGCTGCTGGGCGGAGGAGCTTCCGCGGCCAGTGCAAGCGCGGGAACAGGCGCAGGGGCTTCCGCGGCTGGTACGGCCGCAGGGGCTGCCGCCGGCGCCACTTTTGCCACGGAATTTTCGGCCGCTTTTGCGGAAGGTTTTCTTCCCACCGTTGGCGGCGCTGCGTGGGCTGTGGCGCCTATTGTGGCCGTGGCTGCTACCGAGATGGAACAGGCCGCGTTTGTGGAAGAAACGGAAAAACGCCTTGAGGGGATCAAGGAAAAGGCCCGCACGAGCGCACAGGAAACCGGAAAACAGCAAAGCGACGCCGCCGAGGCCATCAGCGAGGCGGTGGAGGCCATGATGCCGGATCGGGCCGTATCCGACGCATTCGGCGTAACCAGCATGCAGCGCAGCAGCGAGATTGATAGCGCCGTGGCCGCCTGGCAGGAAAAAACCATGGATTTCATTTCCAACCGCACCAGGCTGCTGCTGGAGAGCAGCGGGGACGAAGGCACCACATCCATGGCCAATCATGAACTGGCAAATCAGGTAATGGATGAGGCGCTGCGCGAATTGAGAACGCCGCACAACCTGCAACAAAACGATCAGGCCGAAGAGCGGGCCGGATATGGCCTTTTGGATATGGTTTCCGATGTGCTGGATGTTATCGATCAACGGGCGGAGGAGAGGGAGGAGGACCCGTACAATCCGGAAAACCTGGAAAACGCGTATCACATTCTGGACAGGATCATTGAGGATTCGCGGCTGACGGATGCCCTTTCCGAGGAGACCAGGAAAAAGCTGGCCAGTTACGTAAACGAGGAAAGCGGGTTCGGCGCCGGCGGACCGACGCAATATACCGACGCGCTGGAGCTTCTTGCCCAAATCACCGATGACTACAATCGCATGTTTTCCCCCGATGCCAGGGAAGAGGAATATTGGCGGTCCATGGGCAAGGAATACGAATTGCTCCAGGCGCATGCCAAGGAGCTGGAACAGAAAAAGCCCGCAGAGCCATTGGCCGACGTGGTGTCCGACACCCTGGACAGCATCCTGCAGGTGCAGGAAAACCTGGATGATGATCTGAGCGTGGAAAACATCGAGGCGCTGTACAGCATGATCGACCAGATCAGCCAAAACAAGCGCCTGATGGACAGCCTGCCGGAAACCACCCGGGAGCTGCTGGGCCGATATTTCGACGAGGAGAGCGGTTTCGGCGCGGGCAGCAACGGCCAGTTTACCGATGCCAAGCAGGTGCTGGATACGCTGTTTCAGAATTTGTCCGGCGTTTGGGATCAGCTGATGAAAGGGAACGAAAAACCCGAATTAGAGGTTGAACCGGCGCTTCCAACGGACACGGCGCAGAGAATCCAGGAACAGCTGAACGCCGGCACCTATACCATACCCGTCACCCCATACCTAAGCGGCGAAATGGGCGGCGTGGACGGCGAGCACGCCAACGGCCTGCCCTTTGTACCCTTTGACGGGTATATCGCCGCGCTGCATAAGGGCGCGCGGGGGGTGCCGGCCAATCAAAACAAGAGCTATACGGCCAACAGCAATTTGTACGTGGAAAAAATGTATATGAACGGCGTAAACGCCCAGGGCCTGGCGGCCGCCATGGCCGCGGAAAACCGGCGCGTCCGCTCCGGCTTTGGCTCGTAAGGAGGCATTATGGCGCAGAGCTATTTTATCTGGAACGGCGTGGACAGCCGCAGCATGGGCATCATATCCCGGGCCGAGGCCCCGCTGATCCGCCCGGAGGAGAGGGTGGAGCACGTGGTGATCCCCGGCCTTTCCGGCGATCTGACGGAAACCCAGGGCGAAAGCGTCTATAATTCCTACATCCAAACGGTGGAAATCAGCGTCCGCGGGGCGGACAGGGTGCGGCAGGTGTTCACGTGGCTGCGGGGCGGGGGATACGTTACCTTTTCAGCGGAGCCGCATCTCAGGCAGCCTGCCCGGGTGATCGGCGCGGTAACGCTGAACAAAATCAGCAGAAATCTGGATCATTGGGCCGGGCAGGCCCAATTTTATTGCCAGCCGCTGAAAGAGAGGCTCTACGAGCTGCCCGTGGAGATCACCGTGGCCGGCACGGTGATCAATAGCGGCGACGTGGAAAGCCGCCCTTTGATCATTGCCACGCCCAGCGTGGACGCCGAGGAAATGACGCTTATTGTAAACGGGGAAACCCTGGCCATGGCGAACGTGGACGGCGTGCGCCGCATCGATTGCCTGGCGCAGGAAATCAGCAACGCGGCCCAAACGGCGCTCTATACCGTCAATTCCGCCGGTCCATTCCCGGTGCTGCGACCCGGCAACAATTCGATTGGCGGCGAAGGCTGGAGCCAACTGCAAATCTATAAACGAGAGCGCTTCCTGTGAGGTGGTGAAAGCATGGCAACCGCTGTTTCGTTGCTCCCGGATTTTACGCTGTATTCCGCCTGGACGGTATCCGGCGGCAGGATCACCGCCGGGCCGTACCGCGCCCAGAAAAACGCGCTGTTCACCATCACCGGCATCCCGGATAACGCGGAAATTGAAAGCGCCGAGGTGACCGCCTATTTTGGCCAAATCGCCTATGGGGCCAAGGTGCTGCGGATGAACGGGCAGCTGATCGATATTGGCCAGCAAACCGTATCGGTAACGCCCACCCATACGGGCAACGGAGAATACGAAATCCTGTTTGAATTCCAATCGAACGGAAATTCATCCCTACCGGATGGGAACCACGGCGTGACCATGGCGGTAACGACTCCCACCCTGACCGTGACCTACGCCCCATATGCCCCCGATCCAGACCCGGAGCCCGAGGTGGAATGGAACGGGCCCAAACCAATCTCTGTTTTCGCCGCAGGCGCGGAAAAATTCAACAATAACGGCCTGGCCGTGCTTTTCCCGACCCAGGGACGCATGAAAGCCGTAGCCGGCGGCGCGTGCGAAATCACCATGACGCACCCCATCGACGATGACGGGAAATGGCGCTATCTGGTGCCGGAAAACATCATCCGCATCCCAGTGCCCGCCGAAACGATAGAAAACGCGTTTGTAGGGCGGGACGTGGATCTGTACCGCACCATCACCGGCGCTGCGCTGCGGGAAGGCCCTAAGGAGCCGCGCACGATCAATTATGCCATGTTCGACGCAGCTACCAATCCGCCATATGCCGTAGGGGCAAGGGTGACATATATTAAGAAAAATTATGAACTGATCAAAAAATACACCACCGTTTATGCGCCCACGCCCGATAATTACCCGGAATATTGGAAAGAGATCGTCCGCACAGAGCCGGGCGCGCCGGTGCTGGTGCAGCTCTCCGTGGGCCAGGATTTGTATTTCGTGGAGGATAACGGCGACGGCTGGTATCTGATGAGCACGCCCATGGGCCTGGAAGGGTACATCAAAAGCAATCAAATCACGTTTGTGCGGCATATATCGCCGGACGAAGAGGACGAGCGCATTATCACCGATCAGCTGTTCAGGATCAAGGAAGCCACGATCGACACCGAGAGCATGGAAGTGAACGTTTACGCCCAGCATGTGAGCTATGATCTTGCCAATATCATCATGCGGGACGTGCGCGGCAACCAGGCCTCGCCGGCGCTGATCATCAGCAAGGTGATGGACGGCCTGATGCGGCCATACCGGGGCAAAATCGCAACCAACCTGACCACCGACGAAAACGGCACATTCACCGGCTCCTTCAACGGGAAAAACGGAATATTCGCCTTCCTGGACCCGGACAGCGGGATCGTGAACACATTCAAGGCGCGATTCACCCGGGATAACTGGGATATGTTCATTCTCAAAATGGCCCACACCGACCGGGGGCTGCGCATCCGCTACGGCAAAAATGCCCGAGGAATCAGCTGGAAGCGCAGCAACGAGAATTTAGTCACCTGCGTGGTTCCGGTGGCAAAAGACAAATCAGGAAATGATTATTATTTGCCTGAGGATTGGGTGGAAAGCCCCAAAATCAACGATTACAAAGAGGTGTACATGCAGCGCCTGGCGGTAAAGGGCCAGATAGGCAAGGATGACGGGCAGGATGGCACCTGGACGGCTGAAACCCTGGCCGACGAAATGCGCACCAAGGCAGCGGAAAGATTTTCCGTGGATCATGCGGATGATCTGTACGTAGAAATCACCGTAAATTTTGAGCAGCTGGGGGACACCGTGGAGCATGCATGGCTCAAGGACCTGGAGCACGTTCTGCTCTACGATCTGGTAACCGCCGAGGATGTGCGCGTTGGCCTGGAATCTGCGCTCACCGTATCAGAGATCGAATGGGATTATATCCGGCGGAAAATAACGGCGGTAAAACTCAGCAGCAATACCGATTACGGCCTGAAAACCGTTGCCGGCTATAACATCGACAATAATTCCATTGGAACGGAAAAACTGACCGACGCGGCGATCAGCGAGATTGCAAATTTGCTGAATTGATAGGAGGATGAACATGGCACAGTTTGTAAACATGCGCAAGGTTGATTTGATGAACGGGGAACCGGCTGTTTTCTCCCTTCGTCAGCTCTATTACGCCGACGAGAATGCCAACCGGATCGGCGCCATCGTGCTGATGAACGGGGAGTCTTTCCCTTTGTCCGGCACCTGCAGCGGCACCGCCATCCGGGCCGATGGCGCCACCGTGCCCATGACCGGCACCGTTGAGGGCAACCAGGCATATATCACCCTGAACGCCGATTGCTACGCCGTGGAGGGCGATATTCAGATTTTTGTGAAACTCACCACCGGCGACGTCACCGCCACCTTAGTGGCTGCCCGCGGCACCGTGCGGCTGACGGAAACCGGCGCCGTGATCGATCCCGGCGAAATCATCCCCTCCGTGTCTGCGCTGATCACCGCCATCAACGACGCCGTGGCCTCCATCCCGGCGGACTATTCCGATCTGCTGGCAGCCATTGCGCCGGCCTATACTGACCTGACCTTCCCCGTTACTGCCGGCACCTGGTGCTGGTATAACGGCAGCTTGCACCAGGCCACCGTGGATATTCCCGCATCCGAATCCTGGACGGCTGAGCACTGGAAAATCGTCCCGCTGAGCAACGCTCTGGCCGGGGACATCGCAGACTTAAAGAGCGCAACAAATTTCAGCGTTTATGACCTCAATCCGCTGCAAACGCTGAATGAAGACCTGTACAAAATCGAAGATATGACATGGGAGCAGGGAGGATTTAACACCAGCGGTGATACGGGATCTGACGTTTGGATTCGGACGGGACTTCTGCTTGGTGGATTTTTGTATCATAACAATGGAGGCACCAACCGTGTAACAGTTGCCCGATACATCGACGCTACCGGGGTTCTGAAAGACTATATGTATACGGACAACACCGACGAATGGGTGTGGGTTCCGTATGAAAATGGCTACCACGTGCGGTTTCGTCAGCGTAAAAGCGCCAACACTACAGCGATAACCCCCGGCGAAAACGCGGTCACTGTTTACCGGGCCTTAGATATAATAGCAAAGGCAACGGATGTTGCAACTCTCGAAAATGATTTAAATGCCGCCAAGGATGACATTACTGCCCTGCAAGGCAATGTAAGCGCGATGCAAGCGGTGCACGCACAGGAAGCGGACAATGGCCTTACCAAAGTTAATGGGCATTATATTGATTATAAAAATGGCAATATAGTCGGAGACAACCCTGTTTTTAACTATGTTGAGTGCAGCGTGGCCCCCGGAATGATTGTTTACTACAATGCCGTAAAATTGGAGCCATTGGATAGGCGCGGATTGGCATTTTATGATGCAGATGGCGTTTTTATTCCTGATAGCGGATTCCAAATGCTTACTACACCACAGCGGATTGTCGTTCCTGATAATGCATGCTTTATCAAGGCGAGCGTTTACGCTGATTCCGAAAACGCAGTTGTGTTTTCCGGGTACAACAACGCGATTGATAACACAAATGAGCGTATCACCGAAACCAATGAGCGTATCACAGAGATAGAGAATACAAAATATGGATATTTTAGAAACTATACCGATATAACGTATTCTCTGCAATGGCAACATAAAACGTATGACGAAAATGGTGCACTGGCAGACAGTGATTATAACATTATGGCCGAAATCCCGAACGTTGGAAACGTGGAGGTGAAAATGAATCGGCCCGATATTAAATTCCGCATATACGTTTCAAGAATCGATAATTCTGCCACCGCAACCATGCTGCAGGATTGGAGCCACTATTTCTATCGCTATACACCAGACGCAACCGGGCACCTTCATTATTACGTTGTTGTTGCGCTGGAAAGCGGTGGAGCTACAACGAGCAACGCATATACGGCAGGCAGAAGGGGCATTAAGGTCTATACCTATGAGGACAGCGGCGCGATTGTGAAATGCCCAGCGACATTGTATGGGAAGCGGATTGCGGTGATGGGAGATTCCATTGTACAGGGCCGAGTGCGGAAAAATGGGGCAGATGCCACGAATACGGTGCATTCCAAGCCTTGGTCTTATATGATCGCTGAATCCTGCGGAACGGAACCAGCAGATTACGGCATAGGCGGTGCGCAGGTGTATGGAACTGACTGGCTGAGCCTTTATACAAACCGGGACAAAATATCAGGATATGATGTGGTGTTTGTATGTGCTGGTACAAACGATTTCGGCGCTGAAGTAAGTGAAACCGATTTCAAGACGGCATACGCGGCTGTGCTGACTGCGTTGAAAGCCAATAACACAAAGGTGATAGCCGTGACGCCGACCTCACGCCAGACGAACAGTCCGAATCAAGACGGCGTGTACCTAAGCGCATATGCGCAATATGTAAAAGATGTGGCAGCAGCGGAGAATGTCGCTGTAATTGATCTGTTTGCCCTTACGGAAAGTAACGCTGTTTTCCGGGCGAATATGCCGGACGGCCTGCATCCAAACGAAATCGGGCAAAAGATTATTGCTGAGTTGGTATTAAATAATCTGCCAGATTAAATAAAGGACACTTTAATGCTACATGGAGTTGATGCCAAATGGACGATAATCGCTGCGTGATCTGCAACGGGCCAGCCCCGGAGGGACGGCAAGTTTGCGGGGCATGCGAAAGGAGGGGAGAAAATGCAAATTACGGCGGCGCAATTTTTGAGCGCCATCCAGCAAAACGTACAGCGCGTGAAAGAATACTCGCTTGGCTGCGACGGATCAGGGGGAAAGTGTGATTGCATCGGGCTGATTATCGGCGCGCTGCGGCTGGCCACCAACCTGATCCGCCACGGCATGCCTATTCAGGAGGTGGCCTGCATCCTGGGGCATGACAAGCTCGACACAACGATGCAATACGTGGTGCTGGATAAAACGGACATGAAAAACGATTACAGAAAATTCGCATAATGAGGGGGGGGGAACATATGACCGAAAACAAAGCCACTGACCTGGTGCTATCCATTGCATTGGAGCAGGTGGGCTATCATGAGAAGGCAACCGCCGCCGATCTGGACAGCAAAACGGCCAACCCCGGCAGCGGGAATTTTACCCGCTTTTCCCGTGATATGGACGCCATCAGCGGCTTTTACAACGGGAAAAAGCAGGGCGTTGCCTGGTGCGATCTGTTTGTGGATTGGTGCTTTGTGCAGGCCTTCGGGGCAGAGGATG
>Ga0310694_10001076_pt1 | contig 32321 bp, 45 predicted proteins | sample 174DNAGHGhighgp2_FD_203884 | JGI IMG/M metagenome (GOLD analysis project Ga0310694, IMG submission 203884) | Sheep rumen microbial communities from Palmerston North, Manawatu-Wanganui, New Zealand - 1742 DNA GHGhigh gp2 (v2) (version 2) | ecosystem: Host-associated > Mammals > Digestive system... | reverse complement strand
ACTTTACCGCTAAAATTGCCTACCGTAGTGTTACCCTGCGACGAAGCCTGTGTATTTCCGCCACCGCGAGTAATACGTGTTTTCCCGTCGCTTGTTTGGCCATACATCATCAACCTGATATATTCAGCACGGGTAATCGGAGCAGGTTCGCCAGCCGCAGCACAGGCGTCATACATTTGTCCGTAGAACGCTTTAATAGCCGGCAATATCTTGTTGGCTTCGCCCGACGCAATCGCTTCCGCCACAGGCACAAAGAACCGTTGTTCTGTTGCGGTGTTGATAACACCAGAACCGCCTTTCGGGAACAACTGCATCAAGTTTTTAACCGATTGCTGAACCAACGATTGTAATTCCTGACGAACATTGTCACGAGCCTGTATGGTTTCATCACTCAAAGCACCGGTTGCACGGCCTAATCTTGTATCAAGCAACGCGTTAGTCGCCGAGAACAAATCTCTGTTGTTTTCGATGAAGTTGACCGCTTCCACAACACCGCCAGATGGCACAATATCGCCGGTCAACGCATCTACGCCAGCAAGATTGCCTTTTGCTTTCGCCGCTTGCACTCTTGCGTTTGCGTTGATTGTCGCAACTTCGATAGCGCGTCTGTTGTCAGCGTCGTTCATATACATATTGGCGTCAACCGTGTATTTGTTGCGGTCAAACGCAGAATCTGCCGTGTAGACGCGGCCTTCATACCCTCTGTCGGCAGCATACATACGGCCCTCTAAGCCTAAATCAGCCGCATATTGTCTGCCTTCTAATGCCCTGTCGGCAGCATATTCAGTGCGGTAATCGCTATGCTCTTGCCTCATCAGTTCTCTTTCATAATCTGCGATTATTTTGTCTGCCTGACGCTCGCTCATACCTCTTTGACGCAATTCTTCACGCAAATAATCTTTGTCCTTTTTCAGCAAGTCGTATTCGCCACGGATGCCGGCGACATCCCTTGAAGCGTCAGCACGTATGTTGGCCACGTTTTCAGCAGAGTCGGCTTTTACGCCTGCCGTCGCAAGACTACCAGCGTTCTTAGCCTGTTGGACAGCAAGGTTGCCAGCGTTCTTTAATAATTGCTGTTGCAACTTGTCGCTTTGGCTGAACAAGAACGTGGATGCAGTTATGTCATCCAAGCCTTCTGTTTCATCAGGCAACAACTGTTTGATGGCCATACCGTATTTGCGCTTTAATTCGGGGTCGTCAGTTTCAGACGCACGCTGTGATAATACTTTTGCACGGTTCATATCGCGCTGATAGCCTTCTGGGTCTTCTTCCATACGAACCTTGTCGTAGTCGTTCATAAGTTTTGCTGTTTTGCCAGCATACGCTTGTGGGTCAATGCCTGTGATAAAGTCAAATGCGTCTTTGGCAAACATCAAGTTTTGCGTAAACTGAGACCGTCTCTGCCGTTGCGAGTGCGGGTCTAAATTTTCTACATCAGCAAAGTTTGCACCTTTCTTGTCTGGTGCCGCTTCATAACCTAAACCCCCAGCAAAACTTACAGGGTTTATGTTTGTGGCGTCAGACAAAAGACCAGTAAGTATTTCTTCCTGCGTCATAGGACTACTCCCTATATGTTATATTTTTCAAGCAACATTTTTTTCAGTGCAGCGGCTTCTTCCGGGGTCATTTCTTCCGGCAATGCGTTGTTTGCGCTCGCTTCTTGCGCTGGGTCAATCGCAGTGTCCTCGGGCAACAAACCAGTATTAGCCGCAATCAGTTTGTCGGCTTCTTCTTTTTCTTTCTTTTTCTGATAATTGTCCCACATACGGCCAGCAGCACCAATTCCAGCAGAAATCGCTTTATTCCACGTATTTGCTCTATTAGCAATCATATTCGCAGCGATGTTCGCTTGATTTATAGTAGACGCCGCAATAGCGTTGCGTGCATCCTTCCATCCTGAAAAATCTAAACTGTATGCCATTATTCTGCCTCCAATGCTTTTCCATAGTTGACTTTATAAAACCCGCTCTCGTCCAATGTTACGGCTTCTGGCACAACTTCCATTACTTCCTGAGCAATCAAGAACAAGTGCTGTTTGCCGTCATCCAAACCAGATTCTTTGGTGTAGCGACCCAAATAGATGTTCAAACCGTTGTGGCTCTTACCGACCAATTTCAAATCTGTTTTTAATCTGCGGTCTGAGAATAACGATGCAACAGCACCAACCAAGCCCGCAGCCATAGTAGCATTGGCTGTTTTGTTTGCCGCAGAAGTTGTAGCACCTGCCTGAGCACGTGCGGCGTCGATAGTCGCTTGGTTTCCTTCTCTCTGCATCTGTATATTCGCCAATGCAGAAGCCAAATCTGTTGCGTTGCCACCAAGTTTTTCCAGTATGCTTGATGTGCCCGTAACACCATAATGCCCTTCGTTGACGCCTTGCAACAACTGATTCAAACGATTGCCATAATATGTATTGGCAAATTTTAATTCTGCATCATCCAAAGCGGAGGCTGTCGCACCAGAACGCAACAGTCCCGAAACCGCTCGGTTGCCCATAACCTTACGTTCTGCCAAGTCACGCATTGACTGGAAGTTCTGGTCGTCTTTAAGGCCATCTACACCACCGAGTAGCAACTTCATATATTCGTCTAACGAAGAAACGCCCGCATTGACATACGGTTCATATAATGACTTTGCTTCGTTCAAATATGCTTCGTTTTGTTCGCCAGCACGTCTAATTTGAGATTCAATCGCAGAATTGCGCGGACTATAACGAACATCTGTGCCACTACCCATTGTGCCAGCACCCGTATTCATCGTCGCGTTCCCTAAATTATTACCAAGAGATGCTACTGAAATCATATTTTTTCTCCTTGGGTTGATGATACCACAAAATGCGTTAAAAGTCAAGGAATAAAGAACCGTTTGCCCGATTTTGGAGCCCGTGTTTGCAGGTGGCACCAGCCGGGTGTATATTTCAGGTCTTCAATATAAAGCCCTAATTCCTCTAACTTCTTTTTGTTTTCTTTTAACCACGCTCCAAGTTTGCCATCAGGGTCGGCAACATCGACTGCTTCCCCTGTCAAATGACAAGAACCGAACGGAATCTTGCTCTCGTCGGTTATGCCTTTTTCTTTGTATATGCGTATCTGGCTTTGTCTGCTTCGTAGGCAGGAACTAAATACCCTAGCGGGCAAAAACCCAAGGGCATTTAGTTTCTCGATTAGTTGACCTGCATTAAAGCAGACCTGAGGTGTGAAGTCTTCCTTCACACACCCGGACCTTACGCTCCTGTTATACCACTCGGCATATACAAACTTCATTACGCTTTCGCCTGCATTGTGACAGTGATTTTGCCTGTTCCACCAGTGACAGACAACTCTTGTGTCGCAACCATTGTTTCATACGAACCAGCAGATTTAATCGCGACCGCAGAGATAGCGCCTTCTGTGATTGTGCAAGTCACAACACCCGGTGTATCGCCTGCTTCGCCCGGAACTTCAACATCAACAGATTCCGCTGTATAACCAGTTCCTGCTGTTTTGATTGTCGCTGCTTTCAATTCATATTTTGGGTTTACATAATCGTCAATCGTGATAACGCCATTGTCAACCAAGTATTCAACAAACGCATCTACATCGGCATAATTGCTTTGCAACACCATAACATCAGCATAGCAATATACAGCAGCAGATGTCGTTGCGCTGGTTGTTGCTACTTTGTATGCGATTTCGGCTTCATCACGAGATGCAGAATACGTGCGAACCAAACCAATTTTCAGGTCTGTGCCGAAGTTTCCGTCAACTTGTAAGTATTTACCATCGCCATCGACCAATACTACACGGTCGGTTTCGATGGTGCCTGAAAACAGCCCGTGTTGAGGAGTGTTTTCGTATTTGACTTCTGTCAAATGGTCAATGTTCAGTTTATACATAGTTTTCTCCTATTTTTTCTTTCCTTTTCCGCAAGCCATATTTACCTCCCTTGGTTTGATAGCCCACCGTTTCTTATAAACTCCAAGCGTTTCCACTCGGCGTATTCTTGGGCGTTCAAAGAGCCTTTTTGGTTATTGCACTTTTTACACGCCCAAATCGTATTGCTCGGCCCTAGTTCTTTTTGCCGAGAAAGCGGTGGTTCGTGCTCGACCGTTGCTTCTGACAACGGGAACTCTTTAAGACAATACGGACAGCAGAAAGTGTATCTGTCGCCGTAAAGTTTCTTCCACCGCTTTTTCATTATTTTTTCTTAGCCTCTGCTTTGTCCAAAACTTCTTGGTCTTTCTTCGGGTTAAAGATAGACAGCCAGTTGAATATCTTTACCAGCAATGCGACAAAATTGTCGTCTTTCTGTGTTGGTGTTATTTTGACGAACGCAGATGCTGCGCCTACCAACCCACCAAAGCAAGCCAGTATATTTACCCAGTTTTCCATAAACCAGTTCATTTTTTACTCCTTTTGTTTTCCATCATTGTCTTTACTTCTTGTAAAGTTTCTGATATGCCGTCCACCTTCGTATCTAAACGAATTATCAAATCGTGGTCGGCATCGTATTTATCAACTTTCTGTTTCAAATTATGAATCTCCGCTCTCATAGCACCATACGATACTCCAATCGAAATCAACGCGGTAACAATTTCAGATAGATATTGTTCCATTTTTTATTCCCCTGTTTTAATCCAAAGTTTCAGCCCATCTTGCTTTGTAAAGGTTATTTCGTTTGTAGCAATACCAGCAGTTGGTTTTTCTGCGGACACGGCAAACTGGCAGTGACCTTTAACCACAATGTGATAAGTCTTTCCGACTTCCATTTCGCGTGGCATCAAAAATTCCAACTCTTCCCATTTTCCCTTGGTATAAATCTGCACCGGTTCGGGTTCCACAACGGGTTCTTCAACCACTGGTTCCTGTTCTAATACTTCTTCTGGTTCCATTTTCTTACTCCTTATTGAATTGTGACCGTCACTTTGTTGTCAAGGTTGGCGCCTTCCGCTTCTTGAACGGTTAGTGTGACCGCCGCATCATACCGCGCTTCCAATTCCAACCCATCCAAACTCGCCTGCGTGATTTCCAGCGCGTTATCGCCGTCCGTTACTTGTAATGTCTGCCCTGCGACAGATTCCGTTGTCGGTGTCGCCAATGGATACAATAAGATTACTGGTGTGCCTGCGGTGGCTTGGTCGGCTAACCATTGTTTGAACTTTGTCATATCGGTTAAAGTTGTATTTACGTCAAACCAAAAATCAACTTCTGTTCCACGGGCGGTTGAAATTCTAGAAAAACCTGTATTAAAAGAGAAATGTGTGCAATAAGCATTAGTTGCTCCTATACTACTAACCCCCGAAATAACATTGTCGGCAATATATCTATAATAATTTCCTGCCGAGGAAGCGTTTCTGGTTATTTCTGAACCGTCAAACACCTTTACCCCGACATTTCTCGTGACAGCCCCCGACAGTATTTCCTGTTCGTCTTGATAATTGCCAACCTTTAACAACATTTCCGCTGTCGCTGTGCCACCATCAAAGTATGGTTCGTATTCTGTTGCGGTCGAACCTTGTTCAATTTGGAAACCATCTAACAATTCTGCATCAGAAATTACATCATTAGAATGCTTTACATAAGTTGCAACATAGGGATAACCTTCGGGCACCGTTATTGTTGCTGTTTTACTTGACGCTGTCCCGATAGATAACACTACACCATTGTCTGTACTTTGAGGTTGTTGTGTATTATATGCAATCACTCTCATTGATGCCTGTGTGGGGGTACTTGTCACCCTAGTTATAGTATAAGTTTCCCCAATTTGCAAAGGATAAATTACTGTTCTAAAACCATTTAGCGGAACAAATGTGCCATCATCTCTTGGAAAACCGTTTATTAAAACATTTGGCATATTTTTATCAAACAAATTCTTACTGTGGACATTTATCGTTTCCACAGTGCCAGAAGTTTTAATACTATAATAACTGAAATCATACCCTAATGAAGTCGGAGTGCCAGTTGGTTCGTAAAAAGTCCCAGTATATGTATCGTAATACCCCAATACACCGTCACTAACCCGTTCGCACGGTATCAACTTTAACCGACCGTCAACTACAAAAGAGCCATATAAATTACCGCGCAGTTTTGACGAAGTCCCAGTCAGAGTTGTGGCCGCCAAAAGTAAATTATTTGCAGATTCAAAAGTCATCGGTGCCCAAGTGCTGTCTTGCGGCATACCGGAAGTTCCCGTGGGTGTGAAAACCACATCGAATCTTTGTCCCATATTAGCCGAAGACCAATAAGACAAATATGTTCCGTCACCATAACGCAAATACTTGCTTCCACTTGTTGCGCTAACATATAAGTCATAGTTGTCGGTTGCATCTGTCCCTTGATAACACCCAAACACATTACAAGCGGCGGTTACGCTAAACGATATACGAATAGTGTCACTGCCGCGTAAGTGGAACCCGGTAATTTGCCACAAAACGTCATTATCACAAGCATACCCTAAAACGCGTCTATATTCAGATGGTAATTCCGAATCTTGGAATCCCAACACCCCATTATTACTCACAATATCAACTGGTGCATCTTGGGTTGGTGTGCCGTTCTGCTCTGTTCCACCAAATGCTTTTACATAGGTCAGGGAATCTGCGATTGCATCGGGCAATACTAATGGCGATACAGCAGGGCCAACTACGACTGCTTCTGAACCACCTGTCAGAATTGCGTTATAAACCTTGCCTTTAACAGCAGGGTCTGACGGGTCTCCGATTAAAACAATTTGATAAACCTTACCCGCAACAGTTGGTGCTGTCGGGTCGTTGATTATACGAGCACGATAAACTTTACCGCCTAGGGTTGCGGCAATTTCTTCGCTGACCTTGTGGACCTGATACACAGCCCCCCTTGTCTGCGGGTCTGTCGGGTCTACTTTGGTAACTTGGTATTCAACACCACCCATAACTTCTCCTTATTGTCCAGTGCGAGCCATCTCGCACAAACGCTCCCTAGAAATAACTTGTGCCGCGGTTTTGGCGTTATTCACATACGTAGTCATATCAACGCAACTGAGGGTTGACGGACTCGATGACTTCATTAGGCCACAACCTGTTAAAACACTCGTCATTATTATTACCGATAAGCCTCTGAAAGTCAAGTATTTTCTTATTCGCTTCTGTAAGTGCTTGCGCTTGTCTTTGCGTAGTCGCAAGTAATTCGGACTTGACTTTATCGCCGCCAGCAGTATAGCCCGTCTTAAACGCATATAAATGCGTTCCGAACAGTATAAGGCAAATCGCTCCACATAGATAGACATACTTCATTTTAACTCCACGCTATACGCATAAATAATATAACGCCAGCACCGCCTGTGCCGCCTGTGCCGGGAGAACCAGCAATGCCAGCAGTGCCATCCGTCCACGCACCGCCGCCACCACCGGGGCCACCATAAACCGCCGGAATCGAAACGTTCATCAAAGGACAACCTGTTGGACCGCCACCACCACCGCCACCAAGATTGTTATACAACAACTGAACATTTGTCAGTGACAAAAAGTATTCCGTATTTGTTAAATCGCTCTGCATCGGGGTTAAACCACGACCGCCACCGCCCGGGTTGCCGTTTTCAATGGCTGTTATCATATTTCCGTGGTTACTTTCATAAGTGCCAGACGTTCCGTTAAAGCCCGTTCCGCCTTTATTTGTTTGCGTATAACTGCTGTAAGTAGACAACATAGTTTGTCCGTTTTGACCAGCATACGCGCCGTCCCCTCCATTAGTAGCAGGGTATCTATCTTGGTTATTGGTCATTGTTTTTGCGTGACCGCCGCCACCACCGCCGGACCCGCCGTCCCCTCCGTTGGAACTCTTTTGTTCAGGAGTTCCGCCAGTAGCAAAACCGCTTTTCCCGCCAGATGCAGTATACGTATCTTCGCCAACAACAATATAAGAATTTCCACCGTTCTGATTGGTTGTCCCGCCTTGGCCAACGCTAAACGTAACCTGTTGCCCGGCCTTGTTTGAAATCATAACCTCTTGAATCAAAGCATAGCCGGAACCACCTCCGCCACCACCGTTGGAGCCAGAAGACGAACGTATACCGGAATCTGCCTGACTAGAAGAAACTTGTCCGCCGGCACCACCACCAACAAGCACAAAGCGATACTTTCCATATTGCAATGTTTGTGTGCCAGAAATTGTGACAACGTTTACCGTTTGTCCATCGATAGCACTCAAAGTTAGTTGGTCGGTATAATTAGACGTAACGGTTGCGTTTCCTGTTTCTGTGACGCCACCAAGAACAGCCGTATAGGTTATGTATGTTCCCGCAGGGACAGCGACGGACGCACCACCCCAACCTTGTGCTAACTGAGATGACCCGTTGTATATCGTAACCAAGGCTTCTGCTGGGTCAGAGGTAATCGTTACCACATAATCGTCAATCAGCAATGTGACAGGCGGCAAGACTTTGTCTTCCCCTTGCATTACCCAATGCCCTGTCTGCGTGATGTAATACTGTTTTTCCACAGACCAGTGTATATCGTCATCGACAACGCAGTCTATCGTAACCTGCGAATTGCCCGTAACGCGAGAATTTGGCACCTCTACGCCGTTTTCTTCTTTCCACATAGAAATTAAAGCGGCAGGGGTGTTGCAGGCCAGCGTGCACGTCAACGCCTTTTTTGTCATAGTAATAGCACCGAGATTGGTCGTCGTTAGGTAGCCGGCCTGCGATGGGAAATTCCTTGTAATCGTATTATACCCAGATTTTGTTATTGTCAACACGACGCTACTTGTGCAAGGCGCAGTGCAAGACAGCCCAGATGTTGGGTCGCCAACGCCTGTATTCCAAGAAATCGTAGCGTCCGCTGGGTCAATGCTTTCCATATAAATTGTGGAGTTCAAGGTTCTGGCAATCGTGATTGGGTTTGTGTCTTGCGGAGACGCAGGAATCAAGCGACTCCCGCTGTAAAAGTCCATACCTGTATGCGAAATACTATAAGTAACCGTGCTTCCTTGTGGCACGCTGATTGTGCCGGTATTACTAGTTCTTGAACCGGAAGCCATCGAAACCGTAGAATCTGCCGGAGTTGGCACGACAGTAAATGTCCACATAGGAAGATTTGTTATTTGCACGCGTTTTACGGCGGGACCGGTTACCGTCACGGTAGTTGGCCCTTCGGTTTCATAATCTGTTTTAGTTACGGTATAAGTGACCGGTGTGCCGAGTGGCACGTCGATATAGTTGCCAGCCCCTTGTGTGTAACCCGAGGCCGTAATCGTGACCGTTATACCATCTGTTTGTTCGTTTTGCTGAGCGTCTAAGTAATAGGCATAAACTTCGAAGCGAACATAATTAGCGGGGTCTCTTTGCGACTCTTTGATAGCAGTCATTAAATCTTGACTAAATATCTTCATAACCGCTCCTTATGCAGCAGTGAGTTTACGTATCGCCCCTAATACCCACGCATTTTGTGTTGTATCAAACTCATAGTAAATGTTGTAGAACCCAACGCTTGAAATATCAGGTGCTGCGCTGGACCCAAAGTATTTGTTGTCAGCAAATGTGACCGTGTAGGCAATATCAGGTTTATGCAACTGCACAACCAACTGATGTAATTTGCCCAAATCATCGCCAGACACAGCAGGGCTTTGCAATGTTGCAGAACCAGTCAAAACGACCTTGTTGACCGCATTGTCTATCAACTGTATCGTGCCAGACGAATTTGTCGGCACAACCACGCTGATTTGGTCCATTTTACCCGCCAAATCTACCGATAGGTTCTGAATCTTTGATTGTGGTATGTTTGCAGGGATGTCAGAGACTTCTAAATCTGCGCCCTCTAATACCAACCCTTTTGCATCGTAACGAACTTTGCACTTCCAATAACCTGCCGGCACAGGGGTAATCGCTTCATTTGCTTGCACAAAAGTCGTCATCAAATCAGATGGCAGGTCGGACATTTCGATGTCGCCACCACCAGTAACAATACCGTCTTCGTTGTATGTGATTTTGCACTTGGTCGCGGGCGTCATTGACGTAACCTTTTTTAACAAAGGAAAACCGCCGGTTGTAGAACCGTCGTGCACACGAATTGTTTTTAATGTTTTATCGTAAGTAAATTCGCCCTCCGCTCCAACGAACCCGCTGCTAATATATTCCGCGGCCGTTCCGCGACGTCTTTGAACCTGTGTTGCCATAATTTTCTCCTTATCTTTACTATACTATTTTTTACCCCAAAAGTCAAGGTTTTTATGATGCTGCTGCCATACCACATACTACTATCGCACAACCGGCCTGCGTGCTCCCGGCACTAGTCTTCCAACGAACTTGTGACGCCGAATATGGCCACGCATACGTATAGTTCCCGTTGTCACCACCCTTAGCAAGCCATACTGCGTATTGCTTGTTTGCCATAGTTACTGGCAAGTCGGCAGTTTGAACTGTTGTGGTTGCGATAATGTTCATAAAGCCCTGTTCTACCCAACCGTCGGCATACTTGCGATACCATTTATAACCAGTTGCTACTGTCGGTGCCTGAAACTCCACAACTTCGTGACCACCACCGCCACCGCCTGCGTCAAGGGCTATTGTGTCATCACTTGCTTGATTTAATGTAAACGAACCTTTGAATACACCACCCTGCGTTATTGTGATTGTTGGATTGTTGACTGTTGGAGTTTGGCCGTCTGCGCCTTTTGGTATTCCAAAATCAAACACGGCCGCAGAACTAGTGCCAACATTAGTCACGGTAGCAGAAGAACCGGCTGGTAACGTAGTAATTGTGCCAACAGAAATCGTTGCGGCAGCACCGGCTGCGCCGGCCGGCCCCGTTTCCCCTTGCGGCCCCTGTGGCCCGGTGGCCCCGGTAGCCCCTTGTGGACCTTGCGGTCCTGTTGCTCCCGTAGGGCCTTGTGGACCTGTTGGCCCAGTAGCACCAGTTGCCCCCTGAGGCCCTGTGATGTTCTGTGTCTGCGGGTTTGGTAAGCCACCGTTATTTGTCCACGATATATTTCCGCTCGCATCAACCGAGGGTGTAAAATAAGGACCGGTAGGACCTGTTGGACCGGTAGCCCCAGTAGGCCCTTGTGGACCCTGTGGGCCTGTTTCTCCTTGTGGGCCAGTTTCCCCTTGTGGACCCTGAACGCCCTGAATACCCTGTTCTCCCTGAGGGCCAGCAGGGCCTTGTGGCCCCGTTTCCCCTTGTGGTCCTGTGTCTCCCTGAGGGCCAGTAGGACCCTCGCTTCCACGTGGTATCGTAAACTTCAATTTAACATCTGTGTCAGTCCCGACGTTTTCTACTTCTGCGTCACTTCCGGGCTGACTCGTCACGGTTTCTACGACTTCAATCGTAGCACCACCGCCTCCACCGCCGCCTTCTTTTTCAGCAAGACGCTTCAAAAACAAATACCAGATGAACTCCATAGAGCCATCTGTTTTTTGTATTGGCTGATGAATAGAAGGTATGCCTTTTGTTATTGTGGTCGTCATACCAAGCCCTCCTCTGCATCCATCGCAGCACTAAGCACATTTACCATACTGGCCGTTGAGAAACGAACCCTGTATGTGCGTAAAGTCGAAGAACCTAAGCGTCTGAATTGCAGTTTTTTGCGATATTCGCCAATGTCGCCAAGATGCAACATACGCTGCCCGCACCAAGTATAACCACCATCGTCAGACCAACTCAGCATAACTCGGTCGTTTGGCCCTAAACCAACATCGACATCAAGGGTCAAATTGTAGAAAAACATACGTCTTTTGGCCTCAGATTTGATGGTTTCGAACACAAACTCACGGCAAATTGGCACGCCGTTATCTGTATAAACCAATGGGTCCATAGTGTAAAGTTTGTCCGTGGTGCCGCTCGACACAAGCATTTCGCCGTTAGGGCGGCGTATCACGTATTCTCCTTCCCACTCGCCACCGTCTCCGGTTTCCCGTTCTACCCACGATGACGTTGTAATATCATACTGCAATGTCTTGCCAAACTTCTTGAACTTCAACAGATAGAAAGTATGGCCGTTTTGCGTAAATATCTGACCAATAACACCGTCTCTTTCTTTCTGTGTGTCTAATGTGCCCCAACTGCGAATCATATCAAGCAGGGCGGGGGTTGAGATTTCTTTCAAACTCGAATAATTATCTGCGGCATATATCATACCGTTCGTGGCATAGAAATAAAATACCGTTTCGTGTGTTGCGATGCTGTTCTTGAATACGCAGCCTTGGTTCACATAGGCCCCCGGCACGTGGGCAAAGAAGTCATTATCGGCTTCCCCAGTAGGCGCAACAACCTCGATGCTATTCGCGCCGAAGCACCACAATTCGCGCATATTCGACGCCAGAGCCGACAGATTGGTAAGTTCAGTGTCCAACTGGAACGAATACACCATTTCGTGGCCCAGCACTTCCGTGTATTGAATATAAGAATTACCAGTAATTTGACAAGCGGACACAAAAACACCTGTGATATACGCAATGGAAGTGTATTGTGCATCGGAGTTGGGAGTAATGACACTCGCTATATTCCAACTTGTCGGGTCTAGGGAGTTTTCGCCGAATAGGTCCACGAAATACAATTTCTTGTTGTCAGGGTTCAACATCATTACTGTATCGCCGTTGCACACCATTTGCACTGGCGCAGTTGGTTGCGTCCACCCTTCCGTAGCCCAGTATTTCGATACGACTTCGACAACGTCGCCCGTGTCAGGGCGTTTATAAACTACACGAATAATATCGGTTGTCACATATACTAGAAAATCGCGCAAATAAATCATACCCAAAATAGGCTGATTCCCGCCCAAATCGTAGTATTCTTTAAGACCGGGTGTTCCGATAAGCATATAAGCACTAGAACCCGGGGCTTTTTCAAAGAGCATATTTAGCAAACGTTCTGAACTAAACGGTTTTGAACGAGATTGGTATGTTTGCTGTGGTAATTGCAGATTCATTATAACCACCTTTGGTTTGGCGTTATGTCATACGATTCATCTTCATTATCGTGCAACATAGCGTTTTCTTTGCTCTCCTTCGCCCTTGCTTCCAAAATTTGCTGTCTGTCTAGTGGCGCACCGTATTGAGCGGCCAACTGTGCCGCTAACCCATCTTCTACGGCTTCATAGTATTCTTCGGGGAAATCTGGGGTGCTGCGTGCATCACTCAGGAGCGTAATGGGTTCAACATACGAGAACCTCAGATACTCCCCAAACTTTGTTGGCGTGCCCCAAACCATCAGTTTTCCGTCTTTCGCATCACGGAAGAAACAGTAGTTTACAGGTTCGCCGTTTGTTTCAACTGGTAACAATAAAAAGTCTTTCAATGCCAAAGAGTTCATAGGTAATTGCATCAAACTGACTAAACTCAATTTCATTGTGTTCATAATCGACTGTGGGCGACCTATCTGTTTGCCGTATAAATACGCCAGAGTAGGCTCTTTTGTTACTATGCTGTCACTATACAGCAAAGAGAAAACAGCCACGTCAGAGACGAAATACGCCTTTTTATCGTCGAAGAATATATCGAACACTCTGCCCGGGACTATAACTTGCGGCGTCCAAATCGGGTTAAAGTCATTTGCGGTAAAGATTTGTGTGCCGACTACGCCATCGACAAGGTAGCCATAAACCGCGATAAACGCACAGCCGTCTTTGGAGCCCCACGCCGTTTGCGCCGATAACATCATAGGCATTGGTAAAAATGTATGCCCGTCAAGCGTAAAACTGCAAGAACGCTGCGTGTTCAGATTCATCAAGCGGTCGCCAATCACGCAACGGTTTTCGGCATAAACGCCAGCATCCATAAAGTGCATCATATCGCCGACAAACGTATCGGTTTTACCGATGAATAATCTTTCCTTGAACTCCGCAGGGTTGTCTAATTTGTCTAACTCTATGGTGTATACGGCACCAAATGTCGCCATATCTTTTGTTTCCGTAACCGTGCGGGTTATTGTATTTATTGCTTTTGGCGACACAAGATACAAATTACCACGATATTGAATTATCTTTTCAATACCGCTTATGCCATAGACCAAGGTCAAAATATCTTGGTTCAGCAAATACAGCCCGTTTTCTGAATCATACAAATATGTTTTTCCGCCAAAGGTGTATAAATTGTATGTGTGCAAGCCGTATGTTTCCAAATCGACAATTTGCCACGAATTATTAGCGTAGCACAACAAATATCTTGCGTGCGTATCGGCGTTTTCCACCAATACGTATTTTATATTGTTCGATTCAGAATAGCCAATGATTGTAGCATCGCCAGTCAATGTGCCCCAATCAACCAAGGTTGTGGCAGGGTCTGCGATATTGCCCCAATCATCTGTTTGCAAGTTGCTTGAATCTGTAATCAAACCCCAGTCTAATTCTGTAACCGGTATAATTCCCGACAAATCAGACCACGTAACTTCTTCTTGGGTCAAATACTTATTTGTCGCTTCGATTCTTTCTTCGCCCAATTCTCCCAATGCGTTTTCGTCAACCGACTCAACTAAGTAGATTTTCTTATTGACTAAGTCACAACTTTCTACCTTAAAAACGTTCTCTTGCCCGTTTTCTACGGGTATTGCGACAAACTCACAAGGTTCTTTAAGTTCATCTACAACCACGCAACGAGGCGATACAGGGTAATCTTGCACAGGGGTAGCAAACATCAACTTGCTCCCGAACGCAATAAACGGGTTGGTTATACTCCCTGCTGGCAATGAGCCAGAGAAACTTATTGTTTTGTTTTGGTTATCGACCAACGAGATGACTTTTTTGGTCCAAACGCCGTTATAACAAAAGAACACTGTGTCGCCAACCGTAGGAGCCACCGTATAATCATCGAAGGAAAATGAATTGAAAGAACCAGCAAATGTCCGCATAGGTGTGATTCCTGCGAAAAATTCGCCATAAAACAATGCGGTAGTCGTTGTGATGCTAAATTCCAACGGCACAGCAAGGGTTATTTCATTTGTGGCATAGTCAATGTTAGTAATTACGGTAGGTGTGCTGCTTATATTATCAACTGCGACAAACTTTTGCATCACGGAGATTTCGCTAATGTTCGAAACTTTTAATTTTGTAGCCCCAACCTTGTCAATACGGACCAATGGAGACCCAGCAATGCTTTTATACGCCTGAGTCGCCAAAGAGTATTCTTTTTTATGGGGTATCATCGGCATATAGCCGGTATGAATCTTGAATAGACGGAAACCGTCATTGTTCCACGATTGGAGCATCATATTCAATGTATGCGCGGCATCTTCGATTTCCGCAGGTGTTGGGTCAGATTCTAAACTGGTAATGTTCGCTTTGCGAAAAGCACAAGCGATTAAATGGTTTCTGTCCGTATCTAACATTGAACGCTCCTATTATAATTTAGACCAATCTGTCAGAGACTTTTCTTCTTTTAATTTCCAAGGCCGTGGGTTTGGCACGGTTCTTTGTTCTTTTGGTATTATGATTGGCATTTCTTGCGGGTTTCGTGGTTCCCAGCAAGTATCTTTACAAACTCTCTCGCCCTTCCAATTCAGGGTGGTCTCGCTCGCATACCGGACAGAGCCGCATATATCGCACATAACTTTATATTCGCCTTTGACGTATGGTAAACGAGACATAAGAGACCACCCTAGATTTTAGGACCGATTAAACACCAGCATTTCCATAGATAGCACGCCAGTCGTTGCAGGTGTGTGAATAACGTTCACGCGCTGTAACGATAACGTCTTTCGTCAAGAAATCAGTATCAACGTCGATGGTCAACGCTTTACGTTTGTAAGCAATCAAACCATCCGGGCAGTCTGTTTGCAAGAACCAAGCAGACGAAGAAGTCAAGTATGGAGAGCAGATTACACCCTTTATCATACCGTTGTTCCAAACGTTGATATTGTTATAGTTGGTGTTGACCAATTTGTCAGATTTCAAGATTTCCTTGATTTCCAATTCTTTGGTCACGTGAGCGATGATGTTTTTAATACCCAAGTCGATTGGTATATTTTTATCATCTTTCGCTTGACGAACTTGATAATACATTGCACGTAATGCAGCGTCAGAAATATCAGCCGCAGTAGCAGCGATATTCGACTGATTACCAGATTCTGTCGGATGGCTTGCAGATACCAACACAACACCGTCGCCGTATGTTTGGCCAGAGAACGCACCGTTCAAAATGTTGTGACCAACAATTTCCTTGGTTGTCCGCATAGATTTAGCCAACATAGGAGTCAAACGATTGACCGTCTGTTTGTATTGGTTATCGTCACGCGCTTCCTCAGTAATACGGTAACCTAACGCCCACACTGTGTGTGCAACGCGGTTGCTGTAACCCTGTTTGGAATTGTCCATCGTGATTTCAGCACCAGATTCTTTTCTGCGTGCCAAGCCAAAACCAGTGATTTGAACCGAAGTTTCAGCATTTTTGTCTGAATTGCGGCTTTCAAAGATTTTCGCTATGTAAGATGGATGTTCACGATAAGATTGGCCGAACAAGGAACGAATACCCGGTTCAAGCAGTCTTGGAAATGAGCCTAAATTCATAGTCATATCAACACCTCTTTTTAACTATTTATACCGGTAGCATAGTCCATTTCGGTAGAGTTGTTGATTTTGACCAAGTATTCTGTTGCATCAGAAACGTTCGGGTCAGTCACAACACCGACTACCTTAAATGGCAAGCCCTGGGTTGTTGCGGTTCCCTTCAATGTAACATTGGAACGACCATTGGCCGGAGCAACGTAATCGAAGCCGCAGTTTCCGCCCACGTTGACTGTTTGACCAGATTCTGCACATACTTTGAAGACAGCGTCTGTATCAACCATCACATACACGACACGGGCTTTGTTGCCTGCACCTTGGTCTGCGATAGAATCAAATGGGTTTTCAGGTTCGATACCTACGACAACACCAGTAATGGCAGTTGCAGTAGTAACATCTTGATAATTGACAACGGCACAAGGTAAAGTTCCAACAGCGTGGTTGTTGATAACCGATGCGTTCATACCAACTGTGCGCGTCACGACGTCGCCGATACCAACAGCGTGGGTGTCAGTTGCAGGTATGTAATACGGACGGATGCCGCCATAACCTTTTGAGTCCATACTGCCGTAAGGAACGAAGCCGTATGTCTTTGTAGCATTAGACATAGTTTTCTCCTTAAAGTTTTGTTAAACTAGATTATTACCGACTCAAAAACACATACCTATTTAGCCCGCAAGGTGGGGATGACTCTATATTCAAATGCAATTATTACACAAAATGACTTCAAAGTCAAGCAAAAAAGAAACCCTCCCCGGAAGCAACACGGGGAGGTAAAGGACATAAAATGCAACAAATGTAAAATGTCTTTGGACAACGCTTGCATTATAACACAAAACTCAATAGAAGTCAATAGAATAATGCAGCGATGAACAGAATACTATTCTGTCACAATCTTGTTCTTTTTCAGATTTACGCCTTCGACCTGTGCGTCTTGTGCAAACTCCAAGTCTTTTGGTGCGATACCCAACGCTTGCATCTTGGCTTCTGATTCTTTGCGCTGGGCTTCCATATCTTCTTCGAACAATTCTTTTTCAATACGCATCAAATAAGCCCACGCAGGGTTGTGCATACCAGTAGCAAACTTGATTGGGTCGCCTGCTTTTTGGTTCAGGTAGTTAGCAAGTGCTTGGTCTGTCACTAATTCGTAGCCACGGGCTTGGAAAGTGTTGATACGACCCGGAGAATCGTTCACAATCATATAATGGAATCTTGGGTCCTTATATGATTCAGGAATATCAAACGGGTTGTCGATACCAACCGCAGACACTCTCGCACGTGCGGCACGTTTTTCAGCCAATCTCTTTTGATAGGCGTCTTCCGCGCTTTGTTTTAATGCAGCCTGTGCAGCCATTTGAGCCGCTTGGTTTCTATCTTCTGGTGTCATATTACGCTCCTTGTTTTGCAAATTGTTTCTTAAACTCGTTCCACTGGGCTTTTGCCTTCGGGTCAGTTTCTCTCTTTTGATACCACTCGGTGTCTTCGATGATGCTGGTTGCGATTTTCTTTTCTTCCGCAGATAAAGAGTCCCACCCTTCATATTCGTTTCTCGCAGCAGGAACACCGCTTGTCATATCTGTTGTAGTTGGTCTAGCAACCGGCGCAACCGTTGGTGTTGAGCGACGACCGAATATCTTGCCTTCGATATACGCAATACGTTCATTTGTCGTCTTATCAGCGTTTTGCGGCAACGCAACGAAACGAGCGGCTTGGTCGTAGATTTCTCTTTGTTCCAAAGTCAATTTTGGCAAGATAGCATCACGCCAAGCACGTTCTTTTTCGATGTCAATACCTTCCGGTATCGTTTCTTGCTGTTGTCCAGCCAACTGAGCCAAACCGTCTTTTTCGCCAACGTGTTTGATTTGTTCTTCCACAATGGCTTTTTTGATTTTGTTTTCGGTCAACTTTTCAACTATGTCTGCTGCCTTTCTTGAATCAGCCATCAAGTGAGCATCTTCCAATTCTTTTTGTAGTGCTTCATTTGTCGCTGTCAAGGTGTCGACCTTATTTTGCAATTCACGTTTCTGCATTTCCAAGATAGTCGGGAAAGCCTTTTGCATTTCCGTCACTTTCTTAGACATTTCACGCAACCGTTCACGCATCACTGGTGCAGATTGTTCAGCAATGTCGATGAACGCCTTTGGGTCTTTCCAATCTTTCGGGTCCCCACGGAACTTGTCCTTAGGCGACCAACCCATACTTTTTGCGTATCTGATTTCGTCTTCCGTTACTCCGTGAGCAGTCGCAAGGTCAGCATCAGTTTGCGCCAGAAAGACATCTTGGTTTTCTGGGTCGGTATCTCCGCCGGCAGGCGCACCTTCTGTATCGCCACCGTCTTGACCTTGTGTTTCATTTCCTTCTGGTAACGTTTCTGTCCCGCTACCTGTTTTTTGAGATATTGTTTGCGTGTCATTTCCCGCTCCTTCATTTCCAACAAACGAGGCAGGGTCGTTATCTACGACGTTGCCTTCTAATTCATCGTCTGTAAATTCTATTTGAATTGAATCATCACTCATTTTTTACGCTCCTTTTTCTTCTTTTCTCGCTAATCTAGCGACAAGGTTCTTTTCGTCTATTATGCGAACTTCCCAGCCTTCGCCCATACCCTCGGTCGCTTCCGCTTTCCGAGATACGACAACGCCTGCGTATTTCGCAAATATCACTTCATCCCCAACTTTGCAAAACTCAACATTTGGCCCAATTTTAAGAACTTTACCGATAATACGTTGCGCTATTTCGCGTTGCACACCGGTTCCGGTTGTTAAAACAAGACCGCTTTTTGTTTTGGTTTTAGGGAACTCAATTTTCATTACGATTTGATTATCGTATGGTATGATGTCATCGACCTTATCGGTCGGCACCATCAACAAGTCATAAGTGTTCATCATAAATCAACCCCCAAGGTTTCTTTCAACATACGCTTGTAGTCCTTTGTCAGGTCTTCCAATGCGTGAGTTTCACTCATCATTACCGGCAATTCCAATGTAAGAATACCATTACAGGCTTGGGAAATGCCGTTAAATACAGACAATTCATAAGGGTTGATTTGTTCGGCCGGACCAGAAAGCATATCTATCTTGCGACGGTCAATTTCTTGCCTTTTCAGACGAATATACTTCATAAATGCCTGAGTGATAGGGTTCAAACGCCACTCAGCCCATTGTTCGGCTGTGATTATGTTATTCATTTTTTACGCTCCTTATAGTTCCTTTACGGTTTAATTCCGTCTTCCGTTGTCTTTTCTTCCTTGAAGGTAGCAGAGACATCGTTGTCTTGACGGTCTTCTACGCCCTCAACGCCTTGCGGTATCGACTGCATCAACTTATCGCCAAGCAGACGCCCGACCGGTGTAGAGAACGAAATACCAGTTGCCTTGGCAAGGGCGTTGATTTCCTTCGCCAAAACTTCCGGCGAAACTTTTTCGCCTTCTTTGAAGGTAATTGCGTTGCGAACATCGGCAACCGCACGACCAGCACGAGCAACACCTTCGGTGTCGGCACGATACAGGTCTCCGATTCCTTGGTCTTTCGCACGCAATGCCATCGCAAGAGCCTGAGTTGTTTGGGCTTTTGTGAGGTCCAAGTTGGCCAACTGTTGTTCCAGCGCAATCTTTTCGCCCGGGGACATTTCCTGCGGGATGACTGTCGTTGGGTCGATACCTGCAAAATCACAAATCGCAATCGCTGCGCTGTTCATAGGTATCATATTCTGTGTTGCCATTTCCATAATCTGCTGGGCCTTTGTCGCCTTGCTGATTGTGGTAATCATATTCGGGTCAGATACCGGTATCACAAAGCCAATCAGGTCAAAATCTGCTATTGTAGCACCTTCGCCTGCGATGGCTTGATATTCCTGAATATCTGGGTATTTCTTCAACCACTGCATAATCAAACGCAATTCGTTTGTCAATGCACGATGGAAACGCTTGTAGACCGATTTCAAACCAGTCATACCGTTTTCAATAATAGCCATCGAACTGGTAGCGGACAGATTCGATGGTATCTGAATATCGCTGATTTGCTGGGCACCAGCAATACGGGAGCCTGCGTCAATCAACGTCTTCAATAACTCAAATGTGGTTGCACTGGGTTCGCTCTTTGGCAACGGCAAGATATTTTCTTGCAACTTTCCGGTAAAACTATTGACGGTTTTCCACTCGCCCGGAGTGAAGGCCGCAGAGCCTTGTTGCAACCGCACGTTCTTCGAAATCCATCCCGAACTCATATTGTTCAAGGTTCCAGCGTCAATCAACTGGTTGATTGAAGTATCAACGGCTTGGTTGATGCTCAACAACAATTCGCCTTCGCCCAGCGCATACAAACTGCCATCTGGCGATTGCATAAACTGATATTCGACAAAGTATTCGTCCGGTTCAATTTTGTAAATCTTGCCGTTTTCATCCGCCAAAATACTATCGGACTGGAAACGAGGCACAACACGCACAACCTTTGCAACCTTTGGAACAAAAGTCACAATATACGGTTCTGGGTAGCCGTCTTTGTCAAGGTCAAGATAAATATAACCCTCAACCGCTTCAAATACGTCGGCAAAAGCAGATGGAGTGCGGTCTTCTGAACGAACCGTAGCGTTTGTCGGCTGTTCGTTGTCGCCCATTTCTTCCTGTTTGAAATCGTCTTCCTCGGCATCCCAAACACCAGAACGTATCAAGCCGATAATGTTACGACGGCTGATAACATAGCGTTGGAAAAAGAACGGGGCGTCTTTCAAGGTCGCTGCTTCGTTTGGCACAAAAATATCTTGTGGAAACACCAAGTCCGAACGAACAGCAGATATTTCAGGGTCATAATAAACCTTTTTCAGCATCAACCCGTTGATTGGGTATGCTGTTGTCAATTTGTCAAGGTTGTCAACCCAACCCGGCACCTTTTCAGCCAAATAAAAATTCAAATAACGAGATAATCTTTCGCCGGCCTGAAAATCAGGGTGGGTTTTATAAAACTTTGTTTTTACCACATCCCCGTCTTGCCATACGGCAGGAAATATACGGCTAGCGAAGTCGATGCAAGCATTTGTAATCAAGGGGTATTTAACGCTAGCCGCTTTTGGCCAAGGAAAATCTTTTTGTTTGTAAATCTGCAAGGCTTCTTCGTTCGCCTGACGCAATTTTTCATTGCGAGGAGTGCGAATTGCGACAAGGTCTTTATACCTAACGTCGCAATAATCGTAAATGCCTTCTTTTTGCTGGTTGTCCAACAAACGAGCAATGTTGGTTGGAAAACTCAGTATATCGTCAATTTTAAGTTTTTTAGCCATAGGCACGCTCCCTATTGCAGTGAGTCTGCTAACTGATGCAAGGCGTTCAATTCTGCTTGTTCTTTTCTAATGGCTCTCGCTTTCGCCGCTTCACGGTCTTCAAGGCCTTTCATCGCCTTGTAGAAATTATACGAGTGACGCAAATCGTTCGCGCCCCACTCCCAGCCCCAGTCTTCTTCTGGGTAACCGTGCGCCCTTAAAACACGAGCCGTTTCTCCCGAATCTAAATCGGCAATTTGGTCTTTCGACATCTTGGCATACCAGTCTTTCATTTGGCGGTAATCACTTTCGTCAAAACCATATTCGTCTAAAATTTTATCTTTTTCGCTGATATAAGCCATTGCAATCTCCTTTCGATGACACAATCATACCATTTTTTGCGTTAAATGTCAAGTATTTTAATAACCGGTCGGGTCGCTGCTTTCGTTTTTTGGTTTAACCGAATACTCGTCGACATACGCTTCCATATCTTCCTCGTAAATCGTGTCTTTTGTGAACTCGCTCGTTACGGCAAGATAACGAAAAGCGTCTGCGGCATCACAGTTACCAAGGGAATCGTGCAATGGGTCCATAAGATAACCGCCGTCGGCTGATTTGCGTTTACGATAGTTTTCAAGTCTTTTGATGCCGTCAGGAACACCTGATTCTGGGTCAGCATTGAACCTGCACTCCAACAAAAACTTCCCTGCAAAGTATACCTCCTGCAATTTATCGGTCGCCTTTGGAATTACGACCACGTTGTAACCCCAATTTCGCACCTCGGATGCCAAAGACCTGTCGCCGTCTTTGAACGAACCGTGTTCAGAGTCGTGGGGCAGGTAAATCGTTTTGAATTTCCAGTTGCGCTGGGCAAACTTTTCCAAGAACCACGAAATGTCGCCTTTGCGAATTTCCAAATACCCGAAGATACGCCACTCGTCATCGACATACTGGGCACACCAACAGGCCGCAAGGTCTGAGTGTCCAATATCGAACGCACAGACAGCGGGGTAGTTTTGCAAATAAGGGGTGTTCTTGACACGACCATTTGCACGCATAATCGCCAACGGGCGACCCCAAACCTGACTTTCGTTGGTTTGTTCAAACGCTTCTTTGTCGACGGTCGGGTATTCCTGTTTCATCTTGAACCCAAGCACCCTTGACATCGCCGCATACCAGTTCTTTTGCTTTTCAGTCAGATGGATGTCGTATTTTTCTTCCAGTTCCATAAAATACTTCCGCAAATCGGAATCGAAACCACCCGGAGGCGGGTTATCGCTGGTAAATTCAGGCGAACGCCACCAAGAATAGAAATGGCGTTGGAAAGTATTTTGGTCCTGCGGGTTGTCCATCGCTTTGTCGTTGTAGGCTTCGTAAAAGTCCCCGCTCGAACCTTCGGCGGTGCTCTCGATGCAACAAGTTCCGCCCGGAATCAAGGCAGGTAAGGTTCCGGTCCAAAATTCGTGGGTCTTTTCAGGGTCTTTGATGTAAGATTTCGCCATTTCGGACGAGTGGATGCGGGTTGCGGTAGCAGAACGGGCAGATACCGTAACGGTTATTTTGGAGTTGTTGTTCAGCAAGAACTCATCAGAGTTCGATTTAACCACCTTCCGGGCTTCTTTGATTTCCGGCGGCAGGTTGTTATACGCGAATTTAATCTTGGTTTCCATAATTGCTGACGCCGCGTCTTTGTCCTGAGCGATGATAAAGACGTTTTCGTTCGAATTGAAAATAGCACAATCAAGGTAAAAAATCTGAATAAAAGTCGAGAAACCTAACTGTCTCGATTTGCAAATCACGTGACGCGGATGCTTGCGGATGGCACAATAAAGGTCCGCTTGTTCGGGTTTCATCACAAAAGTCACAACCCTAGAAGTCTTATCGACGATTTTGTAGAGGTTGTTCAACCGCCAAAATTGGTTCATAAACTTTTCTTCGGCAGTCCAACCATCCATCTGTTTCAGCATAGCAGGAACGTCGGGGTAACCCGAAAATTTATTACGAATTACTTGAATTTCTTTGTTCATTTCCTTCCTCTTTCGGTGGTAAAAATGACGAAAAACCACAGTTATCGCAAGACCATACCAACGTCTCACAATAACCGTGGTCGCCGGCACGGCTCATACCTTGGCAAACTGCAAAAGTCTGGTAAGAGCCGCACCGATTGCACCAATAACGCTTAGTCGTTTTCCGTCGCATAAACGCCACCGTCTTTGATTTCAACAGAACCCTGTTCGTCAGTAGCAAAAACACGGAACTTGCCAATCGTTTCTTCGATTTCTTTGTGGAAATCTTTGGTAAGACGACGCATAGTGCGGTCAACAGCCCCGTATTCCTTCAAAAGGTCGTGCTTGTTGATTTCATCGCCCAAATATAACCCACACGCAGATACCATACGCGCAACTTGCGATTCTAACATAAAAACCATACACGCAATTTTGCAAATTTGGTCCTCAGTAAAGACTTTTTCTTCTTTTTTCTCATAAGTCTTTGATTTTACTAACTTTTTCGCTTCATCGGTTACTTTGATAACAGGTTTTTTAACAGTTTTTTTGTTTGCAGACATTTTTCACTCCTTGTTTGTCTATTGCTTTTTTGACGGCATCCACCGCCTTTTCAAAAGCGATTGGTAATAAACCTCTCGCTTCGTCTTCATCGGACATCATCACACCTATTGCAACACCGGTTCTGGACCGATGGGTTTTGAAATGTTTGATGTCGATTTGCCAAACTCCGTTTGACAAAGAAATACCCTTGTCCATAATTACCCCTTGTTGTTATTGTCAATTCGAGCCATAAGTTCAGATAAACTACCGGTGGCAGTGATTTTTGCGCTGGTGTTCTTGGTAACGTTAGGAACCTTTCCTTCGGTTCGATTTAATAATTCCTTTATCGCACCTAAATTTCCAGCCATCGCCATCCGCGTCAGTTTCTCAGCAATAGCCGCAGCAGTAGAAATCGTCTTTCCACTTGCGCTGGCATAAATACTGGGAGCCGCCATCGCTTTCTTTAACTCCCCACTCACGGTAATGTCAAGAACTTTATCTACGATTTGAGGCTCGGTCGCGCCGTTCGCTTCCATATTGAGAACGACAGGTGCCAGATTGCCGTCTTTTTCCGCCTTACGCTCCAAGGCGTTCATATTCGGCACATACCGTCCAGCACCGTCACTCTCAATGATTTCAACCTCAACGTCTTTAACAGGTGTAGTTGTGGTCTTCGCCGTTCCATCCATCATCCGATTCCTCCACTACGCTTGGGGCCGCTTGGTTGAACTCTTGCGGGACAAATGTTTGAAACGGCTCGGTTCCAACATAAGCCGGCACAGCGTTGTCAAGCGTTTCTGGCACGTGCCTAAAAGGAGGCTCGTTAAACGATTCCTTCGGTGCGGCTTCGTCTTCGAAAACAAAATCAGGGTCCGGTTTAACAACGTCCTGCAAGGATGGTTGCGGAACAGGTTGACCGTAGGCTTCTGGCAAAGGCCTTTTCGTCTCCGGTAACGGAGGATTTCCCATCGCATCCACGCCACCATCTACCGCTTGCGGCAAGGCTATTTCTTCGTCAGGTTGTGGGCCAGCCATAACAACGGACCTTTCGTCAATCTCTTTTTTCAGTTCTTCGAATACCTTTCTGTTGCCAAAATCAACGCAAGGCACTTGACGAACCGGGTTCTTCTTTTCAAGCAGTTTGTCAACCACTTCGTATTCCCCCGGCACAGCCATATCAGCACCAACGAAAACTGACATTATCTCGCCAGTCCGTAATTGACGCGTGTATTCTTTGTGAAGTCTTTGTAAGTTGATGTATTCCTCAATGCAGGAACACCGTATGTTGATTATCAACGGGTTTTTCATAGAACGCTCCTTTTGTTCAGTTGTTATTATAGCGCATTGAAACACAAATGTCAAGGGAAAATTTTTATGTGGGTCGATTTTTTTTGGCGGCGCGATTTTTTTTTATGTGTTGACAAACTCGTTTTTTTGGGCGCGTATTGGAAAGGGGGACATAACCAAACGAAAACCAAACTAACTTTAACTACCCCTATACCTTGTATTCCATTATAGTTATATCATATTCGTATTATCATATCATAACTATGATATACCATAACTATGATACAACCAACCCCCACAATCAACCCCCTTGTGTATGGTCTATGGTTGATTCATCGGTTTATATTATATATAATATAATATACCTTTTCGATTTGTCAACTATATTGACAAAAAAATTTTTTGAATTAAAAAAAACTTGAATTTTGTAAAAGAAAAATCAAAAAATCTATATGTCTATCATCAAAAATCAGGTTTTATTTATAGTATTTATATGCTATATTTTTTATTTTGTAAAGTTTTTACGCGTGTTCCGTGTCGGGAAAGCCCGCACGCGTCCCGCCCCTTGCGTATGCGTTTCCGAACACGCACAAAAGAAAAAATTTGTCAACGCGTGTGTGTGTAAAAATTTTACAAAATAAAAATTATAGATATAAAATAATATAAAAAAACAAAAAAAAATACAACTACACATATATAAATAGACCATTTCAGGCGGGGCAAAATTGACAAAAAACATTGACCAAAAAACAAATTTTGTCAATGATGATTCGGGCGTGAATTATACCATAAACAAAACCAAATGTCAACAAAACTTTTTTTATTTTTTCGCTTGACAACATATTTTCACTATATTATAATGTTGATATGATGAAAGCGAAAAGAATCTTTTTTGATTGCCCTTGCCCGCCTTGTGCGTGCGGGGCTTTTTTGCTTTCATCAAAAACAAATAAATCAACTATAAACCAAAAGGGGCAAAATATGTTTATCATAACAAAAAAAGCGAAAGACGCTTTCAATTTCGGGGTCAACTTTTCAAATACAAATACAACGGTTATTTGTGATGAACACGGCAAAAGATTATATTTGCACGGCAATTTGATTTTGTGGACAAATGAACGGGGCAATACTTGTTTTTGCTTGCGTGGTTGGGACACAAAAACAACTTGTGAACGGTTGCGGGCGTTTTTGCCAATTCATCACAAAAGGGGTCAATTATATTGGGACAATCAACCAATAAATGATTATGATGAATATGAATTGTCTTATACTTTCGAAAATGGTATTCGCACAATCACAAAATAAACTTGTTGCGGGGCGGGCGTGTCTTGCCCCGCAAATCATCAAAAAAAGGGGGCAAATTATGTCTATTTATGAACAAATCAAATCTTTTTTTCATTGCTTGCTTGCGGGCGTGTCTTGCGGGGCTTTCGGGCTTTTGTTCGGGTTTTTCGATTTTGCGGGGCGTGTCTATTATGATATACGGGGCGGGCTTTTAATGTTTCTTTTCTTGTTTCTTGCGGGCTTTTGCGCTTGCTTGTGGGACAAAATATACGAATAAATCAACAAATAAAACCAAAAGGGGCAAATATGAAAAAGTATTCAATGATTCAATTTGTGCGGGGCGGGGTTGTAAAATATGCACGCCTTGTCAAAAACTACAACCTTGTTGATGAACAAATGATAAAAGATTCGTTTAATGTCAACGCCGTTGTAAAATATGCAAATGAACACAAAATCAAATACAATACAATCACAATCAACCAATAAAAAAAGGGGCAAATTATGCAAAAATCTATTATCGAATCTATTGAATTATTCGCTTTTGATTCAACCAGTGCAAAACAACAAGCACAAATCGAATTTGAACGCTTGCGGGGCTTTTTGGGTCAATCTATGACCCCGCAAAAAGCAATCGAAAAATACAACCGAATCAACCAAAATGTCAAGGCGTATTTTTTGCAAAACTACAATATCAACTTGTAAACCACAAGACAAATCAACCAACGGGGCAATAAAAAGCCCCGTTTTTTTGTATTTTGTAAAAAAAATTTTATCAAAAAAAGCCCTGATTCTTGCTGGGTTGCGGGTTGTCAAGTAAAAAATGTTGTATTTTGTAAAATTTTTTTGTTGATTTTTGTTGCGTTTTTTGTTATATTATGCAATGTCAAGACAAGGGAAAAACAAAAACGAATTGTCAAGACAATAATAAATCAAAACAAAAGGGGCAACAAATGTCAACTGAAAATATCAAAAAATATATTGAACAAAATATAAAATTCGATGATGATATTTGCGAAAATATCACGGACTATACACGGGCAACCGATGACTATGTCGATGATATATTTTCACAAATTGCGGACAACGGCGTTGATTTATACTGGTCGGGACTGATTGACTGGTTGAAAGAATATCACAATGCAACTGATTATATTGAACAAGCGGTCAAGAATCAGGGTATAGATAGCAACAATTTTGATTTTATGCGGTTGATTCAAGCGGGTCAATACGAATACAATTTTGAACAACTGAACGACAACCGACACGAAATTTTGCTTTTGTGGTGCTTGCAATACTGTATTGACAATGATATAGAATTGACCGATGAACAAATTGACAAGGTCGATGATGAAATAGATGATTATGTTCAATGTTTTGATGATTTGGTTGAAAAAATAAACGAAATTAAAGGGGCAAATGATGATGAATAAAAAAATTGACTGGGCTGAAATTGTCAACCTTGCGGGGCAAATGCACAATCACTTGCAAGACCCTTTTATGCCAATGGACAAGCAATTTGAACAAGACACAATATACAAGATTTTTGAATTGTTGGGTTGCGATATATCAAAAATTTATGATATTGTCGATGAAATAGACGGTTGTTGTTTTGAAATTGCACAAGGGGACAACAGGGAAATAAAACATTTGGTTGATGAATCGAACGCAATCGACAAATGTTCAACTGATTTGCGATATATGTTCGATGAAATAACAGGCAATTATTAAAACCAAAGGGGCGGGGCAATGTATAAAAAGATGAAATATATCAACTGGGACACAAGAATTTTTGCGGGGTTTTATGATTCGATTTTGTATAATAGTGATATGTTATACAACTTGACAACAGAAAGCGAAAATTTAACAGACAAAGAATACTACGATTTTTACGATGATGAACAAGGGGTTTATACTTTTGAAAAATATCAACAAGCAGTTGCAAAAGCGTGTGTGAAAGCCCTTTTTTCAAACATAGTGCAAGGTAGCAATGATATTATAAAAGATATGCAATTTGTTGCCTTGCAAAGCCCCCGTTTTTACAATTTTGAAACGGACAAATTGGAAATGGAAATAACAGTGGACTGGGACAAATTGTTGATATGGACACAAGAAAATTGCGGTGCTTTCAATGAGTATTTGCACGAAAATTTTACAACAAGGGACGGTTTCACAAGTTTTGTGCCAAACAATTATAATGATTTTATGCACGATTTGCACGATGATTTTGAGCGATTGTCGCAAGTTGTGATTGAGTTTTATATTTTGCAAAATCTTGATACAGACAGTTATGAGCAAGATTGTATTGAGATTGCAAGCGATTTGATTATGGACTATGTGAAAATAACAAGCGATGAACAATAAACCAAAGGGGGCAAAAATGAAAATAACAAAAGTAAAAAGCAAAAAAACATTTGAACAAAATATAAAAGATTTGCGGGCGGGCAAGGCGGTCAAGGCAACTGATTTGTGTGCGTCAATGGGTATAGATACATTTGTTATAAAATAAATCAAAGGGGGGCAAAAATGGTTGGTTTTATATTTACAGTTTTGATTTGTGCGGTGTTATGGTTTTTCTATGATATGAACAGATAAAACAAGGGGCAACAAATGATTGGTGTGCGATACAAAAACGGTGTTGGCAAAGTTGTTGTTGAACAATTTGAAACGCAACAACAAGCAAAAAGATTTTGTTTTTATGAATTGGCAAATACGGGGTATGAATTGTTTTTTATCAACAAATACAACAAAGGGGGCAACAGATGAAAATTGGAAAGCGTATAATGTATGCAACAATGAACAGTTGGAACAATCAAGATTCGTTGGCGTATAATTTGAAAATTTATAATGTGATTCGCAAAGATTTACGCAACAAGGCGTATGAAATAATGAGCGATGACAACTTGTCCGCAGAAATATACGATACAATATCTTGTATGATAGATGATTTTCAACGGGCTTGTGATTATGAATACACGGCAGGTTTCAATGGTCGTAGTGGTGGGTATCTTGTGTTGTATAAATCTTGCAAGATTCGCAACTATGAAACAGGGGAAACACGCATAGAAACATATATGCGGGGGCTTGATGAACAAAGCGTGTCGGGCAATGTCAAGAAAATGTTTCGCAAATTGGCACAAGATATTGTCGATTTTGTTGAACGGTTTTTGCAAGATTATGAAATCGTTGAACAAGAAATAATGATACCACACAAAATTAAAACTTTCAAAGCAACAAAGGGGGAATAAATGGCAAAAATCGTTGATAGATTGGAATTATACAGGGACGGCAACACTTTCACGGTCTTGTGCAACGGGTGGGAATTATTCCGTATGTCGTATATGTTTTATACCGAACAAGAAATGATGAGATTGGTAAAACAAGAAACAAGGGAACGCCTTGGTGTGCCACCACGCACAAGAATCATCTTTCAATAACAAGGGGCAAGATATGAGTAAAAAATACACAATAACAGATTTGCAAGGGGCAGGGTGGTGGTCTGATACATTTGAAAAGCCGTTGAGCAAGGCGCAAATTCGCAACAGATTCAAGGGCTACCCTGAATACGATGACCTTGTGCAAAACGAACATATAACAAACAAAGATTTTACATTGGAATTTATACAAGATATTTGGCAATGTGAAATCACACTAGCAAAAAGGGGCAACAAATGAAAAAGCACAAAATTATTATTGGCGAGTGGGTGTCTGTGTATGTGAATCAAACAATGATTATTGAAACAGACAAAGATATTGAAAATATGACGGCAGATGAATTGGCAAAATTGCTTGACTGGGACGACAATACAAAAATTCTTGAAACCTGTGCAAGCGATTATGACTGGTCAACCGAAGACCACGAAGATTGGGACAGACACGAAGACAGTGGTTTTACATATTTACACGAAATCAAAGGGGACGATGATGATAAAACAAACAATGGTTGATTTATCAAAATGGACGGACGATAGAAAATATACAAAAGGTATGTGTTATGCCTTGTGCGAATTTCTTGAACGCCTGCTATCAACGCAACAAGTTGCTATTGCTTGTGTTGCAGATGAATTGGGTTATGAAATCGAAACGGTAGTTGCGATATTGCAAAAACTTGATTGCGATATAAATAATGTTATTTGCGATGAGCAAGACGAAAGCGATTATACTGAACAAATGGCACAAATAATGGAAATCAAACATATAAAAGGAGCATAAAATGGACAAAAAGATATTCAAGAAATTATTGAAAGAAATCAAGGCGATACGCAAAGAAATCAAGGGCTTGACTTTTGAGCAGGCAGGCAAGCGATTGGGTGGGTATAATTATGACGGCGAATTGTTTGATTATGATTGGGGCATAGATGATAGTTTATATCTTGTCGGGACAATACACGATAAAAACGGCAAGCCGTATATGGACAAAGACAGCAGTTTTTATGAAGTGTGGGACAGCGGCAATGGAACATTTGGCGAACAGGTTTTGTCTATGACCGAAAACGAAGTTGTTGAACAACTGAACAGATTAAAATAACAAAGGGGGACAAGATGAACAAGGTATATATCGTTTATAGATACGAAAGCGATTGCGACAGTGATGTTTTTTGTGTGTGCGCAACCGAAAAACTAGCACAAAGATATGTTGAATCGTTGCAAAAAGACGGTTGGCAATCTGCCTATTATGAAAAATGGCGTGTTGGCACAAAGTATGAGTATTCACAAATAAACTATGAATAACAAAGACAAAGGGGACAAAGATGAATATGATAGATATGGCAGACGCAAGAAAAATAATCAACACCTACGATGATTTTTGCGAAATCATTATGGGCAAGGGGCTTGATTATGACGGCGCAATCAAGGAGTTGATAGGCAATGCAGGCGATTGTGGTTATTCGGTGTCGCTTGCAAATATGACAAGGCAAGTTGCAGATATACAATTTGGCGATATGTTGTTTCGTTTGTTCAATGACAGCGATGACGGTTTTCGCATAGACGATTATGCTTGGTATAACTATGAATTGTTATCAGGCAAGGTTGCACAAATAAAAATAGAGTTAGATTAAAAAAGGAATAAAATATGGCATACGAATACTACACAATGCAACTTGGAAAAAATTATGTTTTAAGTTTGTTTCAAGGGGCGTTAGATGATATAATTGAACACCACAGACCAGACCTTGACCGTTTTGCAGATTGTATTATGGACTGGTATGAAGACCAGTTGGAATACGATGAGTTAGATTGGGAAATCGAAAGCATACCAAGTTTGGTGTGGAGCGATATTGTGCAAGCAGATTTGGTTTGCATAGACAAGGGCAACCAGTATTATGACAAGGTCGCAAAGATATACGAAACCAACGGCACGGGCAGTATTGACGACAAGGAATTGCAGATACCAGATTATTATATTGCAAGAATCTGTTATGTTGCAAAAGACAATGACGGCGATAATGTTTATATCATACAAAGGGAAATATAATGTTGCAAATAGGACACAGTAGCGAACCCGATT
>Ga0310694_10001075_pt1 | contig 32348 bp, 24 predicted proteins | sample 174DNAGHGhighgp2_FD_203884 | JGI IMG/M metagenome (GOLD analysis project Ga0310694, IMG submission 203884) | Sheep rumen microbial communities from Palmerston North, Manawatu-Wanganui, New Zealand - 1742 DNA GHGhigh gp2 (v2) (version 2) | ecosystem: Host-associated > Mammals > Digestive system... | reverse complement strand
GTAGTTCCCTCGTCCTGGAACTTCAGCTCGACGCCGTTCTCCTTGAGCTTCGCGGCGCATTCATTCACGCGCTCGTCCAGCTGGTTGAGGAGCTTGTTGCGCACCTCTCCGCCGAAGCCGCGCGTGATGACGTACGTCGCGATGCGCTGGCGCATGTCGGCGAGCACTTCGCCCTTCTCTTCGTTGAAGAAGTTCTCGAGATGCCGGAGACCGTCCTTCTCGACCTCCTCGGGGTCGCTGTTGGTGTGCGGGGGCGTCAGTTCGAAGAACTTCTCGACGGCGCGTTTCATGCCGCCCTTGATGCGGCTCGTGAAGTCGGCGAGCAGCGTGTTGTACGTCTGCGCGTCGATGTTGCCCTTCTTGAGCAGGCGGTCGATCTGCCGCGTGAACGAGCTGATGGCCTTCTCCATGAGCACCGCGCCCTTGCCGTCCCGGAAGGTGCAGTAGATGTCGCGCGTCGTCTTGAGCCGCGCCATCACGTCGTCGTACGCCTGTTCGTCGATGTTGACGCGCGCCGCGCCGCCCGACTTGACGGAGTTGCCGATCTTCTGGTTGAGGATCGCCGGAAGCGTGCGGGACATCAGGTTCTCGTACATCGGCACCCCGCCGCCCTTCTCGTTGACGAGCGCGACCGTCCTGTCCGAAACCTCCTTGAGAAACTTCTGCGCGTCGCCGCCGGCCTTGAGCTTGAGGTTCGCGTCCACCTTCGCGTTCGGGTCTTTCTTCCATCTCTCTCCGAAATTGAGCTGCCCCGCGACGCGGATCTTGTTTATGCACTCGTTGGCCTTCTGCATGTAGGCGTTCTCGTCGGGCATCTCGACCTGGTCCGCGACCTTCACGAACTTGTCCTTGATGAAGGTTGCCGTGAACAGGTCGAGCTTGGCCTCGACGATGAAGTCGTCCGTCATGTTCGCGACTTGATGCGCGAGCTGCATGTTCTTGCCGTTGGCGCCGTCCATGTTCAGCACGAACACCTGGCGCGCCCTCATCAGGACTGCGGCCTCCTTGGCCTTCTTGGACACGTTCTCGGCCAGTTTCGTCAGCGCGTCCACGGCCGCATTCCCCGACTTGCCGTCCGGGGCCGGCTCCGCAACCGCCTTCTTCGCGCCCTCGATGAATTCCTTCGCGAGGGTGAAGATGCGGTCGATGTTGAATTCCGCGTCCAGCACCGCATCGACGCTCGCCTGGTCGTTCATGTCGGGAAGCTCGCGCAGGTTCTCTACGCCCTGACGGACGACGACCGGCAGCACGTTCTTGAGGAACATCTCGAGCCCGGCGTTCTTGTGCCCGAATCCGAGGTCGACATCCGCGACCCCGGCCTTGTTGAGGAGCTTGACGAGCGACGAGCGCACGACGGAGAGGTCTTGATCGGAGATCACCATGCCGAAGTCGCCGTTATTCTTCGCGCACGCGGTGGCGATGGACTTGAGCTTGTTCTCGGTCTGGAGGCGCATCTTCGCGTCGTCCACGAGGTTCTCGAGCTGGTGGAGCAGCCTCCTGAACTCGATCTCCGACTTGACCATCCGCTCGCTCGGCGGCAGGTTGGCGTAGTTCTCCTTGCTGTCGATGAAATCGGTGAAGCGGTGGTCGATGCCGTGCTCGTCGGTCCGCAGGTAGTACTGCGCGAAATCGTCGTTCGTGCCGTTGAAGCCGCATTCGGCCTTCGCCGCCTTCATGAAGTTGTTGAGGATGACCTGGCGCCCGACGCCATCGTTGAACTGCTCGTCGAACTTCTCGAACACGTCCTTGATGTCGCGGCGGCTGAGGGCCTTGCCGACATCGAGCGTGCCGTCGGTCTTCTTTGGGTTGATGATGAGATTCCGGATGGTGTTCCCGGCGTCGCCCATGTAGCGGAGGTCATTCTCCATGGCGGCGAGGAACTTCGCGCGGATCGCCATGTTGTGCGCGGCGCTCACGTTGGAACGCCAGGAAAGCGGGAAGTCGATCTTGTTGTTGATCTTCTCGAGCTTGAGCCCCTCGGAAGTCAGCTTGAACCGCACGTAACCCTTGTTGGTGGTGTTCGTGTAGTTCACCATGTTGCGGAATTCGTCGATCCCGTAGGTATTCTGGTTTCCAGCCAGCTGCTGTACCGTTATGTTCTTTGACATTGTCGTTCCTCCTCGTTTCTTGAGTTGTCGAAGTTGTTTCTGCCCTGTTTACACGCGACGAGGCGAAAAGTTACATTGAAATAAACGCCATCTCCGTACGCCTCTGCGCGAACGCTCTTTTTCCGAACACAACCTTCACCAGATTGTGGTATATGAATCCATCCATTTCCGCTCTCCTTCAATCTACAACTTACCTTTTACAACCTACAACTTGCCGCGACGGCAAAACACCATACCCGCCGCAACGCATATATTATACCACAATCTCCGCGTTTGGTGGAACGCACCGTCTAATCACGCGTCTAATCAAAAACGCTAAAAGGCAGCTTTTACAGTGGTAAAACAGATGGTTCGGTATTCTTTTCAATAAACCGGATGTCGTTGTTTGGAATACCAAAAACCGCCCCACGGCGCAAGGCGGTTTTCGGGAAAAGTCGAAGAGCAACAAGCGTACAACAACAAGGAACAGGCTAGACGAAACAACTCCAGATGTCGGCGTTGCTCGCGCTGCCAGCGTCAATCGGTCCGATGGAACGTTCGCCGAGGTTCTTGGCGCGCCCGAACTTCGCCTGCATCTGCGCTGTTGCCTCACTGCCAGCCTTTGCGGCTGCTGCGGCGGCGGCAAACATCGCAGCCTCGCCTTCAGCGGCGTGGGCCTTCAGTGCCTCGATCGCCGGAATGAGCGCGTCCATGAACGTCTTGTCGCCCACCTTCGCCTTCGTGGCGAAGCCGAGTTCCTCAAGACCAGCCGCGAAGAGGTCTGCAATGCCTGACGCATCGAGTTCCGTCACGCCCGCGTCCACCGCGTCGGCCATGCCCTCGAAGAGAGTGCCGTAGAGCGAGCTGGTGGAGCCGGAGACGTCCGATTCTAGGTGGCTCACCATGTCGTTGAGCAGCGACTTGAAGTCATCTCCCTGCGCGGCCGCGAGCGCCTTAGTGGCGGCGACGATAGCCTCGCCGTGGTCGCCGTCGCCGCCAGCTGCGGCGTCAAGCGCAGAGTAGTCCTTTTCACGGGCGGCGATTTTCTCCGCAGTCTTCGCCCAAACCTGCTTGAACTGTTCAAGTGTCATTACGAGTACCTCCGTTCCAGTCAGCCGCGAAGCACATTCTCGTAGTCGAACCCGTAGCGGGCCAGTTCGTCGGTGAGGTTGTACTTGCCACGCGCGAAGGGCTTCATCAGGGCCTTCGCCTTGTCACAGCACGTATCCTCTTTCTTCGCACACCACTTGACGGTGGCGCCGTCCTTCTTGCCGCGGCCAAGCTCCATGCACATCTGCCCGAGGCAGCACGCCGTTGAGGAACGCTGCGCCGCCTCCGCATTCGTGGCGGTCATCGTGGGGTCGCCGGCGCGAATAGCCTCAAGCCAGTTTTTCCAGTGGTCCTTTGAAGTCTTGAGCGGCTTCGCCGGGTTCGCCATCGGCTCAAGGAGCGAAACCTTGGACGCCATCAGCGGCTTCATCTTGCCACCCGTGGACGAAGAGGGATCGCTCGGCGTGACCGCCTTGCCGCGCATGCAGTAAAGCCATTCACCCTTCTCGCCGATGAACTTGATGCCCATCGGGTACTTGTTGCAAACGTGGACGTCCGTCTTGCCGCCGTTGTAGGAGTAGTGGAGGTCGTACGTGGTGTGGACGTTCCAGAGCTTGCCGCCGGAGGTGTCCATCCACTCGCACGTGCCGCTGACAGACTCGGGGCCGGAGTCGTCCTTGCCGAGTCCCCACTGCGCGATGTCGATCTGGTGCGCACCCCAGTTGGTGATCATGCCCCAGCCATACGGCGCCATCTGGATCCAGCCCGGACGGCTCGCGATCTTCTTGAGGTCCTGCGCGTGGACGCGCGTCTCGTTGTAGGGGGCCTTCTCGTCCGTAGGGCCGATCCACATCTCGTAGTTGAGGTTGCTGGGCACGGGCTGTACCTCGGAGGAGCCGCCCGGCTTGTCGCATCCGCAACCGACCTCTACGCGAACGATCTCGCCGACGCGTCCGTTGAGCGCGAGTTCGCACACGCGGTGGAACTGCGTCACGCTGCGCTGCCACGAACCAACTTGCACTACGCGGTTCTGCATACGGGCGAGGTTCGCGATGATGCGGCCCTCGGTGATCGTCTGCGCGAACGGCTTCTGCAGCCAGATGTGCTTGCCCTTCGCGAGGGCGGCACACGCCACTAGCGCATGCCAATGGTCGGGAAGGCAGATTTCCACTGCGTCGATGGAAGGATCGTCCAGCAGGTCGTGGTAGTCGGCGAACGTCTTGACGGGCACGTTCTTCTTATCCTTCTTCAGCTTACGGTACTGCTTCTGGATGAAGTCCACGCCGTGTTTGAGGCGCTTGGAGTCAAGGTCGCACACCGCCGTGAAACGGCAGAGGTCCATGCACTTGATCGCGAGCGGTATGTCCATCGTGGTGGAGATGCGCCCTATGCCGATCACGCCAACGTTGACCTTCTCGTTGGCGGCGTACTTGCGCACGTTCAATCCCGCGTAGGCGGGGAAAATAAACGGAAAGGCGGCGGCCGAAGCTGCGCCGAGGAACTTGCGACGGCTAATTTGCATTGTTTTTTCCTTTACTTGTCTGTTCAGTTGAAACGTGATTAGTATGCCAAATCCGATTGCCCAACGCAAGGGGAAAATGCAGCTCAGTCATGTCCGGCATAGATGAACTCCACTCGGCCAAGGGGTTCGACTACGCCGTATTCGTACCAGTCAAGCGCGTTCTTGCACGCCACCGTCGAATCGACGAACTTGAACCCGAAGCGGAACTCCCCGCTTTTCAGACCCAATGCCGTGCGCGGTACAATAAGACTCATCGCATCACCGGAAACCTTCATTTCGCCACGGTCGTTCACGACCTTCCCCCCCACAAGGATTTGCATGAAGTCACCCTCGCCATGCCTGCCTACAACCGGCTGCCGCGTCTTCACGCAAAACGTCACGGCCGCATTGTCATGCGAGACCTCGATCCACTCCGGCACGTTGCGCTGCGTGCGGTTCACGTAGTTGGTGCCGTACCCCGCGTGGCTGCGCGGCATCCCTGAATCTGCAAAGCAACGGTAGCGTTTCGGCGAACGCGGCGGATTGGGTGTCTCGTTATCGGAAAGTCCCTTGAAGCGACGCACGTTGTCGCGCAGCAGGAGGAAGTAGTTGTCGCCGTACCCGCCGCGCATCATCTCGATGTCGCGCGAATACTCGAAGTTCGCGCAATCTACGAACATCACGGGGCGATCAGGACGGTCCTTCCGACGCCAACGCCCGGCGATCCATTCGTTCCAGCCCGTGACGAGCACTATATCCGGCTTCGCCTCGTGCGCACGGTTCCACTGTTCCTGGAAATTGTACCCTTTCGTCCACGCGCCCGGCGCGGGGTCATTCACGCCGTCGTGGAACGCACGTCCCCAGTTTCCCTTCTCGCCATACATGACGGAATCCCCGAAACGACACGTCGGGTGCTGCGCCACGGACACGTTCATCACACTCTTCGCCACCTTCTCGCCAGGGAACACGCGCTGCGGACGCGTGAAATCCATCCACGGCCACCCGCCCTTCTTCGCGCGCTCGTTTGGCCACTGCGACTTGACGATCGTGAAGAACGCCTTCGCCTCATCGTCGCAGTCCTCCTCCTTCGCTACGATAACGGGACGACCTTCCAACGCAAACCACGTATCCTTTGCAAAACCCGGCTTGTAGATGGCGTCGCATATCCGCCGCACCGTCTTGCCGGATGCCGTGTTCGTGTAGAACATCACCCTCGGAATACGCCACCCGGCATCGTGGTATTCCTGAAGAATCCGCATCACCAGCATCGCGTTCTTCTTGTAGATGACGGCGTTCGTAGTGTCGAAGAAGAGGAAATCTATCCCCGCCTGCATGATGAGTTTCATGTGGCGGCGCACGACCCACTCGTCGTCGGAGAAGTAATACCCGTACAGAGGCTCGCCCCAATGGTGGTACGAACCCCACGGACCCCAAAGCGGAGAATTCGGTTTGTCGCCGGCCTTTGGATCCGCCTCAAGTATCTTAGTCACGTCGTAGGGACCCTTGCCTCCGTGTTCGCCGAGCCACAGGAAGTAGAAAAGCCCCACCAACTTATCGTTTCCAGTTTCTGGCAGCACATCTACGGTATAGCCTTTGGATGGGGACACCGCAGTTGCAACCGTAGCTACGCAGAGGCCTGCGAGCACCATTAGTTTTTTCATGTCCATCATAGAATAGTATTCGCTCACGGAGTGGAAATCAGGTCGGTCCAGTCGTAAACCTTGAGTGCGCCATAGACCGTATCCGCAAACGAGAAGTGAAGTTCCGGATTATTTACCACGTCACGCCACGATGGCGGCGCGTTCTTCGTCGTGAAGGACGCGAAGAGTCCACGCTCCAGGAAATACGCGTGTGCCGCCGGAATCGCCGCCGTGCCGCGCGCGAAGAGAGCCACCTTGTCAACGCCGGCCATCGACGCGAAATGCCGCGCCGCGAGCGCCGCGTCCTCCGCCCTCCGTGCGGCGAGGTTTTCGCCGACGGCAATCGCCATTACGGCCATCTCCTCGTCCGGACGCTTCGAGCCGTAGAACGAATGGTTGCCCTTCGCCGTCTCGCCGAATCCACGCATTTCCGCCACGGCGACCGCGCGCCCTTCCCCGAGCGCCGCACGAATCTCGTCGGCGAGCGTCGTGCGCTTGCCATCCGTGAAAAGAAGTAGCGGAACGCCATTTGCGTTTTTCGGCAGAAACGCCACCATCGGAATCGGCGTGAAGTCGTCAGTGCGGGAAAGGACAAGGCGCACGGCGCGTCCGTCCGTGGCGGGCTTCTCCACGACGGCAGCCGGCACCGCCGCAAGTTCGGAGACCGGACGTATCCCAGATACGGCGCGGACGCCCTCCGCCGTCGGCGGTACGCGCTTTTCGTCGAGCCGCACCAGCTCGTCCTTCATCACGTCGTACGCACTGCGCGCGCCGGGGATGTCCATGACCTGTCCGGTCTTCGTGACATGGCGAACCTCGGGCTTGTCGTTGGCGACGCCGGAGTTCTCCGGCGCGTACGAAAAGCCGATGTCGAGACGGCGGAGCGCGGCGCGATCCTGCGGCCAGGCGGATGCGTCTCCGACTGCCCAACGGCGAATCCAGAGCATCGCGGCGTTGCGCGTAGATTCATACCAGTGGTGCGGGCCTGCGGTCTCCATGAGATCGACTCGCTCCGGGGCACCAAGCATGGCGTAGATTTTGCGGGCGTTATCGAACGTTTCCATGGAACCCATGAACGGGAAGTAGTCCCCGTGGGTCGTCACGATCATCGTGGGCGACGGCGCGCGGAGCGTGACGATGCCGAGGTGGTTGAACCCGATCTTCATCTGGCCGAACAGGAACTGCTCCGCGTCTTGCCCGCCGATCTTCGCGTACACGTCGCGGATCGTGGAGAGGAACCCCGCCGGGGCGCCGGCGACGTAACGGTCGTCGAGCGCGTTGAGATAGGACGAAAGCGTGCCGCCGCCGGAAAGTCCCGTGACGCCGAGCTGCTTGGCGTCCACGTCGGGACGCGAGGCGAGGTAGTCGCACGCGCGGATGCCATCCCAGATGCGGAACTGCGCTGTGTTCCAGCCGAGCAGGTTCGCCCGCCACCCGATGCAGTTGTGTCCGCCGCAGGAGATCGGACACTTCCGATGCTGGCGGCGCTCACCTTGGTCGATGGGGTCGTAAACGAGCGTGGCGAGTCCGTGCATCGCGCCGGTCACGCCAACGCGCTGGTACCACGGGGCGTTCTTTCCCGTGGCGGAGTGTCCGCACGGCGAGACGACGCCGGGGTACGGTGCCTTGTACTTCGGGTTGTCCGGCAGGAAGACATGCGCCGTCACGTAGTGCTGCGGACGGCTCTCGAAGAGCACCTTCTCGATCACGTAGCCGTCCTTCTTGACTCGGCCCGTCACGTGCGCGTTGAGCGGGGTCTTCTCCGGCAGTCCACCGATGGCGTTGAGGACGCCCGCGCGCACGTTCGCCTGACGAGCGGCGAGCTTCTCCTTCGTATCGCAGGCGAGCCACGCGGCGTCCGCCGCGCGGTCCTGGCGCACGACCTCGTTGAAGAGGCTGTCGCGCACCGTCTTCCCGATATCGGAACCGCCGCATTGCAGCTGCTGGGTCCCGAGCATGAGCGATACAAGTATAGTGAGATTCGTCATTTTTTATTTTCCTTTAACGATGAACAATGTTCTAAAAACCATAAACCATGCTGCTGCGTACAGTATTCCGAACACGAGATGCACCAGTCCGGAGGCGCGTTCGAGTCCGCGCCACTTCGGCGATTCAGGATTCTCGCGGTACGTCTTCGCCGCAGCGCGCATGGTGCGCACGGAAAGGGGCAAGGCAAGAAGCGTGGGCAGGAAGAACCACTCGCCGCCTATGAACACCGCCGCCACCGTCATTACATAAGGGACTACATGGCAGAAGTTGTAATATCGCAGGGCACGGCGCGGACCGAGCCGCGACGCAAGCGTTACGATGCCAGCTGTACGGTCTGTAGGGATGTCCCGCATGTCGTTGCCATGCATTATCACGCCAACAAGAAGCGCTACGGGCAGTGACAACAGCAGGAAACACACGGGAAACGCCAATGCGCCAAACGGACGATCCAACATCGACGTGAATACGACGCCCCAAAGACTATCCACCTCTTGCGGCACCATCACCGCAACTGCGACGAGAATCTCCAGCGGCCCCATGAGAAACGAAACGAACGGCACTCCTAGACCGTGGTACTTGAACTTGATTCCAGTTGAATAGTTGACGGACCCGAGCGCACCTACGATTCCAGCCGCAAGAAGCGTCCAGCAGAAACCCCACTCCTTTTGCTCCGGCGACACCACGTAGAAGCACAGATAAACGCCAATCGCGACGGCAAGCGCAAGGCATATCGACGCAACGATGAACAGCGTCCGCATGGAGACCTTACCATCGTGCACCTGCGGCGTTGTGCGGATCGCGCCCGGCACGTCATCCACGCCGCTGCGTTCGTCGCCCCAGGTGTTCAGGAGATTGACCGTGGCCTGAAAAAGCAATCCTGCGAGGAATCCAAATCCCCACCGATGCCATGCGATACAGTCGGCCATGCCGCTGCCTGCGACAAGCGCGGCGGCGACAAGAAAAGGCACAAGCGTCGCGGTGTAGCTCCACGGGCGAAACAGAAGAAACCAGTCGATCATGGAACTGCCGCCTAGTTCTCGGTTTGAAGTCCGCTGATCGCCTGTTCGTAAGGGGCGTCTTGCCAGGCGAGAAGACGGTCAACGGCTGACGTACCGTCTGGAACGGTATCGACGTCCCCTTCCGAGCGGAGCAAGTCTATCACCTCGGCGATGGTATCGTCGGACGAGGTCGTTCCCGTCTGCAAAGTGGCAACGGAGGCGGAAAGAATCACTGCAAGCGAAGCCGCGGCAAGCAGAGCGCACCAAATGCGCCTGCGTGAACGGCGCGCCGCCGCACGTGATGCGGCGACCTCGGACGCAACATGCATTATCGCGTCGAGACGCGGCGGATCTCCGGCGAATTCGCCTTCGAGCCTTCCTCTCACGAAGTCTTCAAACTCTTTATCGTCCTTCATCTTATACCTCCAAGCATCTCCTTCAATTTCAACGTGGCGGTTCGCATCCACGTAAGCGCCGTTCCGAGCGGCACGCCGAGTTCTGCGGCAATGTCCTTGAACGGCACTTCGCCCTCGATCCTCATCAAGAGCACCTGACGCGGACCTTCAGGAAGCACACGCACCGCGCTGCGCACGTCCTCGGCCGTCGCCTTCGACTCGAAACGTTCGTCTGGCGTCGGCCCCGCGTCCGCCATTGCCGCAGCGGCGTCCGCGCCTTCGCCCTCTTCCTCGTCTAGGCTCACCATGCCACGCGCCTGGCGGATTCGGTCTATCGCAACCGAACGCGCAATTGACGCGAGATACGGCTTTACGGCGCCGCCGCGGTACGACGAGGCCGAGCGGATCACCTTGACCCATGTTTCCTGAAAGGCGTCTTCAACGTCCGCCGCCGACTGGAGCAGCCCCCTTAGGAGTGCTTGCATCCAAGCGGAGTGGCGGCGGACAAGCGCGGCGAGCGACTCAACGTCGCCGCCGCGCGCGTAGGCAAAGAGGAGGTCGCTGTCCTCTTCCATCTACCTCGTTATTCCTTAGGCTGCTCGGGCTTGCCGCGACGCTGACCGCGTCCACGCGGGCCATCACCATGCGGGCCGTTGCGGCGGGGGCCAGCCTCACGCCTCGCCCTCATCTCCTCGTGCGCCTTCTTGATCTGCTCGGGCGTAAGAATCGTCTTGACGGCGATTACGCGCTTGGCCTGCTCCTTGGCCATCTTCTTGCGGAGTTCGAAGACCTCGTCAATGGCGGCCATGACGGCGGCCTCGTCGACCTTCTCGGCCTTCATCAGGTCGAACTGCTTCATCGTGGCGGCGCGGGCCTTCTCCTGAAGTTCCCTATCTTCCTTGCGGTTCTCCCGGAGCTCCTTGAGCTTTGCCTGCTGCTCGGCGGTGAGGCCCAGCTTCTCGGCCATTTTTGGATTGGACACCATGTTCACCAACGGGTTTCCCATGCCGGGGGGCATCCCTCCGTGCATTCCGCCGAAACGGCCGCCTCTCTCACGGGTCGGCCCACCCTCGGGTCCCTGTGCAAAAGCCGCGCAGCAGAACGCGGCGACGATCGTCATCATTATTCTCTTCATTTCTTTGTTCTCTTTCTTCTTTTTTCGCGGCAATGTTGCCGCCGTTCGCCGACGCCACCATGGTGCCGACACTTGTATAGACGAATCCAGCAGGCAGTTTATTTTGCCTCGGCGAAAATTATATCAAAATATTCGCGCCTCCGGCATATTGGCGTCGTTTATTTTTTAGCGGCTGTGTAAATTAGTGGTTGCGTTATCGCGCCGAAAATGGGATAATTAAAGGCATGAACGAACCCTTACCAGATTTTTCGACGTCAGCGCACCTGTTCCCGCACATAAACCGCGAAGGTGCGCGCTTCGGCACGGCTGCGCTCGTGCTGGCGTTTCTTGTCGCAGGCGGTGCGATTGCGCTGTCGTTCTTCTGCCCGCGCGCAGCATGGGCGGCATGGCTTTTCGTGTTGCCGTTCTTTCTGCTGGCGTACGGTGTGTTCCTGTTCTTCAGGGACCCGGTGCGCTACCCGCCAGACGACCCGTCAGCCATCCTGTCGCCGGCCGACGGACGCATCTGCCTAATCGGGAAGTACAAGCTTCCGCCGGAGCTGGACGCCGCAGCGGCAGGACTCGACCCCGCTGCGGAGTACTGGCGCGTGAGCGTGTTCATGAGCGTGTTGAACGTCCACGTGAACCGCATGCCCACGGCAGCGAAGATACTCAAGATGGCGCATGTGCCGGGGAAGTTCCTAAACGCCTCGCTCGACAAGGCGTCGTCCGACAACGAGCGCTGCTGCTATTTGATGGAGACGCCCACTGGCGTAAAGTACGGGGTCGTGCAGATCGCCGGACTCGTAGCCAAGCGGATCGTCCCCTTCGTGAAGGAAGGCGACACCCTTGCAGTGGCCGAACGTTTCGGCCTCATTCGCTTCGGCTCGCGCCTTGACGTTTACCTGCCTTCCGGCGTAGAGCCGAAGGTGCGCGTCGGCCAAACGATGGTCGCCGGAGAAACCATACTGGGACAAGTAAAATGAGCAAATTCCGTCTAAGGGGCCGCAAGCGCAAGAACCGCGCACCTTCGCCCGACCGCATTCCGCTGCGCGCCATCGTGCCAAACCTCATCACGTCGATAGCCGCTTGCGCCGGCATGACGTGCATCACGATTGCCGCCACGAACTACGCAAAGACGCTTGCGGGAACTCCCGCTACGCCGCGTGACTGGTTCATGGGGTTGTTCGCCCTTCTCGTCGCCTGCATCTGCGACGGGATGGACGGACGCGTGGCGCGTCTCCTGAACGCAAGCTCGAAACTCGGCGCGGAACTTGATTCGCTCGCCGACTTCGTCAACTTCGGCGTGGCCCCAGCGATGTTCATGTACTTCTGGTGTCTTTCGGGGCAGCCGGACATGCCCCACCACGTGAAGAACCTCCTTCTCGGCGCAGCACTCTTTTACGCGCTCTGCGACGCATTCCGCCTAGCCCGATTCAACACGATGCTCGAACAGCCAACCCTTCCGTACTGGAAGAACTTCTTCCTAGGCGTACCCGCGCCTGGCGGTTGCTGGATGGTGCTGACCCCCGCAATCCTTGCCCTCGCGTTCACGGCGAAGGAAACAGCACCGCTCGTCAGCAACGTAATCCAGAACCCGTGGTTCGGGATCTGCATGTTGCTGTTCATAGGCATCCTGATGGCAAGCCGCTTGCCTACGATTTCGTTGAAGTCCGTCCACATCTCGCGTCCGTACCTGCTGCCCACCATGGCCGGATTGCTGCTGCTCATCGCGTTTCTCGTCACGAACTTCTGGCTCACGCTCGGCGTGGTCGGCGCTGGCTACATCCTCACCGTGCCATTCGTCGGATTGATCTTCCTCAAGGTCCGTGCCAAGTATTTCAGCGAGCACGTAGAACAGGCCGAGCAAGGCGGCGAGGCGGCCTGATGGCCCTCTGCGAGCTTTGTCCGCGCCGTTGCCATGCGGACCGCGAAGGCGGCGGACTGGGTTTCTGCCGTGCCGGATCTTCGCCGCGACTTTTCCGCTGGGGACCGCATTTCGGCGAGGAGCCGCCCCTCGTCGGGCCGAACGGCTCCGGGTGCGTGTTCTTCTCGCGCTGCACGATGAAATGCCTCTACTGCCAGAACTCCCCGTGGAGCTGGAAAGGAGAGGGCAAGGACGTCTCCGTGCCGCGCCTTACGGAAATCCTGCGCGAGCTTGCCGTGAAGGACAAATGCTCCAACTGGAACCTTGTTTCGCCTACACCGTATTTGCCAGCCATCCGCGCAGCAGCCGCGCCGCTTGCCTCCGAAGGAATCAAGATCCCCTTCGTGTGGAACTCGTCCGGCTACGAAACGGTCGAAACGCTGCGTGAATACCGCGACCTGTGCGACATCGCGTTGATCGACATGCGCTACGCGGACGACGCGACCGCGATTGCCGCTTCCGCCGCGCCCAAGTACGTCGAGGCGAACCGCGACGCAATCCGTTTCCTGCACGAGACGCTGGGGCCGCTTGATTCCGATGAACCCGGAAAGGCCACACGCGGCGTGATCGTGCGAATACTCGTGCTGCCGGGACACGCGGACGAAGCAGCCGAGAATCTCGCATGGCTTGCGGGCGAAGGCTTCACCGACCTTCACGTGTCGGTGATGAGCCAATATACGCCCGTTTACAAGGCTCTTGAAACTCCGCCGTTCGACCGCCCCGTAACCGCCGAGGAATACGACCTCGTTGCGGAGGCTGCGTCCGATTTCGGCTTCGAACGCGGATGGGTACAGGGATTCGAGGCGTCAGGCGTCTCCAACCTCCTCGGCGAAACCATGCTGCCAGGCCACGGCAGCGTCGGCTGAGGCCGTCTCATCAGTAAAATACTTTCCAGAGGAAAAGCCCGCGGGGGATTGCGGTTGGGACTCGCGCCGTGCGTGCGGCGCGAGTGTCGAGTAGCTCCGTCACGACGTCAGGACGTTCCTCGCCAAGTCCCACGCGCACGAGGAAGCCTACCATAGAGCGGACTTGCTTGTACAGGAATCCATCCCCGCGCACCGCAAACACTATCCGCGGGCCGGACTTCTTCACCGTGAAAGAAAAGATGTTCCGCACCGTAGTGGTTATGTCGCGGCGGGGATTCGCCGCGAATGCCACGAAATCGTGTTCGCCCACGAAACGCGAGGCGGCGTCGCACATGGCGGCGACGTCTAGCGGCCTATGCTGGAACGCCCAGTACGGCGCAAGATGCGGCGGGAGTATCGCGCCGTTGTAGAGGAAGTAGCGGTATTCCTTGCCCTTCGCGGACTTCCTCGCGTCGAAGTCCGGCGCGGCGTATGACGCTCGCATGACGCGGATGTCGTTCGGAAGGCGCGAGTTCATCGCCCGCACGAGATTCGCCGGAGGGATGGGCTTTGAAAGGTCCACGTGCGCCACAAAACCCTTGGCGTGTACCCCGGCGTCCGTACGGCTTGAACCGAACGCGCGCACGGGCGACCTGTTCAAGTAGGCCAACACCTCCTCCAGCGTCTGCTGGACGGACGCGGCATTTTCCTGATACTGGTAACCAGAATAGGCTGTGCCGTCGTATGCGATGACCAACTTGTAGCGGCGGCTCATTTAGCTGACATCTTCGCAAGGAGTTTCTTGAGATCCTGCACGCGGTCCTTTGCGGCCACCAACACGGAATCCTTCGTCGCGACGATAACCAGTCCCTCAACTCCAAGCGCGGCGATGTGAGGGCCCTCGGTAATCGCAACGGAATCAGATACGTCCAGCAACGCCACGTCGCCCTTCGCGACGTTACGGCGCGCGTCCGTGGCGAGATGCCGGTCGGCGGCCGACCACGTACCCACGTCGTCCCATCCAAACGCCCCGCGCGAAACGAGGATGTTCTTCGCCTTCTCCATCACGGCATAGTCAATCGAGATGCGCGGCAACTGAGGGTAAAGCGTCTCCAGCACGGCGGGTACGCGGTTCTTTTTGTCCGCCACCGCAGCTTCGAGAATCGCCAGGGCTGGAGCTCCGGCGACGAGCGCGGATTTCATCGTCGAAACCTTCCAGACGAACATTCCCGCGTTCCACACGTACGAACCCGTGGCGAGATACCGCGCGGCGGTTTTCGCGTCCGGCTTCTCCACGAAGCGCACTGCGCGGTGGAACACGGTCTTCGTGCGCAACGGCATTGGCGCGCCCACCTGGATGTAGCCGAAACCGGTGGCGGGATAATCGGGCGAAACTCCCATCGTGACAATGTCGTCGGAAGCGGCGGCCGCGCGAGCGGCGTCCGAAAGCACCTGACGGAACGCCTTCACGTCCTTCATCAGGTGGTCTGCGGTCAGGATTGCCGCAACGGCATCCTCACCGCCCATGCGCTCCACTACGCCACACGCAGTGGCGACGGCTGCGGCGGTGTCGCGCCGGCACGGCTCAGCAACGATGTTCGAGCGAGGCAGCTCTGGCAGCTCCTGCCGCGTGGCCTTCACTAGCGAGGCTGCCGTGACCACCAGAATCCTCTCGCGTGGCACAAGGCCGTCAAGCCGCTCCACGGCCTGACGTATGAGCGACTTGCCACCGAAAACACTGAGGAACTGCTTGGGACGATCCGGCGTGGAAAGCGGCCAGAACCGCTCCCCGCTGCCGCCGGACAGAATGACTGCGTAAAAATCGTTTTTTCTCATGGCGATATTTTAGCATAAGCCCGTACCGGGAGTAAATACAAATCTATCCCGCATCACCACCACGACTTTGGACGAGGCACCCGGCGAGGCCAAACCCAACAAATGGCTGAGAAAAGACCAAGCCAGATGGCGTACCACGCTATGCACACCCACGTCCCCCATGGTTTCACGGATACGCTCGCCCACGGCAGCGCGACCACGCGTTCGGATGCATAGACCATAGCACTAGTAAACAAAGCCGCAACGTTGTTGAACAACGCCCCCAGCGGCAGGCAAAGAAAGCTCAATGCGATACCCACCACGCCTGCCAATACCATCTTCCTGGCACAGAATATCAGCACGACGTTCGCCACAAGTCCACCCACCGTGAAGCGGTTGAACACGCACGCCGTCACGGGTACGCTCGCAACCCACGCCGCCACGGAGACGCATAAGCCGCTAAGAAACGACTCAACTTTGAACCTGACTCGACGCCGCCAATCCGTCGGATGCCACCCTGGCACCTCACCCATGCGCAGAGGAGATACAAGATGGCGTACACCGTCACCCCACAACACGATGCCGAACATCACGACGAACGAGAGCGTACATCCGACGTCGAAAACACGTTCCGGCCACAACCCGTAAACCGCCAACGCCGTTGCCGACCACGCAGCGAGCGGATCGGGACGCCTCCCGACTGTCGGCGCCAACAGGCACAACGATACCATGAACGCCGCCCGTACCGCACTCGGACGCGCCCCCGTCAGCATCGTATAAGCGACCACCAGCGGCACCGCTACGAGCCCCTGCGCGCGAAGCGGCACGTCGAACCGCACCAACAACCAGGAGACGAGCCACGCCACCACCATCACGTGCAACCCGGAGATGGCAAACACGTGTATCGTGCCGGCTGCTGCGAAGATATCGCGCCGTTCCTTCGTGAGTCCGCTGCGCCGTCCCAGCAGGATGGCACGGTTGAGCCCAGCAATTTCGCCGCACCAGTCAAGACCCGCGCCCGCACGGCGCGACAGTTCCTCCGAAAATGCGGCGTAGATGACGCGCGGCAACAAAGGTGACGCTGGTGCGATGCGCTCTGCGTATGTACCACCTGACGCCACCCACAGCGAATGCGCAGAAAACCTGTTTCCATGCGTATCCCTGCGCGATATCCAGCCTAGGCACTTCCACTTCTCGCCTATCTGCGGAAGCGGCGCTTCTGCGATCTTGGGCATGATGACCTTGATCGGCAAAGGTCCGGCGTGCGACATGAACGAAACGAACGGCTCGCCGTCACGTTTACGCGTCCACTCCGCAACGCCTCCCTCCACCTCCAGAACAAGCGGCTCGCGCGTAATGCGGAAATTCGCGTTTCCCGCCATCACCCTCGCACGGGCGTCATCCGCATGGAACGCCGAAAGCGTACCAAACACGAACACCGCCGGTATTCGCAATCCACGAACACCCCATCCCCACGCAGCAAGGAATGCGGCGACTGCGACGTATGCGAACACCGGCCACAGCTCCGCGCACTGCGGCACCGCAAACGCGCAGCAAGCGCCAGACACAAGAGCCGCCGCCATTGCCGCCAACCGTCGTGCGTCACGGCTTTCACGGAAGAACGGCACTTGTCAGTCCCAGTAGCTGCGGTCCAATTCGCGAAACGTGGATGCCTCCGCCACGTGTTCCGCCGTGACGTTCTCCGATCCGTCAAGGTCGGCAATCGTGCGGGCAACCTTCAACACGCGGTCGTAGGCGCGGGCCGAGAGGTCGAGCTGTGCGAGCATGAGGCGCATTTCCTCCTGCGCCCGTGAATCAAGCCGACAGAAACGCGGCAAGTCGCGGGAGCGGATGTCGGCATTGCAGTGAACGCCGGGCATTCCCGCGAAACGCCGCTTCTGTATCTCTCGTGCGGCGACTACGCGAGCGCGGATGGCTGCTGAGGATTCGCCTGCGGGCATATCCACTATGTCGCGGAACGGGACCGGCGGAAGCGCAATCTGGATGTCAATGCGGTCTAGGAGCGGACCAGATATCTTCGCACGGTACGCGGCAATCTGGCGTTGCGTACAGCGGCAGGCGTGTTTCGGGTCGTCAGCATATCCGCACGGACACGGATTCATCGCAGCCACCAACATGAAGCGCGAAGGGAAATCACACGCTGCGGAGACGCGGGAGATGGCAACGTGTCCGTCCTCCAGCGGCTGACGCATGACCTCCAGCACATTGCGCCGGAACTCCGGAAACTCGTCAAGAAACAGCACTCCGCGATGTGCAAGCGACACCTCTCCCGGTATAGGATGAGTGCCACCGCCCAGAAGACCGGCATCGGATACGGTATGGTGCGGGGCGCGGAACGGCCTACGCACGACAAGCGACTCACGCGCCTTCAAAACCCCGGCGACGGAATGAATGCGCGTCACTTCCAACGCCTCTTCGGGAGTGAGCGGCGGCAGAATGGACGGTATGCGCCTAGCGAGCATCGTCTTGCCCGCACCAGGTGATCCAACCATGAGCATATTGTGTCCGCCCGCGACGGCCACCTCTATCGCGCGCTTCGCTCCGTCTTGACCCTTTACATCCGCAAAGTCATCGCCAGTATCGCGGTTCGCGGCCACGCATGCGGCGAGGTCCGTGCGCACCGGCTCAATCGACAGCGCACCAGAGACGAAATCCACGGCCTCGCGCAGACTACCAACGGGATATACGTCGATGCCCTCCACTACGGAAGCCTCGTCCGCATTCTCTACGGGCACGATTATGCCACGTTTCCCGATGCGACGCATCTCCAGCACGATCGGCAGTATGCCGCGCACGCGACGCACGTCGCCAGAAAGGGCAAGTTCCCCCGCAAGGGCGTATTCGGGAAGCTGCGGTGCCTTGACCTTGTTCGTGGCCGCAAGCAACGTGACCGCGATTGGGAGGTCGTAAATCGGGCCCTCCTTACGCAAATCCGCCGGCGCGAGATTCACGGTGATGTTGGACTCTATCTTCTTGAACCCAGAGTTGCCGATGGCCGTAGAGACACGGTCCTTGGCCTCCTTCACGGCTTGGTCGGGCAAGCCGACCATGGTGAATTGCGGTGCGCCGTCCGAAGCGCACACCTCGATTTCGACGGTCTGCGCATCAACGCCGTACACGGCACCTGAATGACATTTTGCAAGCATAACTGTTCCTTTGCCGGAGCGACGTCCTGATTCGCCGCTCCGCCAAATAGAATATCAAACTCGCAGACCAGAAATCAACGATACAACTGTCAAAAATACCGCAGTTTTCTTGTAAAACCAATGTATGCGAAATGTAAAAGATTTGTATCGAAATTGTATGCGGCTTCCCAGTTAGCGCGCAGCACCAAGATAGCCCATCTCCGCAAGGAGGCGGTTGTTCTTCATCCAGTTCGGCTCGACTTTTACCCACAGTTCCAGACGCACCTTTACGCCGAACATGTCGGAGAGTTCCGGCTCCGCGCTCAGGCGCACCGCCTTCAGAAGCGAGCCGCGCGGGCCGATCACGATGCCCTTCTGCGACGGACGGTTCACGTAGATCGTCGCTGCAACATCCCAGCCGCGCCTGCGGTCCTCGTGCAGGTCCTTCACCGCCACGCCCACCTCGTGCGGCACCTCGTCGCGGAGACGCTGGATCAGCTTCTCGCGCACGACGTCCGCAATCGCGAGTTTGCGCGGGTAGTCGGTCACGACGTCTTCGGGGAAGAGCGCGGGGCCGGGGACCGCCAGGTCGTACAGCGCATCCAAAAGCGCGTCGCATCCGCCCTTCCGGATGCCGCAGCACGTGATCCAGCGAGGTTCAGCGGGCAAACTGCCCGTTGTACTCGTGGTGACCTCTTTCCACAAATCGCGGAACATGGTCTCGTAGAACGGGGAACGGTCGCACTTGTTGAGCGCGAACACGACCTTTTCCGGATGTTCCTTCACGACGCGGCGCATCCAGCCCTCGTCCTCGAGCTGCGGCTCGTGCGCCGCGTCGAAGACGACGAGCAGGATATCGACACCGGCAGACGTGGCGCGCGCCATGCCGTTCAGCAACTTGCCGAGCGGCCCGACCGCCTTGTGGAGGCCGGGCGTATCAAGCAGAACGAGCTGTCCGCGCGGGTCCTCCACGATGCCGCGGATGGTGTTGCGCGTCGTCTGCTCCACGGGGCTGACGATGGACACCTTCTCGCCGACCATCTGGTTGACGACGGTGGACTTCCCAGCGTTCGTGCGCCCCACGACGCCGACCATCGCCGATTTGCGCATCGGAGTCTGCGGCTGCTCTGGCATGTCAGAGCAGCTCGTTGACTTTCTTCATCACCTCGAAGGCGTCCGCCACGTAGAGGACGTCCGCCTTGCCTTGCGCCCAGCCGCAGTTCGCGTCCAGGTTCACCGCGCGGCGTTCGCCGATGAAGCGCCAGCCCACCACGTGCGGTTCCTCGCCGTGGCAGCACGTCGAGAGGCCCTTCGCGTGACGCGGCGTCGCGCCGGTCTGCCCCACCTGGTTCATGTGGGACATGAACTTAAACGCCTCCGCCGCCTCCGGCATATCGACAAGACTCTTCGACGAGCCGAGCGACGCGCCGGACTTCGCGAGGAAGCCTGTGATCGTCGAAGCAGCTTCGTCGAGGTGCGTCGCACCATCCGCCTGCTTCTTCGTCCACCCCGCGCCCGCAACGAACAGGAGCTTCGCATCGGGCTTGATGGTAGATTCACCGCCGCCGGAAGCTGCCACGAGACCGTTTACCTTCGTGCGCGAAGAGGTCGCGGGGGCCGGGTCGAGCGCGGCCGCTTCCACGCCGACCTTCGCGCAGATTTCGGCGAAGAGCGAGGGATCGGTCACGATCACCCACGGACGCGCCGCGCGCGAGAACGTGACGAGGATGCGCTGGCGGTAGAGCCAGCGCTGGGCGGTAACGGCCTCACCGTCGATGGTGAGGCACACGACGTTCGTATCCACCTGTGCGCCAACGCAAAGCGCTGCCGCGCCGATGGCGCGGCGCACGCGCGACGTGCCGGGGAACAGCACGATGTCCGCACCGCTTGTCTTGATGGCCTCCGCAAGGGCGGGTTTGTCCTGCGCGAAGGAGCCTTGTCCGGAGAGGTTGTATGCGGCAATCTTCATTGTTTGATCCACTCCACGATTTCAGCGGCGATCGCGTCCGCCGTCATGTCCTTCTTCACCACCGTGTCGCGCTTGGCGGCGGGTACCTCGGCCTTCGCGTATGCGATGCCGCCCGTGCCGACGTTCGCAGCCGGCGCCTTCATGAGCGCGGGCATCACGCCGCGCATGTTCATCATGCCCGTCTGCGGGTTATTCGGAGGCTCTGGCAAGCTACCCGTGGCCCAGCCAATGGCGGCGGGGAAACCGGCGCAGGTGGAGGACTGGTACTGTCCCCCTTCCACGCGCTCAAGCACCGTGAAGGTATCGTCGTCCGCAAGCTTCAACTCGTCCACGGCCATGAAGAACTCGCCGATACCGAGCTTCTCCGCCACGAACTGGAGCGTCACGCCCGCGTCGCGGGACGCGCTGGCGCAGCCGCCGACGAGGAGCGTGGAGGAGAGGTCGAGCCCCGGAATCGCCTGGATGGCCTTCGCGAGTTCTGTGGCCGTCTCCTGCGCGTCCGTGAAGCCGCCTGCGGGCGCGTTCACGGCGACGAGCTGGAACGGTGCCTTCTGCGCGACGGTCATCATGAGCTGCTGGAGCTTCGCCTTCGGACCGAGCGCGACGAGCGTCACCTTCGAACCGGCGCGCGCCTTCGCAAGCGCGGCCGCCTCGTAGAGGGCGCACGCGGCCCAGGGGTCGAGGACGCTTGGGAGCATCTGCTCGTTCTTGAGGCCGGGTCCCTGCGGCGTCTCGACCGGTTCAAGCGTCTGGAGCGGGTCGGGGACGAGCGACCCGCACACGATGATGTTCAACGGCTTTCCCATTGACTGTTCCTTGCCTCAGTTCCGGGTCAGCCGACGGTGTTGAAGTTCTGCCCGAGCTTGGAGAAGTCCACCGCCTCGAAGCCGAACGGCTTCTGGTTCTTCCAGGCGCCGCAGGTGAAGTCGGGGATGTCCATCGAGCGGCCGCGGTTGTCGGCGGACTTCTCGGTGAGCTCGCACAGACAGCACCAGCTCGCGAGATCGTACACGTTCATGTCGAGCGGGAGACCCAGCTGGAGGCAGTAGCTCAGACGCAGCACCATGAACGTATCCATGCCGCCGTGACCGCCGACGGAGCCGAGCACCTTCTTGACCTCATCGGCCTGCGCCCAGATCGGGTGCTTGTACTTCTGGCGGATTTCCTCGGTCTTCTTGTCGTTGTAGCCGTGCGCGCCACTGCCGAGGGACCCCTCGATCGCACTGCGCAGGGGATAGTCCGCCAACACGCCGCGCGTGCCCTGGATGAGGTTGAGGCGGCTGTAGGGGCGGGCGGTGCCGACGTTGTGCTGCACCATGATGGTGCGTCCGTTCACGGTGCGGATGATGCTCGTGTTCATGTCGCCCATCTTCACCTTGAGCGAGCGGCGCCACTGGTCGTCCTTCGAATTACCCGTGTAGCGGGTGCCGAGCTCTTCGAAGCCGGCCTGCTTGGAATCGACGGAAACGACGAAGTCGAAACGGTCGCCGCGGTTGATGTCCATGTCCATGCAGATCGGGCCGAGGCCGTGCGTCGGGTACTGGTTGCCGCCGTGGACGGCGTTGTGGCGGAGACGCCAGTAGTTCCAGTAGCCGCCGCCGCCGGTCTTGTCGTTCCACTTGCCGTAGTTGTACGTGCGCAGGTCGTGGATGTACGCGCCCTCGCCGTGCGTGATCTCGCCCAGGAGGCCGAGATGGCAGAGGTTGTACGCGAGCAGCTCGGACTCGCCGTAGCAGCAGTTCTCGAGCTGCATGCAGTGGCACTTCGTCTTTTCGGACGTCTTGACCAGCTCCCAGCACTCGTCCACCGTGAACGCGCTCGGCACTTCGATGGCGACGTGCTTGCCGCACTTCATCGCGTAGAGGGCGATCGGCACGTGCAGTTCCCACGGCGTCGCGTTGTAGACGAGATCGACTTCTGGATCCTCGCAGAGGCGCTTCCAGTCCTCCGCGCCCTTGTCGCCGTAGACCTTCGGGACGGGCGCGTGCTGTTTCTTGAGGAAGCTGAGCGTGCGGTTTCGGCGGGCGGCGTTGATGTCGCAGATGGCGCTCACGTAGCTGCCGGGGATGTACGTAAAGTTGTTCACGCCCGCCCCGCCGCGGCCAAGGCCGATCACGCCAACGCGGAGCGTCTTGATCGGCGGCGCCGCGTAGGCCATCATGCTGCCGGCCGCGCCGCCGCACGATGCAGTCTTCGCCCTTGCGCTCGTGCAGCCGGCGGCCGCGATAGCGGCACTCGTCCAAAAAGCGCTCTTCAAAAAGTCTCTGCGATTCTGGTCCATTGCTTTTTCCTTTCTTATGGTTTTTGTTTCTTTACTTCTTGGTTGCAGGAGCGGGTGCCGGAGCAGGAGCAGGCTTAGCCGCAGGGGCCGGTGCGGGCTTCGCCGCAGGAGCCGGTGCAGGCTTCGCCGCAGGGGCCGGTGCGGGCTTCGCAGCAGGAGCCGGTGCGGGCTTCGCAGCAGGTGCCGGTGCGGGCTTCGCAGCAGGAGCCGGTGCAGGCTTAGCCACAGGCGCGGGCGAGGGCTTCGCAGCAGGCGCGGAAGCGGGCTTGGCCGGTGCAGGCTTTGCCTCGGGCAATGGAAGTGAGTTAGCCTCAGGCAGCGTGAATGCGTCGAGAGGCGTTGCGTCAACGCGGCTGAAGTCATAGTGCTTTATCGTGGAAAGCAAGTTGTCAACCAGCATCTTGTCGCGCTCGTCAGTGGAATTCTCCTTCAGAGCCTCTAGGTCTGCGATGGCCCCGGTCACGTCACCCTGCTGCGCCTTGCAGCGCACGACGCCGAGCTTGGCCATGATGCGGTATCCGTCGCTCGTCTTGGAGTCGTCTGCCGCGTATGCGGAGAACGCCTCGGACGCCTCCTTGAACTTTTTCAGTCCCTCGAGCGAGTACGCCTTGCCGAGAACGGCGATGCCGACGAACGGAGAATCCGCGTCCTTGGCGATGGACTCGTAAACGTCGAGAGCCTCCTGGAAGTGTCCCGCGTCGAAGTGCGACTTCGCGAGACGGAGCTTGAGCGGGACGCTCACCTTGGACGTGCCGAACAGCGAATTGCAGTCGCCCACGGCTGCGGCGAGGTCTTCCGGCGTCGAGGCGCTAAGGAGCTTGTCGCTCGCGTTGGCGTCGCGCGACTTGATGTAGTTGCGCACGCCGTAGAAGCCCAGTATCGCCACGGCCACGACGGCCAGCGTCACGAGCATGGATTTGCCCTCCTTCACCCACCAGTCCCAGAGGGGCAGGAGTTCGGGGGCCGCCTTAACGAAGGCGGGAAGTTCGGTATCGACGTTCTCCTGAACGTCAGTTTCTTTGTTTTCTGTCATGGTTGTCACCTTGTTCGTTGCACGTTTTCCGGGACAGCGCGTCCCAGGCGTCAAGAGTTTTCTCGCTGCGCCCTTCGGCGCGGGCCATTATGCGGTTGAAGTCGAGCGCGTCCGCGAAATCGCGGTTGTGGGCAAACCTGCGGTACGGACGCTGCGGCATCTGCGTCAGCCGCCTAACGCTGTCCAGCAGCAACGTCGCCAGGAAATACGTCGCCCTCGGCATCTTGATGGAATTGAACATCGTGCCCATCACCTCGCGCGAACGCCCCGGACGGCTCTTTGCCATCGCGGCGTACAGCACCGCCGCCCTGAGGCCGTTCGAGACCTCCACCCCGCGCTCATGCATGGCTCGCTCGTAGCGGTCGAGCACGGAAAGGTACTTCCACGTGGCGGACTTCTCGCCGCCGTCCGAGTCGATGAACTTCGCGAGGTCTGGCAGCAAGTCGCCCATGAGGCCGTATTTCCAGAGCATGCGGAACGCCTTCTCGGAAGCTCCGTATGAAAAGAGCCGGAACAGTTCCTCGCAGAGTCGAGGCATGGCCGCCGTGAGGATGCACGAGTGGAGCGAGCGGATGGCCTTTTCGGTTTTGCGCTCGATTGCGAAGTCGAGGCGGGCTGAAAACTTGATTGCGCGCATCATGCGCACCGGGTCTTCGCGGAAACGGATCATCGGATCGCCAATCGAACGGATCAAGCGCTTCTGGAGATCCTTGAGGCCACCCACGTAATCAATGACGGAGAAATCCTTAATATTATAGAAAAGGCCGTTCACCGTGAAATCGCGGCGGTAGGCATCGGTTTCCGGCGTACCGAACGTGTTGTCCTCGATCGGACCCTCGGCGGCGTGTTCAATGATCTCGCCGACGGTCTGGGAGTTCTGGCGGAAAGTGGCCGTCTCGATGATCTTGTGCCCAAAGCGGACGTGCGCCAGACGGAAACGGCGGCCGATGAGGAAACAGTTCCTGAACGCTCGCCTGACCTCGTCCGGTTGCGCGTCCGTACCAACGTCGAAGTCCTTGGGCTGGCGTCCGAGCAGCAAATCACGCACACCGCCACCCACAAGGTAGGCGGTGTATCCAAGGCCGGAAAGGCGGTACAGAACCTTGAGCGCGTCCGGATCGATATTCTTGCGCGATATGCAATGATTCGGCCGGGTGCAAATCACAGGTTCCGCCTTCTTACCTTTTTTTCTGCTAAGAAAGCCAAACATGAATTGCAATAGTATGCCACAAAACCTTCAAAAAAGCAAGCACCGAATGAAGGAATTCACAGTGTTCTCATTTGAACCGCAAGGAGCGCGTATCGCGATCAGTGCAACACAATCAGGATGCCTTGGCAGGAAGCAATCGGCACGGCACAGGAACCATCCGGTCGGCTGGTAACAGGAATCGCCCCGCTGCCCCCAAACGCCTCCACTCTCTTCGCCTTGACGGTGAACACGATGTCGAATTTCACCGGATGCACGTCCGATGGATCGTCGGCCGCCGTTACGAAAAACGCGCGTTCGTGGCTTGCGGGATCGCGGGCGACCATCTCGCCGACGACGAGCGGCGCAACTCTTTGGCTGTTCACAACCTGATCGACGGCTCTGTTCACAACGCTTTTCACCTCAAGAATGCCTTTCCCGAGCTAAATCCGCCCCACACTTATGCCCGAAGCCTCTTTTTTATTGTCAATTCCGCATTTCGGGAAATCTTCGCCTGATAGGGTCATGCGTCCCGCGTGACCGCCAAACCGGGCATCACCTCACGTAAATCGTGAAACCGACCTTCTGGACCTTCGCGCCGCTGGACGAGGCGGAAATCTGCCAGCCATTCGGCAGGTTCACGGCCTCCGGCTTGCCGATGACGGTGAGCGTCGCATTCTCGGCGGGCTTGATGAACGTGAACGGCGTATTGAGGTTCTCCACATCGACGATCTCCACCTTCGCGTCCGTGAGGTCGATCGTGCCTGAGGCGGTGATGCTGTCGCCCACGTTGAGGCGGATCGTGTCGGTCACAACGAGCGTGCCGTTCCGCACCGTGCCGCCGTTGCCCGTGAGGTTCGGCTGGGTGAGCGTGTAGCTGCCCATGTCGAGCGTGCCGCCCGCGAGGTCGAGCGTGCGCCCAACTGGCGTCTCGGCGTTCTTGGCGACAATGGCTGCGATGTCCGCCGTCGTGGCGTCCGGCCCCTTCTGCGCGCTCAGCGCAAGCGCATCATCCGAGAGCACGCCCTTCCACACGCGCACCTCGTCGTACACGGCGGTGGCATCTTTTCCAGACTCGCTCGAATACTGCGAATGCCCAAGGTAGAGGTTGCCGGCGATGATCTTCAGCAGGTCGCAGCTGGGGAACGTCGTCGTGAGCTTCTTTGCCTCCTCGGACGGAACGTCGAGGTTGTGGCGGACCACGCGGATGGTGGTCGTTCCGTTGGCATTCGCCGTGAACGTCACGCCCAGATGATAGTTCACGTCGTTGCCAAAGCAGCCGTTCACGACCCCTGCCGGATCTCCGCCCCTGTCGCGGTTCTCCGTCTTCACCCAGACGTTGGCGTTGTCGTTCCAGGACACGCAGATATAGTCGGTATTGTCAAGTCCCCAGTCGAACAGGCGCATGCCGCCGTATTTCAGCTCATTGCGCTTCGCCCAGATTTCGACCGTGACGGCCTCGCCCGCCGAAAGCGCCTTGCCGAGGTTGAGCGATGTGGCGTAGGTCGCCGCCTGGTCGGAACCGGTCTGCACGGCCGTGTTATCGTTGACGTAATTGACATCGGTCTTCGAGCCGATGGTCGTGGCCATCGCGCCGCCGACGGAGTCGGCCAGGTCGCCGTTGAAGCTCCACCGGTGCGCCAGCGCCGCAAACGGCTTGCTGTTGTCGGCGGCGGCGGAGAGCGCGAGCGTGCCGTTCGAGACGACGAGCGTCGAAACGGGCGGCATCGCGTCAACCGTCAGCGTGCCCGCGCCCGTCTTGACGAACGAGCCGCCGCCGATGGTATCATAGCCGCAGCCGGTGATGGCCGTGCTGTATCCATCGGTGTCGATCGTCGTCGCGTTGCTGCCGAACACCACGTTGCCAATGCTCTTGAGAATGTTCCCATTCGCAGACGCCTTGATCGTGCCGCCGTTGAGCTTGACCGTGGACACTCCCTGCGCCTGTGTCCGGTCGATGCTCGGCGTGATGATCGTACCGCCGTTCACCTCAAGGACGCCCGTGCCGGGATTGTGCCACCCGCCGACGCGGATGTAGGACTGGACTTCCAGAAGGCCGCCGTTCATCACGTATGTGCCGCTACCGCCGCGTCCGGAGATGGCGAGCACGTTGTTGTTCGATCCCCACACGTGGTTTGTGCCGCCGTTCTGAGTGAACGTGCCTGTTCCGTAGTTGCCGACCCACTGCCAGTACTTCGGCGTGATCTTGCCACCGTTCAGGACATACGTACCGGTTCCTGCCGCCAAATCGCCAATGACCACGTCATTGCCGCAGTAAACGTCGCCCCCGCTTTGCGTGAACGTGCCTACGCCGGCCCTTCCTATATTCATCGCCCCCCTTGTATTGAGCGAACCGCCGGTCATGTTGAATGCGCCCTTGGAATTGTTGTCGTAGGAAAGGACGAAAATACCGCCTGTCTGCCGCAGCTCGCCACCGCCAAGGTTGTAAACGGACGCCTGCGACGCGCCTCTGCCCACGTAGATGTTGGCCGAGAACTGCGCCGTACCTCCTGTCTGGTTCACGGTCGTCGCGCCGTTGCCGCCGTACCCCATGTCGAGCCATGTGGCCGTAAGATCCGCCGTGCCGGATAGGTTGAGCGTGCCGTTCGCGCCCACCCCGTTTTGCGCTATCGCCATTCCCTTGAACGTGGCGGTGCCGCCGCGAAGGTCTAGCACACCCGTGGAGCCGGCCACGCTGCCAAGCGTCACAGTCTGGTTGGCTGTACCCAACGTGAGAGAACCGTCGTTCTGCCTGTAAACGGAATTGCCACTGAAGCTTCCGAACTTGAGCGTATCAGCGGCAATGTCGCTCGAGGCATTCACCGCCACGATGTTTACGCCGCTGCCAACTGTGAGATAGGAGATACCATCGATGTAGGCCGTCTCGTTGAACTCGCCGCTCGCGCTTGAGACAGGCACCAGCACTTCGTTCGTCACCGCCGCGCTGTTGACAAACGCCGCGCCGGACTGCGCGACGATGCCGCCGGAGGGCATCGTGAGGTTGTGTCCGTTGAGGTTCACGGCACCGTCAATGACGGGCTTGACGGTGAGTCCGCTCCAGTCGCAGTCCGCCGCAAGCGTGCCGCCGGCGACCGTGAACGACCTGCACGCGCCGGTTGCCTGCGGCATGGACGTGGCAGTGGAGAGGATCGTCACTTCCGAGTCAGCCGTCGGAACGCCCTTCGTCCAGTTGGCGGCGTTGTTCCAGTTGCCATCCCCGGCCTCGCCCGTCCAGGACGTCGCGGTGGACGGCGCCACGATGAGGGTATTGCCCTGAAGCGACACGACGTAGTCGCCGGAGGCCGTATGCGTGACGTAATCCGCAACGTCACCGGAGGGGACGACGAAACCGCCCTCGGCGGTGAATGACATCCCATCGGGGTAGTTCGCGGTGTCGAACGCGATCTTCGCGCCTGTGGCGAACGTCACCTTGCCGCCGGTGGAAAAGCCGTTGCCGAGTGTGTTCGCGTTTACGGGAAGCGTCGTGTTCGCGGGAATGTTGATATTGGCGTTCCCCTTCTCGTCAAACGAGAGAACGAGCGTGTCAGGACCCATCGCGGCGTTGAGGGCCAGAAGCTGGTCGGGAACGATCTGCGGATAGATGCGCACTTCGTCGTAGATGGCGTTGGAGTCGAGGTCCCTCTCGGCGTTGTTCCACTGCGAATGGGCAAGGTAGAGCCGTCCGCCGACAACGTTTGAGAGCGTCCAGGCCGTGACGGTATGGTCACTCGGCAACGACGCCTTATCCGAGAGGTCGTCGACATTGCGACGGACAAGGTGGTATTTGGACGACGTTCCGTCTTGCGTGACCGTAAATGCGATATGGTACTTCGTGTTGTTCGCGAAACAGTTCGCGATTGCCGACGAGGTCTGACCGCCTCCACCCTTTGTCCATATCATCGCCTGTTCTGCCCCCCAGGCATGCCATGGGAGGCAGACGTAAAAGGACGGATTGGCGTTGTAACCGCCGGTACCCCAGTCGAACATGCGGGCATTGTCCTGAATGCTTCTCCGCGTCGCCCAGATTTCGAGCGTGACGTCGTTGCCGGTGACAAGCCCCGTGCCGAGGTTGAGCGACGTGGCGTATGTGCCGTACTGATCTGCGCCCGTCTGCACGGCGGTATCGTCGTTCACGTACTTGACGGGGACGGGCGAAGGAATGACTACGCCATTGTCGACGTTCTTGGACTGAACAGGCTCGGCCGTCACGCCGCCGACGGAGTCGTCGAGGTTGCCGTTGAAGCTCCAGCGGTGCGCGAGGGGAAGCATGTCGATCGTGTCCGGGCCGTCCGCCGCGTTCTTCGCCATCTGGGCGTCCGAAAGAACCCCGTCCCAGATACGCACTTCGTCGTAGGTGGCATGCGCATCATCATCAGAACTCCACTGTCCACGTCCCAGATAGAGGTTGTATCCAGAGATGTCCGACAGTTTCCAACTTGCCGTATGGATCAATTCTTTCTTATCGTCAAGGTTAGAGGGGTTATACCGCAAAATACGCATGTAAGATGACGTTCCGTCATTTCTTACGGTGAAAGCAATGTAAAACTTCTTTCCGGTTTCACCATTCGGCGTGAAGAAATCGCCTTCTGCCCCAGAGTTACTACCGATACCAGTCATCCAAATTATCGTATTGTTTGATGTTACTTGGTTCCACGGAATTGCAAGGTACTTGCCGGTGTTCTGTCCCCAGTCTAGTAAGCGGCCATTCTTAACAATAGCGTCGCACTTGCCCCATATCTCGATTGTTACCGCCTCCCCCGAAACAAGATTGCTGCCGAGATTGATTGCGCCGGTATCGTGCTTGGTGCCGTTCAGCGTTACCGCATTGTCGGAATACGTGACTTGCGTGCCAATCTGCACGGCGGGGGAATTGCCCACGCTGTCGGCAAGGCTGCCGTTGGTGAACGACCAGCGGTGTACGAGCGTGGCCGCGAACGACGGCGACGCCGTCATGCCAAACAGGGCGAGAGACGCGGCAAGCGCGCGGCCCGTGAACGTTGATCTTGTCTTTCTTGTTTTCATCTTTGGCTCCTTTCGGATTGTTTTTCAATCATTTCAAGTGGTTTTTCATTTTGCGATCACCATTACGCCATTGACTTTGGCGAGGGAGAGTTCATTGCGGCAGGTTCACAATCTCCTACTTCATTATGATCGCCATGCCTTTTGCGATGAGGGTGAACCTCTTACCGTCGGTGCTCTTCTTCACCCTCCAGCCCTTCACACCCGAGGCCGGTGTACCCGTGATCGCCGTGTTGGACTCGACAAAGACGAAGGCCGTCGAGAGATTGTCTGCATCGGCAACCTCCACCGTCGCGTTGGATAGGTCGAGCGAAACGTCCGTGAACTGGAGGCGGGAGCCGGCGGTAAGCACCAGTTTGGCGGGTTTCATGGTATAAGTGCCGGCACCAACCTTCTTAATTGGCGCCGTCACGGCACAATAAGCATTCGAGATGATGCTGGGCGCACTCTGTAAATTACGGGCAGTTTCCATGGTGAATCCCTTCGGCCCGATTCCAATTGGAACGTTATTCAACATGTTTCCAAGACTGGTGCCTACCGTCTCCACGATGCCCCCGTCGAACACCACGATCACAGTTCCCAAATAGCTACGTATCGCCGGTGTTCTGATACGTCCGCCATCATGGACATACAGCTCAGCCGTCGTGTTTGCACTATCCTGCGCCATTCTTGTTCCATTCACGAAATAGGCAACGGCAGAACCGCTTATGTCGAACACGCCTCGCCCGTTTCCGATGCCGCCTGCAAGGTCCATGCGACGCTTCGGAACATTCAGATTTCCACCTGTCATCTTGTAGATGCCAACGGAAGAATTCCATCCCACTTCGAGCCACTCGCCAAACGTCACAGTTCCACCAGTCTGCAAGACTGTCATGGAACCGCCGTTATTACCGGCATAAATATTTGCTGGACTATACGTGTAGGTCCCTTCGGAAATGGTGAATACATTCTCCACTCCCGCGCCCCACGACCAACTCGCGTTTGACAGGCCGCCTTTTCCATTTTTGACGATATTGATGTTGCCCGCAATCGCCGGGCTGTCCATCGTCACGCCCTCCGCAAGGTCAAGCGTGAGCGTGGCCGTGGAGCCGGAGTTCAGGATCGAGACGGCTGCCCCGAATCCGGAAGACGTGAGATTGTGACCGTTCAGATCGATCGTTGACGCGAGCGTGACGACGCCCGCCGCGCTCCAGTCGGCATCTTTGCCAAGCGCAACTGGACAGATCAACGTCGCCACGCCCTCGGACACTACGACAGGCGTTTTACCAGACAACTCCACGTCATCCTGCCAGCACTTCCAGTTGGCGGCATCCGCAAAGTCCGCAACGGATGCCACCGTGCCGCCGATCCACTCCGCCGTGGATATGGACGACTTGAGGGTGAGCGTGATCGTATTGCCACTGAGAGCGAGGTCGTATGTTGCGGTGGAAGTGTGCGTGACGTAGTCCGCAATGTTGTCGGCGGTGACGCCGGTGAAGCCGCCTTCGGCGGTGAGCGACATGCCGACGGGGTTGTTCGCGGTGTCGAACTCGATCTTCGCACCCGCGCCGAACGTCACCGAGCCGGCGAGCGTGTAGTTGTTGCCGATGGTATTCGCGTTGACCGGAAGCGTCTCGCCCGCGGGAATGGTGATGCAGGCCTTCCCATTCGCGTCGTACGAAAGCACAAGCGTGTCCGGTCCCATGGCGGCATTGAGTCCAAGAAGCTCGTCCGGCACCACGCCGTTCCAGATGCGCACTTCGTCGTAGATGGCGTTGGCGTCGAGGTCCCTCTCGACGTTCCACTGCGAATGGGCAAGGTAGAGCCGTCCGCCGACAACGTTTGAGAGCGTCCAGGTCGCAACGGTGTGGTCAACCGAAACCTTCGCCGAGATGTCGTCGGCTTTGCGCCGGACGAGATGGTATTTGGACGACGTGCCGTCCTGCTTGACCGTAAACGTGATGTGGCACTTCATGTCGTTCGCGAAGCAGTTCGCGATTTCCGACGAATCCGTTTTGCCCGCAGTCCATATCATCGTCCGTTCTATTTTCCGGGCATACCATGGCAGGCAGAAATAGTGGGTCGGATCGGCATTGTAGCCGCCATTGCCCCAGTCAAACAGGCGGGCATTGTTCTGGATGCTTCTGCGCGTCGCCCAGATTTCAAGCGTGACGTCGTTCGTGGACACAAGCCCCGTACCGAGATTGAGCGACGTGGCGTATGTGCCATACTGGTCCGCGCCCGTCTGCACGGCGGTATCGTTTTCCACGTACCTAACGGGGTCGGGCGACGGGATGATGACGCCACCGCTCACGCTGGACTTGATGGTTGTGGCGTTTGCGCCGCCGACGGAGTCGTTTAGGTTGCCGTTGAA